>JGI24712J26585_10000551_pt1 | contig 32012 bp, 35 predicted proteins | sample BioPla3DNA2_FD_26585 | JGI IMG/M metagenome (IMG submission 26585)
TCAGCAACTTGCGGTGATCCCGGTAGTTTAGGGCCGCAGAAAGCATGGGTTTCAGGGGATGGAAGCGCTCGGTTTTGATACCCAGGGCCTCAAGCTTTTTGTCGTAGTTTTTTGGCAGCTTGAAAATGCAGCCCAGATCATCGTAGATCAGGCGCACATCCACCCCCGCTTGGGCTTTGCGGGCCAGGATTTCCAGAATACTGTTCCACATGATGCCTTCTTCGATAATGTAGTATTCCAGGAAGATATAGCGCTCCGCCTTCTCCAGCTCCTTAAGCATGGCAGGGAAGGCCAGATCGCCTAACGGGTAGAACTCCGAGTACTGGTGCCTGTAAAGGGGGTAGGCGGCGTGGTTTTGGATGTAGCGGGCCTGCCCGGCGGCTCGGGGATCGATTTCCTCCAAATCGGCCAGGATAGGTTCGCTGGCCGCCAAGGATCTTTCCCCCAGCAGGCGTGTCTTTTCCATCTTCCGCCGCATCCTGGAGCTCAGCTTGGTTTTCCCAACAAATAGATACACGAGCCCGCCGAAAATGGGGAAGAGGATGATGGGGATGATCCAGGCGATCTTGTAGGCAGACTTGGATCTCCCCGTGGCCACGATAATGACCACAACAGCACTTAAAGAGCTGAAAAACACATAGAAGATGGGGAAGTATTTGCTGAAGCGCCCGATCATCAAAACCAGGGCAGCCAGCTGAACAAGGATGGCTGCCCCAGCAATGGTGGCACGGTGAAATAGAAAGGAAAGAGTTCTCTTCATGCCCAGCTGACCACCTCGCGGCTGCAGTTTGCTGACATACTTCGATTCTCCTAGAACTGGAAGGCTTTGTCAAGGGAGGCCGGGGGAGCTGGGACGGATTTTGCCCTTGTTCCCGATACCCTCCTATGGTATACTGAGCAATAATCAAAACGCTCTAGGTAGTCAAGTACAGTGTACGCTCCGATTTAGGGTACATGGACAACATCATTTCGCATGGAGGTGGGATATGATGGAAAAGAGACTGATACAATTGCTGGTTCTAGGTTTTCTCGTTGTGTTGGCTATGGGTACGGGGGCTCTCGCCCAGGATTCTGGGGACGAAGCCATGGAAGAAGAGTACTGCATAAAGGTGCTCGTACCGGACTTTGCCCTGTCCACAGTTGACGGTGAGACGGTTCGGCTCAGCGATCTGCGGGGCAAGGTAGTGGTTTTGAACTTCTGGGCCACCTGGTGCCCCTACTGCGTTATGGAGCTGCCTGAGTTCCAGGCGCTCCACGAAGAGCTGCAGGAATCGGGCGATGCGGTCCTGTTTTTGGTGGACCAGATCGACGGCGAATGGGAGACTGTAGAGAGCGGTACCGCCTACTTGGCGGAGCAGGGGATAACCATTCCGAACCTTTTGGACTACGGAACGGTGGGGAACGGCATCTTCGGCCTCCCTGGATTGCCAACAACGGTAGTCATCGACGCCGAGGGTTATCTGTGTGATTATGTCTTTGGAATGGCTTCTAAAGACATCGTGCTCCAGATGATCGAGGTGGCTAAATAATGCTGCAGGAGTTGGCGCCCAAGGTTACTCCTTCCCTCTTTGGCCTCATTTTTGTGGAGGGGCTCTTGGCCTTTCTGTCCCCCTGCATCCTGCCCATGATCCCCATCTACCTCTTGTATTTGGGCGGTGAGGAGGCAGGGGGTGAGCGGGCCGGCTTGCGCCTGCTTGTAAACACCTTGGGCTTTGTCGCCGGCTTTACTGTGGTGTTTGTGGCCTTAGGAGCTACCGCCTCCGCTTTGGGCAGCCTGATTTCCCAGCACCGGCTGCTCCTGCAGCGCTTGGGCGGTGTGGTGGTTGTCTTAATCGGCCTCAACTACCTGGGCGTGATCAAGATCGGCTTCCTCAACCGCAGTAGGGCCATGCAGGCGGGCACCAAGAACCTGAGGTTCTGGTCCAGCCTCCTCTTTGGAGCTGCTTTCTCCCTGGGTTGGACCCCCTGCTTAAGTGCATTTTTGGGAACGGCCCTGATTTTGGCCTCCAATCTCAAGACCATGTATCAGGGAATGGCCCTGCTGTTCACCTTTTCCTTAGGTCTGGGCATACCTTTCTTGCTCACCGCTCTGCTCTGGGGCAAGCTCCAGAATACGTTGGGTGTGATCAAGCGCAACCTGCACCGCATCCAGACCGTTTCGGGGCTGCTCCTCATCCTGGTGGGGCTGCTCATGGTGTTCGATCTCTTCAGGTTTTACGCCAATCTGTTTCTGTAAGTAAAGAGGCCGCTGCCGAATGGACTTCGATCCATCGTGCAGCGGCTCTTTCGTATCCGAAAACGTGTAAACGGGCTCGCCAAGGAGCCCGTTCGCCAGTATACCTATTCTATGGGTTCGAACCTGGCGGTGAAGAAGCGCAGCACCGGCGGTTCATAGACGAAGCGCAGGCCCTTCACGTTGTGCCTGTTCTGCCAGGCGGCCTTGACTCCTTCCACCACCACATCCAAGTGGGCGTAGGTGTACACCCGGCGCGGGATGGTTAGGCGTACCAGTTCCAGTTTGGGGTAGTGGTGGTTGCCTTGGGCATCCCGGCCCGCTGAAATGATGCCCCGTTCCATGGAGCGCACTCCCGATTCTAAGTAGATCTGGGCGGCCAGCATCTGCGCGGGGAACTCGTCTTGGGGAATGTGGGGATAGAAACTGCGGGCGTCCAAAAAGACGGCGTGGCCGCCAATGGGTCTGACCACTGGGATGCCCGCCTCCATGAGCTTATCACCCAAATACTTGACTTGATCCAAGCGGTGGGCCACAAAGTTGTAATCCGCAGCTTCGTACAACCCCCTGGCCAGGGCTTCCATATCCCGGCCGGACATACCGCCGTAGGAAGGCATGCCTTCGTAAACCACCACTAAGCTGGTGGCTTTTTGATAGAGCTCATCATCGTTCAGGGCCAAAAATCCGCCGATGTTCACGATACCGTCCTTCTTGCCGCTCATGGTGCAGCCATCGGCATAGCTGAACATCTCCCGGAGGATTTCCTTTATGGTCTTGTTTTCGTAACCCGGTTCTCTGTGCTTAATGAAGCAGGCGTTTTCCGCACAGCGGGTGGCATCAAACATGACCTTGATCCCGTACTTCTTCGCCAGTTCATACACGGCCCGCATGTTGGCCATGGATACGGGCTGGCCACCGGCCATGTTCACGGTGACAGCCAGGGAGATATAGGGGATGCGTTCTGGCCCTACTTCTTGGATGAGGGTCTCTAGTTTATTCAGATCCACATTGCCCTTGAAGGGATGCTCGTTGGCTGGATCATGGGCTTCATCGATAATCACGTCCCGGAAGGTTGCGCCTGCTAGTTCTTGGTGAGCCCGGGTAGTGGTAAAATACATGTTGCCCGGGACATAATCGCCCGGCTTGATCATGATCTTGGAGAGGATGTTTTCAGCACCCCGCCCTTGGTGAGTGGGGACGACATGCTTGAAACCGTAGAGGTCTCGCACCGCTTCCTGCAGATGCTTGAAGTTCTTGCTGCCAGAGTAGGCCTCATCGCCGAGCATCAAACCTGCCCACTGATTGTCGCTCATGGCGTTGGTGCCGCTGTCGGTCAAAAGGTCGATGTACACGTCTTCCGTGGTGAGCAGGAAGGTGTTGTAGCCCGCTCTCTTAATCGCTTCTTCCCTCTGTTCCCTGGTGGGGATGGACATGGGTTCCACCATTTTGATCCTGTAAGGTTCAGGCCTATACCGATAGGAATCCACTAGCGCCACTCCAATCTCTAGTAGTTATGTACTTCACATTAAGTATAACTCAGCGTTAACGAAAAGTAAAATATTAATCTCTCCTGGTCTAGGGGAGTGCCGAGATGTTGGGCTCAGGGTAAGTGGTGTTGACAAAAAAGGCACTGACCCCGCCGATGCCGATGTGACAGCCCAAGACACTGCCCACTTTGTTCACCAGAAACTTGCGGTAGCCCAGCGTATCTTTCAGCAGAGCCTTCAGTTGATCTGCCGCCTTAGGATCATCGGCGTGGGAGATGGCGATGAGCTGCTCCGGATGCCCCAGAGAGCGTTCCTTAACCAGTTCCACAATGCGTTTTACGGCCATTTTCTTGCCCCGCACCTTCTGGAAGGGGACCATCAAACCGTCTTTTACGTGCAGAATGGGTTTCACATTCAGCAGGCTGCCCAGAAAAGCGCTGGTAAATTTGAGCCGTCCCCCGCGGTAAAGGTATCTGAGGTCATCCACGGAAAAAACGTGCTCTATGTTGTTCTGGGAGCGCTGCTGCACATGCTGGATAATCTCCTCCGCAGGTTTCCCCATTCTGGCCATTTGGGCGGCCTCCAGCACGATAAGGCCCTGGCCGAGGCTTCCGCTCAACGTATCCACGATGGTAATCTGGGCTGAGGGGTAAGCTCTCTTCACTTCCTGGAGAGCTAGGCGGGCGGTGCTGCAGGTGCCGGAGAGCTTGGAAGAAAAACTCAGGTAGAGGCAGGGTGTGCCTTCCCGGGCGTACTCGGTGAACACAGTGAGGAAGGTCTCTAGGGGCACCTGCCCAGTAGTGGGCACTTTGTCTGCTCGGATGGCTGCGTAGACTTCTTCGGAGTTATGTCCACGCCATCGACGCGTTCCCTGCCCTCGAGATAAACAAGGAAAGGCAGGACATGGATGTCGTATTCTTCAACAATATGGGTGGGTAGATCACAAGCGCTGTCTGTTACTATTCGCAGAGACACAATCAGCTCTCCTTCTCATCAGTAGGTCTTACTTAGTGTTTTCGGGTTTCGCCTTCCAATTCCTGCAAAGTGACGTAGGTGTTGCGCTCAGCAATGGGATCGGGTAAAATGTAGCTATCCTTGGGGGAGTTGGGAAAGATGATGGATATGACATGGAATGCCAAATCGCTGGCCCGCCAGATTCAGGCCAGGATTTATGAGCTTCGGTCCGAACAAGTCGGTCTGAAGACCTTTATTCACTCGGATCAAGCTCGCTGGGATGCACTGGAAAGGGCCATAGAAGAGCTCAACTGGGTGCTGCGCAAACTAGAAGCCGAGGAGGAATAGGCAAAAATGCGGCGTGTTCAAAACGTAATCCTATTTGTGCTTTTGTTCACCATCTTCGCAGGATCAGCTCAGGCCGCCTCCAAGACAGGTGCTTTTATTTTGTCTTTGGGCGGGGCCGAAGCGGGACGCGAGGAGTATTCCTTCGGCCCAGAGGAGCTGAAGACTGAAGGGGTTATCTCCCTGGGCGCCCAGAGCCTAAAGGTGACCACGTCGCTCAAGGGAAGTGCAGGGAAGTGGACTGAGTACGAAGTGGTGCTAATGCCGGGAGCTGCCGTCTCCGTCACGTTCAAAGCGGGGAAGATGGAGGCTGAGGTTGGTCCCATGCGGCGGAGTTACGCCCTGGAAGAACCCTTCGTGGTTCTGGAGAACAATGTCTTCGCCCACTTCGAGCAGATCCTGTATTTGCTCCCAGCAGACAGACAGGAAATGACCTTCAATGTGGTAGTGCCAAGCCTGGTTTTGGCGGGTCAAGACCCGGTACTGCAGGGCTCTGTGGTGCGTACAGGCACGCTTGATTACCAGATTGAGGGCCAACCACTGGCCTTGGAGGAGTATGTTCTCACCATGCCAGGTGGTCTGCAAATGCGCCTTCTCGGAGAGGGCGACACCTTAATCAGCTTGGAGGTACCTGTTCAGGCGGTGGAGGTGGTGCGGGAAGGCTACGCCGGCTTGCAGCCAGCCGCTGATGATCAAGTTAGGGCAGACCATTTCCGCAGCGAGGATTTCCAGGTGAAGAACGGGGAAGTGACCCTGGCCGGGACCTTGAACCTGCCCTTAGGCGACGGCCCGTTTCCTGCTGTGCTCCTCAACTCAGGTTCCGGGCCCCAGGACCGGCAGGGGAATTCGCCCCCCACTTTGATGACCAATATGTTCAGCATTCTGGCGGAAAGGCTGACGGAAGTGGGCATCGCCGTGCTCTGCTATGATGAACGCGGTGTGGGCGAGAGCACAGGCGATTACAATGCAGCTGATCTGAAGGATCTACTTTCAGACGTGGAGGTCCTGCTCGATTACCTAGGCGGACATCCCCAGATCGACGGGGAGCGTGTGGCCATGTTGGGACACAGCGAAGGCGCCTATTTCGCCCCCATTTTCGCGGAACGGCTCAGTGCCCTGGTGCTTCTGGCGGGTTCTTCCATCTCTCTGGATGAGATCATGGTGGAGCAGGTGGACTACCAGCTCACTCTGCCCGGGTTGACTGATCAGGAAAAGGCGTATTTGCAGAGTTACAGGGCGCAGGTGGAGATGCTGCTCGCCGAGGCCCGGGACGGCAAAGAAGCAAGTTCCGTGCTGCCCTACAACCTGGATTGGATCCGGCAGCACATGGAGCTTGATCCCCTGGAGAATGTGGCCCAGGTGCAGAGTCCGGTCTTGATTGTCCACGGGGAAGAGGATTACCAGGTTATGCCCTACCACGCGGAAGCACTGGCACAGCGCCTGCGGGATGCGGGCAATGATCAGGTGACGGTGAAGCTCCTGCCCGAAACCAGCCACCTTTTCACTTACGTTCCCGCTAGCGCCAAGTTCGATGCTCTGCAGCCCTTCGCACTCAACCCGGAGCTTGTGGAGACTGTGGTCGCTTGGTTAGCTGAACAGCTCTAGTTTTGCGCAGCAAAAAGCCCCATTCCGAAGAATGGGGCTTTTTTCCAAAGGTCGTCGACTACAGGCGTACTACGTTAGCAGCTTGCGGTCCGCGGTCGCCCTGGACGATGTCGAAGCTTACTTCTTCGCCTTCGTTCAGAGTTCTGAACCCGGAGCCCTGGATGGCTGTGAAGTGAACGAATACGTCTTCGCCGTCTTCACATTCGATGAAACCGTAACCCTTTTCCGCACTGAACCATTTTACTCTACCAGTCATGCATTGGCCTCCTGAAAATATATTGCTGGGCAAGGCATAAACTACGCAAACATCCTTCAGCCCTGGCCCTACCTTTGGTTGGAACTCGAGGCCACTCTTGTTCGCTTCATTTAAACACCTAGCCGCGTTTAGCATATCACAGGGTCAAGCGTCTGTCAAACAAAAACATCACTTCTTGCCGGGTTTGGCCCTATTTCTCTGAAATTAAAGGATTCTGGTGCAGATGCCGATAATTAACACGTAGAAGTATAGAGATGGGGTGGAGAACATGAGGATCTCCGGATTGAACTCTGGGCTGGACATAGAGCAAATTGTCAGCGATCTAGTTCGGGCCCAGCGTATTCCCATGGATCGGGTTTTCCAGCAGAAGGTAAAGGCAGAATGGCAGCGCGATGCCTATCGCGACGTAAACAGCAAACTGCTGCGGTTCAGAAACCTGGCCTTTGATATGACATTGGAAGGCACCTACCTAAAGAAGAGTGCCACATCATCGCGCCCAGACATTCTGACCGCCACTGCTTCTGGACAAGCCGTCGAGGGGAAATATGAACTCATCGTAACAAACCTGGCTACAGCGGCAAGGTATGCTACTACGGCCAGCGAAGAGTGGTTTGACGCTGAAGGAGAAGCGAATAAGGACGGCCAGTTCATCCTCGGGGCAACCGAGGAGGGCGCGACTACCATCGAGTTTAAGAAAGGGGAAACCCTGGAACAGATCGCCGCCCGAATTAACGAAAAGAAGTTGGGGATTCACGCCTTCGCTCATGGTAACAAGATTTCCTTCACCACAATCGCCACAGGCGCAGACGCCAAGTTCTTTGTGGACGCGGACTTTACCGAGATCTTTGGCGGGCAGGTGCCAGATGGCGCAGCCGTAGGTGTGCTGCAGACACAGATCGACCAAGACGGAGAATGGGTAGATGTCAAAGGCGCCAACGCCCAGGTGACCATCAATGGCATAGCTGTGGAATACAGCAGCAACACCTTTACGTTCAACGGCATCACCGTTAATCTGTTGAACTTACCCTCCGCGGAAGAGGGCGGGGAAGCCGCTCCCGCAACAGTACAAATCGAAGTCAGGCATGATGTCGATGCTGTGGTGGAGAAGGTTAAGGAGTTTGTCGACCTCTACAACGAACTGGTGGGCGAGCTGAACGGCATGCTCCGGGAAGAGGTGTNCCGCGACTTTGGGCCCCTCACCGATGAGCAGAAGGAAGCCATGTCGGATAAGGAGATCGAGCTGTGGGAAGAGAAGGCCAAAAGCGGCCTGCTCCGCTCCGACTCCATGATCAGGTCGATTCTCAGTGAAATGCGCATGGCCTTAGGTGCAGCTGTTAAGGTGGGAGACGATTCCCAGAGTCTCCGGCAGATCGGGATAACCACCGGTGCTTGGTTTGAATACGGTCGTGTTTACTTGGATGAGAACAAGCTCAGAAGCGCCCTCAGTGAGGATCCNCATGCAGTGCGCAGTCTGTTCACGCAAGACGGCGACAGTGATGGGGAGATGGGGATTGCCCGCAGGCTGACCTCTGTTTTGGATCGGGGTATGGAGCGCATTAGGGAAAAGGCGGGCAGGGCAACCAGTGTTTACGATGACAGTTTTTTGGGCGACCGGATCCGGGAATATGAGTCCCGGCTGGAGCAGATGGAAGAGCGTCTGCGGCGCTTNGAGGAAGCCCAGTGGAGAAAATTCACGGCCATGGAAACAGCCCTGGGTCAGCTCTATGCTCAGAGCGACTGGCTGTACCAGCAGCTCATGGCTATGCAGGGATGATCTGAGTGACAGAGGAACTCTACCAAAAGAAACTGGATCTCTTTCGTCAGCTCAGGAAGCTCACTGAAGAGATCGGCGGGCTCACCGCTGAGCAGTTGGTCAACGAGGATCAAGCCCATGAGCAGCTGTTGAAGCTGCTTGGGGAGCGGGAAGGGCTCATGGAGCAGATCGACCGGCTCGATCTCCAGCTCGCTGAGTGCGGGGAAGAGGAGGCCGCGCAGGCTGTTCAGGATGCCCTGCGCGGGGAGATGCTGCAGATTCAGGAGCACAACGCACGCGTGGAAAATGCGCTGCAAAGCGGCCTTGCGCAGCTGAGGCAAGAGGCCAAGAGGATCAAGGAAGGCAGACAGTCCCAGCGCGCCTATTTCGGAGGGTCCAGCGCTGAGGGAGCATTCATTGACACGAAACGTTAGGCCGGAGCCCTTTCGGCCTTTTTTTGGAGGGATCATGGACCAGTTTTTCGGGTTTGCACAGGAGCTTTTGGAAAAGAAGAGGGCGCAGTTGGCTGACCCCTACGCCCATGTGGAGCTTTATGACCTATTGAACCCTAAGCTGCGCGATGATCAGTTTTATGTGCAGTTTGCCCAGGAGCGCGGTGGTAGGGTGCTGGATCTGGCCTGCGGTTCAGGGCGGCTGCTTCCGCTGCTGCTCGATGCGGGCCTGGATGTTGCCGGTCTGGATCTCTCTCCAGCCATGTTGGAGCGCGCCCGAAGCAGGCTGGGGGAGAGGGCGGGCCAAGTTGAACTGGTATTGGGGGATATGCGTAGCTTCACCTTTGATCGGCCTTTTAGGACCATTATCATCCCTTATTGTTCCATGATCTACATGCACACGGATGCAGATCGTTTGGCGGTGCTGCGCAGGTGCTACCAGCACCTGGAGGAAGATGGCTGGCTGGCCTTTGATTTCCTGGCGGGCCAAGTGGAACCGGGAGAAGGCTTGCCCACCCTGGCTTTACAGGGCATCCATCCTTTCACCGGGGAACTTCTGGTTAGTGTGGTCCAGATCAAGGGCTTGTCCCAGGATCTGCGGCTGCTCAACCAAATCAACTATGTGCTGCCAGAAAGCCCGGGCCAGGCCCGAGTGACCGTCTATGCCAGTAAGGAAGCGGTGATCGATCCAGAGCATATGGCCAGCCTGCTTGTCCAGGCCGGTTTTGCTGTGGAGGGTGTTTACAGCAGTTCTGCGCTAGAGGCCTATGATGGCAGGGAGGAATGCCTGATCATGGCCCGCAAGCGCCGGGGTTAGGAGGGGATACCCGTGAAGATAAGTCCGCGCGATTATTCCATCTGCAATCGCATGGAGGACGTGGCCCAACATGCCGTGGCGGAAATCCTGGAGGAGGATAACTCCGGCTGCCGCTGCAGCATGTGCCGGGAGGATATGCGTTCTTTCTTACTTAATCAGTTGCCGCCCATGTACGTTCCCATACTGCCAGGTGAAGTCCGTCAGCCTCTCGTGGTGGACGACTTAGACCCGGCAACGGTCAGTAAGGTGGTGGTGGAGTCACACCGCGCCGTGGACCTGGTGCGGGCCAATCCGCGCCATGAACACGAACGGGCACCCATGGAGAACTGCACGGTGAAAATGGTGCTGGGCGCTGTGGGCGAAGTCCTGACCCGGGAAGGGCTGGAGCTGGGTAGGGAGGCGCTCAGCCGCTTGATGGCGGAGACCCTCAACGAGCTTCCACCCTGCTACACCACGTCGAACAAAGGTGATGCCTACGCCCGCACCGCGGAGCTGGACTCTGGTTCGCTGGCCAAGATTTACAGCGCCATTTACGGTGCCCTCAAACGGCTGCAGATGATACCTGATCACCACTGAGTTCATCAAACTAAAAGGCGTCCGAAGCTTGGAGAAGCGGACGCCTTTTTTGTGTGCTTATGTGCGGGCAGCATTGGCCTTTGCTCTGATCTCTGCCGCAACGGCACTGTCGGTTAGATTTTCCACTGCATTCCAGAACTGCACTGCCGGGTCGGGCCCCAGGATATCGCTGAAGATTTTGTCGCCCCTGTTGTTCCAAATGGTGATCTTCAGCCGACCGCTTTTGTTCTGGATCCTGACGAAGAACTGGCCGCTTTCGAACATGGTGTTCATGAGCAATCCCCCTTCTGCTTTTTAGTTATGTTCCGCATTCCGCTGGGAAATCCTGCGCCTCCGTACCGGGAAAATGGTGGTTCTGGACTGAAAGCAATCGGCGCTGGATATACTAGGCGGAGCGGGAGGGACCAGGATGTTCTTTTGGCAAAAGACCAAGAAAAACGCACCTCAACCCCGGGGATTGGACGATCTCAACCCTTCACTGGAAATCAACTTGCACTGGCTCAAGGCGGACATTTTGGCCAGCGACGAAACCATAGTTTACCGGCGTTTCAAAACCAGCGGCGCCAAGGCCCGCGATTGCGTTTTGGTCTACGCGGATAACATGGTTAAGCACGAGTTCTTAAGCCAGTTTGTGCTCAGGCCCATGATGCAATCATCGCCGCCTAAGCACCTGCGAGGCGAAGAGCTGATCCGCTACCTCTCGGCAAATGTGATCGAGTCAGATGGTTCGGAACTCGTGGCCCGTTATGGCGAAATCGGGGACAAGATCATGAATGGTGTGGCCGTGCTCCTGGTGGACGGCTGCCCCCTGGGTATTGCCGTGGATGCCAAGGGGTGGCCCAAGCGGGCAGTTACTGAACCGCCGTCGGAAAGCGTTGTGCGCGGCCCCCGCACGGGGTTTAGTGAAGATTTGGGCGTGAATATCAGCCTTGTGCGCCTGAAGCTGTCCAGCCCTAATTTCAAGACCAGATTCCTCTACGTGGGTACCCAGACCAAGACCAAGGTGGCCATTTTGTACCTGGATAACGTCACATCCCTGGATCTGGTGGAGGAAGTAGCGCGACGCATTGACGCCATTGAGATCGACGCTGTGCTTGATTCGGGATACATCCAGGAGATGATCCGCGATGCTCCCTATTCCCCTTTTCCCACCATAGGCCACACAGAGCGTCCCGATGTGGCCGCGGCCAAGATCTTAGAGGGACGGGTGGCCGTGTTGGTGGACGGTTCCCCCTTTGCCCTTACAGTACCCTATCTGCTAGTGGAGGCCTTTCAAGTCAATGAAGACTACTACAACCAGTGGATGGTGGGCAGCTTTCACCGTCTGATCCGCTACATCAGCTTTTTTATCACCACCAGCACCCCTGCAATTTACATTGCCCTGATTAGTTATCATCCGCAGCTGATCCCCACCAATTTGGTGGTAAGTATCTCCGCGTCCCGCAAGAACGTACCCTTCCCTGGCATCGTGGAAGTGATCCTCATGGGCCTGGTCTTCGAGATCCTCAGGGAAGGGGGAGTGCGCTTGCCCCGCCCCATCGGGCAGGCCATCAGCATCGTGGGGGCGATCGTCTTGGGAGAAGCTGCCGTCAGCGCTAGTTTGGTGAGCGCGCCCATGATCATCGTGGTAGGCGTTACAGGAGTGGCCGGTTTTGTTAATCCCGCCCTCAACGACATTGCAGTGCTCATCCGCCTCTTGTTCGTGTTTCTGGCAGCGGGCCTAGGACTGTATGGGTATGTGTTTGGAACCATNGCGATTGTGCTGCTTCTGTCCTCCATGGAATCCTTCGGCGTGCCCTACCTTTCCACCATGACCACGATTAGGCCTCAAGACATCAAGGACACAGTCGTGCGGGTGCCCTGGTGGCAAATGAGGCTGCGCCCCAGGTATCTGGCGACCAAAGACCGGCAGCGGCTGCAGCGCAGGACGGGGAGTAAGGGTCCATGAGGCGAGGTTTCCCGCGCCTGCTCAGCTTGCTCCTGGTGACAGCCTTGCTCACGGGCTGTTGGGACCACATTGAAATCGAGGCCCTGGAGTTCGCGTTTGGGCTGGGAGTCGATCAGGTGGAACCGGACTATGTGGTGGTGGTGGAAATGGTCAAGACTAGCGGCGGGGGACAGCAAGCCGAGGTGGAACCCCTGGTGTTGGCTACCAAGGGAAAAAGCGTGTCCGCTGCAGGGCGATCCCTCTCTAACCCAGCTGGACTTAGGGCCTTTTGGCCCCATGCCTACGTCTTTCTCATGTCCGAACAGGTAGCCCGGGAGGGCATAGTGCCAGCCGTGGAAAACATCGTCCGCAGCCGGCACATCCGCAGTACCGTCTGGGTGTTCATCACCAAAGACTGCACGGCGGAAGAAGTGTTTAAGAGCAAGCCGCCGGCGGCCAATTCAGTGAGCGAGCACCTCAATGCCATCGCGCTTATGCAGGAGACCATCTCGGGATTTATCCCCCTGCAGGTGTGGCAGCTTAGTCAAGCCTTCGCGGCAGAAGGGATTGCCGCCATCCTGCCCACAGTGAAATTGGTGCATGAACAGGGCGATCTGGTGCCCATCGTGGAAGGAACCGCGGTGTTTAAGGGCGATCGCATGGTGGGCTGGCTGGACGGCCATGAGAGCGACATTCTCTGCCTGCTCAAGGGAATCATTCAGCGCTGCTATTTCGTCATCGACACCAAAGTGGGGGAGAACGAGTTCTTTCCCATCACTTATGAGTTGGTCGGCAATCGGGTGGAGATCAAGCCCCAGGACAAAGACGGCAAGCTTTCGGTATCCATTGCCTTGGATCTGCATTTTAGTGTGGAGGAGATGGGCAGAGCACCCTACAGCTTTCGTGATGAAGCGTTTGCCAGGAGCGTGCAAGCGCAGCTGGCCACGGCCTTTACCCATTGGATCCGGGAGTTTCTCTCAAAAACCCAGCAGGAGTACAATGCGGATATCCTCGGTTTCGGACAGCTCGTTCGCAGAAAAGAGCCCCAGGTGTGGCGGCGCTTGGGCGAGAACTGGGATGTGCACTTTAGGGACCTCCCGGTCGACTTGGAGGTCAAGTGCAAAGTGACTATGGCTGGGCTGTCCTCTGAGCCCTTGCGGGTGAGGGAATAGGTATGGTGGGTTTGGTGATCCTAGTCTACGCCGCGGTGGCCGCCTTTGAGCTGTGGCTGTGGGCTGAACGCCCCTGGCAGAAGGTTCTACTCTACCTCGTCCTTTTTGCAGGAGCCACTACCCTGGCCGTTTTGCCGGTACTAAACCCCGATTTGAAGGTGCCCGAGCCCCTAGGGTTCTTGGAGAAGCTGCTTAAGCGGTTGTGGCAGAAAGGGGGGAGTGTATGAGGGAGCACGTGCCTGACGATCAGGGTATGATCCTCGTGCTGCTCTTTGTGGTGGGAAACGCGCTGGTGTTTGGCTTGGGAGGGGTGGCCGGTCCCGACATTTGGCTGGCCTTCTTGACTGCCACCGTTATGGCCCTGCCCATGATTCTCCTCATGGCTCGTGTGCGGAGCCTGATGCAGGGCGCAGCTCTTTACTCCGGGCTGGAACAGGTTTTCGGAAAATGGCCTTCCCGGGGTTTGGCCTTGGTCTATGCGCTGTATGCTTGGAGGTTGAGCTGCTTTGTGGTGAGTGACGTGAGCAACTTCGTACAGGCCATTGCCCTGCCCAACACCCCCAAGGTGGTAGTGGCCTCCATCTTGGCTCTGCTCATGCTCTGGGCCGCCAAGGAGGGCGTGGAGGTTCTGGCCCGCTTTGCCGTGGTGATGAGCAAGGTGGTTTTCGCTGTGCTCCTTGTCACTTTCATTCTGCTCCTAAGTGTGGCAAATCCTGCGGAGTTTCTGCCTGTAATGTACGACGGAGCANAGCCTGTGTTTCTCGGAGCTTTCCAGCTACTGGATNTTCCTTTCCTGGAGGTAGTAGTGCTCTTCTGGGTGTTCGACTGCTTTAGCAGTAAAAGATCTCCCTTCAAGGTGTTTGTACCCGGATTTCTCTCGGCTGCCCTGATCCTTCTAGTTATGACCAGCACTAGTCTGGCCGTGGTCGGCGCAGATCGGTACAGTGTCTTTTATTTCCCAATCTGGACCGCTGTGAAACGCATCAACGTTTTAACGATGCGTTTAGAAGCCATCGTCGGCGTGACTTTTGCCATTGGCAGTTTTCTAAAGATGGCCGTCTGCTTGTTGGCGGCCAGCCGGTGCGTGACCTACGCTTTCGGATTCAGTGACTACCGCTTTGTGGTTACCCCGCTAGCCCTGGCCGTGATCCCGGGTTCCCAGTGGTTGATCACCACCCTCATGGAGGTGGAGAAGTCAGCCATCANGACCTACNCCACAAGCGCCACCATTTACCAGGTGGTCCTGCCCGTGGTGTTCTGGGTCGTGGCTGAGATCAGGGTGGCAAAAGCGCGCCATCAGGGCAAGGGTGGCTGAGGGGTAACCGCAGGCAGGAAGCGGAGGAAAACTCGAGAATTAATGCTTGTATTAGCTAATGATTTGCTGAGGAGGCGCTGCGCATGGATGCGAGGGCACGCTACAACGCCTGGCTGTGCAATCCGCTCATTGATGACCAAACGAAAGCAGAACTGCGCGCATTGAAGGATGATCCTGGAGAGATTGAGGATCGGTTCTATAGGTGGCTGGAGTTCGGNACCGGGGGTCTCAGGGGCACTATTGGCGCCGGGACCAACAGGATCAACATCTACACCATCCGCCTGGCAACCCAAGCCTTAGCCCAGACACTCAAGGAAGGGGGCGACGAGCAGCGGGGTGTAGTCATCGCCTACGACTCCCGCCGCATGTCCCGGGAGTTTGCCCAAGCCGCGGCTGGAGTGCTAGTGGGCAATGGCATCNCCGTCTTCCTTTTCCCTGAGGTGGCCCCTTCTCCCCTCCAGTCCTACGCGGTGCGCCGCCTAAGGGCCGCGGCGGGAATTGTGATCACCGCCAGCCACAATCCTCCCCAGTACAACGGGTACAAAGTGTATAACGGGCAGGGGGGGCAGATCCTGAGCGAAGAGGCGAGCAAAATCGCCTCCTGCATGGCGCGCCTGGGTCTGGAGCAGGTGGAGTTCGATCCCCAGCCATTGGAAAACCCGCTTTTGAGCTGGGTGGATGCCGTGGTGGTGGAAGGGTACTACGAGCAAATCTTGGAAGCCCTCCCGGTCTTGGAGCACAGCGGTGAGCTGAGCGTTTTGTACACTCCCCTCCACGGTACTGGTGGGCGCTATGTACCAGAAATCCTGCGGCGGGCGGGCTTTACCCGCATTCACACCGTTAAGGAGCAGCTCGAGCCAGATGGGGAGTTTCCCCACTGTGAGCTCTCCAAACCCCGAGGATTCGGCAGCCTTCGAACTCGCCTTTGCCGCGGCAGAACGGGTTGGCTGTCAGCTGATCATTGCCACGGATCCGGATGCAGACCGCATGGGGGTGGCGGTGCGCCATGGCGGCAAGTGGGTGCTGCTCAACGGCAACCAGATGGGTGTACTGCTGGCGGACTATCTCCTCGCCCGGCGTCAAAAGGAGGAGCTGGAGGGCGGTGTGATCGTCAAGACCATTGTCACCACGGAGATGATCGAGTCCCTGGCCGGTAAAGCCGGGGTAGAGGTGCGAAACACACTCACCGGGTTCAAGTACATTGGTGCCCTCATGGATGAACTGCCCCTGGAAGGCAAGCGATTTGTTTTCAGCTTCGAAGAAAGCTATGGGTATTTGGCGGGAACTCATGCCCGCGATAAGGATGCGGTGGAGGCCAGCCTGCTCGCGGCCCAAGCGGCAGCGTGGTATGGGGAACGGGGCCTGACTCTGGTGCACCGTTTGGAGCAGCTTTTTACCGAGTACGGCTATTACCTGCAGGATCTAGCCTCCTACTCCTTTGCCACCAGCCTAGAGGCGGAACGGGCCAGGGCCCTGGTGGAACGCCTGCGCCAGGAATCCCTGACGTCCATCGGTAAGGAGCGGGTGAGGGAGGTAAAAGACTTCGGACGCGGCGTAGCCGTGGATTTGACCACGGGGCAAACGTCGCCCATTGAGCTGCCGCGGGAAGATGTTCTGCAGTGGATCACTGAACAGGGCAGCAAAGTATCGCTGCGCCCTTCAGGTACAGAACCGAAGATGAAACTGTATTTGGAGGTGCGGGGGCCCACCCGCCAGGACGCGGAGATCAGGCTGCAGGAGTTGAAGGAAGCCTGCCATGAGCTGATTGTGAGGGGTTTAGGGGAGAACTGAAAAAGCTGAACACCACACCGAGGCGCCTCGGTGTGGTGTTTTTCAGNGGTGCTTGTCCACTATATCTCTCAGTTCATCTATGTACGTTATGGCCAGTTCAGTCAAGTCGGGATCGATATGCCCGGCATCGACATTGTTGCGCAGGATGGAGATGACCTTTTCCCTGGACATGGCCGGGCGGTAGGGGCGGTCCTCCAGGAGGGACTGGGCGATATCTACCACGGCCATGAGGCGCGCCTCCAGATCCAGCTGCGCACCGGTGAGGCCGAAGGGATAGCCTGTCCCGTTGAGCCGTTCGTGGTGGAAGGCGGCCCAACCCGCCAGCTGCTCTGCTCCGGGACCGATTGCCCTGATTAAGTGGTAGGTGTGATAGGTATGCTGCTGCATTAGGGCCNGTTGACTGCGGTTGAGGCCGCCGGGATGCATGAGCACTTCATCGGGAACAGCAAGTTTCCCGATGTCATGGAGCAGTCCCGCCACCTTGATCACCCTCGCCTTCTCTGGGGACATGCCCAGCTTGTGGGCTAAGAACTCCGCCACGGCGGCGACGCCCTCCGAATGGTCGCCGGTCCAGGGCGATTTGGCGTCCACAATCCTGGCCATGAGGTGGGCAATCTCCTCAAGTTCAGCGATTGTGAGGGTGCGGCGGAATGAGGCCCGTCCGTTGGCGTATTGATAGTTGCCGTACCGCAGATCAAGCCAGAAGCTGGGGGCCCGCGCTATGTGCTCCAGGGCTTCCACCACATCGGGGCTGAAGATGTCCCCCTTCTTTTTGCCGAAGTATTCCAGGATATCATCTACCTGCCAAAGGTAGTAAACACCCTTGTCTAGGAAGATGTCCACCCGGTCCGCCACATGGATGATGGCGGGAATGAGGCGCAGCCCTGGGGAAAAGTAATCATGGTGTTCCAGTACGTTTTCTGCCAGGGGCCTAAACAGGCTGATGGGCCTAAGGAGCTGCCATCCCCTGCGGCAGTGGGGGGAAACGCGATCCCGCACAGGCTCCNGATCCGCCAGGACCAGCTTTTCCTCAGTGGTGAGGATGCCCACGTCATGGAGAAGGGCACTGAGCACAAGCTCTGCGAGTTCTGCTTCCTCCAAGGCCAGCTTCTTTCCTAAATGGTAGGCGATATGGGCAACGCGTTCGGCATGATCCAAAAAGGATTCTTCGCTGATATCTCCCGCGCGGGTAAAACTTCTGATGGTGGAAATCAAATCTGCTTCAAAAACCTGCATGGGATTCACCTCTGATAAAGAGTTACATAAGTTTAACAAGGACATCGAGGCCCTAAGGGGAATAAGGGTTCCTGGTATGTACTAAAAGGAGTGGCTTACGTGCAGCAAAAACCGGCGAGTCTTTGGAAGTTGTTCAGCGTCTTTTTCCGCATCGGTGCCTTCACCTTTGGAGGCGGTTTAGCCATGCTTCCGCTGATCGAAAGGGAAGTGGTGGAGGTTCAGGGGTGGGTGCATAGAGATGAGATCCTAGATATCGTGGCCCTGTCCCAGTCTGTCCCCGGAGCTATTGCCGTGAACAGCGCTATCTTCATCGGCCTACGCCTGCGGGGGCTGATCGGGGCCATTGCGGCGCTCTTGGGAACCATAACCCCTTCCATTGGAATCATCTTGATCATAGCACATTTTTTTACACAGTTTCAATCTAGTCCCATTCTGCTGCGTGCTTTTTCTGGTGTGAAGGCGGCCGTAATCGGCTTGCTGGCCGCGGCAGCCTATCGGTCGGCCAGGAATGCCGTGGTCAACCGCTACGGGGTGGTTGTGGCGATCTGCGCTTTCGTCTTGAGTGTCTCTGGCCTGCTGCCCATCGTCTGGATTATCATTCTTGGGGGACTTAGCGGTATCCTCTATTTCAGCGGACAGAAAGGGGGAGAGGCGCAGTGATCTTTTGGCAGCTGTTCTACTCCTTCTTTAAGATCGGTCTGTTCACTATAGGTGGCGGCTATGCCATGCTGGCCCTGATCCGGCAGGAGATCCTCCTTCGGGGCTGGATGACGGCCCAAGAATTCGTAGATGTGGTGGGGATCGCGGAGGTTACNCCCGGNCCCATNGCCATCAACTCCGCNACCTTTGTGGGTTTTCGCACGGCGGGTATTCCAGGCGCCCTGGCGGCTTCCTTGGCAGTGGTGCTCCCGTCGCTGCTCTGCGTGAGTGTGGTGAGCCGCATGTGGGAAAAGTACAAGGCGGCGCGTCCGGTGCAGTTTATGTTTGCGGGTATCCGGCCGGTGGTCGCTGGTTTGGTGGCCGCGGCGGCGGTGCTCATTGCCGTGTCCACGTTCAAGTATGTGGAGGGAATCCCGGCGCAGATCTGGACTGTCCTCATAACCGCGGGATCCTTTTACGCCGTGGCGCTGAAGAAGTGGGATCCCATTAAGGTGCTGGTTGGAGCTGCCCTTTTGGGCCTGATCATCTTCCGTTGAGCAAATAGCGGAGAAAAAACGCCGCGGGGGTCTAGCCAAGTGCTAGCCGCCGTGGTATACTTTTTACGTAGGTATGACCGGGTGGTCATATGAGGGGGGAGGACAGTGCCCAAGCAGACCTTTTTCAACTTAGAAGCAGAAAAGCGGCAGGCCATCATCGATGCCGCGGTGCGTGAGTTTGCCGAGCATCCCTTTGAGCAGGCCTCCTTAACCAAGATCGTGGAAAACTGCGGCATCGCCAAAGGCAGCATGTATCAGTACTTCGACGATAAGTTGGACTTGTACATGTACATCGTTGACCTGGCCTATGAACAGAAGAAGGCCTATGTGAGCAGGGCTTTCAGCCTGGAGGGGGACATTTTCCAGATCTTGAATGAATACTACCGCTTGTCCTATGAGTTCGCTCTGGATCACCCTTTGCTGCATCAGGTGGCCAACAAGTTTTGGGACAGTCGTTCCGCGGCACTCTCGGCCGAACTGGAAAAGGGCCGGCTCAGCCGGGCTAGGGATTTTGCCCAGGTGCTCCACGAAGCCATGGAAGAGGGCATAGTCAACAGTGATCTGGACCCTGAGGCGGTGTTTTTTGTCTACCATGCGGTGGGTAAGGAATTGATCGATCACTTTCACCAGGGATGTGATGACCGGCTGTTGCAGCAGATTTTGGACGTTTTGAAGTATGGGTTGGCTGCACGAAATTGAAGTCAGGGGGCGGAATAAGATGTGGAAGCGAATGAGCTTACCGGCCGTTTTTCTTGTGATCCTTTTTGCTCTGGGCGGTACCGTAACTGCCCAGGTTCTAAACGTGGCCATTCCCCAGGATCCGGACAGTTTTGACCCCACCCGCACCGTGGCCGCGGCCACTAGTGAGGTGGCCTTCAACATTTACGAAGGTTTGGTGAAAGCCACTCCCCATGGGGAGGTGGAGCCTGCACTAGCCAGCCGCTGGACAGTGGACGAGAACGGCACCAGATACACCTTTTACTTAAGAGAGGCCGTCTTTCACGACGGCAGTCCCGTCACCGTGCACGATGTGGTAAACAGTCTCAACCGCGCCCGCGATCCTGAGCTGGCCGCACGGGCGGGAGAGCTGAGCATGATTAAAGCGGTAACGGGCTTGGAGGGTGCCGTGCAGATTGATCTTCACGAGCCCAACGGCGCTTTTATCTACCTGCTTACCGAGGTCTATGCGTCAATTTATCCTGCGGGGGCGGAGGATCTCAGTCGTCACCCCGTGGGCACGGGGCCCTATTACCTCGCGGACTGGCGCCCCAATCAGCAGCTGACACTGCGCCGTTTCGACCAGCATTGGTCTGGGCAGCAGCCGTTCTTTGCCCAGGTCAACTTTTTGATCATCCCCGATGAAAACAGTATGGTGCTTAACCTGAAGGCTGGGCGAGTCCAGCTCATTCCCCGCCTGGAGGTGTCCGTACTGCACCAAGTGCAGAACAGCCCGGGGATCAAGGTTCAGGCTTCCCCCATGAACCTGGTCCAGCTCTTTGCCATCAACAACGCACGGCCTCCCTTCAATGACCTGAGGGTGCGCAGAGCTTTGGCCCTGGGACTCAATCGAGAAGAGATCCTGCTGGGCGCAGCCTGGGGCGAGGGGGTGCTGCTGGACAGCGCCCTGAGCCCGGCCATGGCAGGGTTTTACCATGACAAGCTCAGCGAGATCAACCCTTACGATCCCCAGCGGGCCAAGGAGCTGCTGAGGGAAGCTGGCCAGGAGAACCTGCGTTTCACCCTGACCCTGCCCGCCAATTACCCCCTGCACGTGCAGGCCGGGGAGCTGGCCGCGCAGCAGTGGGAGCAGCTGGGTCTAGAAGTGGACCTGCAGATCGTGGAGTGGGGAACCTGGCTGGAGCGGGTATACAGCCAGCGCGACTATGATGTGTCCATCATCGGTTTAGCGGGGCGCTTGGATCCCCATGCCATATTGGTGCGCTACACCACAGACAGCAGCCGCAACTTTTTTAACTTCTCCCACAGCCGTTACGATGAGCTCATTGAGCTGGGTTTGAGGGCGGATGGCGAGGAGCGCCGGGCCATCTACTTGGAGGCCCAGGAGATCCTGGCGCGGGAGTTGCCCGGAATTTTCATCATGGATCCGCCGCAGCTAGCGGTGATGAGCGCAGAGATTCAGGGCTGGAGGAGCTATCCCATTTACGTGGTGGATCTGGCCAGTCTGTATCAGTAAGAGGGGAGAGCGCATCGTGAAGCGTTATCTGTGGCGCAGGGCAGGGGGCTTTCTCTTGACTGCCCTCCTAGTGAGCTTCGCCACCTTCTTCATCATCCAGGTGCTGCCTGGCGATCCTGCACTGCTCATGCTGGGAACAGAAGGCAGCCCAGAAGCCTATGTCCGACTGCGCCAGGAGCTCGGTTTGCACCAGCCTTTGCTGCAGCGGTACGTGCAGTGGATCATCAATTTCATGGGCGGTCAGTGGGGGAATTCCTGGCGTTACTCGCTTCCCGTGCGGGAGCTGGTGGGGCAGGCGTTTCCCCTCTCCTTTGCCCTGGCCATGCTGGCCGTGGGGATGGCCGCGCTGGCGGCCCTGCCTGCCGGTATGTACATGGCAGTGCAGCCCCGCCGGCTGAGCAGCCGCCTGCTTTCGTTAGCAACCCAGCTGGGTCTGGGCCTGCCCCAGTTCTGGGTGGGCATTCTGCTCATCCAGTTTTTTGCCGCGCAGCTCAGCTCTTGCCAGCCGGGGGGCGTGAGGGGTGGACCAGCCTGATTCTGCCCACAGTGACCTTAGCCTTGCCTAGGACTGCGGTCTTGAGCCGCTTCCTGCGGGCAGGAGTGATCGAGGCCTTAGCAGAGGATTACGTGCGCACGGCCCGAGCCAAGGGGGTGCCCGGCAGGAGCGTACTGTACAAACATGCGCTGCGCAATGCGGCTGTGGGGCCGCTCACCGCAGCGGGAGTTCAGTTTGCCCAGCTCTTGGCGGGCACCATCGTCGTGGAGCAGGTTTTTGGGCTGCCTGGGATCGGTCAGCTCTTGCTGAACGGAGTCTTCCAGAGGGATCTGCCCCTGGTCCAGAGTGTGGTCATGCTGGTGGTGCTGGTCATCCTCCTTTTTGACTTGGCTTTCGATCTCTGCCTGGGCCTCTTGGATCCCAGGATTCGNTATGAGTGAAGGTGATATGAGCCATGGACAGCCGCAAATGGGGTATATTGCTGATAGGCGTGCTTTTAGCCCTCACGGTCCTGGGCTGGTTTTACACGCCCTACGACCCCAATGAAGTCAACATAGCCGAGCGCTTCCAACCGCCTGGCCGGCAGCACCCTTTTGGCACTGATCACTTTGGACGGGATGTATTCAGCCGCATACTCTGGGGCGCCAGGATCTCCCTGGCCGTCGGTGCGGCTGCGGTGTGTCTAGGAGCCGCCATGGGGATCTGCCTGGGCCTGGCCGCGGGCTTTTTCGGAGGCTGGTGGGATGAGCTGCTCATGCGCATCAGCACTTCCCTGCAGGCTCTGCCCAGCATCCTGCTGGCTTTGCTCTTTGCCGCCATCTGGTCGCCCGGCGTTCCGGTGGTGCTGTGGGGTATCGCCTTGGGGAACATCCCCATCTTCCTTAGGGTTACCAGAAACCAGGTGCTCAGCATCAAGCGGCGGCCGTATGTGGAAGCGGCCCGGGCCCTGGGGGCAGGCGATCTGCGCATCATCGTTCGCCACATTCTGCCTAATCTCCGGGCTGCCCTCTTAGTTCAGTTTTCCGTGAGCCTGGCAGGGGCCATTTTGGCGGAAGCATCGTTAAGCTATTTGGGCGTGGGCATTCAGCCTCCTGACCCTTCCTGGGGCCGCATGCTCCGGGAGGCGCAGTCCTATGGCTCTTTGGCCCCGTGGCTGGTTGTGGTTCCCGGGCTGTTTATCGCCTTGGCCGTTGTGGGTTTCAATCTCTTGGGCGATAACTGGATTTACGGCAGGGAACGGCTTTACGAAAGAGAATAATCAAGGCAAGATACGTTGGCAGAAGGGGTGGATCAATGCTTAAGCTTGAGGGCGTTTCCAAACGCTACAAAGGAGCAGACGTCAATGCGGTGGATAACCTGAATCTGGAGGTTCGCCCGGGTGAAATCTTCGGCTTCCTTGGCCCTAATGGCGCCGGGAAGACCACTACCATCAAGATGGTGGTGGGTCTCCTCACGGCGGATCGGGGGAAGATCGTGGTCAATGGCCAGGATTTGGCGGCCGATCCCCTTGGAGCGAAGCGTTCCATCGGTTTTGTGCCCGATAATCCCAATCTCTATCCGAGGCTTACGGGGCTGGAGTACCTCAACCTCATCGGCGATGTGTACGGTGTGGACGGGGCTACGCGCAAACGGCGTCTGGACCACTATTTAGGGATGTTTGAACTTACTGGGGCCTTAGGTGATCTCATCCAGAGTTACTCCCGGGGCATGCAGCAGAAGCTGGCCTTAACAGGTGCGCTCCTGCATCAGCCGCCCTTGTTTATCCTGGATGAACCCATGGTAGGATTGGATCCCCGATCTGCTCACCTGTTTAAGAACATAATGCGCGACCATGTAAACCAGGGCAATACTGTGTTTTTCTCTACGCACGTCCTGGAAGTGGCGGAGCAGCTCTGCGACCGTGTGGGGATCATCAATAAGGGACAGCTCATCGCCTGCGGCACCATGGATGAGCTGCGCCAGACCTCTGGTCAGGTGGGTTCCAACCTGGAGAAACTGTTCTTAGAGCTTACCGATGCAGGTGACGCTTATGAGGAGTAGGTTTTGGACCCTGTACCGCACACTGCTCAATGACCATTATGGCTTCTCCGCGGCCAAGTTCTATTACATCAAGAAGAGACAGCGCACCTGGGAGCCTATCCTGATTGTCGCTGGCGTGACCCCCGCAGTGGTCATGGCTGTGATCTTTATCTGGAAAATGACGGAGCAGCTGTTCATGGCCGGGCTTGCCTTCGGCCAGCCCCATCTGGCGCTCCTCAACGGTGCGCTCTTGGTTGCCCTGGCGGGGCTCTTTTTCGGCTTCTTTTCCGTGCTTTCCACGTTCTATTTCAGCACCGATTTGCCGGTTCTAGTGCCCCTACCGCTGCGTTCCCGGGAAATTCTTGGGGCCAAGTTTGGGGTTGTGCTCACCGGTCAGTATGCCATCAACCTGTTTATCCTACTGCCCCTCTGGCTGCGCTACGGGCTTTTGGCTGGTGTAGGTTTGGGGTATGTACTCAGTGCCGTGGTGGTCTTTTTTGCCCTGCCCCTGCTGCCTTTGGCGGCAGCAAGCTTGTTGGCAGTGCTGCTCATGCGGGTGGTCAATGTAAGCAGGCACAAAGACAAGCTTGCCCTAGTGGGGGGCCTGTTGCTTCTGGTTGTCATGGTTGGTTTTCAGTTCTGGCTGCAGAACAGCTTGGGTTCGGGCGATCCAGACTTGGTCATGGAGCAGATCCTGAGCCGGGCTGATGGGATCATCAAGGCCGCGGGCCGCATTTTTCCACCCAGCGTTTGGGCTGCCCAGGCCATGGCCTACGCCCACACCTGGCGGGGCTGGCTCAATTTGGCCTATTTGGCTGCTGCCAGTGCCCTGGCTCTCTTCGTGTTGTTCCTGCTAGGGGAGAGGGTGTTCCTCCAGAGTGTGCTAGCCGGTATGGAAGGGACCAGGGGCAGTGGGCGGGCGCGCCAGGTGCGCCTAGATGAGCGCAGCCGCTCACCCCTTGCTACCCTGGCCAGCTTGGAGCGGAAACTCTTTGTACGCCATCCTGGCTTTGCCCTAAATGGTTTAGTGGGGTATGTACTGGTGCCCGCCATGGCCCTTTTGCCCTTGTTTGGCCAGAGTATGCAGAACAACCCCTTTGAGCTGCTGGCCCTAGACCGGCTTCCCTCTTTCGTGGTTGTAGGCGGCATAGCTCTCTATTACATGTTCATGACCGGCATGTCCATGATCCCCGCCACCACGTTTTCGCGGGAGGGTAAGCACCTATGGATCATCCGCAGCCTGCCCTTGAGTATAGAGGAGATCATCGCGGCCAAGGTCTTGGGAGCCCAGGTTGTGAACACCATTGGCTGCCTGCTGGGCGTGGTTCCCATAGCCTTCATCATGGGCTGGGCCGTCTGGGAAGTGGTGTTAGGCTCTGTGCTGGGCATCCTTTTGGCTACTGCCCTGGCCGGTTTTTTGGTGCTCTTTGATCTGCGCAAGCCAATGCTGGATTGGGTGAATCCCATCAAGGCCGTGAAGTCCAACCTCAATGCTTTGGTGGGTATGTTTATAGGTATGGGGCTGGCCTTTGGGCTGGGCGCGCTGATCTATGCCAATGTGCGGAGCGAGTCCCTGTGGTTGATCCCCGCAGAGCTCTTAGGTGCCGCTCTAGTGCTGGGCCTTCTGGTTGGGGCCTTGATCCGGCGCTGGGCGCCCAGGCTCTGGACCAGGATTTAGGAGAGGTTCGGAATGTTCTTTTTGGAAAATCCAGTTGTGCGCGATCTGCTGCTGCTCGTCTTTGGATTGGGCCTAAGTGCCATCGCCTATTACTTGGTCCGCACCCACGTGCTGAAGTGGCTGCACCGCCTGCTGCGCAAAACTCCCACTAAGTGGGACGAGTTCCTCTTTGAACAGGGAGTGTTTAACGCCGCGGCGTTGATTATCCCTGCCCTGATCATGTTTCGGGTGGCGCCTTTTCTCACGGTGACTCAGGAGGGAATAACCCAGCTGCTCACGGTAGCTGTCATCTTGGCTGTGGCTGTAGCCGTAGACCGCCTGCTCCGCACCGGGCTGGCCATCTACAACACCTTCCCCATAGCAGCCAGGATGCCCATCAAGGGTTTTGTGCAGATTCTTCAGATTGCCCTCTGGGCCTTTGCCGGCACGATCACCTTTTCCCTGCTTCTGGGGCAGTCGCCCTGGATCTTCCTGAGCGGCTTGGGCGCGGTGAGTGCTGTGCTCTTGGTGGTGTTTCAAGACACCATCCTGGCCTTCTTTGCAGGCCTGCAGCTCACCATCAACGACCAGGTGCGGGTGGGTGACTGGATCGAGGTTCCCAAGTACAACGCGGACGGCACTGTAGTGGAGGTGGCCCTGCACTATGTGAAGGTGCGCAATTGGGACAGGTCCATCACCACCGTTCCCACCCATAAGCTGACCGGAGATTCCTTCGTGAACTGGCGCGGCATGTTTGAAGGGGGAGGCCGGCGCATCAAGCGCTCCGTCCTCATCGATCAGACCAGCGTCCGTTTCTTAGATGAAGAGCTCTTGGAGCGTCTGAGTAAGATCCAGCTGCTCCAGGACTATCTGGCCCGCAAAACCGTGGAGATTCAGGAGTTCAACCGGCTGCACAACATTGATCAGAGCTCCCTGGTGAACGGACGCCACTTAACCAACCTGGGTACCTTCAGGGCCTACCTCGTGGCTTACCTGCAGAGCCATCCCCAGATCAACCAGGACCTGATCATGATCGTGCGCCAGCTGCCGCCCACCACCAACGGCCTGCCCATGGAGATTTACGCCTTCACCAAGGATACGGGCTGGGTGAACCATGAAGGTGTGGCGGCGGATATCTTTGACCATATCCTGGCCATCATCCCAGAGTTTGACCTGCGGGTGTTCCAGAACCCCAGCGGTCACGATCTGGCCAGGGCCTTAGAGGAAAGGGGAATACCAATTGGCTTATGTGAGGACTGAATACCCCCAGTGGTCGTGGTCCTTTTCCCGGCAGCAGATCTTCCAGAGCTGCCGGCGCCGCTATTATTACAACTACTACGCGTCCCATAACGGCTGGGAGTTCGATGCGCCGCAGGAATCACGCTTAGCCTATCGGTTGAAACAGCTAGGCAACATCTATACGGCCTTAGGGAACGGAGTGCACGAAACTGCCCAGTCCCTGGTGGCAAGGGTGATGGAGGGCAGGAAGCTGCCCGACGTAGCGGAGATCGAAGAAGAAATCCGCAGGCATCTGCGGAGGGTGTGGAAGTCTTCCCAGGAGAATCGAGAGCAGTTTTTGATCCGTCCCCGGCGGGTGGACATGCTCCGGGAGTTTTACTATGGTACGGGAGTGAGCGACGATGTGGTGGAGCGGATTAACCAGCGCATCGTTCAGACCGCCGAAGCCTTGGCGGAGTGTCCCGTGTGGGCGGAGCTGTCCCGCAAAGATNCGCAAGTGGTTGCCTGCGAGCAGTTTGACACCGTGGAGATCGCCGGTACGCCTGTGTATGCCGTGCCCGACTTGATCTACAAGACCGCGGGGGGCCAGTGGGTGATTGTGGACTGGAAAACCGGGGAAGNAGCGGAGGAGAACAGGGATCAGGTGGCCCTTTACGTCCTGTTTGTGCGGGAGAAATACGGTGCTTCACCCGAGCAAATCACCGCCCGCCTGGAGTACCTCAATCTCAAATCAAGCATGGAAATGCGGTTCACGCCTGAGGAGCTCCAAGCAGTGGAGAAAAACGCTCTGGCCAGTATGGAGGAGATGAAGGGGCTGCTCAGTGATCCTGCGCTGAACGTGCCAAGACCTAAGGAGGAGTTCGCGCTTACGGAGGCGAGGGAGCAGTGCCCCTGGTGCAATTTCTACGAGCTGTGCCGAGGGGAGCTGGAGGCCAGCGTTTCCTGATCAGCGGGCTTGGCGCCGCCTCTGCTCCAAGAAGAGGTCAATATGCTCTCCGATTTCCCGCCAGTTCTTCACCAGGGGCAGGTTTGTGGGGCGCATGGCGTTGTGTGAGGCATGGAAGAGCAGGGTGTAGATGCCGCTGCTGGCCACCTCTTCGGCATTCTCCAGTTTGTCATCGACAAAGAACTGGACGCCCAGCTCCAAGCAGCGGTCCCTTTTCGAGTAGCCAAACCCCGTTGGGCACATGCTCAGGCTGTGGTAGGGAATCCCGTGGCGCTGCAGCCAGTTTTCCGTGATCTGGCGGTGCCTCGTGTCCCGGTGGGTGATCAAGTGGACTAAACAGCCCCGCTCAGCTAAGGTGCGCAGGGTTTCCGCGGCCTGATCCCGCACGGGTACCGTGTTGAAGATGGTTTCAATGCAGGCATCAAAGAACTCCATAACTTGTTCTCTGGTTTTATTGAAGGCCTCTTCCACGTTATAGGCCCGCTTGATCATGGGTTCGCCGAAATAGGCGCTGGCGGCCTCCAGCCAAATGTTGCGGGTGCCGTCATCGTCGTTAGTGAGCACTCCATCTATGTCAAAACCGAAAACGAACTGTTTGATTGTGGTACACCTCCCCTCAGCCCTGCAGGTTTGGTGCTAGAGTAACATTTTCTAATTCCAAAAGCAAGCGCTTCACGTTGAGCCCGAAGGCGTANCCGCCCAGATTGTGGGTGCCGAGGACGCGGTGACAAGGGACGATAATGCTGGCAGGGTTGGAGCCCACGGCGCGGCCAACAGCCCGGTAAGCCTTGATGCCCAGGTTCTGGGCGATCTTTTTGTAGGTGGTCACGGATCCATGGGGGATCCTGCTGATTTCTTCCCACACCTGCTTCTGAAACGGAGTGCCCAGAAGGCGTACGGGCCAGTTAAACTCCACCCTGTCCCCTCGGAAATAGGCGTTTAGGTCGCGGGCATAGGCTTCGGGCAGAGGCTTTAGCGGGAAGTCGTCATCTGGAAAGCGTACGGCGGTGAACCTCTCGCCGCCCTCTTGGTTGAAGGAGGCGTAAACCAGATGGTCCTGGGCGAACCAGAGGAAAAAGGGCCCCAGCGGGGACTGGTAGACCGAATGCTGCACAAGGGATCCCTCCAGAGATGTATAATAGAAATCAGTTCGCCTGGGAAGGAGCGAATCCTCCCAGCCTAGGAAGGGAGAGAAGGCTTTGGGCACTGAAACCGCATTGGAGCAGCCTGATTTTCGTTCCAGAATTCTGCGCCTGGCTTGGCCCGCCATCGTGGAAAATCTTCTGCATACCATGGTGGGCATTGTGGACACAGCTATGGTGGGGCGTTTGGGAGCAGCCGCTTTGGCCGCAGTGGGATTGGGCAACCAAATCAACCACTTGGGCCTCACCATCTTTTCAGCCCTGGCCACGGGCAGCACAGCTCTGGTGGCTAGGCATATCGGTGCCAAGGAGCCTGAGCGGGCTCGCGATGTGGCCAGGCAGTCATTGGTTCTCGGCCTTTTTGTCTCCGGCACCGTTATGCTCATCTTTCTTTTCACGGCGCGGGGCCTGTTGGGTCTTCTGTTTAGGCGCTCTGAAGGGTTGGTTTTGGATTCTGCCGCAGCCTATGTGCGCATTGTGGCCTCAGCCATGATTTTGAACTACTTCCTCATTGTTATTAACGCGGTGCTGAGGGGAGCGGGGGACACCAAAACCCCCATGCGCATTACCGCCTTGGTGAATGTGATCAACATAGTCGGAAACGCCATCTTCATTACGGCCTGGGCCCCATTCCAGCGCTGGGTGTGGCCGGAGCGGCCCTGTCCACAGCCATTGCCCAGGCCTGTGGAGGGGTTTTGGCTCTGCGAGTGCTTTTGAGCAGCCCACTTCTGCGCATCAGCCTCAGGGACTCCTTCAAGCCCGATCTGACCATCATACGCAGGATTGCCAACATCGGGGTTCCGGCAGGCGTGGAGCAGGGCATGCTCCGGGTGGGCCAGCTGTTTTACACCATGATCATTTCCTCCCTGGGCACCGTGAGCTATGCTGCCCACCAGGTGGCCCTAAACGCGGAGTCCCTATCCTTCATGCCCGGAGCCGGCTTTGCTGTGGCGGCCACCACCTTGGTGGGGCAGAACTTGGGAGCGGGCCTGCCCGATGATGCGCAGCGGGCTGGAAGGATTACTCGCAACATGGGCATGTTGGTCATGTCCGCGATGGGTGTGGTCTTTTTCCTGATTCCCGGGCCCATCGTGCGCATCTTCTCCAGCGATCCGGAGGTAACTGCGCTGGCCGTGGTCTGTCTGCGCTTAGTGGCCATTGCCCAGCCTTCCCTGGCGGCTTGGATGATTCTGGCTGGAGGCCTGAGGGGAGCCGGGGATACCCGGGCCATCATGAAGATGGTCATGCTCTCCTTTTTGGGGGTGCGCGTGGGCTTAGCGTACCTTTTGGCGCTGCGCCTGGGGTTGGGGTTGACTGGAGCTTGGATCGCCATGGTTGCGGATCTCTTCCTGCGCAGCTTCTTGATTCAGTGGCGTTTCAGCAGGGGAGAGTGGAAATACGTCAAGGTATAGGAAGGAGCTTGGAAATGCGAGAGTTCAGTTTCTTCATGCCCACAAAGCTGGTCTTTGGGCAGGACGTGGTGAAAAAGGCAGGCGCGGGCTTGGCCCTGGGAAAAAAGGCGCTCATCGTCACGGGGAGATCCTCGGCCCGCTTGAGCGGTGCCCTGGATGACGTGCTGGAGGCGCTGTCTGGCGAGTATGTCCTCTTCGATCGTGTGGAGAATAACCCCACGGGTGAGAACTGCCAGGAAGGTGCCGAGCTAGCCCGGAGGGAAAACTGCGATTACATCATCGCCATTGGGGGAGGCTCGCCCCTGGATGCGGCCAAAGTGATGGCCGTGTTGGCTGTGAATGAGAAGAGCCCCTTGGAGCTCTATGCTCAAGGCTGGGAGAAAAAACCCCTCCCCATTGTGGCCATTCCCACCACCGCGGGAACGGGGAGCGAGGTTACTCCCTACGCGGTTTTGACCATCCATGAGGAAGAGACCAAGAAGGGTTTGGGAGGCCCAGACCTGTTTCCGGCGGTAGCCTATCTGGATCCAAGATACACGGCGTCCCTGCCGCTGCAGGTGACCATCGATACCGCTGTGGATGCCCTTTCCCATCTGGTGGAAGGTTACCTTTCCAACAGGGCCTCTTCCGCAAGCGATCTCGCGGCTCTGCAGGGTATTGCTGTGTGGGGAGGGGTGATCCCAGCTCTGCGCAGTGGTGATATCTCCCTGCAGGTCAGGGAGGATCTGCTCCTCGCCTCCATGCTGGGCGGGATCACCATTGCCCAAACAGGAACCACTTTCGTCCATGCCCTGGGTTATCCCCTCACCTATTTCCATGACTATCCCCACGGGCGGGCTAACGGCATCTTTATGGCGTCGTATCTGGAGTTCACCCACGCCCATGCCCCAGAGCGGGTGGAGATGGTGCTGGAGCTTTTGGACCTTCCCTCGCTGAATGCTTTCCGGGAGCTCATGAACGAGCTGTTCGCCGACTACGTGGGCAAGCTGCACGTACCCGAGGAGCGGATCCGGGCTTACGCTGAAAAAGCAGCCCAGACCAAGAATGTGTCTTACTCCCGGGGCACCCCATCGGTGGAAGAGTTGACCGAAATCCTCAAGGAAAATATACTATAAGGTAAGGAAATGCCCGTCCGCCTGCTAGGCTGGACGGGCATCAGCTCCCTGTTTCAGCTTTCTTTGATGAGCTGGAGCACGTACTGGGCGGCGGCTTCCAGCTGGTCTATGGGGATGGCTTCGTCGGTGGTGTGCACGTTGGTGTAGCCCATACCCAGAATCACGGAGGGAATGCCGTAGCCGTTGATGATGTTGGCGTCGCTTCCTCCACCCGTGCTTTCGATTTGCGGTTCCAATCCCATGGCTTTCGCTGCCTTAACAGCCAGCTGCACCACGTAATCGGCTTCGGTGAGGCGGAAGGAGTTGTAGCTGTCGCTGATGGAGACCTCAGCTTCTACGCCGTGGGCAGCACAGGTACTCTGAATCACTTCTGCCATGTGTTCCGCTTGACGGTTCAGCTTTTCTTGATCCAAAGAACGGGCTTCGCCTTTCAGCTCTACGCGGTCGGGAATGATGTTGGTGGCCACGCCTCCCTGGATCAGGCCGATGTTGGCTGTGGTCTCCTCGTCGATGCGCCCCAGTTTCATCTTGGTCAGGGCTTCGGCCGCCACCAAAATGGCGCTGATGCCTTTTTCAGGCGCTACTCCGGCGTGGGCTGCCCTACCGTGGACCGTGGCGGAGATGTTTTTCTGGGCCGGGGCTTGCACCACGATGGTGCCCACCGGGCCGCCAGTATC
>JGI24712J26585_10000554_pt1 | contig 31983 bp, 22 predicted proteins | sample BioPla3DNA2_FD_26585 | JGI IMG/M metagenome (IMG submission 26585)
TGACTTTAATTTATAAATCAAACTCTGATATTCGGCCTCAAGAGCTTCCTTATCCTCACAGGGATTTGATAGTTTTGCTACTATCTCAGCTATTTTCATTTCCAGTAGAATTTTTTCTGTTGCACTCATAGCTTTTGCTTGAGTTTTGTCTCTTCTCTGATTATAATCTTCTAAAGTACCTTCAAACGTAGTTAAAGACCCATTCTCAAAAACAATTAACCTGCCAGCAACTGACTTTACAAATGCACTGTCATGGGATACAAATAAAACAGTTCCCTCATAAGACTTTAGGACATCTTCTAAAGCTTCTATCGACTGCATATCCAAATAGTTTGTAGGCTCGTCTAAAAGCAGTACATTAGCATCGGAAACAAAAAGTTTTGCAAAGGAAACCTTAATCCTTTCTCCTCCACTTAAACACCCAACTTTTTTAAAAACATCATCTCCTTGAAAAAGCAATCGTGCAAGAATTGTACGAACTATACTCTGTGTTTGAACACTATCTAGCATCACATTTTCTAGTATTGTCTTATTGTATTGAAGATTTTCAAAACCCTGATGAAAATAACCAATCTTCGCCTTTGGTACAATCCTTATACTGCTATTTGAATTTTGATGAACCAAATTCAACAGAGTACTTTTTCCAGTGCCGTTCTCGCCCCATAGGGCAGTTTTAGAACCCTTCGGAATACTAAAACCTGCTTTGTCAAATATCCTATTTGAGCCATATGAAAAAGAGAGCTTATCAACTGAAATAACAACCTTATTTTCAGGTGGATTTGTTAAAGAAAAATCCACCTTAATTTGAGGAATATCCTTTGGCTTTTGCTTTACTTCAAGCTTTTCAAGCCGTGTTAACATACTATTAATTCCGTTATGGATCTTTTTTTGTTTTTCGCTTGTTTTCCTTTTATGAAGTCTTGCTTCAGAATTTCCCATCCTCTTTGGTGCCTTTTTCATGGACTTCCACTGTTTTTCTCTATCACTTACCGCCGCTTCAAGGTTTGATTTTTCAGAAATATACTTCTCGTACTCGAATAGATCATGCTCATACTCAATTTCAGTTTGTTTTCTATAAAAGGAATAGTTTCCGTTATAAATCTTAAGCTTTCCATCTCTAACCTCCATTATCTTATTGCAAAATTCGTCTAAAAGATTTCTGTCATGGCTAATCAACAAAAAAGATTCAACTTTAGAAATCTTTTGCTTAAATAGGTCCACACCTTTATAATCGAGATTTGACGTAGGCTCGTCAGCAAACAGCATTAAATTTTCATTATTAAGGGCATTGGTAATCCTAATTCTGGTCTTTTCACCTCCGCTAAATGCATTTTGATGGGACTTATCGGACAGATTAAATTCCTTTAGCAGCTTTTGATCCGCCCTTATACTCTCATCAGAAAACTGACGTATATATGCTATTGGGCAAAATTGTTTTACAAAACCTTCATCCGGTTGAATATCCTTTGAAAGAATATTCAATAGAGTTGTCTTTCCTGAGCCATTTTGACCTACTATCCCTATTTTATCTCCAGAATAGATTTTCAAATCATCAATTTCAATAATAAGTCTGTCACTAAAGTATTTTTTGATATTTGCAGCTTCTAAAATAAGCATAAAAAAATCTCTCCTCTCACCCTTTTGTGTGCTGGAAAGATATACAAACAGCTATAATAACAGAAAACACAGTAAGGTATTGACTGTAATACAGATGATTTATCCAACTAATCCAGCACAAACAAAGAGCATGTTAATCTCTTATCTAAAATCCTAAGGTAATATAACCTTAAACGATTTACTAGTGACCCCGTAACAGAAAATAAATCTAAGTAATGTGCGGGGCACAAACAGCAAAAGTGTGATTTTAACATTATAAAATACAAAACTAGTAATGATAAAAACACTATATTCGCAAACTTAATAAATCGAAATGATTTTTGCTGAATTAGCCAATCCTCATCAATAAATACCTTACCCTTTCTAAATATTAATTTAATTTTACCCTATGAAATTCAATAAATCAAGTATGTTGATTTTACATTATTTTACATAGGTTTTGTTTATTCCATTAACTGTAACACTATTAGCTGCAAACAATTGGCTTAATGCTACGAAATGATCCCTCCTGATTCCTTCCTTAATACATTAGTAATAACTAAAATGCTTGACTTATGATACAAAAGTATCAATTATTGGACATACAACAACAAGTATTACAACTAAGATGATAGTTCCTAAAAAATACTTCTTCATAATACTCCTCCCCTAAGAAAAATATTTATCTAAAAAAAGACATATAAATAAATAGCATTAAAAAATCGTATTATCAATATAACCCTTAGGCTATTTCAATTTGAGTATGAAGCAAGAATATGGAATTTGAATGGATTAAATGGTGCAATCAGAATACTACATTGAAAAGAAATCTTACTAATTCATACCTTCTATCTATAATTTAATTATATACTCAAAAATCACTTTTGTAAATAAAATCGGTTGTAAAATAAAATTGCTCAAATCGCCTAGTTAAATAGCCTTAAATATAATTTATATTAACAATTGGGCAATTTAGTGCTATACTAAATTACGTAAAAGTAATANTCATTTTTTCCCGCTTATTAAGCGTATTAATTTTGTTCAGGAGTGTGTAAACAATAGTGGAAACAAAAAAGATATTAAAAATTGCAGCCTTAAATATTGGAATTGCATTAGCTAATATAATACTCTTTTCGCCCGGTTTAATGAATATACGTCTAAATAGCTCCGATGCTTTAAGCGTTGCTATAGGGGGTAGTGCAATATTTTTGAGTTTATCATTCTTCTTTTACGGTAATTATAAACTCTTATCACATAAAGTTCTTACAATTAAGATAAGTGATATCAAAACTCATGAAGATTGTTTAATTGCACTTAATCAATCCTATGGAAAAAAGACTTTCGACAATAGCATAACTACAATGAAAGAGCAAATTAAACGTCTCAATAAGAGGAAAGATAAGATATTTAGTATACTCAGCCAAAAATTTAATGTTATCGACGAAGTTTATGAAAGGTTTAATGCCACAATTTTTGATGTTGAATATGTTTTTATTTCGAACACTAAAAGTATTTTGCATAAAATAAGTGCTTTTGATGAGGAAGACTATGAAAGCATTCGTCATGATCATGCTCAAAAAAAGTTTTCTACCGAAGTTATTACTTCAAAAATGAATATATATAACGAATATATTAGCTTTGTAAAAGAAGCAATAGAAGATAATGAAGAAATAATCCTAAAGCTTGATGCACTCTTGCTTGAAATATCAAAATTTAATACACTTGAAGCAGGAGAAATCGACAACATGAGGGAGATTAAGGAAATGGATGAACTAATAAGAAAATCAAAGTATTATAGATAATTCTTTATCTATCATTATATAACATAAATAATTTTGGTGATTTCAAAAAGCTTATCAATCGCCGTGTCAAATAATATTTTTGTAGTATGTCTTACCGAATCTTTTTTCAGTATTGCAATACTTTCAGAAGCCTTATGCTTCCTTCTATGACATGCTTTGAATAGTTTTTATTTGGAATAACCTAATTGAAAGGGTGGTTAAATAAATGTCAACAAATAACAAAAATTTAAAAACTATTGTGACCTTAGTTGGGATATCCCTAGTAGTATTCGGGCTTATTTATGGAGGTATTTCACTAACAAAAAATATGGGTAAAAGCCAAAAAGTAACCTCAACAGAAAATGCCGAGAAAAAATTAGATAAACTTTATAAAGACATAACCGTAAATTTTGTTGAACCTACAAAGGCACAAGTAAACATTGATCCTTCTGATCTCAAAGATTCTTTACCGGATATTTCTAAATACCCTCCTCAGGTGGAAGCAACCACAAGCAGCTTTATAGAAATTTTTTCTTCAACTGAAAAAGCTGGTGAGAAAAGAGACGGCTGGCTTCTTGATGTGGCAAGGGATTTCAACAAAGCTAATATACAAGTAAATGGTGAAAATGTTTCTGTTAGAATTAGGGGTATTGCTTCAGGTCAGGCAACCGACTATATAATTTCTGGCAAATACCTTCCTGATGCCTTTACACCTTCTAACGAGCTTTGGGGAGAAATGATTAAATCAAGTGGTACGAGTATATCACTTATAGAAAAGAGACTTGCTGGTAATGTTGCAGGAATACTTCTTTCAAAGAGCAAACACGATGAATTACTCAATAAATATGGGGCTATAAACTTAAAAAATATAACTGAGGCAGTTGCAGCAAATGAAATAGCAATGGGTTATACAAACCCTTTCGCAAGTTCTACAGGAATGAACTTTCTTGTTTCAACTTTAAGTACTTTTGATAGTAAAGACCTATTGAGTGATACAGCTATTCAAGGTTTTGAAAAATTCCAGACCAATATTCCTTTTGTAGCTTATACCACTCTACAAATGAGAGAATCTGCCCAATCTGGTGTCCTAGACGGGTTTATACTGGAATACCAAACCTATGAAAACACGCCCGAACTCAAAAAGGATTATATTTTTACTCCTTTTGGTGTAAGACATGACAGTCCTATGTATTCTATCGGAAATCTTTCCAATGAGAAAAAAGAAATACTTAATAAGTTTATAGAATTCTGCAAAAATTCTAAATCGCAAAAACTTGCAACAGACTATGGCTTTAATAGACTTGATGAATATTCTCCTGAAGCGTCAGATTTCGCCGGCGAATCCATAACTAGATCTCAGAAGCTTTGGAAAGAAAAGAAAGATGTCAACAATGAAATTGTAGCTGTTTTTGTTGCCGATGTATCAGGAAGTATGGCCGGTGAACCGCTCAACAAATTAAAGCAATCCTTAAAAAGCGGCTCCCAATATATAAATTCTGATGCCTCCATAGGGCTTGTATCCTTCTCTACAGACGTCAATATAAATCTTCCGATTGGAAAATTTGATCTAAACCAAAGATCCTTGTTTACAGGTGCTGTTGATAGCTTATCTGCGAACGGGAAAACAGCAATGTTCGATGCAATAGTTGTAGCATCTAAAATGCTTAGAGAGGAGAAAGCCAAAAATCCTAATGCTAAGTTGATGTTATTCGTATTAAGTGACGGTGACACAAATGTTGGACACTCTCTAAACGATATAAGAGATATGATGCAATCTTTTGCAATCCCAATTTACACTATAGGATATAATGCAAATATAAAGGCACTTGAGACTCTATCTCAAATTAATGAGGCTGCAAGTATCAACGCAGATACCGATGATGTTGTATATAAGCTAGGGAGTTTGTTTAATGCCCAAATGTAATTGAAAACGGCTCTTTAATAAAAATGATGAGTAATAAAGTATTGTCGCTTTATTCTCATCATTTTTGTTATCATTTCTAAATCATTCTCTATGCCCATAGCCAAACACACTCACCTGGGTAGCTAATAGTAACTTTTTTAAATCTTGATAGAATAGGACCCATAAAAATAATTGAAGACCTCATTTCCACCGCGAGATCTTCAGGGATTTCTGTGCTGTTTATAGTCGAAGAATCTACTGTAACCGTATCACCTTCAAAACTTACCTTGCACCCAATTTTCCTTAAAATCTCAAGCATTATTTGGACATCACTTAACCTCGGACAATTCTTAATTATACTGATACCGTCATTTAAAACAGTAGCAGCTAATATGGGCAATACAGCATTTTTAGAGCCTTCAACCGTTATTTCGCCTCTCAATTTCTGACCGCCCGTAACAATCAGTTTGCTCATATATACACCTCCGTAAACTCGGTGGTTACCCCTCTCTATTAATTTAGTTATATATTAATATCTTATGCTGGGTTTACAAAAGTGTTACTTTATTGATTTATCTTCATTTTATTGATATTTATTTTGGTGATAGATTGTGGATTAAGAATTGTTCATAGTGGATTACGCCCTGTTTATAATTTATACGGTACACTTTTACATTTATTTTGTAACCCTTTCCTCTTTTGCTGTTCAAGAAGTTTGTTTATTAATAATATCACTGTACTTTCTTAGGAACAAAAGGGGCTACGCCCCGTTTAAAACCCATATGGTACACTTTCACATTTCTTTTGAAAACCTTGCGTCTTCTGCGACTCAAGGTTTTATTTTTTTAGAAAATCAATGCACTTTCTTAGAAAATAAAAAAAAGATCCCTATCGGAATCTCTTTTTTTTATTTTCTATTTGTCTTAATCAACTCATCTATGATATCATATATTTTTTCACTAGCATTGGTAATTCCCATATTTTTTGAATTTTGAGCCATTTTTTCGAGTGTATTAGCATCTTTTAGCAGAGTGTTTATTCGATCATACAAAATCTTATGGTTTAGATTTTTTTCTAAAATGACAATAGCTGCCTCCTGAGTCTCTAGGGCTCTTGCATTGTATTCTTGATGGTTTGCAGTTACGTATGGCGATGGTATTAGAATTGACGGAACACCTAATGCAGTTAGCTCGCTTAGAGTTATTGCACCAGCTCTACCCACGACCAAATCCGCGGCTGCCATAACATCCCCCATATTATAAATGTATGGAACTACTTTTATATACTTAGAATTGATACTGCCAAGTTTACTTTTTATATTATCGTACTGAGCTTCTCCAGTAGCAAATAGTAAGTGGAATTTATCCTCATCCCTGTGCTGCGAAATTAGCTCACTTACTGTATTGTTTATTGTCTCTGCCCCTCTGCTTCCTCCAAAAATAACCACAAGAGATTTATCCTTTTCAATCCCAAGCTTTTCTTTTGCTGCTTTTCTGTCTATATTAAGCATTTCACCTCGTATAGGATTTCCGGTGAAAACAATCTTTTTCTTGTCTTTAAAAAACTTCTCCGACTCTTTAAAACTTATAGCCACCTTATCTACAAATCTTGAAAGCAACTTATTTGTGACACCAGGGAAAGCATTCTGTTCATGTATCAAGGTAGGTATTTTCATTCTTGCCGCATTAAACACTACAGGTCCGCATACATAACCACCAGTGCCTATAACTAAATTGGGTTTAAACTCCTTTATTATAACTCTTGCCTCATGTATTCCTTGAAACAACTCCTTTACAGATACCAAAGTATCCTTAGACAGCTTTCTTTTAAAACCTTTTACCTTAATAGTTTTAAGTTCAAAATTCTCTCTTGGAACTAGTGTAGTCTCAAGACCTCTTTTTGTACCTACAAATAATATCTCGCAATCTGGGTTTTTGCTCTTTATGTACTTTGCAATTGCAATTCCGGGATTTATGTGCCCGGCCGTTCCTCCCCCACTAATCAAAACCTTCAAAACTCTATCACCTCAAATTCTTTCATAATTAGAATATCTAGAAATGTTAAGTAATATTCCTATTCCACTCATCAAGAAGATAAGCGAAGTTCCCCCATGGCTAAAGAAAGGCAAGGGCATTCCTGTAACAGGCATAGAAGAAGTAACAACCGCAACATTAATAATAACCTGTATTGCTATAAGGGATGTAATACCTATTGCAACAAGACTTCCAAAGGTGTCGGGAGCATTAATTGAGATCTTTACTCCTCTCCATATGAATACAAGGAATAGCAAAAGAACCGCCACCACCCCTATAAATCCCATCTCCTCAGCTAAAATTGCAAAAATAAAATCATTGTAAGGTTCTGGAATGTATAGAAATTTCTGCATACTCTTACCTATCCCCCTACCAAAAAGTCCTCCCGATCCTATAGCATACAAAGACTGAACAACCTGATAGCCGTCGCCTGAAGGATCCTCAAACGGATTAATGAATGAAATCAATCTTGCACGCCTATATGGGAAAAGTAAAACTAATGCAACTAAACCCGCAACTGCTGGAAATGAAAGAAGAACAAAATGAGTTATTTTTGCACCAGCTGCAAACAAAACTATACATGCAACACCAAATATAACAATAGTGGCACTTAGATGAGGCTGTTTTAAAAGAAGAGCAGCTATAATTCCAAGAATCATTAGGTAAGGCATAAGCCCCCTAAAAAAAGAGCTCAGCTGATTCCTTCTTTTTGAAAGACTATAGGAAAAAAACAGTATAACAGATAACTTTGCAGTTTCTGAAGGCTGAAAATTCAGGGGACCAAAAATAAACCATCTTTTTGCACCATTTAATTCTTTACCAAATATCAGCACCAGCACAAGAAGTGCAATACTACCCACCATAAAAACAGGAGACCACTTACCGAGCTTTCTATAGTCAATATTCATAGTCACAAACATTGCAAGAAATGCTAAAGGTAAATACATTAACTGTTTCTTTATAAAGTGATAAGTATCACCCATTACATTATTTGCATGGGGCGCACCGGCACTGAAAACCATTATAGAGCCTAGACACAGCAGTATCAATACTGTCATAAACAATAGAAAGTCAAAAGGTTTTTTTGATGTATTTGCAGCCATAACTTCCCCCTTTTAGCTCTAAGCCATCACTTATAATTTACTAATAAAACCTTATCCCAAGTGCCAACAAGCTTACAATGCTTAATAGAACTGTAACTGCCCAAAATACATATACGACTTTTACTTCCTTCCAACCTGAGAGTTCAAAGTGATGATGTATCGGTGCCATCTTAAAAACTCTTTTTCCTGTAAGCTTAAAGTTCGCTACCTGAATAATAACCGATAAAGCTTCAATTACGTATATTGCACCCACAACAAACAGTATAAGCGGCATATTCATCATTATAGAAACTGCACCGACAGCCCCACCAAGAGCTAGTGAGCCCATATCTCCCATAAACACTCTTGCAGGGTGAGCATTATATGCTAAAAATGCGAGGCAACCGCCAGAAAGTATTGAACAAAATATTTTTATGTATTCCCATTCACTTCTTGTCATAGCAACGATTGAAAAGAAAAGGGTTACAATAAGTGTGACACCTGCACACAAGCCATCTAACCCATCGGTAATATTAACCGAATTAGTGGATGCTATGAGAACTAGCACAGCAAAGGGTATAAAAAACCAAGCTAAGTCAATAGTCCTCTCCATTCCTAACAACGGTATTATTATTTCACTGCCTATTCCCGCCCTTGATGAATAAAAGGCAAAAGTCACTGCTACAAGAAGAAGCCCTAACATTTTCTGATTCCAATAAAGTCCGTCTTTTCTTTTTTTGACAACCTTTATAAAATCATCTATAAATCCAACCAAACCAAAACCAATGGTGACAAACATAACAGGCAATATCCGTGCATCATATCTAGCATAATATACCGACATTAACAATAACGGAACTAAGAAAATAAAGCCTCCCATAGTTGGAGTCCCTGTCTTCTTTAGATGGGACTGCGGTCCATCATCCCTTACTGTCTGACCAAACTTTAACCTGGTCAGAAAAGGGATAAATATAGGTCCCATCGCTAGTGTAAGAAAAAAACTAACAATAAACATCAGTACATGTGCAGAAATATTAAAAGGTAAGTTGTACAATTCTTATCTCCCCCCAACAAAAACCTTACCCGGGTAATAATGTATATTTATATAATTTTCATTATCGTCCAATGTTATACTTCTATTATTGACTCTTAACTTCATTAAAAAGAGGTCAAATTAAAATTTACACTTCTAAAGCTATGTTGTCAATAGGTTTACTATTTCCTCCATTTTCATTCCCCGTGAACCTTTTACCAGCAACACATCCCCTGGTTTAGCAAAATCAATTAAAAATTTCCCAGCTTCTTTGTTATTATTAAAATGTAACACCTTTTCTTTTTTTGCCCCAGCTTCAATAGCTCCTTCAATAATATCTTTTCCCTTCTCGCCCACAGCTACTATATAGCTTATCTCTTTAGAGACAGCATAACTTCCCACATCTCTGTGAGCTTTGGCAGATATATCACCAAGTTCTAGCATATCGCCTAATACGGCAATAGTCCTATTATTGCCACTAACAACATCCTTAAGTACATTTATAGCTGCCTCCATAGATTGAGGGCTAGCATTATAGGCATCATTTATAATCTTTATTCCATTTATATCAATTATGTTTAATCTCATCTTGCCAGGCAAAAACTCTCCGATACCTTTGATAATAAGATCTATAGGAACTTTCAGTTCTACTCCTACAGCTATAGCTGCAAGTGCATTGTGAATATTATGTATTCCTGGAACAGGAACATGTACTTTGTAATTGTTATTTCCAATGGATATTTCAAAACTTGTGCCCATCTCGCCTTGAGAACTTATATTATAGGCTTGATAATCTAGTCCGTCTTCCATACCATATAATACTGTCCTATATTTCAGAAGATCCTTAAGACCATTTAGTAAATTATCATCTCCGTTTAGTATTACCAGACCCCTTTCATTTAATCCCTCTAAAATTTCCATTTTTGCTTTTAGAATATTCTGTCTTGAACCAAGATTTTCTATATGTGACAAACCTATATTGGTCATAACCGCTATATCGGGTTTGACAATTGAGGTAAGACGACTTATCTCTCCAAAATCGCTCATTCCCATCTCGATCACTGCAGCTTCATGAGAAGCTTCAAGACCAAAAACCGTTAACGGAACTCCTATCTCATTATTGAAATTTCCTTGAGTCTTGTGCACATTATATCTTTGACTTAAAACACTAGATATCATATCTTTAGTGCTAGTCTTTCCAACACTGCCTGTAATACCTACAAAGGGAATATCGAATTTTTGTCTGTAATAGGCAGATAGCTTTCTTAATGCCACAAGAGTATCTCCAACTTTTACAACAATCTTATCATCAAAACCTTTTATGTTCTTGTGAGTAAAACAACCAGACCCACCTCTCTCAAAAGAGGAAATAATATACTCATGCCCGTCAAACTTTTCTCCAACTAAGGGTACAAAAAAGTCCCCATCTTTTACTTTCCTAGAATCGGTAGTAATGTTTGAAAACTCGGTCTCTAAACTACCGGAAAGTAATTTTCCGTCTACTGCTTTTATTATTTCTTTACATTTTAAGATCTCCATTGTTCTCCTCCGCGTAGTCTAATTATTTTGCGTTCATTTCAACGAGTATTTCTTTTACTACTTCTCTTTCATCAAAGTGAATTGTTTTGTCATTTAGCATTATATATGTTTCATGCCCTTTGCCTGCAAGAACAATTATATCTTTTGGCCGAGCATTTTGCATCGCATATTTTATTGCCTCTCTACGGTCTACAATTGTTATATATGCAGCTTTAGTCTTTTTAATACCTTCTTCAATATCATTAATTATCGCAGAAGGTTCTTCTGTTCTTGGATTGTCTGAAGTAATTATGGTAAAATCCGCATACTTTCCGGATATCTCTCCCATGATCGGTCTTTTTGACTTATCCCTGTCACCGCCACAACCAAACAAACTTATCACTCTTGCCGGTGCATACCCTTTTACTGTGGCAAGAATATTTTCCAGACTGTCAGGTGAATGTGCGTAATCAATAATTACTGTATAATCAGTTCCTATAGGGACAACCTCAGCTCTTCCCGGTACTGTTACATTTTTCAAACCCTCTTTAATATAATCAAAGGAATTTCCCATCAAAGCAGAGCTTCCAATGGCAGCAAGTGCATTATATACACTGAACTTGCCGGGAATATTCACATGTACCTTTCCGGTAAACCAAGGTGTAATAACATCAAACTCTATACTAGCTTGTTTTTTTACTACATTAACAGCTTTAATATCTGCATCGTTATCAATTCCAAAAGTAAACACTTCACATTGTGCTCTATCAACCACCTGTCTTCCGTATTCACTGTCGATATTTACAAGCCCTTTTTTACACATATTAAATAATTTGATTTTCGCGTCTAAATAGTTTTCAAAGGTTTTATGGAAATCTAAATGATCTCTTGACAAATTGGTAAATACTCCAATATCAAATTCACTACAACTTACACGGTGAAGATCTAAAGCATGTGAAGACACTTCCATTACAACACTATCTACCTTTTTTTCCACCATCTCTCCAAAGAGCTCTTGAAGATCATGGCTTTCAGGTGTAGTTCTGTCTGTTGGGAGAACTTCGTCACCTATCTTATTGCATATTGTGCCTATAAGCCCAGTCTTTTGTCCATATGTATCGAGAATGGACTTAATCATATAGGTAGTTGTCGTCTTTCCCTTTGTACCTGTTACTCCAATAAGTTTGAATTTACCGGATGGATGCTGATGAAAAATGTCTGCGACACTTGCTAATGCATACCTTGTGTCCTTAACTCTTACAACAGTAATATCTTCAGGTACTTCTACCTCTTTTTGAACTAACAAAGCTTTAGTACCGTTTTCAATTGCCTGAGGAATATACTTATGTCCGTCAGCCTTGAAACCTTCTATACACACAAACAACGAACCGCTTTTTGTTTTTCTTGAATCATATGCTATACCTTCAATTTCTAGGTTTAAGTCCCCTTTAACATCTAGTATTTCTAAGTCTTTAACTAAATCCTTTAGTACCATTTTACACTCCTCCTATTGCAAGCACTTTGTATCATAGACATTATCTTCATCTATACATCTAACTCAAATACATAATGCAAAATGTCCACTTTATCTTAAATATAGTTATAACTAATCAGTATCAAGAAATCTAAAGTCCACCTCTATTACACTACCTTCAGGTACTTCCACATCTGCTTCTATGTTCTGAACCATTGCATTACCTATACCGTTTACCTTTATATTAAGACCTACTTCATTGAGTGCTCTAGTTGCCTCATCTACCGTCTTCATTGATAAATCAGGTACCTTGACCATATTTTCGGCTTCAGGTATGTAGGTATACGTTATAACTACAGATTTCTTGGCAATCTTTGCACCAGATCTAGGAGTTTGAAGCTTGACGATGGCGTCATTAGCTTTATTGTCTCCCTCAATCTTCCATTCAAGTCCTTTATCCCTAAGAACTTTTTTAGCTTCTTCCACTGTCATATCTCTTATATCTGGAACTATTACTTCTTCAGCTATCATTGCAAGATCCTTTTCATTATATCTTCTTTCAACACCTAAATAATTCAATGTATCTTCTACAATTTTACCTGCAACCGGTGCAGCTATAACGCCACCGTAATAAGAATCCCCTGTTGGATTATCTAAAACCACAAGAACACATATAACAGGATTGTCGGCAGGTGCGATCGCTGAAAAGGATGCTATATACACCCCTTTTTGTTTTGTTTCTGACGTACCAGTCTTACCTGCTACTCGATAGCCTTTAACATATGCATTTTTTCCTCCGCCACCTTCATCACCCACAACACCTTCTAATATATCTCTCAACGTCTCTGAAGTTTTCTGAGATATTACATTCCTAACCGTTTCAGGTTCGAACTTTTCCACAACATTACCATCGGAATCGGTAAGTTCTTTTACGATTCTTGGTTTCATAAGCTTACCACCATTTGCTATAGCACTATAGGCTGAAATAAGGTGTAATGGAGTTATTTCAAACCTCTGCCCAAAGGAGGCAACCGCCATATCTATTTCCGTAGGCTTTGCATGAATATCACTTTTTGCTTCTCCAGGGAGTAAAATTCCAGTGGTATCGTAAAAACCAAATGCTTTAAGATATTTATAAAAAGTGTCTAATCCAAGTGCCTGTGCAACTTTTACAAAGGCCGGATTACAGGAATGGTAAACAGCTTCTCTAAAAGTCTCAACTCCATGTCTATTAGGACTCCAACAATTTATATTATGCCCCGATACATTTATTGTATAATCATCGGTCATAGTATCAGGTGTAACAACACCCTCTTCCAATCCCGCTGCTGATGTAATTGCCTTGAAAGTCGAACCCGGCTCATATCTATCCACAACACATTTATTTCTCCAGACTGTACTATTAAGTTTATTTACTCCATCTTCTGAATATCCGTTCCAGTTTTCCGGGTCTTCTCCTGGAGGTGCTGACCTAGGACTGTTTAAATCAAAATCCGGCTTCGAAACCATTGCTAAAATATCGCCATTTCTAGGGTCCATAACTATAGCTGACGCCCCATTTAACACCTTATTATCACTTATAGCTTTATCTAAAGCGTTAGACGCAAAATATTGAATGTTTTCATCAATAGTAAGTACAACATTAAGTCCATCCTGAGGATTTATTCGCTTTTCTTCCGAAAAAGGCACATACCTACCGCTCGCATCTGTCTCACTTAATATTTTCCCTGGCACACCCTTAAGATACTTTTCCATAACTATCTCTATTCCAGAAAGTCCCTGATTATCCGCACCAGTAAAACCTATTACATGAGATGCTAAATTATTTTGAGGATAGTACCTTTTTGTATCTTCATCTATATATATTCCGACTATTTCATCTTCTTCTATCCATTCTCTTATTTTATTCCCTACCTCTTTTTCTACTTGCTTCTTAATTACTTCATAACTTACGTTTCTCTTGATTTTTTTCAATACATCTTCTTTATTGAGTTCTAGTATCTGAGCAAGCTTTTCGGCAATTTCTTCCTTTTCACTTTCTTTCAACTTCTCAAAATCTTGAGGATTAACAACTATTCTCTCAACAGTTGCACTTATGGCTAAAGCTTTCATATTTCTATCAAAGATAGTTCCTCGCCTTGGAGTTATTTCTCTATCACGATTTTGTTGTTGGTACGCCTTTTCTTGATACCAAGCTCCATTTACAATCTGTATCCATCCCACTCTGACAGAAAGTGCAACTATAAGTGCAGAAAATGCAAACATCAAGAATAATAATCTTTTTTTCATTATAAGACTAGGACCGGCCATGTTATCCCCCCAAAACACAATTCTACTTGTATACAGTTTGCTGATTATAAACTAACTGCGCCTTAATTCTAATATAAACTCGGTCTTTGCTTCAAGTAATGTCCATCAAAATTGTCAAATTCCAATAACCCGAAACTAAAAACACCTGCTTTTACATAAAATTAAGACGCAGTTTTCACTTTTTATATTAATATATTTTATTAGGTCCAACCCACTTGTAATACATTAACATTTTTTCAAATGGTCTAATAGAGAAATCCTGTTAACTTGTCTACCTTACTTAATAGAGCTTCAAAAATATTATCTGATATTTTTGTTTTACCTTCGTTATTATTTGTAGCAGTGGTAAAATCGCTTCTCGGTATTTTTACAAATGTACATTGAGATTTATCCGGTTTTTGCATACCAAGATTCTCCTGTGCAAACTGCTGGATTTTTTGAAGATCAAGTTCTCTCTCTATCTTAACCTTTAGTCGGGTGTTTTCGTTCTTTATTTCGTTTAACACATTCATTTTTGCATTAATTTTATAGTTTATATCTGTAATTAAGGCATATCTATACATCACAAGGGCACTTAATGCAAATACAACCATAAAGGCGAATACAACTTTTACTTTTAGCTTATTATTAACTCTTTGCTTTTTCTTGTTGCTAAGGACTTTATTTTCTTCATAAACATCATACTCAAGTTTTCGTGCAGCCGTACCATTGATATAGCTTTTATCCGTTTTTATCATGTGTATTCACCTCATTTGCATTTTATAACCTATGTTTTAAAAAGTTAATACTAACTCTCATTTATTTGAGAGGAGAAATAAATCCGGGGTTCAGCCCTAAGGCATACTCTCCCGGAATTAATCTCAATTAATTTGATATTGCAACTTTGTGCCCTCAAATTAATGTGCTTTCGTCACAGTGCTTTTTGCAGGTTTTAACACAATCTCTTCCCATCATATGTTAAAACGCACTTTGCCTTTTTGTGCCCAAAATAATTCTAAAACTTCCTTCTATAATCGGACACAAACACAATTAAATTTTGTTTAATTTGTCTTAAGTAAGTATCGCCTTTTGCTTTCTTCTTTTGTAAATTGATTAACTTCTCTTTTGTCTACTTCTTTTCTTTTGTAATTTCAGTTTCTTTGTTTTCTCATCTTTTGTAACTTGCTCTAATTTTTTCTTTTGTAATTGTAACTTCACTTCTCTTTGGTAATTGTAACTTCTCTTCTCTTTTGTAATTTAGCTTAATTCATTTTTCTTTTGTACTTTTTAGTAATTCCTCTTTAATCTTTTTTCTTTTGTAATTCAAATTTCTTCTTTTGTGTTTTTAGTACTTCTTTTGTATTTTTCCTTTTTGTCTTTAGCGTGTCTTACATATTAGTAAAAAATCTTTACCCAATAATTTCGAACTACACTTTCTCTTTTGTATTTTATCCTTTGTATTCTTTTATCTTTTGTGTTTTTCTCTTTAGTATTTTTCTTTTTATCTTTTGTTTTGTATTTTAACCCGGATTATAGTCCGGATTCCTACACTTTTTCAATTACTCTAAGTTTAGCACTTCTAGACCTTGGATTAGCTTCTAATTCTTCCTCTGTAGGTGTTATAGGTTTTCTATGTACTGCTTGTGCAGTCTTTACCTTTCCACATACACATACCGGAAAGGAACTAGGACAAGTACATGGATTCATGTGTTTGTTAAACTCGTTTTTTACTATTCTGTCTTCTAGAGAATGAAATGTTATTATACAAAATCTTCCTCCAGGTTTCAGCAAACCTACACCATCTTCTATCGTCCTACTTAGAATACCCAACTCATCGTTTACTGCTATCCTGAATGCCTGAAAAGTACGCTTTGCTGGGTGTGGTCCTTCTCTTCTTGCCGAACTCGGTATTGCCGCCTTTATTATTTCAACCAACTCACCTGTTGTTTCAATTTTCTTTTCATTTCTTCTCTTAACTATAAACTCAGCAATTCTAGCTGCCCATTTCTCTTCGCCGAAATCTCTGATTATTTTCTTTATTTCATCCTTACTGTATTCATTCACGATTGTTTCGGCTGTAAAATCCTGTCTTCTATCCATCCTCATATCTAATGGAGCATCTTTATTATAGCTAAAACCTCTTTCACCTTCGTCAAGCTGGTGTGATGAAACCCCAAGATCTAGTAAAATCCCATCCACAGCTTCAATTTTATTTTCATCACATACATTTCTTATATTAATGAAATTTGTGTTGGAAAATATCAGAGAACCCTTGCCGTTTTGAGCTTGCAATCGTTTCTTTGACGTCTCTAGGGCAAATCCATCCTGATCTAATCCTATCAAAGTGCCTTTTTCACTAAGTTGTTGGTATATCCTTGAAGAATGCCCTGCACCTCCTAGAGTACCGTCAATATATACTCCATCAGGCTTTATAGCAAGATTTTCAATACACTCTTCAAAAAGTACCGGCTTATGCTCAAATTCCATTAAACATTATCAACTCCAAAATTAACTTTATCTTATTCCTGTGTTTTTTCTTTTGTATAAAGTGGCTAAGAAAATCTCCAGGACATCGAGTCCCTATGACTTTGCCTCCTTTACATAAAGGGGCTATATCCCGAGCATTGCCATCTTTTCGGCAATATTCTCTGCGCTCATATTATCATCCCCGGAGTAATTCTCCCATTTGGTCTTGTCCCAAATCTCAACTCTTGTGGATACCCCAATAACATAAATGTCTTTTTCCAATCCGGCATATTCCCTTAAGTTTTGAGGTAATAATATTCTTCCCTGCTTGTCCACTTCACATTCAGTCGCTCCTGCAAAGAAAAATCTTACAAAGGCTCTTACGTCCTTATCAGTGAATGGAAGTGCTTTAAGCTTGGTTTCGAGGTTTCCCCATTCTTCTGACGAATACACAAACAAACAGTTATCAAGGCCCTTCGTTACAATAAACTTCTCACCAAGTCCGTCTCTAAACTTAGACGGTACTATAACACGACCTTTAGCATCAACTGAATGCTGGTATTCACCATAAAACAACTATTTCACCTCACATTTTGGTATCATCCACCACTTCACACCACTTTTCACCACTTATAATTAAATTTTAGTCTAAATTTAGTTAATAATCAAGTCATATTTTAAATTTCCTATAAAAAAATAAAAAGATAGGACTTTATTCCTACCTTTTTAAAATATAATTGTTATTTTTTAACTTGTTAAATAAACTCATGTTTCATAAAATTGCTACAACTACCAATTAAAAACCTGTTTTATATTTATTGCACCACTGAATTTTTTCCTTCTGCCTGGAAACTTTAGAACTTGAATTATATAATTCCTCTAAAAAAGTTTGTTTTTTTGAAAACTTTTTTGCCACACACAAGTTAGATTGCTATGCACGTTATTTTTGAAATAACTTTAATCCGATGAATTAAATATTTCCTTCTTTCTCCTCATTGAGATACTCAAAAGTATCCCAACAGCAATATAGCTTGTCAACATATAACTTCCTCCTGAGCTGACAAAAGGCAACGGAATACCAGTAACAGGCAATACTCCCACACTCATACCTATATTCTCCATTGCATGAAATCCCCACATTGCTGTAACACCAACAGCTACAAACGTTCCGTATGAATCTCGGGCTTTTCTAGCAATATATAGGCATCGTATAAGGATAAAACAAATCAACAAAATAATTATTACAGCTCCAATAAAGCCTAATTCTTCACCAACAACCGAAAAAATAAAATCCGATTCGCTAACCGGTACATATCCACCTTGCGTCTGAATGCCTTTGTATAGTCCTTTTCCATATATCTGCCCCGATCCAATAGCCATCTTTGATCTTATAACATTATACCCTGCATCAAGAGGGTCAAGTTCGGGATTTAAAAAAACTCTTATCCTATTCTGTCTCTTTTCATTAAGTACGAAAAACCATATAAATGGCGTAGATAAGAGAAAGGTCGTCACCAATATAACAAGGTATTTATAAGCAATACCGCATATAAATATTAAAACAAAGAACATAAAAATAAATACCAATGCAGTTCCAAAATCCTTCTGAGCAAGAACAAGCCCAATAGGTATAGCTGAATAGATTAAGAACTTAAATATATTAACCTTTCTATTTTTCTGCTCATCATATATCCTCTCCAAAAAAACCGAAGCCAGCAATACATATGATATCTTTGCAAGATCAGCAGGCTGGAAGGTTATAAAACCTAAATCTATCCAACTTCTGCTTCCATATTGATCACCAATACCTGCAAAAAGCACATATACCAAAAACCCCGTAGTAACAATATAAAAAAATATACCTAACGTTCTATAATCTTTGTAATCAATACAGCTTATTATTATAGCTGCCACTATACCTACAATAATTGAGCCCACATGTACTATAATCATCCTTCTTGCATTACCCATCGGATTTACAGCACTGCTTACAACAAATGCACCTATTATAGATAAAATTATTATTGCTGAAAACAAAATATAATCGAACTTTTTGAAAAAATTAAAATCCTTTGTTTTTTCCACATAATACATATATTCACCTTCACTATATAATTAATAGACTCACCTAATCAAAAACTACTGCCAAAGACTATATAAACTCAAATTTAGCAGTAGTTTAAAACTATTATTCAATACTATTATATTTTTATGAATATGTAATGTCAATGAACACCAATATTTAACACTACAATATAGCGGTTATGATAATACCTTCAATAAATTGAGTTTTTATCCGCTTTACAATCATTCTTTCCTGTTTAAGATTTTATTATAGTATTCGACTATTAATAAATCAAGTTCGACACTTATTTTGTAAATTTTATTATAATCGTCATTATTGTCTATCATAGTGTTGAGCTCATACTGTAGCTCTTGAATCTTCATCTCATTCATTTCTCGCACCGCCATTATCTTTAGTAATATCTTTTTTTGACAAATTTCATATCCTATTTTGCAATAGTTACTTGCTTTTCGCCCTTATATTATAAGAAATTACTAAATATTCGTCAACAAACTATGAAAAATGTAACATAAATGTAATGAAGTCTAAAATAAACAATAATAGCAAACTCTTCTAACTCTCTTTTCCTTCTTCAGCTTGAATAGTTTTATGAACTATCTGTTCTTCTCTGTAAGGACCAGAAGTTTCGACACTTTCTACCTCCGATTCTTCTTTTAATTGATTTATCAAAGAGCTAAATTCACTTTCTCCTGTGTTTTCAAGCTCTAGCCTTTTCCTTTTATCCTTTATTCGTCTTGTTACAAAAATCAGAGCAAAAACAATAATAAACACGATAGACAAGAACTGTGATATTCTAAGATTCCCCATCTCAAGGCTATCAAGTCTCAATCCTTCGATCCAAAACCTTCCTGCCCCATATCCCATCATATACAGGCAAAAGACCTCACCATTTAACTTCTTTCTCTTTGAAAACCAAATCAAAAGCAAAAACATTCCAAAATTCCACAATGATTCATATAAAAATGTTGGATGCACAGGAACATTAGGATCAACCCCAAAATTCAAATTACTTAACTGCTGTAAATATTCCTTTATTTCATTACCCGTCATACCCCATGGAAGATTTGTGTTTCCTCCAAATGCCTCTTGGTTAGTAAAGTTGCCCCATCTACCTATGGCTTGAGCAAGAACAAAATAAGGAATACAAAAATCCAAATAGTTTAGAGTATTGATCTTTCTAACTCTTGAAAATATAACAGCTACAAGTACTGCTCCAATCAACCCGCCATATAGTGCAAGCCCTCCGGTTCTAATGCTGATTATTTTCATAAAGTCCCCGTTAAACTCACTCCAATTGAATATAACATAATATAGCCGTGCTCCTATAATACCAACAGGAGCTGCAAACAACACCAAATCAATTATATCATCCTGCTTAATACCTGCTTTCTCTGAATTCCTCATTCCAAGCACAACTGCTAGAAAAAAACCGGCAGAAATAATTATTCCATACCAATAAACCGGCAGACCAAATATCTTGAACGCTTCCCTGTCAATGGGAATTCTAATTCCTAATTTCGGAAATTCTATATATCCCATTTTTATCCCCCTTATGCTGGCTTTATCACTGACATAGCTAGTTTGTCAGCTGTAAAATGTTCATTAAATACTTTATTTGCGTACTCAAAGGTTATTTTATCATAAGTCTCCATATAATCAAACATATTAGCACCTTTAAAATACACAGAAACAAAGTTATGCGCAATCCTTTCCACAGAGTTCAGCTGCTTAACATTCCTTCCTTTGTGGGCTCTCCTTATTCTTTCAAAAGTCTCCCTATTGAGACCATGCTGTTGAAGGGATGTTATTTCTTCAAGTAACCTTTCTTTTACCTTTATTGGGTCCTTAGACTCGCCTCCAAATGCTGAATAAGCATAATTTTCCTCTATACTGTAATCAAATTCAAAGGAACTGTTTATAAGTCCTTCATTATATAACTCATTGTATAACTTTGAGCTTCTTCCCATTATCATTTCGAGTAGAATTTTTACTGTAGTTTCTCTCATTAGGCACTCTATACCTTTAGAGCAAAAACCAGTGTCTTTATAGCCCATTTGGAATAAAGGCATGGATACCGCAAGCTCTTGTTCTACATAGCTTTTGTTGATGTTATCCGATTCATCAGGGAAAATTCTTTCTATTTCAGGTTTAGCTGAGGATACAGTAATACTTTGGTTTATCTGCTCAAATACCTTGCTAGCATCAACATCACCCACCACAACAACAATCATATTTGAAGGATGATAGAAGGTATTATAACATTTATACAAAATGTCCTTATTGATTTTTCCAATACTTTCAATAGTTCCAGCTATATCAATCCTAACAGGATTCTTTTCATAAAAAGCACCCAAAAGATTAAAAAACACCCTCCAGTTTGCATTATCATCATACATTCTAATTTCTTGCCCTATAATATCTTTCTCCTTTTCCACACTTTCTTCTGTGATATAAGGATTTTGAACATAGTCTAACAGAAGCTTAAAGTTCTCATCAAATTTATCTGTACACGAAAAAAGGTATGCCGTTTGGGCAAAACTTGTATAAGCATTTGGATTTGAACCAAGTTGTGAGAATTTATCCATCACACTTCCGTCCTTCTGTTCAAATAGCTTATGTTCAAGAAAATGTGCAATTCCGTCAGGAACTCTTGTAATCTCGTTTTCACCAGGCACAATAAACTCGCTGTTTATTGAACCATAATGAGTGGCAAAAGTTGCGAATTTTTTTGAATAACCCTTTTTAGGTACAACGAAGCACTTTAAACCGCTCTTATGTTCATAAGTATACATAACTTCGTCAATATTTTTATATTCTATAGTTTTGATATCCATTCTTTTTCTCCCTTCAGTGATTTCTTATTTTGATGTTAAAAAATAAACTGTATCCATCTCTATATTTTTCGCAACATCCATAACATCTTCTCTTGTAAGTCCTTTGACCTTATCAATTATATCATCGGGCGAGTCCTTCGTTCCTGCAATTATCTGACTCAAATTGAAATCCACCACTTGCAACTGACTATCCTTGAGCGACTTGATTCCTGTTTCAATGCTCTTGACTGACGATTCAAATTCATAATCTGATATATTTCCATTTTTCATATCTTCTAGCTGCTTCACAATTACTTCATAAGCCTTATCCTTGTTGCTGATTTCTATACCCCCGCTTATAACCATTAAGCCTTTAAACTTCTCAAGCCTCGAAAACACGTAATAGGCCATACCATTTTTCTCACGGACATTTTGGAATAGTTTCGAATGTATTCCGCCTCCTAGAATACTATTGTATAGCATCAATTTATAATAGTTTTCTGAATTCGGTCTAGTATTAGTTCTAAAGCCGATAGACAGCTTTGCTTGATTGACATTCATCTGTTCAGTTACTTCTTTAACTTCCGACACGTGGTTTTCAATACTAACCTCTTGAATTTTTTTTATGTCCCCACGCTTAATCTGTTTGAGCTTATCAATAATATAACCTACCTTTTCTTCTTTTATATCACCTGAAATAAACACATAAATCGGCAAGGTTTCTAAGAAGTACTTATAATGCTCATAAAGATTGCTTTCATTTATACTTCCTATATCTTCAATGTTTCCGTAGTCAAAAATCCCAAAAGGTTCATCCTCGCACATTACTTCAAGGCATTTGTCAACTCCGTACTGTACTTTGTCATTTACCCTACTCTCAATAAGTTCTTTGAGGTTCTTTGCTTCCTGCTCCAAATATTCCTTTTTAAATACACCCTTTTGAGTTATTGGTCTTGTAATAATTTCGAACAAGAGGTCAAAAGCTTTCTTTGTCAAATCTTCTTCAGCCTTTGCATATTTATCGGATATAAAATCCAAATAAAACTGAATTATTTGATTTTCTCCCTTTTTAGTTATCCCACAATCAAAAGCTGCTCCATATAACTCTTCAAGTTTAAGAGAAATATCTTGTATTGTCGGATAATTGACACTGCCACGTCTTAATACGGCAGGAAGCAAAGCATTTTTTGATGCATTTTCTCTACAAAGATTATCGTGAAAAAATATGTTTACCGAATTGGTCTTAAACTTATCGGTCTTTATCTGGTAAACCTTAATTCCACTGAAAGAAGCAATTTCAAGTACTTGATTGCCCGATAAAGTAATATTAGTCATTTAACCAGTCCTCTCAATTTTATTTGTATTTAATTAAATTCTAATTTAGCTGATTATGTGTTTTCTATTTACCTTAGGTGTTTCAAAAAAAAATACATTAGTCGATAAATATAGTGCCAACCCTAAAAATCATTTTTTTAAATCACCTTATTAGTATAATAAAAACACCTTGCTTTATTCCATATATGGAAAACCTTTAATAAATTATACCACTATGCGGTATCAGCTACAATCCAAATTCCATATAGTAAACACTTATATTCATTGCTAGAAAATTCGCTTCACTCATGACTTTTCCTGTTCGCTAGGGGAACCTATGCCTCCCTTCGACGGATGCTTTCGCATATTTTTAAACATAAAAAGACAAGGATTGTTCAAAATTCCTTGTCCTACTATAACACTACTTATTTTGTAGTTTCTCTTATAATTAATTCCGGTTCTAAGATAATATTTTTCTTTTCTATTTTTTTACCTTCGATAAGTTTTATCAACTGCTCCGCTCCTTTAACCCCCATTTCGTATGCAGGCTGACCAATTGTTGAAAGCTGAGGTTCGATAAATTTTGAAATTTCCACGTTATCAAACCCTATTATCTCAACCTGATCGGGTATTTTAATATTTCTGCTTTTCAAAGCTTTAATAGAGCCGATAGCCATTAAGTCATTCCCAGCAAAGATTGCACTAAACTCCTTGCCTTGATCTATTAGCTCAATAGTTCTATTATATCCACTTTCAAACTGAAAATCACCCTCAACTATAATCTCTTCTCTAATTTCTATATTCCTTTCTTCTAAGGCCATCTTATAACCTCTTAGCCTGTTTTGTGATATAACAAGTGATTTTGGTCCTGAAATAAATGCTATATTTTTATGTCCGTTATTAATTAAGTATTTTACTGCAATATAAGCCCCTCTAAAATTATCAAAAAAAACACTCGCGTCGTAATAATCTCCCTCTAGACATCTATCTAATGCTACAAGAGGCGTATTTTTACTCTCTAAAATATTATAATGGTAACTTGTTTCATTCATACTTGAAGACAAAATAACACCATCTACACTTTTTTCAAGAAAAACCTTTATGTACTCCTTTTCCTTTTCAGGATTGTTAGCTGAATTACAAAGAAAAAGACTGTAACCATGTTTGTTGGCATAATCTTCTGCTCCTCTAACAAGCTGCGGATAGAAAGAGTTGTCAATATCGGTTATTATGAGCCCTAGTGATTTTGTCTTTTTTGTCACTAGTCCCCTAGCCACCATGCTTGGTTGAAAGCCCGATTCCTCAATTATTCTCAAAATATTTTCCCTTGTTTCCTTACCTACTCCTTCAGGCTTATTATTTATAACCCTTGATACAGTAGCTTTAGAAACATTTGCCATTTTCGCAATATCAGATATTGTATATTTCATAATTTCTCCTTAGCATTAATAGGTATTTCATAATATATAAATAACCTTTTAAAAATGATATTTATACAATGTAATTACTTTTTCTAAAAAGAATGAACAGCTAATGTAAAATATTCTCGAAGAATTTGTACATCAATTGCTTAAATACTAACATAGTTTTTGTAATAAACGCAACAAGTATTTATGCTTCAAAACACCTTCCCATATAAGTTCATTCTCTATATTGAAGGATAAAACTTTTAAGGTAAATATAATAATTTTGCACTAAAGAAAAGCTCCTTCTATAAAATTCAATGTCAATAATGACTTTGTATTGCATTTAATTGTTATTTAAGTTAAGTTTTTGATGGAAGTATATTCCTAGCAACCCTATCTCATAAGTAATACTTACTGTCAAACTCAACCCAAGTACTCACTGTATCGTTATTCATACAACGATATAACTGTGACTTTATATAAAGAGATTCGTAACGTGACTATGATATTTTGCATAATAATATAAAGAGTAGAATATATATTCTTATGCCTCTAGGGTATATTAGTTGATCCTTTGTTAAACTTAGGACCTTTTAAAATATATATCCTAAACTCTATATGAACCCCCTTAGTTTTTCGAATAAAGTAGATTTCCCGTTATCAAAAAACAAATAAAATTCACAAATTATTAATTGCCCATCCGTTATAAATTTTACCTTTTCAACTTAATATTACCATGTTTTTATAAGATATGCCATTAGTGTTGCATTAAATTAATAAAAAAAGTCAGTGAAAAAAAATCTCAACACTAATTAGGAAATGCAATAATTCTTAAGTTCAAAAAAACTCTTCTATAGGAAATAATTATTAAAATGCTATTAACAATATTACAGAAATAGTCGAAAAGTATTATATCTAATAAATTTTCTATAAAATATTGCCTCCGCATAAAAACAATTAACATACTTTTCAAAACCAAACTATTGTACAAATAATTATGGATGAAAGGTCAGGGAAATTGTATGCTATATAAAATTAAATCTTTACTACTTTATTTCTTACTATTAGGTTTAATTGTGACAGCTGGTTGTAATAATAAAGCTAGTAATATAGGTAACTTAGATCTAGATAATGTTGATAATACAAATGCTGCTTCAAATATTGATACCTCTGAAACTCAAAAAATTTTAGAGATAGAGTTTTGGACTTGGTCCCCTATGGATGAAATAATAAGTAAATTCGAAGCTGAAAATCCAGACATTAGAGTAAAAACAAAATTGTTTAATTATTTTGAATTAAAAGACCAATATATAAAAGCATTAACAACCAGTAGCGGTCCTGATGTTCTTATGTTTTACAGTGATTTATTCGCTTTATTTACAGCAGATGGGTTTCTTCAGGACCTTCTCATAGAGCCGTTTAATGCTAGTAAATATAAAGAGGATTTCCCAAAATGGGAAGGCGGTCTGTCTCTAGATAATAAACAATTACTATCTCTAACTTATTCAGCTGCACCACAAATCACTTTGTATCGAGAAGACGTAATGAAAGCTAATGGTTTCCCGTATGAACCTGAAGAATTTGCTAAATTTATTGAAAATCCTGGTAATATATTGCAAATTGCAAGAAAACTAAAGCAAGAAGATCAGTATATATTTCAATGGCCTTTTGACTTACCAAATATAGTTGGTTTATCTGTCGGCAGTTTTGATAAAGACTTAAACTATATAAGACAAGGAGAACTTTTTAACACAGCATTAGACATTAGTAAAGTGAGCTTTTCGAATAATATGATCCTCTATGGTAACTTATGGACGGATAGAGGTAAGGAAGCTATAAAGAACAATAAGCTTGTTATGATATTAGAAGCTAATGCCTATTCAATAAATGAACTCGAGCGTTTAGTACCAGAACAAAATGGATTATGGAAGATTACTAAACCAGCACTAGGAGTAACAGCATGGCAATTTGACAGTAGAGTCGCAATAAATGCACAAAGTAATAATAAGGAACAAGCATGGAGGTTTATGGAGTATCTTGTCACTCACAAATATGGTTATATGAATGACATACACTCAATTCCTGAATATATCCCTGCCCGCAAGAGCATACAAGAAGGTGAAGTACTAGATGCCTACCTAGGAAACCAAGATATTTCTAAAATATTTTATGAACTTGCGGAAAATATGGCTCCCGTCAAATTGACTCCAATGGATGAAGAAGCAAACTCTATATTTAGCCAAGGTATATGGAAGGCATCGGAGCAAGACTCTAGTTCAAGTGAGGATATAAAAGAAATAATAGAAGAAATAAATAATCAACTAAGGTGATATTACTGACATAGCAATCGCCATTTCAAAAAATATCATTTACTGGAGTTTATAATTCCAATGCTATACATATTTGACTTTTTGAAATGGCTAATAAGGAGTGTAAATAATATTGTGCTTTTCGACGTTATGTAATTTTACCATAAGCAACATAAAGACCATGTATTTTTGAGGTCCGCTTTTCTTTGCTTTTTTCTTTTCACGAGAAAAGAAAGAAGGGTAATAATATACATAACTTACTGGCATAAAACTTGTCCCTAAAAGTTTACACAAAGTGACTTACATCCTCGGCTAATATTGCTCTATAATATGTTTTTCTGTCCATAATAAGCTTTATCACCATGCTTACGGTAAAAATGCTTATCTCTCAAGTAAGCCGGTGCTTCCTTTGCACTACTATTTATACTTTCTGTCATATAAGCCATCTTTGCAACCTCTTCCAACACAACTGCGTTGTGAACAGCTTCTTGTGCATCCTTGCCCCATGCAAACGGTCCATGGTTAGTACACAAAACACCCGGCGTATATATTGGATTTTTATTTTCTTTTTGAAAGGTTTCAATAATAACAAGGCCTGTGTTCTTCTCATATTCTGAAGAAATTTCCTGTTCTGTCAGGCTTCTTGCACATGGGATTTCGCCCAAGAAATAATCGGCATGTGTTGTACCGTAAAGCGGAATATTTCTTCCCGCCTGAGCCCAAGCGGTTGCATGAACAGAGTGTGTATGCACAATACCCCCTATTTGATCAAATGCTTTATAAAGCTCAATATGAGTTGCAGTATCTGAAGAAGGTGAATATTTTCCTTCAACTACCTTTCCATCAAAATCAACAACAACCATATTATTCATACAAAGTTTTTCATAAGGAACACCACTTGGTTTAATAACTATAAGCTTTTGTTCCCTATCAACAGCACTAACATTCCCCCATGTAAAGGTCACTAAATTATATTTTGGTAAATCCATATTAGCTTCAAAAACGCATTGTTTTAATTTCTCTAGCATACTCTTCTCCTGTCTAACTATAGATTTCAATAATTATTTGGAAATATCAACAACAGCTTTTTCTATTAAAAGCCTCTTATGTATAACGCTCCATAAATATATTAATCAAATTATATAAAATACAACTGTATAATTTACTATAAAATAATTCTATTTAAAATTTTCAACAGCAGCTTGTTCTATTAAAAGCCCCTTAGTATATCGCTTCATAAATTCTTCAAAGCCTTTTACACCTTCAATATCTGGCTCTACTCTGCTAACTGTCTCTCCTGTAAACACCTTTTTTGTAAGAAAATCTTCAAGCGACTGTTTATCATCTTTCTTCTTCATATATGCCGCAAGTAGAGCAATACCCCAAGCACCACCCTCGCCGGCTGTTGATAACACTGAAACTGGAACATTAATGGCATTTGCTAAAATACTCTGTGCTACTTCCTTAGTGCTAAATAAGCCACCGTGAGCGTAAATTTCATCCACTCTTACATTTTCCTCATTAAACAAAATATCCAATCCTGATTTTAAGGCACCAAAAGATGAGCTAATATGTAGCCTCATAAAATTGGCCAAGTTAAATTTACTTTCTGGTGTTCGCACAAATAATGGGCGTCCTTCTACAAATCCAGTAACATGTTCCCCTGAATAATAATTGTAAGAAAGTAAATTACCGCAATCTACATCACCCTCTAAAGCCTTAACAAATAATGTGGTATACAGAGTATTCATATCAATTTTAGCACCAATAGTATCTGTAAACTCTTTGAATAAATTCACCCACGCATTAATATCCGATGTACAGTTGTTACAGTGTACCATAGCCACTGGACTACCCACTGGTGTTGTTACAATATCTATCTGTGAATGAACTTTCTTCAAATCCTCCTCTAATACAATCATTGCAAAAATAGAGGTTCCTGCAGACACATTTCCTGTTCGTTTTGCAACGGAATTTGTTGCAACCATTCCCGTTCCTGCATCTCCTTCTGGAGGGCACAAAGGAATTTCCGCTTGTAATTTCCCTGATGTATCAAGAAGCTTTGCTCCTTCTTGTGTAAGAGTTCCTGCTTGTTCTCCAGCCATCAATACCTTAGGCAGTATTTCTCTCAAATTCCATGAATAATTACCTTTTGAAACAAGCTCATCAAATTTATCAATCATTAAGCTATTATAATCCTTTGTAGCATCATCAATCGGAAACATCCCCGATGCTTCACCAATACCAAGGACTTTTTTGCCTGTCAATTTCCAATGAATATAACCAGCAAGAGTCGTGATAAATTCTATTCTATTAACATGCTCTTCATTATTTAAAATAGCCTGATATAAATGAGCAATGCTCCATCTTTGTGGGATACTAAAATCGAACAACTTTGAAAGCTTATCCGAAGCCTCTCCTGTCATGGTATTTCTCCAGGTCCTAAAGGGGACTAATAATTTATCTTCTTTATCAAAGGGCATATATCCATGCATCATTCCACTAATACCTATAGCAGCCAGCCTTGTTATATCAATCCCGTAACTGTCTTTTACCCCCTCTGCTAGCTTTCGATAACTATCCTGTAAACCTAACCATACCTTTTCAAGGCTATAGGTCCAAATTCCGTCACTGTAATCATTTTCCCAAACATGACTTCCTGCTGCAATTGGTTCGTTCTTCTCCCCTATCAAAACTGATTTAATGCGAGTAGAACCAAACTCTATACCAAGAATTGCCTTACCCTCTAAAATATATTGTCGTATATTATCCATAAATGATCACTCTCTACTTTTAATGTTATATATGAGTTCCCCTTAAGATAGCAGACTTTTTATCTAACTACCTTAAGGGGAACAAACAACTAAGTATTAAACTATTTTTTTATTACTGACCTAACAATGCTTCTTTCAATCCATGATAAGCTGGCTTTTGATTATAATTACTATCAAAAATCAAGCCTCTACCTGTACCTGGGAATGTATGAGGAATCCATGAATGTTTGTCAGTAAAGCCCCAAACCACAAATGTCTTAACATTAGGATTTCTCAAAGCAATTTCCATCAAAGCTTTATAATTGTTTTTCTGTGTATTGAATCCAGAATTTTGATTTTCTGAATCATTCATACGAATATCAAGCTCAGTAATTGATACATCCAATCCAAGAGCTGCATATCTCTTGATGTTCTGCTCTATTGCTGCTAACTGAGAACTACTCATTCCATTGATAAAGTGAGATTGGAAACCTACTCCATCTATTGGAATTCCTCTGTCCACCATGCTCTTAATCATATTATATGCTGTATTGGACTTTGCACCCATATCTTCTATATTGTAATCATTATAGAAGAGAAGAGCACTAGGATCAGCCTTTCTTGCTGTCTGGAATGCAATATCTATAAAATCATTACCGATTTTATTTGTCCATACACTTCTTCTTAGTCCATTACCACTATCGTCACAAGCTTCGTTGACAACGTCCCACTCAGCAACTTTACCTTTATAGTGTTGCATAGTTGTATTAATGTGGTTGTTCATAACTGAAATCAAACCATCGCGATTTCCGTTCCAGTTTTGCATAAAACTTGGAATTTGAGCATGCCATACGAGAGTATGCCCACGCACTGTCATATTGTTACTCATAGCAAAGTCAACTAATTTATCTCCATTTCTGAAGTTGAAATTGTTTTGTGAAGGCTGTATAGCATCTACCTTCATTTCATTCTCAGCAACAACCATTGCAAATTCATTTTTTAATATATTATTATATGTTGAATCTGTTTGATTAGAGAACCATGGAGTGTTAACACATGTACCAAAGGTTATTCCTCTTGCTGCAGCCAATTCATGTAAAGCAGTTCCTTTAGGTTGTGGTAGTGTAGTTGGAGTAGGTGTAGCTGGTGATATACTTCCAGCTGGGAACTTAGTTATCATGCCTAGCAAGTATTGTCTTACGTAACCGAAGTCAAGTGAGTTTACTTCTCCGTCTCCATTAACATCAGCTCTTAGTAAAGCTTGCCCTGAAAGTTCATTAATTCCAAGCAAGTGCATTCTTAATGCTCCTAAATCTAAGGAACTGATCTCTCCATCAAGATCCAAATCACCATAACTTATTGAAGGATCTCCACCAGTGTTGCCACCTGCTACAAATGAAAATGAGTCAATATTTACAGGTCCATTAAAGCAAAGATATAAATCTTGCACACTTGAAGCACCGCTAACAGTAGTGGTTAGCTCCTCGTAGTCATCCCAACCGCCAGTTGAAGACACCTCTAACGCACCTATTAAAGTACCTGTAGCACTTCCTAGCCTTAATTGAATAGTTGTGCTAGTGTCACCGCCGTATGCAACATTTGCTTTAAATGAAGATGCTCCAGAACCAAAATTAGTTTTATTGAATACTAGATAATCTCCATTTTCAATATAACCGATACCACTTCCTCCATTACCAGTACCTATTAACTCCATAGTGGAAGAACTTAAACTGTTATATTTTTCTGCTTCTAAGCCTGTAAAAGCACTTCTCTCAGTAACTGCTTCTCCAGTTTTAGGTGCGAGATTGCCGCCGTTACCGCCGTTACCGCCGTCACCGCCGTCACCACCGCCACCATCATTACCGCCGTCACTGCCACCGAGGGTAATATTCATTTTTGTCATAGTAGCTTGACCACTACTTTGATATCCCTCAACAACCATAGTGACTTCATACATTCTACCCATTCTCATGCCCATTGATTCCCAAGCCTTAAAGTGCTCATGGCATGATATAGTTCCACTTGTACGTTTATCTGTACGCACACTCCAATACTGTTGGAATGTTTTATCTCCTTCAATGGAAGGCTGGTTGTATCTTGTTGTTTCATATATTTCGTATGTACCAC
>JGI24712J26585_10000556_pt1 | contig 31923 bp, 29 predicted proteins | sample BioPla3DNA2_FD_26585 | JGI IMG/M metagenome (IMG submission 26585)
TGTTAAAAAATTTGAATAACTACTAAGGGTCGCGTTTGCTTCCAATGTGTGATGTGGCGCCCATATTATTCGTTTTACTGAAGGATCTGNATTTTTCCAAACCTCTTTTGGTTTGTAAGATGTNTCTAAATATTTATCAGCCAACGGATACCCTGTTACAACTACATTTTTTGCCTTTATGTGAGATACGTTTTTAGCCATATCTTTGTGAATGGACGTTTCGTAATAGCAACGCCACGCTAGATTGTGAAACATTTGGTTATATTGATCCTCCTCCATTTTTACAGCCATAATACCATACGGAACGTATGCTGTTAGTCGGTCTAAATAGTTGGATATTTGAAACTTAGGCGATGTTAAACGAAATGGGGTGGTGAAAAATATTATGTTAGGGTCTATCTCCTTTTTTACCGAAATAAATTGTTTTGTCTCTTCGTTATATGATTTAACTACTTTATATCCCTTATTTACAAAAGCTTCAGCTGTTTTATTCATCTCTGCCAGCATAGCTTCATCTCCGTACGTGACGTAAGGGATTACCACTACTATTGGGTCGAATTTTGGGTGATTTTCTAAGTTTCTGTAGAGCGAATCATACTTCCAAATAGAGTCTTGAAAAGCGAAAAAAGCAACCTTAAGTCTCTCTTTTTTACCTGTTTTTGCGACAATCTTTTTGTATTTGGCTTGCCGATAATAGAAATATGGTTTTCCACACCAACTTATAAACCAATAAACTTTTATCCTTAGTTTCGATAATGCAAGTCTCCACTTTTTGGGTAGTAGCTTTTGCAATATCGACTCTATTAATAGTAAAAACTTCATTTAGTTATAAAAAAGTGCGGAATAGTTTGCTTATCTCGCCTTTAAAAAATTAATAATCGCCTAACGTTTCTGGTAGTTGTGCAAGAGCTTTTTGGGTTTGTTCGTCATTTGGCGCTACTCCGTGCCATTTGTGAGTTCCCATCATAAAATCTACTCCGCAACCCATTTCGGTTTTCATAATAATACAGACGGGTTTCCCTTTGCCTGTCAACGTTTTAGCGTGATTAATGTTTTTAACAACATCAGCCATATTGTTGCCATTCATTTCTACAACTGTCCAGCCGAATGCTTCCCACTTGGCTCGTAGATTTCCTAAATCGAGAACATCTTTAACTGGTCCGTCAATCTGCTTGCCGTTATAATCAACGGTTGCGATTAGATTGTCAATTTTTCTTGCAGAAGCGAACATAGCAGCTTCCCAAATCTGCCCCTCTTGTATCTCGCCATCGCCGAGTAGCGCGTAAACCAACTTTTTATCCCCGTTAAGTTTTTTGGATAGTGCTGCTCCACATGCTACAGAAAGCCCCTGTCCTAATGATCCTGACGCTATTCTCACTCCCGGCAGGTTGTCATGTGTAGTTGGGTGACCCTGAAGCCTTGTATTTAATTTACGGAATGTTGCCAGTTCTTTTACATCAAAATAGCCCGAACGTGCCAACACACTGTAAAACAAGGGTGAAGTGTGTCCGATTGAGAGAAAGAAGAGGTCTTGGTTCTTTCCGTTCATATCGAATTTTTTTGGATTGTGATCCATAATTTCGAAATAGAGGGCTGTCACAAAATCGGCACAACCCAAAGAGCCTCCAGGGTGCCCTGATTTTGCTCCATGTACCATTCTAATAATATCGCGACGTACTTGAGTTGCTATATCTTCTAATCTTTTTATATTGCTCATTACTAATGGTTTTACAAATTAATAACTATTCAATATTTGTATAAACAGCTTGAATATCATCATCATCTTCAATTTTGTCGAGCATTTTTTCTATATCGACTAACTGCTCTTCGGTAAACTCAACCGTTGTGTTTGGTATTCGTTGCAATGACGATTTTTCAGGCTCTATATTCAGATCTTCCAGAGCTTTGGACATTGTTCCAAAATTTACGTAATCGGCATATAGATATATTGTATCTTCGTGTTCTTCAAGTTCACTTAATCCTGCATCTATCAACTCTAGCTCAATCGCCTCAATATCAATGTCATCTGTCTTTGTGATTTCAAAAACTGCTTTACGCGTAAACATAAACTCGAATGAGCCTGTTGGCACTAAGCTACCACCGGCTTTATTGAAGTACGATTTTACGTTGGCAACGGTTCTCGTTGGGTTATCAGTAGCACATTCCACCACGACCATAACTCCATGAGGACCTTTCCCTTCGTACAGAACTTCGCTGTAGTCCTCGCAATCTTTGCCCGCGGCTCGTTTTATAGCTGCATCGATATTATCTTTGGGCATATTTTGAGCTTTGGCGTTCAAGATTGCCGTTCTTAGTTTTGCGTTTAGGTCGGGGTCTGGTCCGCCCTCTTTCGCTGCTATTGTAATGGATTTCGCCAATTTAGGGAATATTTTCGACATTTTGTCCCAACGTTTCTCTTTGGCTGCGCGTCTATATTCAAATGCTCTTCCCATGATAATGGAGTTTTCTTATATTTTTTTGTTTGATGTCACAAATTTACAATTTTAATGTTGGGTGGACAAAGTAACGTACTTTTTTTTCAATTGCGAGTTACGAATTACAAATTACGAGTCATGAATTACGAATTATGACTTTGGCTTTCATTAAATTGGGACTGATAATGGTTTTACTGTAGTAGCCACCAGCCTATAATTAATAAAACTGCAAGAATAATCAGTAGCCGTATATTGGATGACCGTTGAGCCTTACGTCTTGCTAATGAACGATTTGTGAAAGCCCCGCGAATGCTACTGCCAGTATCATAACCCTTTTGCTTTCTTAATTCGGCTTTACGTTTTTCGAATTCCTCTTTTTCAGGATCGTAATACCGTGGATTGTATTTGAACTGTTTGGGTTTTGGAGTATGTACGAATTTGATTCTAAGCATGATGTGTGGTTTTGCGAACTAATTAAAAGCTCTCTGTAATCAGCAAATATAATTATTTTTTGTCAATCTGTTTTTTATGAGTTAGCTTCCTTTTACTGACGCCACTCTTTATGTAAAGCTAACTGCTGTAAAACAATTCTGTTTAACTTACTTAATTAAAGTTGTCAATAATGATAACCTATTTTAAATAATGTGTTTATACTTTATTTTCGAAAAAAGCGTTTACTATTTGAACTTGTACTTACAAATCCCTTTTTAAACAACTAAAACGACTAACAAAATTAATACTGTTAAAAGGTAAATAAAAATCAAACTTATTGACCATGAAAAAATCAATCGTATTATTACAAACAATTGTGCTACTGCTATCAGCAGGGTTAACCACAGGTTATGCGCAAGAGACAGAACAAAACGAAAATCTTATTTTCGATAAGCAAATTAGATTTTCTTTGTCGCCGGTTGTGTATGATAACTTAAAGATAAAGCACCAAGGTAAAAAACATTTAAAATCAAGTCCAACAATTAGTGGCGAAGCTTTAATATCATATTACAATCATATATATAAGGGGTATGGCATTAATATTGGTGTTGGATTAAATGTTGCTCCTTACAATTTGAATTACAACTTTAAAGCACCCGAAAATAGTATTTATCTCACTAATAATAATAAATATGAATACTTAGATTTACGGGATTACGACTATCCTTCAGTAATGTACGTTTTTCCAATATCAGTTAACAAGGTTTTACCAATTAAGAACTCTATCTTCTCTATTGATATAGGAGCAAAGTATCAGACACTTATGAGCAAAGACTTTACTACTATAATAGGAAGTAGCTACTACATTGATGATAACAACACAAATGTAGATCTATTTAACTTTCAAATAGATGACGCTGGAAAAAAGCATATAGTTAGTTATTTTTTGAAACTAGGAATAATAAAGTGTACAAAAAAGCATAACTCTCTACATTTCAATATTGTAGCAAACTATTCTCCCACTATAATAGGTAAAGGATGGTATGAGTTTTATAATCTTGGATATGATAGTTATGGTACTGTTGAACAGAATATAAACTACATTGGCTTTGAATTTGTTTATGGGCTATCTTTCTCTAAAAGAGAGTTTAATAAGGAACTGTAAGAAGTTTAGGAGACAATCTGATATAGGTTTTCTCCTTTTTTTAGCTTACTGCCATAAAACTTTCAGATAGGCTATTCTGGTAGTAGCGACATCAAATAAGTGGTTTCGTATAAATCTATTATCTTGACATCGGTATAAAAATATTCTATTATTGAGCTGTAGGTTTTCCCTTTGCGCGCCATTTCCATAGCACTCTCTTGCGAAAGTCCAACACCATGACCGTATCCTTTCCCCTTAAATACTATTTTATTGCCGTTGTTTTCAAAAGAGAAAAAAGTTGATTTAAGTTTAAAAGCGTTTCTTATATCGCTAAGTAAAACTGGTTGATTTTCAATTAGTGCAAATCGTTGGCGTTTTGGTTGCGAAAATCTGTAGTCAGTATTTTCTGATGCTTGAATATTCATTGTTTTAAGAAATCCGACCCATTCGTCGATGGGAACCGATTTTTCCCAATTGCTATTTCTCTGTTTGTCGTAATAGATATCGGGCTTGCTTCTCAAATATGGCACTGTTGTACTCCAAACATCTTCGCTGTTGGCGGTTTGCCCTCCACTGTTTGAGTGAAACGCAGCTGTTATTAACATACCTTGATTATCAACAATTACTAATCCTTTAGTGTCGTCAACTGCTTTCAAAATTGGACCGTGTTCTGTTCCAAATCCTTTGTAAACTTGGCAATGAACCTCATCACACATATGAAAGCCTTCTGCTTGGTGTCTGTCGATATGATTAAGCGCATAGGTCCTACAAATAATTGCCTGAGCCTTGTAATATTCAGGCTTTGACCTAACTCCCGACTCAGCTTCTACAACTCCTGCCAAATACTCTCGAAAAGAAACAATATTAACTAACGTCATGCGTGAGGTGCTGTCTGTCCATATAGCAAAATCGCCATAATATTTTCGTGCGGGAAGAGTTGGATAAACAGGGTCAAGCATCATTTTGTACTGTGGATTTTTTGAGGTTATTTGTATTTTTGAATGTACTCCCAAATGTTTCTCAGTATTCCACAGGCTTATACGATCTCCGACTGACGTTATGAATAGAATGTCTGACGTTTCCATCTCTACTTTAAGCGAGTCTTGGGTTGTAAGAGTATAAGAACCTTCTAATACTTTAAAAATTACAGTTCTAATTTCAAAATCACGATATAACCCAACTCTAATATTTTGACCTGTAACACTTGAAAACAGCGAGATGGCAATGGTAAAAAATATTAAAAATCTATAGTTAATATTAAAAAGATATCTGCTTTTTAATAAGTAATTTAAGGTCATTGGCAAAACGTTTTTCCTTTGTCGTGATAAGATTAAGGGCGTGAAAATAAGCATTTTTATTGTTTTTGGGTCAATGATCCGACAATATTTTGGGCTGCCCGGTCTGATGCACCGGGTTCTCCCATTATCTCTCTCAGCTGTTTGTACTGCGCCAACATGTTTTGGCGATTTTCTCCTCCCTTAACTATTTTTTGTAAGTCACTGTTTAATCTTCGTTTGTTGAATTGATGTTGTAGAAGTTCTGTTACGCAAAGTTTTCCTAATATTAAATTGACTAACGAAACAAAGCCGATTTTTCGAAAAACTATTTTGCCGATAGCGTAAGTAAATATGCCTCCGCCAATTTTATAACATACGACCTGCGGTGTTCCAATCAAAGCAGTCTCTAATGTTGCTGTTCCACTTGCCACTAACGCTGCTTCAGAATGATATACAAGTTGATAAGTATCATTAAAAACAACTTTATGTTTCTGTAGTTTTGTGAATTTGTTATAATATTCTGTTTCAATCCCAGGTGCGCCCGAAATAACAAACTCATAATTTGGATATTGCCCGGCTATGGCGCACATGGTTGGCAATAAAGATTTTATCTCTTGCTTGCGACTTCCTGGCAATACTGCAATTATTGGTTTTCCGCTTAACTTATGTTTGGTGATAAAATCGTTGCGTTGTTGGTTTCTGTCTAAAGTACGTGCGATGTTGTCTAACACAGGATTTCCAACATAGTTTATAGGATAATTGTGTTTTTTATAAAAATCAACTTCAAAAGGCAATATAGAGTAAAGTTTGTGTACATATTTCTTTATTTCCTTGATTCTATACCCTTTCCAAGCCCAAATTTTGGGAGCAATATAGTAGTAAACTTTAATTCCTGCGTTATGAGCGAACTCTGCAATTTTGAGATTAAATCCGGGATAATCGACCAAAATAACTACATCGGGGTTCCACTGCTGAATATCTTGTTTGCACTGTTCCATTAGGTTAAGAATGCTTCTGAGGTTCATTATTACATTCACATAACCCATATAAGCTGTGTTCTTATAATTATTCCAGATATCGGCACCTTCTGCTACCATCTTATCGCCTCCCATTCCACGTATTTGAGCCTCTTTATCAACTTTTTTTAAAGAGTGGATTAAATTGGCTGCGTGTAAATCGCCTGATGCCTCGCCGGCTATAATGTAATATCTCATAACAATTGAGTTTAAAGCACTTTAATTTAGTTTTCAACACCTGTATTGAATTTCAGTATAAACACTATTATCGTAAATACCACGGTTATAGCTATAAGCCCCTTACCTGCTTTATAGCGGTCTGTGCGCATGAAATATAGAAATAATATTAGATTTGGAAGAGCACACAAACTTATCAGTGGTGACATCATTTTTCCATATCTTATAAACCTATACAATCCCTCCCACGAACCAAAACTATCCCAATTTCTATATACAAACAGCGAAAACACAAGAGTTGTGATAATTATTCCACTTAAAAATCCGTGTATAAATTTATTAAACTTCATTCTATTCAGATTTTATGACATTTTGTTACTAATTCTCTATATCTCTATTCTCAACGTATCCGCGCCATTTTTCAACTAAAAGTTGAAAATCATCGGGCAACTCTGAATCGAAGTCCATTGATTTGCCTGTGACTGGATGTTCAAACCCCAACGTTTTCGCATGCAAAGCTTGACGTGGACATATATCGAAACAGTTTTGAACGAACTGTTTGTACTTTGAAAACGTTGTTCCTTTCAGTATTTTATCTCCACCATACTCCGGATCGTTAAATATAGGATGTTTGATATATTGCATATGAACCCTTATTTGGTGTGTTCTTCCGGTCTCCAAACGACACTCTACTAAAGTTACATATCCATAATCTTCAAGAACCGAATAATGTGTAACTGCGTGTTTACCAATATTTTCATCTTCATAAACATACATTACTTTTCTGTTTCTAGGATTTCTTCCGATATTTCCAATCACGGTGCCGTGCATCTCTGGGAAAGTTCCCCAAACCAATGCGTTGTATGTACGACGTGTGGTTCGCTCCTCAAATTGTTTCGACAGGTTAACTTTGGCTTGTTCGGTTTTGGCAATCATCAAAAGACCCGATGTGTCTTTGTCAATACGATGAACCAATCCCGGACGCGGATCGTTGCCTTTAAACATCTCATTATCTTTAAGATAATATGCCAAAGCATTAACAAGTGTGCCCTGATAGTGTCCATAACTTGGATGAACCACCATTCCCGCGGGCTTATTCACAACAATTAAATGGTCGTCTTCAAAAACAATGTTCAGAGGGATATCTTCAGGGATAATCTCTATTTCGCGTGGCGGATATGTCATCATTACCTGAATGATATCGCCGGGCTTCACTCTATAGTTCGACCTTACAGATTGGTCGTTAACAAGAATATTACCAGCCTCCGAAGCCGCTTGTATTTTCGTTCGGCTTGCATTGGTAATACGGTCATTTAAAAATTTATCAATACGCATTATCCCCTGACCCGAATCGACTACAATCCTAAAGTGTTCGAACATTTCGAGATTATCATCTTGAAACTCGCCCTGAAAATTCTCTTGTAAGTCGTCTTGAGTCATGCCGACACACTATTTTTGGATAATAATTCGCTGATGATGTCTCTCTCGGCAGTCGAAGAATGAGATTATGTAGATACCATTATCAAAATGCGAACAGTCGATATTGTCAGGTCTTTGCGACTGGTAGATACATCTTCCCGACAAATCGGTAATTGTAACTATCCAAGGGCGTTTTATGTCCGGATACGATATTGATATTGAGCTACTTGCCGGCACAGGATAAACGTTAATGCTCTCTGTCTCAGCCTGCGGTAAATCAATCCCTACAATACTACTGCGCGATAAAATTGGTCTTATCATTATTGCATAGTTAAATTGCGATGCTTGCCAATTTTGACCAGTATTATAAAAATTTCGTTGCGATACAGTTGTATTTTTGTCGATACCGACGCTCATAATTCTATCGGTTGTTTTTCGCCAACCTACAAAAAAATATCCTGAAACGTAAATGGCAGAGTCGAACAATAGTTTTGCAAAACTATTATCGTTGCTGAATGATGGTGTAAATCCGGGCTTTGAGTATAATAACCTACCCGGCATTCCTCCGTCGTTTGCCCACACACACAGGTCAAAATAATTGGTGCTGTACATCGTGTCGCGCGTTGTGTTAAAAAACATATATACCCCTCTGAGCGAGTCGCCTTGACTTGTCTCGTACCTTATTGCAGCCATATTCCCGGCTTGATTAAGGTTGTAACCATTTTCTGCTGAACCATCGTCATAAGCATAATAATTCGAAAAATGGTGTACTCTCGAAGCTACATCGTTCGACTTTGGATACATTGCCGATGTAATTAACTTTGTTTCAACCAAAAATTCAATCGAATCCACTGTAGCTAATGGAAACAGATTTTGCGTAACTGGTTCTGAATGGCTCACATGCTCAAAAGCTGCATAATTCATAGCTCCAATAAAAACACTGTCACTATAGGTACTTCCTAAACGACTGACTTTATAATAAATGGTAATATTCTGGTTATCAATGTTGTCGTGATTAGCGAAATAAAAATCTATGTTTCCACGTTCATTAGCCGAGTTCAGAATATAATGCTTCCACGGTACTGACGAATATTGCTTTAAAACCGAATTTGGAGGGCGGGTAAAGGCAACATCTTTAACAACTGTATCATTTCTATGTCTGTTTTTATCCAATCTAACATAGTCGATATTCCACATATCACAGTTGGTTGCAATAACTCCACCACCGCTTGGGCTGATTAAATTACGAAAACGAAAACGAAATTGGTCATGTAAAAATTCTACTTTTTTTACAGGAATTAACACTTGTCGCCATTCGTCATCTTGTATTCCTCCATCTGTAGCCCACATTTTTACCCATTTTGCAGTATCGTAAAACTCTACAATTAGACTGTCGCCTTTCCCCGGTTTGGCTCCTAACCCACCAGACTGGTAAAAGAAACTAAGATATATAGAATCGGACATTTGTAGTCCGCCAAGATTAATAGAATGCGATGTAAGTGAATCACCTTTCCTATGACTTTGACCAAAGCCCAACGGATATAAATCACCTTTCGAATCTGCACCGTCTAACGTAGCAACACCGACACTTATGCTGTATAACGACATGTGTTGGTTGATATATGCAGTAGAATCACTCCATAAGTCTTGATTTGGATATCCCGTGGTGGTTGAAAAATCATCAAAAAACGGCAGTTCTAATGGTAATGTCGTTATTCGTTTGCTAAATGATGGCGATTGTTTACGCAGTGCCGGATTCGAAAATAGCCCTGTAAGCTCCTCCTGACCTAAACAGATTGAAGCTGTCAGAAATACTACAAAAACAGAGAAAAATATATGTTTTGTGATATTGGGAAGTTTATTCATCGATTTTTGTTTTTTAAATTTTATTCACAATTACACACCAAAACAATTGAAACGTTATCCAAAACATATAATTGTATTTTTTTGCTGAATATATTATTCATCATCAATAGTAAGCCATAAATCGACATAAGTACCTAATCGTGCACTGTAACCACTTTGAGGGCTTTGTTTGTAAATACGAGATTTTAGCGAATCGGTATAAGTTTGTACTGATGAGTCATATAAAACCGAACCAACGTTTAAATATTCATTGTTAATGGCACTACAGGCTTCATCGAGTGTCATTCCTATAACATCAATTACTGAGGTTGTTTGCCACGAACCACCCTGACCTAATACCAGATCTATAGGCTCTCCTGTAGCTATGGGGGTTCCGGGGGCAATTGCTCTGTTTTCATATTGTTGTCCTAAAACATAATTTTTCATTGGATCGGGTACATATTTAAGTTGTCCAACTTTTAAACCTGAGCTTTCGAGCGTTACTTTCGCTTGCCGGTACGAAACACCTGTAACATTAGGCATTGGAATACGAGGAACTGTAAAAGCATTGATTGTGGCAAAAATTCTACGACCTTTTTTTACTCTATCATCTGAACGCGGAACATGTGAGACGATAGTTCCCTTTTGCCTTCCTCTAACAAACGTTGAATCAGATATTTGAAGAACTAATCCATGTCTTTTTGCAACTTGTTTCGCTTCATCTATTGTTAACCCTGTAAAATCAGGAACAATTTGCGAACGACCGTGACGAGTAAAAATCTTTAATGAGAAAAACACTAACCAAAGAAATACAAATGCACTTGCAGCAGCTATGCCAAGGTGTTTCCAAAAAACCTTTTGCTTAAAAAACGGTATTTTGCTCATAAATATCGATTGAATAGTAAAACATCTGCAAAGTTAGCATAATTCATAAATATTTGACATAGTTCAATAACTGTGATTTTATAAAAGTTCAATCTATTATAAAATTACAATTGGTATAAAATTGTTTATTTTTGTCTCACATCAAAAAATATCGACAAAGTGAAAAATTATTATCTCGATTTTGTAAGCCAAAAATTAAATATTCCCATTAAAAACCTAAATGCGGCTATTTCGTTACTTGAAGACGGAAACTCTGTTCCTTTTATTAGCAGATATAGAAAAGAGAAAACCGGAAATCTCGACGAGATAGCTCTGTTTGAAATCGAAGCATCGTTAAAGCGTTATTATGAGTTAGAAGAGCGAAAAGATACGATATTACGAACGATAGAAGATCAAGGTTTGCTGACAGATGATTTAAGGAAAAGCATTGAAAATGAGGTTGAACCCACTAAACTTGAAGATTTATATTTACCGTTTAGACCTAAAAGACGTACCAAAGCAATAATAGCACGCGAAAAAGGACTTGAACCCTTGGCGCAAATGATATTGGCTCAGAAAAACGACGATCCCGAATTTCTTGCAAAAGCCTACATTAACAAAGATGTGCTAACCACCGAAGAGGCTCTCTCTGGTGCCAGAGATATTATTGCTGAAACAATTAGCGAAAATGCTGCAGTACGTGACAACTTACGACAACACTTTATCAGAAAGGCATTTATTAGCTCGCAAGTTGTAAAAGGAAAGGAAGAAGAAGCCGCTACTTATCGCGATTACTTCGATTTTTCGGAACAGATTAAAAAGTGTAAACCACACCGCTTAATGGCTATGATGCGCGGCGATAAAGATGGGTTATTGCGTGTACGCGTAACAGTCGAAACTGAAGAGATGGAAGATATTGTGGCAAAACGCTTTGTAAAATCACGAAACAAGGCAGCCGAGCAGGTTACAATTGCTTTAAAAGATTCTTGCAAACGTCTTTTGGCTCCGTCGATGGAGACCGAAACATTAAATTACTATAAAGAACTCGCTGATGATGAGGCTATTAAAGTGTTTGCATCAAATTTACGACAACTATTAATGATGCCTCCCGCCGGAGAGAAACGCATTATGGGAATTGACCCTGGTTTCAGAACAGGTTGCAAGGTTGTATGCCTCGATGAACACGGGAACTTGCTACACCATGAAACCATTTATCCGCACCCTCCAAAATCCGAAGAGATTGCAGCAGCAAGAAAAATGCACACGCTTATCGAAGCTTACAACGTTGAGCTGATTGCTATTGGAAATGGCACAGCAAGCCGAGAAACCGAACGGTTTATCTCATCACTCAGATTTCGTAGAGACATTAAGGTGTACGTTGTCGATGAAAGCGGAGCGTCAATTTATTCAGCCTCAAAAATCGCTCGGGACGAGTTCCCCGATTATGACGTAACCGTGCGCGGAGCCGTATCAATAGGGAGAAGACTTTCAGACCCATTAGCCGAACTTATAAAAATTGACCCAAAATCGATTGGAGTTGGTCAGTATCAACACGATGTAAACCAGACGAAACTGAAAACAGAACTCGACCAAGTGGTTGTAAGTAGCGTTAACAAAGTGGGAGTAAATCTCAATACTGCATCGATACAACTATTGTCGTATGTCTCTGGACTTGGACCTGCATTGGCACAAAATATTGTACAATACCGTAAAGAGAATGGGGCTTTTAAAGAGCGAACTGAGTTAAACGATGTTCCCAGATTAGGCGCAAAAGCATTTCAGCAATGTGCAGGATTCTTGAGAATACCAGGTGGCTTAAACCCTTTAGACAACTCGGCGGTACATCCCGAAAATTACGACACCGTACATTTAATGGCGGAAAAGCTCGACACCACTGTTTCGGAGCTAATTGGTAATTCGGCACTGCTAAAGAAAGTAAATATAGCCGAGTTGGTTGATGAAGAATGCGGAGAATACACTCTTAATGACATAATTGAAGAACTTAAAAAACCCGGAAGAGACCCACGTGGAAAAATAACATCGTTTCAGTTCGACGACAGAATATCTTCTATTGACCAACTATCAGAGGGAATGATACTTACAGGAATTGTTACCAACATTACAAATTTTGGAGTTTTTGTTGATATCGGTATCAAACAAAACGGATTGGTTCATATTTCACAAATTAGCAACACCTATATTAAAAGTCCTGCAGATGTTGTTAAATTGCACCAGACCGTGAAAGTTAAAGTGCTTTTGATTGACCGTGATAGAGAACGAATACAATTGACAATGAAAAACGTTGAATAGTAATCCTATATCTTTATATTCAGCACGATTCGAGGACAATAAAGAAAAAAATCCGATATAAAAAGCTAATATTTTTTTGATAGATAAAAAGATTGTTTATCTTTGCGCTCTCATTCGGAGAGGTGGGTGAGTGGCTTAAACCAACAGTTTGCTAAACTGTCGTACGGGTAACTGTACCGAGGGTTCGAATCCCTCCCTCTCCGCGAGGACGGTCTAAGAAATAAAATTAATTTTACGGGGCATAGCGCAGTCCGGCTAGCGCACCTGCTTTGGGAGCAGGGGGTCGCAGGTTCGAATCCTGCTGCCCCGACGGAAAAAGAGGTCTAACAGTTTTAGTTGTTGACCTCTTTTTGATTTAAGCAACATATAAGGGCCTCGTAGCTCAGCTGGATAGAGCATCTGACTTCGGATCAGACGGTCAGGGGTTCGAATCCCTTCGAGGTCGCAAAATAAAACAGGTCGCTTCTATGTAGTGACCTGTTTTGTTGTAAATATTACCTAATTTAGTTTATTATTGTTCCACGTATGATTAAAAAAATCAAATTTTTCAAAAAAAACTTTTAATCATTATGAGAAAACAAAAATAATCTTCTCGTTAAATCTCAAATTATTATCCTTGCGTATATGACTGTTATTCAGCAACTAACAGTTTTAGACTTATAAAATTTAAGTCTATGTTACAAAAACGTTTTACAAATTTTAGAAACTTATAATAATAATTTAAGATTTTTTTACGATTTTCGCCGATTAATTATTTTCGTTTACAAAACACGAATAAAATTTCTGAGAAAAATAATTCGAATTGTTAATTAAAAAAAAGGAGAACACGTCATGCCAATTATTTTTTGGTTAGTACCAATCAGTTCGATAGTAGCTTTAGGTTTTGCTTACTATTTTTACAAAAAAACACTAAGCCTTGATGAAGGGACAGATATGATGAAAAAAATAGCCCTTCATGTTCGTCAAGGAGCAATGGCTTATCTAAGACAGCAATATAAAGTTGTAGCCATTGTTTTTGTTGTTATTACATTAATCTTCGCATTTCTTGCCTATGGTTTGAAAATCCAAAATCCCTGGGTGCCTTTTGCATTTATTACAGGAGGGTTTTTCTCAGGTTTAGCCGGATTTTTTGGAATGAAAACAGCTACTTACGCATCAGCTAGAACCGCAAATGCAGCCCGAAACTCTTTAAACAATGGTCTTAAAGTGGCTTTTCGCTCGGGTGCTGTAATGGGTTTAGTTGTTGTTGGGTTAGCATTACTTGACATATCTTTATGGTATATCATATTAGACAGATTTATTGTTGAAGCAACATCCGCCCAAAAACTTGTGGTTATAACTACAACCATGCTTACGTTTGGTATGGGTGCATCAACTCAAGCACTGTTTGCTCGTGTTGGAGGCGGTATATATACAAAAGCTGCTGACGTAGGTGCCGACCTTGTAGGAAAAATTGAAGCCGGTATCCCCGAAGATGACCCACGTAACCCAGCTACAATTGCCGATAACGTTGGTGATAACGTAGGAGACGTTGCGGGTATGGGTGCCGACCTTTATGAATCGTACGCTGGTTCAATTCTTGCAACTGCTTCGTTAGGTGCCGCTGCCTTCTACTCCTTCGAAGGTGATATGCAATTAAAAGCCGTACTTGCTCCAATGTTGGTAGCTGCTGTAGGTATATTTCTTTCAATTTTTGGTATATTTTTAGTACGAACAAAAGAGAATGCCACAATTAAACAACTACTTGGTTCTTTAGGACTTGGGGTAAATGTTAGTTCAATTTTAATTGCAATATCAACATTTGTAATTCTTTATCTATTAGGACTTCACAATTGGGTAGGATTATCGTTCTCTGTAATTACAGGTTTAATAGCCGGTATTATTATCGGGCAATCTACCGAGTACTTTACTTCGCAATCATATAAGCCTACAAAAAGAGTTGCAGAAAGCACTCAAACAGGTCCTGCCACTGTAATTATATCTGGTATGGGATTAGGAATGATTTCAACAGCCATTCCTGTAATAACAATATGTGCAGCAATTATTATTGCATTCTTATGTGCAACCAATTTTAATGTTCGAGGTATGCTCGAACCACAAAATTTACAGTTAGGACTATATGGTATTGGAATTGCAGCTGTTGGTATGCTTTCGACACTTGGTATTACCTTAGCAACTGACGCTTACGGACCAATAGCCGACAATGCAGGAGGAAATGCTGAAATGAGTGGACTTGGAGAAGAAGTACGTAAACGTACAGATGCTTTAGATTCACTTGGTAACACAACAGCAGCTACAGGCAAGGGATTTGCAATAGGTTCGGCTGCTTTAACCGCTCTTGCACTGTTAGCATCTTATATGGAAGAAATTAAAATTGCACTAATTAATGCTGGAGAAACAGTTCTTGAACTTGCAGACGGAGTAATTAAGAATATTGGTGAACTAAATATCGTTGACTTAATTGGCTATTACAAAATCAATCTAATGAACCCAACTGTTCTTGTAGGTGTTTTTATTGGTTCTATGATGGCATTTGTATTTTGCGGCTTGACAATGAATGCCGTTGGCCGTGCAGCACAAAAAATGGTTGATGAAGTTAGAAGACAATTCCGTGTTAAGCCCGGTATTCTTGAAGGTAAAGACGATCCTGATTATGCTACATGCGTTCAAATATCAACTAAAGGAGCCCAACGAGAAATGATGTTACCATCACTATTAGCAATAATAATCCCGGTTGTTACTGGAATTATATTCGGTGTTCCCGGGGTAATGGGGGTATTAGTTGGCGGATTAGGTTCCGGTTTTGTTCTTGCTATATTCATGGCCAACTCTGGTGGGGCTTGGGATAATGCAAAAAAATATATCGAAGAGGGTAACTACGGCGGTAAAGGTTCAGAAGCACATAAAGCCGCTATTATTGGAGATACGGTTGGTGACCCATTTAAAGATACAGCTGGACCAAGTTTAAATATTTTGATTAAACTTATGAGCATGGTTGCTATCGTTACAGCTGGTGTAACCGTGTCATTCCATCTGATATAATTTGAGTTGAAAGGCGGTGTGTTGAGCGAAGTCGAAGTATAAAAGTTTATAAAGTAAAAGTAGAGACAGCGCATGCGCTGTCTCTTTTATTTTAACCAATTTTTCAATTGATACTTAATTTTCAATTTTTATTGAGTATTTTTGAGTTTTGTTTTTCATTAAAGCTAAATGGTTCCAAAAAATGAAGGTTATAGGAATGGGCAACGCCCTTGTTGATATTTTAATCAAACTTAAAAGCGATAATACTTTACACGAATTAGGATTCCCTCGTGGTAGCATGCAATTGGTTGATAAAAAACGTTCTAATGAAGTTCTTGCAAAAGTTTCAGGTCTTGATGTTAGCCAATCATCTGGAGGCTCAGCTGCAAACACAATACACGGATTAGCTAAACTTGGAATAACTACTGGCTTTATAGGTAAAGTGGGCAATGACGAGCTTGGTAATTTTTTTGCTGACGACTTAAAAGCTGCCAATATAAAAAACCATCTAAATAATTCAAAAACAGAATCGGGTCGTGCTATTACTTTAATAAGTCCCGATAGTGAGCGCACCTTTGCAACCTATTTAGGTGCAGCAGTTGAGCTAAGTGCAAACGATATCAAAGCAGATAATTTTAAAGGATACAACATTTTACACATTGAAGGCTATTTAGTCCAAAATCACGATTTAATACTAAATGCGGTTAAACTTGCCAAAGAGTGTGGATTAGAAGTATCTCTTGACTTAGCAAGTTTCAATGTTGTTGAGGAAAATTTAGAGTTTCTGAAAAGTATAGTTGGCAACTATGTAGATATTGTGTTTGCCAACGAAGAGGAAGCCAAATCATTCACTAAAAAAATGCCTGAAGAGGCTATAAAAGAGCTTTCAAAAGTATGCAAAGTTGCAGTTGTTAAAATAGGAAAAGAGGGTTCGCTGATTTGGGCAAATAACGAAATAGTTAAAGTTGGAGTTATTAACGCCGAACCTGTTGATACAACTGGTGCGGGAGACCTATATGCTGCAGGATTCCTATATGGATACATAAAAAAGAAAGCACCAAGCGAATGCGGTTGGTATGGAGCCATCTTAAGTGGAAATGTTATTGAGGAGGTGGGTGCAAAAATGAGTGACTCGAGATGGGAAAATGTTTTAAAACAAATTAAAAACCATAAATAGTGATTAAATTTTTCAAGTTTGTCCCGAATTTGCTTACTTCAGCCAATCTTTTCTGCGGCTGTTTAGCTGTTGTGTTTGCGTTTGAAGGCAAACTTGATATTGCGCTTTATTTTGTTTTACTCTCAGCAGTTTTTGATTTTCTTGATGGTTTTGCAGCAAGACTTTTAAAAGCCTATTCAGCTATTGGGAAAGAGCTTGATTCACTTGCCGATTTGATCAGTTTTGGAATGGCACCAGCGACAATGTTATACGTTGCATGCGAAGATATTTGGAGCTTTGCTTTTTTTAAATATTTGCCGTTTTTAATAGTTATATTCTCAGCAATTAGATTAGCGAAATTTAATATAGACACAAGACAAGAAACTGATTTTATTGGATTGCCAACACCCGCAAATGCATTATTTTTTGTTTCTTTTGCTAATTTAATATACTATTCAGAATTTATTATGAGTCAGGTGTTAATAGGAGCTATAACTGTTTTATTTTCGCTATTATTAGTTTCGGAGATAAAAGTATTTTCACTGAAAAAACTTTCAGCTAATAAATTAAAACTTGTTAATGCAATATTGTTAGCAATTGTCAGCATTATTGCTGTTGTTTATTTCAAACTTTTTGCAGGAGTAGTTATTATACCTTTTTATTTGTTGTTCTCTGGAATTGCGACAATATTTGCAGGAGTAAACAATAAAAATTTACCTCAAGGATAACAACAACAAACACAGATTTTTAACTTTAATTGTATTAATCTTAAACTGAAAAAATATATACATATGAAATTCCAAGCAGAAATTGACGTAATGCCTTTAAAGGCACTACTTGACCCACAAGGGAAACTGGTAACAACAACATTGCAAAACATGGGTTACAAAGGTGTTGACAACGTTAGAGTTGGCAAACATATTTCATTAGAAATTGAAGCTAAAGATGAAAAGCAAGCGCGTCAATTAATTGACGAAGCATGCAAAAAAATCTTGTCAAATCCAATAATGGAGAATTACGAATTTAGACTTAAAGCTTTATAAAAGCTATTTTCAAAAAAGAGCCGTCTCGTTTTGAGACAGCTCCTTTATATAGTAACTATTTGTTGATATATAATCTTATTTTGTAACAGGAATATCGTAAAAGCGCATTGTTCCAAGCATCTCAGACCCAAATGATTTATATACATTGATTTCGAGTGCTTGCATTTCTGTTACTCGTGCAACTTCTTTGTTTTCAAAATTAATAACTCCTCTGAGGGGAATACCTTTTATAAGCTTACGATCTCGTAATGTGTTAAATGACAGACCGCTGTTAAATTCATTGCCTTCAGGATCGAAGAAGCGAGCATCCACGCCATATATGTACCCGTCCTCAACGTCGTTTTGCACAATTATATTTATTGCAATTTTATTTCCTGTAAACATAACAGATACTATTTCAAAATTATAGTCTCCTATTTTTGATTTAAAAGTTGTTGTCACGGGCTTAGTTACCGTAACAGGTCTTTCAACTATTACTTCTTTTTCCACTACTTTTTCAACAATAACCTCTTTTTCAACAATTACAGGCTTCTCAACAATAACTTCTTTTTCAACATATACAACTTTTGGCTCTACTTTATCTTCACGAACAGGCTTGCCTAATAGTTTGTCTGTAAGAGCACTGCTTTTAAACTTCTCTATAGATACAATGTTTCTATTAATTCCATTTGGAATCAGATAGGCTGTAAGTGTAATTGTTTCCTCGTTATCAGCAATTTGTCCGTAAATTAATGCATTTGCCACATAGCCCAATTGATCAAAAATGAATTTGCCAAAATCTTCATTGTGTTCAAAACTTCGGGCCTTATCATTTGTCCAACCATATGATTGAATCAAATCATTTATAGCATTCTGATCAATCACTTCAAAACGTGTACTGTTTTTATATGCCAAAGACAGTTCGTCTTGTATAAAATCGTTGAATTTGGTAAGTTTGTTATCTTTTGTACGAAACTGTAGAATTGCAACTTTTATTTTATTTGCACCCGAGTGTTTGCTTTCCAAGTCTTTAGCAATATTTTTTATGGCTAAGGTTAAATCGTCTTGTTCCTGAGCATTTGATACGTTGAAAGCAAAGAGACTGACAATAAAAAATATAACTAATCTTTTCATTTGTTTCTAATTTTATCGATTTAAGGTAATATAGAACTCACATGCTTAATAATTACGCTCTCTAGTATTAAGTTTTGTTTTACATGTTCGTTTCATATTTTAGGTGTTTTATTTGTTGCATAAAACAACATCCACAAAACTACAACATTTATTGATAACTTCATATCAAGTTTTTCTTATTGAATTGTTAATTTATTAATAATATTCATTAAAAGTAAAACATATATGACACATGATTATATAAGCATTGTTCTGTATTCATCTGTTTTTTTATATATTCTCGTGTTCAGTTTCTTTAAGAGTTTTAAAGGTATAATATTTTTGTGAGAAATAGCTAAAAATAGTTACAATTATAGTTGTGACAATTTTTGATGGTGTTGGATACCAAAAAAACACTTCGACAAACAGCTTTAAGAACAAATAGTTCAGGAGAATACATGTCGATACTACAAGCCCATACCGAAATAACTGTTTAGTGCCTTTTAACTTCGATTTATTAAAAGTTATATATTTATTTAAGGCGAATCCTGTTGGGAAGGAGATGCAAAATGACATAATAAACGCCGCTATATGTGGAGAAATAGCTACAAATCCCAGATCAACCACCTCTTTTTTTAAAATAAAATTATAACTAATAAAATACAAAAATATATCAAACGCTGTATTAGAAGCTCCACAGACAGCATAAGTAAAGGTCTCTAAAGGAATTATCTTTTTAAAAGGTTTATGAAAATAACCAATTAAGTGTATTATTCTATTCTGTACTAATTTTAACAATGACATCTGCTACATAAAATTTGGCCAAAAATAATAAAATTCGCTCTAATATGTTATATTAACGCGCATAGATTGCTTTATGTATTAACCATTTAATTAAAGTACGTATATTCGCAAACGAAAACAATTTTAAATATGATTTATGTTGATTGCGACGATGTAATATCAGAGAGTACATCATCGTATATTGAGATTATTAAAAGAGAATTTGGTATTGACCGATGCTTTGAAGACATTAAATCGTTTGATTTAAAAGAGTCATTCGGTTTAACGCAGGAGCAGTATGATCATTTTTTTGAAATTATACATTCACACGAAGAACTTATAAAGTTTAAACCTGTAGAAGGGGCAATAGAAACAATGAACGAATGGGCAAAAAAGGGCAACAAAATAGGCATTGTTACAGGACGATTAACTACTGCATATGATTCTACAATAGAATGGTTGGCAAATAACAAAGTGCCATACAATGATTTTATAATTGTCGACAAGTATAATCGTCCCAGTATGGACAAAACTATAGCTAAACCCCTAGAGTATTTGCGTTCTTTAAAAATAGATTTTGCAATTGAAGATTCCTTATCAACGGCAAACTATTTAGCTGAACACTTAAATATTAAAGTTGCTTTAATGGATAGACCGTGGAACCGGAATGGCTATATAAACAAAAATATTATTAGAGTGTTTAATTGGAAGGAAATTAAGGAGTTATACAAAAAAACATCAATTGTATAATCAAATAGAAAATAGAAAATTAGATAAAAAAATAGCGGCTGTAGCCGCTATTTTTTTATTGAGTTTCTAGAAATGTACTGCAAAATAAAAGTTTCCATAAGTATATGGGAATAGTGTAACTGTGCCTCTCCAACGTGAACCTGGATCGGTAGCAACCTCTTCCTCAACATGTTGAGTTAAAACCATTCTTTCTTGTTTGGTCCAAGATTGTTTTTCAAAGTTAACACCATAAGCAAGACCTAATTCCATACCAACACAAATTTTGGGTAGCAGATAGTATTCTGCACCTGTAAATGCTCCGGCAAAAATACTATTTATAGCTCCATTGTTGACTTCTAATGGACGAATAGCCATATTTCCCCAATTAGTTATTGGAGCTGGATTTAGTTCGTTCATTTCGTTTCCATACTGAAAGCTTCTGTGTATTTTTTGGTATCTATATCCAATGTCTGCACCATAAAAACCTAACAGTCGTTTATATCCTCGGAATTGTTGATAACCAAAACGAATTTCCATATCTCTGGTTTTCACTTTCATAACATCTTCCAATTGTGCATTGCTGTTAGGGTCTAAGAGCAATGCTGCTTGATCAGGAACATAAAACCTGTCAATAGTCGTACCGTTGGTAACTCCTAAAACAATACGTGCAGCTGAGTTATCGGTTAGAAAATATCTGAAATAAAGCCTATTGTCTCCGGGATTAAAAGCGTTGCCCATATTTCCGTTAAACATATTTCCAATATAATTGAAAACAGGAGTTCCGTCAATACCAATACTGATATCGCCAGCCTCTGGTGTATATATCTTTTCTTCTTTGGTCTCGTTATTCTGTGCGAATAGAGACACAGCGCCAAAAGCTATCGTAAATACTAAAGCTAATATTCTCATATTTATAATTTATAAGTCGTTATATTTATTATTTACTAAATTATTCCCATATAATACCGTTGCCTAAACTAACTTGTTGAACCATCGGCATCGACATATTATAAGCTCCAATCATAGCTTCAAATCTGAAAGTTTTGGTAACCACGCCACTTCCGTCATTGTATGTTTTGGGACCAATATATAGTGCCGAAATATTTACATTAGTAGGTACGCTGATATCAACACGTCCAGCAGCACCAACTGTAACTGTTTTTGACCATTCGTCGGTGAAGAATGTTACAGAAGAACCATTTGGAATATATTCTAAACCTGGGTTAGTAGCATCAATGTCTGCACGTAATTCAAATTTCTGATTAACAGTCTCAACAAAATCGTCGAAACTAGTTATAAAATCATAATTAATTTCGTGAGTTCTGATTTCATTGGGTTTAACACCATTTTCAGCAGCGTTGCCTGAAAATCTGTAAGTTTTGTTAATTTTTTCAGAAACGCTTCCATAAGGCTGTACTTGTTCGTAAGTAAATTCAACCGGGAAAATTTCAACTGTAACTCCTTGATCGGTAACAGGAATTTTTTGTTCTATTTTACCGTCTTGTATGGTAACGAGCTTTGACCAGAATCCATTAGCAACGGGGTTAAACTCACTGTTGTCAATTCGAATAATTGCTTTTGTACCATCGGGTGCTTTTTCTAAGCCGTTAATAGTTTGATCCAATTCTGCATAAAAATGAACAACTAGAGTTGCACTTTTAGTTTGGTCTAAAGTTAAAGCTGATGTCTCAACTTTTTTTGAACAGCTGCTAAACATCACAAATGAAGCAACTAACAAAGCTAATAACTGTTGTGTTCTTTTCATAGTTTTGATTTTTTTTAATTGTTAAACATTTAAAATTAGTGGTTACAAAATTATAACATTAAAGTTAAATAGACAACACTATTTTACAAAATATAAATAACGACAACCAAAATAGGTTATTGTGGTAACAGCACTGTCTATACGATATTTTCCAAAAATAACATCAAATTTAAAATTGCACGTAAATATAAGCATAAAAATATTATTGGAAAAATGTACTTAATTTTAGAGTATTTCTAATACGCTCTAACTTAATTGATAAGTTTTGCAATATGAAAAATTAGTTGAACAAAAGATATTAAATGTTTATTTATGTGTTTAAGCTACTTCCACAATTAAATATTGTAAAACTGAAAAAATAAAAAAGTAAGACATATATTTTTACTTTATCTAGATAAGCATGATACATAAAACATATATTTTTATTATTTTTGTAGTAATCTTGAAAAAACAAATGAAGAACATAATGAAACCCATTGTACTAGAAGAAACGGCATCCACTCCACGGGTAGTTTTTGACATTAATAAAAACCAATTTGAAATTACTGGTTGCTCAAGACCAGAAGATGTCAGAAGTTTTTATATGCCTATAGTTGACTGGTTAATGACTCTCAATGCCAATAGTGTCAATTATATAGAAAGGTTTAAAAAAGATGCCGCAGTTTTTAAAATTAAATTATCATACTTTAACTCCTCTTCTGCAAAATTTATTCTAGATATAATGCTATTATTAAATATGATGCATAAAAATGGATTGAATGTGTCTTTAGAATGGCTATATGAAAAAGGCGATGAGGATATGTTAGAAGTTGGTAAGGAATTAGCAGAAATGATCAATTTTCAATTGAAATTTGTAGAAGTGTAAATTTTTCTAATACAAAATATTAAAAATTAGTTAACAAACACACTTATATGCGTTCTATATCAGTTTTTTTCTTCTAATTTAGAATCATCTGTATTATCTTCACTATCTTCCACATTTATTTTACGCAAAAAATCTATAAGAATGGGTCTATCTCCCATTGTTGTATTACTATTTAAACCTAACTGATACTCTTTCCACTTCTGTATCCTTACAGCATTAATTTCCCTTTGCGCATCAGCTAACATTTCAACAGATTCTTTACTTGCTGCTTGATGAATAGACATTTCAGCTTGCACCATTTCATGCTCTAAATCTAACTCTCTAAGCAAATGGTTCCTGATACTGGTGTATGATTTTTTTGCCTCTGCACTCGTTCTAAGTTGCTCAAGCGCCAGCAAATCATCATACGGGCCACGATTTGATATTAGTTTTACGAATATTGGTGATATCTCAATTAATATAAATAACAACAGAATAAAATAAGATACAACAGCTACTTTTTGATCTTCTGCCTGTAATAAGCTCATACTGCGAAACCTCGCAAGGAAACCTTTTGTGCGAGTTATAATCATCTGGTTGGTGGTTAACAGTTGGTCCCTTTCTCTCTGTAAAAATTTTATTCGTTCATTGTTTTGTTCAATTTGTGGAAAGAAACGCAGTTTGGCATCCTGAAGTTCTGATTCGGCTTTATCATATTCTTCTTTCTTTTCTCTAAATACAGAACCTTTCCCAGCTACACCAGTACCACCAGTGCCTTCTGCTTCTGCTATATACATTGAGAACAATTGGTCGCGTCTTTGGCTAAGTTCATCTATTTTACTCTGCAGAGAATTATTTGCATTGACTAACTTTTCAATTTCCGAAAATTGAGCATTAAGTATACTGTCAGCTTCTTGACGCTGTTCTAGTTGTGAGAGAGCCATTCTTGCTTCAATCTCTTTTTCAAATAATCGCATCTCAATTGGTTTTGAAACAACAATAGCAATAAGTACTGATAGTATTAATCGTGGAAAAGCCATAACAAGCTCCTTTCCAAACATTTTTTCTTTGCGTAGTGAAGCGACTAAATACCAATCAAGAAAAAATATTATCATACCCCAAAACACTCCGAATACAACTGCAGCCCACGTTGTTTCAAATATCATCCATACTGCATAACCTCCCGATATTGCTGCTAAAGCCCCTGTAAAGAAAACTATTATCCCTATTCCTAAATAAACATTAATTTCTGTTGGGCAATGCTTTAACAAATAGAGTCTTGCTCCACTACACCATGCAAAAAATCGTGATAAATAATTGCCTTTCCAAATGTCGCGCTCAGTATTATGATTGTGGTTATTTTGCTGCATTAATATAACAAATTTAACAAAAAGGTAATACTACAAATTTAATCCATTATTTCGTATTTGCATAAAAAAAATAATTTTCAAAATAGTTATTTAGCTTAGTAATTAACCTATAAATTAGTTATTAAGCTCTGTAACACGAGATATAACGCGTGCGGAAAATGTTGTCAACAACTTATAAACAATTTTATATTAATAGTTCGTAAACTCAGGAGTTTTTATAACTTTGACCTTTACATTTTAATAAATATTATTATGACGCTATTGTATGAGTTTTCATACATTGGTTAGCATGTAAATTCAATATAACCATAAACTGAAAATTAAACCTATGAAAACAAATTCATCTAATGCAAAAAGAGTTGTAACGGGTATTCTTTTTGTAATTTTCGGAATACTACTGCTTTTACGCAATTTTTATCTGCTACCACCAAAAATTGAGGATATCTTTCTAAGCTGGCCTATGCTTTTGATTGCCGTAGGATTGGTAAGTTTAGCAGGGAGGAATTACACTGCAGCCTCAATCATAATTTTTACAGGTTGTTTTTTCCTTGTACCTAGAATTATTGACATTGAAGTTAAGCTTAAGCAATTTTGGCCCATAATAATAATTTTTACAGGCTTAGCAATTTTATCTCAGTGGAGATCTAAAAATAAGAAAGGTGACAAAACTTTAGCTTTTAGTGACTACATTGATGAGTTTAATATTTTAAGTAGTAAGAACTATACTCATCAAAGTCCAACTTTTAAAGGTGGGCGAATATCATCTATTCTTGCAGGGGTAAATGTTGACTTTAAAGGAGTTAAACTTGATAACACGATCACCACATTAGATGTTACTTCCATTTTGGGTAGTGTTAAACTGTTTGTGCCCACTGGCTGGACAATAAAAAACGATTTATCCAATGTGCTTGGAGGTATCTTAATTAAAAATAAAGATGCCAATACAGACAGAGAAGAAAATGTTTTAGTAATTACTGGTAGAGTTGTCTTGGGAAATGTAGAGGTTGTATATGTTTAATCACCTGCCCTTTTATATATATGTAATGTACGCTTATTGTTAGCATTCCGAGCAAAGTAATATTTCTGATCGGGACTATAAAACTGAACCGTTTCTTGAGTCGGTTTGGCCATATAGCATCCTTTGGGTGTTTTGTCGCAAGTTACGTCGCGAATATATCTCTGTCCTACAAGTATTATTTTGTAATCGGACGAATATCTGCTAACACGAACATATAGTTTGGTGTCATTTTCTGTAAGATAGCACTCCCCTAACTCCACAATATTATCAATCCAATAGGCTCCAACACACTTCATCGAATCAAGATTATATATTGCTATTAACGAGTTTCTATTTCCGTACTCAGCGAGCAACATTTTGCCGCTTTCACTAAGCTTTAAGTCATTTAACTGGTACCTTCTATTGTTTTTATTTTTTGAGAAATCAATGTGAGGAGGTTGAAACTCTGCGACTAACTCATAATTGCCTTTTTGTGCATAGCTTGGAATAATAATATTTATAAAAAAAACTGCCAGAAAACTAAACGATAATATTTTAGACATTGCTTTTGGTTTTAATTTGTATCCTACAAATTTAGAAAAATGGTTTTAATTGACAAAAAATTAATGTATAAGTTGTTTTTAACAATTGTATCTTAATAGATTACAGATATTTAATCGTTACCTCTTTTAAAAACTTCTCTTCCAAAAGTTTTGCGATTCTCTTCATAACGGTTCGCCTAATTTCCAGCTCAACAGGCAAGTTTGGATCCTGGTGCGCGATGTTTATACGTGTCCCTATAACCATTGTTATTTTATCACTTTTTAAAAGTAACTGAACAATCTGATCGGCAGGTCCTCTGCCTAAATTGGTGTTGTTATCAAAATTAAGCAGAATGTTTGAGACTTTACTTAATGTTAAAATGCCTTCTGTTATTAAATCAACCCCTTTCATGTTACTGGTTGGAGGCAAGTCAGGATCTTCAAATTCAAAGTTATCAACGATTGTTTCTCCCAATTCTCGTGAAACAATATCAGCCGTAGTAGCTCCACACAAAATTTTCTTCCCTTCAAATTGACGTACAATATCTCCCAATTCAACATCGCGTTCTTTTTCATATGGCGGACCAGAACAAAGAAGCAGTTTACGAGGTTCTCTAAAATAAATTGCTGCACAACTTATGTCGTCTTTGGGATGATAGCTGTCATTCATAACAGCCATATTAACGATTCTACGTGCTAATTTCCGTGCTGAAATAAATGGTGTTTGTTCTACAATTGACAACGCAAAAACCTTAGCCTCATCAATTCCCCATCCTAATGGATATTTACGAGTACCTAAACCCGATTGTGATATACCATCGGACCAGAACAGAATTCTATCCTCTTTTTGAGCTGTAAATTTTGTCGAGCGCAACTCTTTCCCTTTGTTGTTTTCACTATCTAATATTAGTTTTTCCCACGTAAGTTTTAGCGGTACTTTGCCTCTAATTACAAAACATTCGGGATTGTCGTACTCCAATATCTCAACTTCACCGGTGTAAGTATTAATGTCAACAATTGTAAATGTAGAATAACTTATTTTTTTAATGCTACATACTGGCAAAGTATTCATTATCATTTCAGCTGTTGTCTTAAAATCTTTATGCTCGGCTGTGAAATTGGCAGCTAAAGTTGAAGTTAATGTAGCCAAAATATTGGCTTTAACTCCGTGTCCCATACCATCACTAAGAACAGCAATAATGCGTCCTTCCTCTTTAACTCGTTTGGTTACAAACACATCTCCACAAATACGTTCGTCCTCGTAGTTGTCTTGCTGGCAATTTACTTCTACATAGAATGATCCTTTCATATGATTATATTTTTTCATCTATGGTCGTATGGAATTTACACATCTTATAACCATCCCGCTGCGTATAAGTTTGAGTTGAAATGTTTGTTTAATAACACACCTGCTTTTTAATGTGAATCACTATTGGATTTTATATCTTTATATGACTCTATGATTGAATTGAGCATATGTTCTGTCTCTGAAGCTCCCTCTCCTAATAAAAAGGCTATTTGTTGAATTAATTTCAGATTTTTGTCAATAACTTCGTTGATTCTATTAATAACTTCCTCTTTATGAACCTCTGGGGCATGCATGTCACGGATTATTGCGCCAACAATTTTGTTTGGTTTAATTGGAAAAATTGACAAGTTTAGAAAGCTTTCTCCAAGATGAATATCCTTATTTTCCACACTTTCATTTGTTTCTAATACGAAACTGAAATAGTTATAAATATGTGGTGCAACCAAAGTTTTAAGATCTGCGCCTACTAATCCAGGTATAACTTCAGCTACTTCCACGGCATCAGAGCCAAGTAGGTTTATGAAACTTTGATTTGAAAGCAAAATTTTAATTTTTTCATCTACGACTACAACACCTGTCGGAAGTTTGTTCAACAGTCCCAAATTAATTTTTGAAGCCTCTTGAAATGCCTCTTGTTCCTGTTTGGTTGATTTTTTGCTCTCTACAAGTGCTTTTTGAGCATTACTGAGTTTTTCGTTGGCAGATCTAAGACGTTTTTTATATCTGATATTACTTTGAATAACATATGTGGGACACATATCTACACGTGCAAGCCCATTACCTACGGCAGCAGCTAAATCACGACATGATTCGTATCCGCAAGTGCCACAGCCCGATTTGTTTTCTGAATTATCGCGACCTAGTTGAGCCATAACCTTCTTTACCTCTTCTTCGGTTGGCTCGGGAAGGCGCATATCACGGTTTTGATATGTTCTCGTAAAATCTAAATTTAAGTATTTCTTAAGATCTTTTTCCCATTGCTCTTTATTGTATCTACTCAATCGTTTTTTGACGTATGTGATTACCAACGAACGTCTTACAAACTTTTTTCCTCCTTTACTGGTACCTGGTCCCATTATGCAATTTCCGTCACAGTAAAACAGATCCAAATGCTGTTTTAGTTGACTAAAGTGTTCAAACTCTTGTAACGCTCTTAAAACATTGGTTTTACCATCAGTGCAAATTAGTTGTCCGCTCAATAAATCCTCGTTTATATCAACGCTTTGGAACATTCCTCGACTAATAGGGAACAGACTACCTTTACCTCCAATTGGCGGATCAAAATCAGAAAACTCAACATTGTTTTCTGTTATTCCAGCTTCGGCAAACATCTCACGCAATTCTTTAAATGTAAGAACAATATCAACACGTTTGTTGTCTGATAAATGGTGAGCTTCTCCTTTTGCTGCAGTACACGGTCCTATATAAACCACTTTTATATCCTGACCATATTTTTCTCTAACTACCTGCGCAGTAGCAATCATTGGCGATACAAGCGGTGCCATATTGTCAATTAGCGATGGGTGATATTTTTCAATATAACCTACTATTGCGGGACAATTGGCTGTAATAAAATATTTTCCCTTAAAATTTTCAAAAAGCTCGCGATATTTTAATGCAACTAGGTCGGCTCCGAAAGACACCTCGCACACATATTTGAACCCAAGAGCTTTTATCATTCCCACAAAGTTTGTGTAATCTGTAATATCATCAAACTCTCCTGAAATACTTGGGTCACATATCGCCACAACATTTTCTCCAGAACGAATTAGTGCCCTGACCTCTTTTTTAGCATCCAAATCTCTAATTGCGTCGTATGGACAAATACGCAAACAGCTACCACAACCAATGCAGCGTTCGGGAACAATCTCACAACTATCTTCCTTTGTTTTGATGGCATTTGCAGGACATACTCTCACGCATGCAAAGCAGAGCTTACATTTATCGGGGTTTATTTTTATTACTTGCATATTAGTTAATTTGAGAGTTGTTAATGTTGATTGCGCTATGGTTCTTAATTATAGACCCTTTTGTTAAACATAACAAATTTATGTCATAGATGTTTTTAATCAAGCTGTACGCTCAAATTTCGTAAGCCTAATAATATCCGTCAAAAACATCGTTTAAAATATCGATAACATTCATTGAATCAACGTTCTCGTAGATATTATTGTCGATTTTCAAAACAGGACCGTTTACACAATGTCCAAAACAATGATCTCCTTTGAGTTGTACATATTGTGCAAGATTATGTTCTTTTATAAAATTGTTTATTACTTGCAATACCCTTTTATTTCCGCGGATAAAACAAGAACCTCCCAAACATATTGTAATCTCTTTTTTATCGAGCATGTTTATATAATTTTCGGTTTTGCAATATTAGTTAAAATAAAAATTAAAGCTATTGATTTGATTGATTTTTGTCATTTTTTTGAATATAATTCCTACATTTCGCTTAAATCAGTAATTTTGAGACCAAAAATGAGCTAAAATGAATTTTGACTTCGATGACCTTATATGCTCAATCTCAACACCACATGGCGTTGGGGCTATAGCTATTGTTCGTATTTCGGGAAAGGAAGCCAAAAAAGTTCTTGAAAACCTATTTTTTCCTGTCACCAAAATAGATATATCTTCAATTGAGCCTCGCAAGGCTTATTACGGACAGATAATCAGCCACGGCAACATTGTCGATGAGGTAGTTGTGACATGGTTTAAAGCTCCTGAATCATACACGGGCGATGATGTTATTGAGATAGGCTGTCACGGTTCGCAATATATTCAACGGCAGCTAATGCAACTGTTAATTGAGAACGGCTGTCGCACCGCAAAACCTGGCGAGTTTACCATGCGGGCTTTTTTGAGCGGAAAGATGGATTTAACTCAGGCTGAGGCTATTAACGATTTAATTCACGCTCGCAATAGTATGTCACATAAAATGGCTATGTCGCAAGTCAAAGGCTCATTTTCAAAGCGACTTATGCAGTTATCGGACAAGCTGCTGAACCTTATATCGTTAGTTGAATTGGAGTTAGATTTCAGCGAAGAGGATGTCGAATTTGCCGACCGCAACACGCTACGTTCACTGATTAACGATGTTCAAGATGAGGTAAAAAAACTACACGACTCGTATGAATCTGGTCAAGCGATTAAAGAGGGAATCCCTGTAGCCATTGTTGGACAGCCGAATGCAGGAAAATCGACCCTGTTAAACAAAATTCTGCAAGAAGAGAGATCCATCGTTAGCGATATTCCCGGAACAACCCGCGATGCCATCGAAGACACAATAACTCTCAATTCCATTGAGTACCGTTTTATTGACACGGCGGGCTTGCGCAGAAGCACCGATAACATTGAGAAGCTCGGCATAGAACGTTCTATCGACAAAATCACCAAAGCGTGGATTATTATTTTCCTGTTCGATGCAACAAGCAAAATTGAGGATATTAAACACGCCTGCGATTTGGTTATGGCAAATATTGACAACACCTCGCAGATAATTTTCGTGGCAAACAAAATTGACTTGTTGCCTGAGAATGAATATCATAGCAAGATAGAACAAATATCCAATTCAATCAACATACAACCGCTCGACATTCTACTGATTTCAGCAAAAAAAGAGCAAAACTTAGACTCTCTGATAAACCGATTGACTCTATTGGCACAGAGCATGTTGCCATCTGAGGACTCCATAATAATTCACAACACCCGACAGTACGAGCTATTAATGAAAATATTGGTTGCCATTGGCAGCACCATTGAAGCAATTGAAAAAAACTTAACAGGCGATTTGTTAGCCTTTGAACTTAGAAAAGTTTTGTCGCTTATAGGCGAATTAACGGGAACTGCTATTACTCCGGATATGATATTGGGAAATATTTTTAAAAATTTTTGCATCGGGAAATAAAAAAATAAAGCACTCATTTTCAGATACTAATCAACACAACCAATGATATTCACACCTTTCTCAATCAAACGTTTCCCAACCCACGAAGTAAGAGTTGGAAATATAACCATAGGCGTAGACTCCGATATTGTAATCCAAACCATGTGCAATACGCCTGCAGGCAATATTGAAGCGGGATACAAACAATCAAAAGAGGTTATATCAGCAGGTGCGCAGATGGTGCGTTTTGCTGTCAGAAACAGAGCTGACGCCGAGTCTATTGGCAAAATAAAAGAACTGCTACTTAAAGATAATATTAACACCCCTTTGGTTGCCGATGTGCACTTTAGTTCGCAAGCAGCCTTTGTTGCAGCTAAGTTGGTTGATAAGGTGCGAATTAATCCCGGAAACTTTATCGACAAACGAGCCACTTTCGACACAAAAACTTACACCGAATTGGAGTGGAA
>JGI24712J26585_10000562_pt1 | contig 31750 bp, 24 predicted proteins | sample BioPla3DNA2_FD_26585 | JGI IMG/M metagenome (IMG submission 26585)
TTCTTTGGTAGCTTTAGTGGTCTTAACCTCCTTGGTTTATCTGGTCTCTTTCATGGTTCTACCAACGTCTCTGCTCTAGACGATAATATCTCAGTTACTCTGGAGGCTGTCCTCTCCTTATCTCTATCTGATACTACAGTTAATATTCCTGTCACTCCTAGTGATACTGGCACTTTCTCCTCCACCTCCTTCACTGCTACCGTCTCTAGTAATAACTCTACTGGCTATAAACTTCTACTCACTGACTATGATACCGATACTAACTTAGTCCATGCGGTTACTAGTACGGCTACTATCCCTACGCTCTCTTCTAATACCACTAAGACTAGCTTCCCTAGTAACCAATGGGGTCTATCCTTAGACGATACTAACTATCTCCCTACACCAGCTAGTAATGGTACTGCTATCACCGTTAAAGAAGCTACTACACCAGTCAGTAATCAAGCCTCTACTGTCTATGCTGGGGCTAAGATTACTAATACCACTATGTCTGGTGCCTATACTGATGTAGTGACTATTAGTCTCATTGCTAACCCTACTCCTACTTCCTTTAACCAGGCCTATGCCCTAGCTGGTAAGACTAAGTCTCAAGCTGTAGATAACCACTACTACTACACCATGCAAGATATGAACAAATCTATCTGTGACTTAACTGCCAATGAACAACAAACCACTCTAGTAGACACTAGAGACAGCAAAACCTATACCATCTTTAAATCCAAAGCCCCAGACAGTAAGTGCTGGATGAATCAGAACTTGGACTTAGATCTGTCTAGTTCCACACCCCTAACAAACGTCAATACAGACCTAAATAGTGTGAATAGTTGGACGCCAGAGAGGGGGACGGTAGCTCCAGAAGATTTAGGTAGCGCTGCTTGGACTTGGGCTGACAATAACCCCTACTCCTACGACCCAGGCAATAAATACTATTACACTAGCAATTCGAACACAGACGACACTGGATATAACTCCATAGAAGCCTGCATTGCTGCTAACCCCACCGCTACAGACTGTAAGTATTACCATGCTGGTAATCATTACAATTGGTCTGCTGCGGTGGCTAGTAATGATACCTCTGCTCATACCGCTCAGTATGATAAAGCCCCAAACAGTATTTGTCCAAGAGGCTGGAGATTACCTCAAGGTCCTACCAGTATTGATCATCATTCAGATTTTGAATATCTTCTTGCGGCACATAACATCAAAAATGCAGGCTCATCCACCAACTATCTTACCGATGGCTTTAATGAAGTTCGCACCAACCCACTGTACTTTGTGCGCTCTGGAGCAACCTATGACTATTCACAAAAAGAGCTCGGGTTCGCTGGTCACTACTGGACCTCTACGATAGATTCTAGTCAGTACGCCTACTCCTTATCTTTTTATACCACTTCAATTACTGGCCAACGCGCTGTAAGTCAGCGCTGGCTAGAGTTTGCTGTCCGCTGTCTCGCCGATAGCCGCTATTTATATTCTCTAAACTATCACCCCAATGGTACCAATGCCTCCAATCTCCCATCCAAACAAACTGCACGTAGCACAAATTCTACTTATAGTTTCACCACCAACTCTAATATACCCGCTAGAACTGGCTACAACTTCCTTGGCTATGCTACCTCGCCAGATGGTGAAGTGGTCTATCAGCCAGGCGCTACAGTTTCCGTCTCCAGCACTTCACCCACTACTACCCTCTATGCTAAATGGGGCGACAACCTTGGTTTCAACAACTCCGGCATCACCACTATGCAAGAAATGACCTCAACCATCTGCTCCGCTGCTTCTCGAGGCACCGCCGGACTCCTCCAAGACACCAGGGATAATAAAATTTATTCCATCTTTAAGGGCAATGACGATAAATGCTGGATGAATCAAAACTTAGATATAGACCTCTTTACTATAACTACATTCACGAATACTAATACGGACTTAAATAGCGTAACCACCTGGACTCCAATACGTAACACTATCGCCCCTAATGACCTCAGTACTTCTACCTGGGCAGACAATAACTACAGCCCATATTCTTACAATCCAGGCGATATTTACTATTTCAATAGTGGTGGCGCAGACTATAATGATATTCGATATAACTCTCTCGCCGAATGTGTCGCCGCCAATCATACCGCCACAGAATGCAGTCACTACCATGCTGGTAATTTCTACAACTGGTCTGCTGCCGCGGCGAGCAATGACACCTCTACACTTACTACTCAATATACACATATGCCAAACTCCATTTGTCCCAAAGGCTGGAAATTATCACAGGGGCCACTTAATGCTAGTGATTACTCAGACATTCATGATTTACTTGTCGCCCATGGAGTCATCGCAACTGGCGCACCAGGCAACTCATATCTCGGGAACGGCTTTAATGACATGCGAGCCAGTCCATTATATTTTGTACGCGCTGGCTGGGTGTCGGGTGGCACCTATAATAATAGTTACAACTCCAGCTGTGGCGGTAATTATCATTACTCTAGCGTTGATTCAGCTTCCAATATCCACGCCTTAGGGTTCAATGTGGGCGTTATCTACCAACAAGCTAGTGTCGCTCGTTCTGCTGGCTCCTCCCTGCGCTGTGTTGCTCGCTAAAGCCTTGACAACAGAGGTGTTGCTTGATATAATAAGCTTATGGTAATACTTAAGAAAGCCCCTTTGTTTCTGGTCCCGCTAGTCCTTATTGGTGGGGTTTTTTATTTTTTCAAAAACCAAGACCATACCTCTGCCGCCAGTGCTTTCTGTGTTACTGAAACATGTCTCAACGCCGATAAAGAATACCGCGATGCCATCGCTAAGGCCTCAGAGGCCCGAGCTGCCGCCAACTCCTTACAGGGTGAAATTAATCGCTTAAATGCCGAAATTGTCGCTCTCGAAGCGGGAATTAAGGCCAACGAAGCTATCGCCAACGAGCTCAAATCGCGCATCATTCTCACCGAACAAAAACTTAAGCGTCAAGAGCAATCACTAGCTAATCTACTCGTAGAAATGCACCTAGAAAAACCCGCCAACGCTTTAAAAATCTTAGCTGGTAGTCGCTCTATCTCCGATTTTGCCGAGCGTCAATCGCGTAAAGATAATATTAAAAACCAAATCGCTATCGTCGCTAAAGAAATTAAACGATTAAGAGATGAGCTTGTCCGGCAAAAAGCCCAAGTCGACGCTATCATCAAGGATCAAGAACAGCAACGTGCCGAAATCGTCGCGAATCGCAACCGCCAGGCCGAATTAATGCAAAAATATCGCAATGACTCCGCCGCCTATGATCGCGACGCCAGCGCCGCCCGCAAGCTTCGTGAGGCCGAAATTGAAAAATATCGCCGCGAATATCTTGCCAGTCTTGGTCTCACTGGCACTATCGTTGACCCCGGACTCAACTCATACCCCAAAGCCTCCCAGTGTCCTGGAATAAACTGGCGCTACACTGGACGCTACGAAGGGGCATGGGGTGGCTATTACTGTGAATGTACTAGCTATGCTGGCTGGAAAGCTCGTGAATATTGGGGAACCAACATCGTTAGTTGGGGCGATGCTAAAAACTGGGGTAATAAAGCTAGGGCTCTTGGTTACGAAGTTCTCACCTATGCCGAAGCTAAAGCTCGAGGTCGCAACCTAGAACACTCTATTGGTTACTGGACTAGTGGGCCTTGGGGTCATGTAGTTTGGATTGAGATGGATTACGGAAATGGCACTGTCGCTTACTCTGAGTATAATGGTGCCTATGTTGCTAACTTTTCTTATAATACTGGGCGCGACCGTCGGGGCGGTTACACCAATAATGCCTCCAAATTCCGATATATTTTTCTCCACTAGTTCTATGTTAAAATAGAATAATGAGTAGTCGTACAGAGTGGAAAAAACGTAAAATTGATTTAGGTAGCGCCGTTATCGGCATAGCTGTTAGTTTAGCTATCGGTTTTGGTGCTGGCTTTTATTACCCCACTCTCTCACAACAATTTTCACCCTACTTACTAAGTGGTAAAACCTATAATAGCCCTGACTGGTCCAGCCTAGACCAAGTCTATTTCACCCTCACTTCAAATTACGACGGAGAAATCGACCAAACCGCATTAATTGAAGGTGCTAAAAAAGGCATCGCTGCCGCCCTAGGTGACCCCTACACTGCTTATATGGATGCTACCGAAACCGCCGACTTTAATAAATCTCTTCATGGTAATGTCGGCGCTGGTATTGGTATTGAAATTGGTCAAAGGAATGGCTATATCAAAGTTCTTCGCACCCTACCAGACAATCCCGCTCGCACCGCTGGCATTTTGGCAGGGGACATCATTTATGCTATTGACGGAGAAACTGTCTCAGAGCAAACCGCCTCCGAAGTCTCCACTAAAATTCGTGGTCCAGTCGGCACTCAAGTCGCTATCTCTGTCTTGCGTAATAATCAAATCCTGAATTTTGATCTCACTCGCGCCATCATCAATAATGTTTCTACCTACATTAAATATGTGGACAACACCGCTATTATCACCATCACACGCTTTGATAGCGACACTGGGGATATTATTCAAGGTTTTACTGAAGATTTCGCCTCTCATCAAATTGATAAAGTTATTTTAGACCTCCGCAGCAATGGTGGAGGCTTCGTTTCCGCTGTTAAAACTCTGTTATCTCTCTGGCTAGATGGTGAAAAAATCCTCATTCAAAAATCTAAACATACCGCTGACGAAATCACCTATACCGACCGCGGGCAGGCTCGTCTAAAAGATTTAAAAACCATCGTCTTAGTAGATGGCAATACCGCCTCCGCTGCCGAAATCGCCGCCGGCGCCCTACAGGATTATCAAAAAGCCACCATTGTCGGCACCAATACCTTTGGTAAAGGTGTAGTACAAAAAGTGTTCAATCTACCACTCAACACCTCTCTCAAAGTCACCGTTTCGCATTGGTATACACCTAGAGGTTCAGATATTGCCCTTACCGGAATTACGCCCGATATTGAAGTAGAAATCACAGCAGAAGATATCAACGCCGAGCGTGACCCACAGATGGACAAGGCAAAAGAATTATAATATAATTAATCATTATGAATCAAAAAATTATTGTTTACTCTACAACCACCTGCCCCTATTGCCACGCACTTATGGACTGGCTAGATCAACAGGGAATTAAATACCAAGAAGTTGATGCTTCAAATATGCCCAATATTCACGTCGTTCCAGTCACCGTCATCGGAGATGATGTCATTGAGGGCTTTGATCGCCCAGCTATTAAAAAAGCCATCCGCAAATTTATTCAGACTTAAGTCTTTTTAACCTAATTGCCTCTTGATAGATTTCTATAAAACGCTCTAGGGTGCGATTTAAATCATGTTTTTTAGCAATCGCCAAACTCTCTTTACTATAAGCCTTCGCTAATTTCTTATCGTTCAAAATCTTAATTAGCCCTGCCGCGATACCCTCCACGTCACCACCAGGTTTACATAAAATTCCATTACGCTTGTGCTGGCAAAGCTCTCGCACCGCACCAGCATCCACTGCCACAATCGGTAGACCAGTAGCTGCCGCCTCAATCAATACTATACCCTGTGTCTCCGTTTCGCTAGCCGTGGTAAAAACATCTCCTACTCGATAAAGCTCATTCAATACTGGAGGTAAAACTCTCCCCAAAAACTTCACTGAATTCTCAATCTCTAAAGCTTTCGCTAATTCCATTAATCGCACTTTTGCCGTGCCATCACCAACTATTACCAGTAATGCATCTGGTATACTCTCTAAAACCAACGAAAATGCCTCCACTACCGTCTCAATGCTTTTTTCTGGATCTACTCGCCCCACATAGAGTACAATTGGTCGATTTTTCGGTATTCGAAACCGATGATAAATTTTATCCGACGCCTTGCCCGCCTTAAACTGAGACAAATCTACACCATTAGATAGTGGCTCCACTGCCGTCTTGAAACGTTTCCGATTTTTCGGCACCAAATCATCAATTGCCATCTCAGTCGGCATCGTCGCATATTCACTATGTTTCAAGAAGCTCGCCATATAAGCCTTCAACATCGCATTTAAGGGTTTTTTAATCGGTTTTAGAATTCTAAATTGATCTGTAATATTATCAGGATAAGCATGCCCCGTAGTGACTAACGGGATATTATAACGCCTGGCATAGGTCCGCGCTGCAATCGCCACTGGCTCCGCAGTTTGATTATGAATTACATCTGGCTTAAACTTATCCAGGGCTTTTTTCATCTCACTATACGGCGCTGGCGCCGCCCACCACAAACCGTACCGATAACCCAACCTCGGCATTGGCACACCCAGCACTTCTTTTCTTTTAGGCACCTCGTTAATTTGATCTGGGTAAAAAGGGAAGCGCACAGAAGATAAATAAAACGTAGTCACACCATCCCGTTTTTCCTTATATCGCTTGCCAGTAAAACTCGGGCAAATTACTAAGACCTTATGACCCTTCTTCGCTAAACCGCGCGCCAAATTATATGCAAAAACCGCCACCCCATTAGTCATCGGATAATAGATATCCGAGGTGATTGCTATTTTCATGCTACAATTATAGCATGAAAGCCCGAAAAACTCCCCCTACCGTCACTGTTAATCGTCGTGCTTATTATGACTATCATCTCGGCGACGAAATCACCGCGGGGTTAGTTTTGTCTGGACCTGAAGTTCGCAGCATTCGTGACCGCCACGTTCAGTTAAAAGGCGCCTTCGTCACCATCAAAGACGGAGAATTGTGGCTTAATAACCTCACTCTTGGTGCCGAAACTGCCAGAAATATCAAACTCCTAGTTACCAAAAAACAACTCCTAGATTTTGAGCGCCAAAAGACCGCCGGTAACACGATTGTGCCAATCAAGCTTCTAGCTGGCGGTCGTCATATTAAGTTAATTATCGCTGTAGGTAAGGGTAAAAAGAAATACGACAAACGCCAAGCCATCAAGAAGCGTGATTTAGATCGAGGTAAGGGCTAATGAGAATATTTTCTTGGAATGTTAATGGTCTACGTGCCGCCATTCGTAAGGGTGACTTTTTAAAGTTTATCGATGACTTCCAGCCAGACATTCTCTGTCTTCAAGAAACCAAGGCCAAAAGAGGTCAAGCTGAATATGACCTACCTGACTATCAAGAATTCTGGCAGAGCGCCAAGCGCCCAGGATATTCTGGAACCGCCATTTTCACTAAATCCACTCCTCTTTCTGTGCCTGACTCTATATTGCCCATCAAAACTTCTCTAGATCAATATGGCGACGTCCAAGAAGAGGGAAGAGTCAGTGTAGCTGAGTATCCAAAATTTTTCCTAGTCAACGTTTATACGCCCAATAGCAAACGCGACCTCACCCGGCTTGATTTGCGTTTCAAAATTTGGGACCCCGCCTTTTTAAAATTTCTAAAACAACTAGAAAAACAAAAACCTGTCATCACTTGCGGCGACTTCAATGCCGCCCACACCGCCATAGATCTCGCCAGACCCAAAGACAACGAGAAGAACGCTGGCTTTACCATAGAAGAACGCCAGGGAATCACTAACATCATAGACGCTGGTTTCATCGACACCTTCCGCCACCTCCACCCGAAGACCGAGCGCTATTCTTGGTGGGCATATTTTTCCAATGCCCGCGCCAGAAACATCGGTTGGCGGATTGATTATTTTTTCATCTCTCGCAAATTACTACCCCACCTTAAGTCTGCCGATATCCACACAGAAGTTTTTGGTTCCGACCACTGCCCAATTTCAGTAGAGCTGGATATCTAATGAATGAATACCCTTACTGGCAAAAGAATCAAGAAGCTACAAGCTTTCAAGACTTTTTTTGGAATCTGCCCGAGCAAAAAACTGGCACCCTCACGATTATCGGCGGCAACTCCCAAAACTTCGCCTCAACTATCAAAATCTCCGAATACACTGGCGCCCAATTTCCTTTTAAAACCATCTGCACCGTTTTGCCAGACGCCTTAAAGAATCAACTCCCCACTCTACCATATCTCTTTTTCACTCCCTCCACCGAATCTGGTTCCTTCAAAAAATCACCTGAACTCACCCAGCTCGCAACAGACTCCAACGCTCTACTCTTACTCGGCGATTACTCTAAAAATTCCGCCACCAACATTGCGATTGCTGAAATTCTTAAAAATACCACCGCACCGCTTGCCATCACCCGTGACGGCATTGACTTAAGTCTATCCGAAGCTAATACCTTTCTAGAACGTCCCGAACTCTTCATTATCGCCACTCTTACCCAGCTCCAAAAATTATTCCGCGCTGTCTATTATCCTAAAGTCCTCCTCCTCTCCATGCCCCTCACTGCCGTAATCGAGGCACTCCATAAATTTACCCTGAGTTACCCCTCTACAATTCTCACCTTTCACGCCAACCAAATTATTATTGCCTCTCATGGCAAAATCAACACCATACCACTCAGCCACACCCACTACACTCCACTTTCACTTTGGCAGGGCCAACTTGCCAGTGCAGTAATTTCTCTTAATTTTTATAATAAAGACCAAGCTCTCAGCGCCACTACCGCTGCCGTTTTTCATCAACCAAAATCATAAAAAATGGCCTCTATTTCTAGAGACCATCCTCTTCAGGTTTTATCTTGACGGTGGGCGGAGTCTTATCTTGCATTCGCCTATCTTCCTTAACTACCCATAGTATGGCACAAAGAATCAGGCCCATACCAGTTAGTACAATCTTCGTGGTTTGATGAAAACTAGAAGTCCAAAGCATTATTAAAGCCAGCCAAACCACAGCCGCTACATAGCCCAGTCGCCTAATAAGTACTACCTTCAATGCTAATTTAAGATTCTGTTTATACAACGAACCATAAACCCAAGCCTGCACTCCCGCGCCAATTAAAATTGTGACAATCGACAAAGTCGCACCCAACTTAAAATGCACACAGAAAGTGATATAGGCCAAACCGGCTACGCCGAGCATGATGTCCGAAATCTGATCAAGCGCCTCTGCGTGGACTCGCCACCAGCGTCGCTTACCATCTTCTGGGTAGGGCCATCTCCGGGCACAAATTCCATCAAAGGCATCACATAACTCACCCAAAACGAAGACTATCATTGCATAACCCGCATCTACCTCCACAACCGTCATGACTGCTAAAATAACCGCCAATACCACCTGAGTTGCGGTTAAGACGTCGGCTAAATAGTATTTTTTCATCTCACCACCTCCGAAAAACTATAAGTATTGCCGAATACTCTAATTATAGCACACTTTACTTAAAAAGTCAATATAAGCCTCTATCGCTCCTGCTTTTTCACCGACTTTTCTATCTGTTCTTGATAAATCCTAATCAAATCTTTTGATATCTTAGATTGTGCCACTTCACCCCGATTTTTTATCACTTGCGCACTCATCTTAGCAATCCGCTCCGGATGACGGGCTAAATTATTCAACGCCTTCGCCATCGCCTCTGCGTCCGGACCATCACTAAAAACATATCCTCCCGCTCCCGCCACCTCCCGCATATCTGGATTGCAAATAAACATCGGCACCCCAAACGCCCGCGCTTCCAGCAACACCAAACTCTGATTCTCCGAATTATAAGCCGTGAGCACGCTAAGCTGTGCTTGTTTCAAATTCCGCAAAATCTCCCCTCGCGGCATCGTTCCAAAAAACTTCACATTTAGCCGATTCGTCCGCACAAAATTTTGAGCTTTCTTTAGTTCATTACCACCCCCATAAACCAACATCTCATAGGGAAAATCTACCAACTTTAAGGCTCGCAAAAACTCCATGATACGTTTTTCTCGCGACACCCTGGAATTCCAAAAAATCTTCAGCGGTTGCCCGCTAGACCATTTTTTCACTGTCACTTTTTTGGGTATTAAAGCGTCGGCAATCCCGTTAGATAGTACTTCGATTGGCTTAGTCACACCATAATGCTTCAGTTTATGTTTGAAGTGCTGTGATGGAGTTAATACTAAATCCGCATAATTCACATGATTCACCATCATGGTCCACATCTTAGCTCGCGCTAGGGTGTTTGCTAAATAATCATCTCGAGGCACCGTCACCGTATGTGGCAAATACCACGAATGAAACCAATTTAGTAGCGTCCCCACCAAAGTCCGAAATGGCCACGGGATATTCGCAGCTACTGCTGCATCCTCTCGCCCGTGCATCGTCACCACCAACGGCAACCCAGACTCTCGCGCCAGTCTCATTCCCGCTAAACTACAACCTGCCTCATAATGCACGTGTACCAAATCAAACTTAAAATCTGGAAACTTCTGCAAAACAAACCTTCTCACCACTCTAGGATTTCGTGCCAGTGGTATCCCCTCTATCCTCACATGTCGACAAATCGGTACCACCACCACCCCAGCTTCGCGCTTCCGCCCCGGAAACCCTGGACTAAAAACCGTCACTCGGTGCCCAGCTTTCTCTAGAGCTTCTTTCTGCGCCTCAATCGAAGACACTATCCCACCAGTCACGTCTAAGTACGCATCCGAAAAAATTGCAATATTCATTGTTTTAATTTTAACATATATGTTATACTAATAAAGCATTAACAATTAATATCAAGAAGCGACGAGGGACCGGCCCAATGACTCGCTACCAACCTCTCGTAAGGTGGTAACTCCGGCCATAGACGTTTTCGTCAGAAAGGAAAGATATCAATGTCTAAACTTACAACTTATCGTACCGCTGAAAGTGTGTCACCCAAACACCCAGACAAGCTCTGCGACCAAATCTCAGATGCGATTTTGGATGCCTACCTCGCCAAGGATCCCAAGTCCCGCGTCGCCGCCGAGACTTGTGGTGGCCACGGCGTGGTCTTTGTAGTCGGCGAAATTACCTCTACTATAGAAGATATCGATATTGAAAAAATCGTTCATCGTATCGCGGGGGAAGATTTAGAGGTCCACACTAAAATCGTTAAACAAAGTCCCGAAATTGCCCAAGGTGTCGACACTGGTGGCGCCGGCGACCAGGGAATTATGGTCGGCTACGCCTGCGATGAAACCCCCGAACTCCTACCCCTAGAAGTCGTGCTCTCCCGCCGCTTAAATCAATTCATTTACCAAAAATACCCCTACGACGGCAAAACCCAAGTCACCTTAAAAGGGAATCATATAGATTCCGTAGTCGCCAGCTTCCAAAATGTCTCGCAAGCAGAATTAAAACAAGCCGTAAAAGATTTCTTCACCAGCGACCTCTATCAAAAATCCTTCGCCAAAACCAATTATCAAACCGCCACACTCCACCTCAATCCAGCCGGCGACTGGAACCAAGGTGGCTTTGATGCCGACACTGGCCTCACCGGCCGCAAATTAATCGTTGATAATTACGGCCCCCAAATCCCCATCGGTGGTGGCGCCTTTAGCGGCAAAGACCCCAGCAAAGTCGACCGTTCCGCCGCCTATATGGCCCGCCGTATCGCCGTAGACTATCTTAAAAAACACCAAGCCAAAGAAGTTTTCACTCGCCTTGCCTACGCGATTGGCAAAGCCGAGCCCCTCGAGCAAACCGTCATTATTGATGGCCAAATAGAACAAATCACCGGCTACGACCTCACCCCAAACGGTATCATCAAGAATCTCAACCTCCTCCGCCCTATCTACGAAGCCACCGCCCGCTACGGCCACTTCGGTGAAGGATTTGATTGGGACAATTAACACAATCCTTTATCTTAACTGTTCCCTCAAAGTTTTAATAATCACTTTTTGTTGCTCGGAAATTTGACGTGATTCAATCATCTTTTGTAAAGCTTTACGCTTGGTCCATACGCCTATCTCGCCATCCCGAATTTCAGTAATTACCAGATCAAAAAAATCAATCGCAGCGGTAGCATACAGCCAAGCCATCGCCATTTTTACATAGTAGCCTTGATGTTTTACTCTACGCACCCTAGCAAACACTGTATCAATATTCTGCTCATCCAAAAAATTAGCCATCAACTCAACTACGCCATAGCGCACCACAAACTCACGTTGCGACTCCAAACATTCCAATATAAAGTCCCACCAAATTTGTTTATTTTCGAAAACTCTTTTTTGAGCCAGCACATCAATTTCACTCCAACTATCCGCTAATTGTAAATACTTTTTCGTCAAATTGATTCTTTGAGTGTCAGTCAGCTTAGTATAAGTAATAATTAAACCAAGTAGTAACACCTCCTCAAAGACTGTCCGATCCAAAGTAAGTAAAAAATTACTAACCGCAGTATAGTCCCAGCTCAGCGCCAAATCTTTGGCAACCCACCTAAGCTCGGGCATCCGCACGCCTAAAACTACCTTCTTAGTATTAGCGTTCTGGCGATTAAACTCAGCATACTTGACGTTGCCACGAGCTAATTTTCTTAATCTAACACTGATATTATAGTTTTCTCTCAACTTCATACCCCTACTTAACTCTATCTCATTCAATTATATAATGAAGTTCGCAATAAAATAATTATGAGTTTTTACGCCCACACTAAAATCCCCAAAAAAGCGTTTGACATTCCAAAACGCTTGTGTATAATAAAAAACATGAAGGTCCATTATAAAGTCAAGGGGAGATAAGAAGTGAGAAAAACATTACTACTAGGTATTGGCGTTATTTTAGCATTCGGGATTATTGCTATTCCACTAACTTCATATGCAGCTAATGACACTAAGAACGTCACCTTAAGCGTAAAGGTTAATGACGGAATTTCCTTAGCCCTTGATACTGGCCTAAACGGTACGAAACATGCTACCGCCATGGATCCTGGTGAGATCGCCACTAATGCTGCGGTCACCAACGCAACTGTTATTTGTAACGCCACTGGTGGCTACATCCTTCAGGTTAGAGGTGCAGACCTTAGCCCTAATCTTATTAAAGACTCAGATTTTATCCCAGCCATTAGCGGCTCAATCGCCAACTTTACCTTAGGCACTAGTGCGTGGGGTATTAAAGGTGGTAACCTCACCGACTGGCACGGAGTCGAAGGTAGTGGTGGCGCTCAATTAACAATTTATACTGGCACCACAACTTCCGCTACCGGTGAACAAACCGACATCACCTACGGCATCTCTACTGGCACCAACCAAGCGCCTGGTATCTACACCGTCGGACTTCAATATACCGCTACTAGCCAATAATCCTTCACAGTAAACTTCGAAACGACCCCTAAACGGTCGTTTTTTACTGCAACTATGATACAATATTAAAAAATGAAGTTACTGTCAAAAAAACTTATCAAGTGTTTAGCTTTTATCTTTTTGGGTTTCTTTATTCTTTTTAACTCACCCACCCTAGCTACAAACAAACCCGAATACTCCCAGCTACTCACCCCCACTAAGCAAAATTTAATTCTAGAACCTGGCGAAAATTTCAATGGTTATTTTAAAATTACCAATAACGGCACCAAACCTTTTAAATTTAAAGTCTACACCGAATCTTATCAAATCTCTGATGAAAACTATAGCGCCCTAAAACACGACATCGATTCTAAATATTCCTATATTACAAACTGGGTGACTTTTGAGAAGGAAGTTTATTTCTTGCAACCCAACGAAGCTACGCGTGTCAACTTTACCATTAATGTTCCAGCTAGTGTCCCCTCTGGCGGCCAATACACCCTTCTCATTTCCGAAATGTTTAATGAAGACACTGGAGAGATTTTCCAGACCATTAATCGTCTCGGTATGAATCTCTATACCAAAATTAGCGGCGAAACCCACTACGACGGTTACGGCGAAATTTTAGAAAATAATATTCAACCCCTTTTTCTTAAACCTCCTATTTCCGCCTCTTTCCTTGTTAAAAATAATGGTAACGTTCACGCCCATGCGATTAGCTCTATGACTGTTTACTCCCTCTTCTCCAATAAGCCAGTCTGGACTAACGCAGTTAACCACCCAGTGACAGAGGATTACCCCATCGTTCTCCCCGAAACTTCTCGCTCGATCTCTAATAAATGGGAAAGTTCTCCTCGGCTCGGCATCTTTAAGGTCATCCAAAAAGTCGAGTTTATGGGCGAAACTGATATCAAAGAAAAACTCATTCTCATCTGCCCCCTTTGGTTTATTCTCCTCATCTTCGCGACCATAATTAGCTTCACTGCCCACGCCGTTACTAAACATCGACCCAAAAAGCAATAGGTCAATAATGAAAAAAGTCCTCATCCAAATCTTTCTAACTATTTTTCTTAGCCTCCTGCCGACCACCGCCTTCGCCGAGGAGGCCACTTCCGGTCTCAGTATCAGCATAGCTCCTGTCAGTAATATTGTCTCCCTCTCTCCCTCCAAGTCTGATGAATACAGCTTCAGTGTCACTAATGAAAGTGATATCACCACCACCATCGAAGTCTACGCCACCCCCTACTCTTATACCTTCTCCGAGTCTGATAATGAATATATTCTCGGCTTTACTCAAGAGAATAGCTACACCCAAATTACCCGCTGGATCAACTTCAAAAACTCCGACGGAAAATATACTAAAAAAGCGACCTTCAATCTATCCGCTGGTGAATCCAGGGAAATCTTCTATCAAATTAACACCCCCGCCAATCTCCCTGCCGGCGGTCAATATGCCACTATCTTCGCCCGCACCCTAACCAACATCGTTTCCGACGGCATTAATACCGAAATCAGCCCCGGTCTCATCATTTTCGGTCATGCTGAAGGGGAGACTGATGAATCTGCCGAAATCAGAGACCTTACTATTAGTAAACATCTCACCAAAACAGGGAAGTCCACCGATAGAAAAATTACTCGCATCAACGCTAGCGCTAAAGTTAAAAACACTGGCAACATCGACTTTCCCACCCGCGGCACTCTAAAAGTCACCAACATCTTTGGTATTACTTACTATGAAACCCCAAACGATAAGCCTAGTACTTTTATCATTCCCAAATCCGAACTCCCTATTGCCGACGAGTGGAAAAGGACTCCCTTTATCGGTCTCTTTAACGTTACCTGGACCGTCTCTGCCCTTGATCAAACCGAGGTCATTACTAAAACTATTTTCATTTCCCCATCACCGATCATGACCTTCATACTTCTTCTCTTGACAATTTTCATTATTTGGGTTATGCTTTCTATCAAGAAGCGTAAAGCTCGCTGTCTTAAGACTTCAGTCTAAGAATTATAGCCATTTTATTAACTAAAACAAAAAACCAAAAGAGGCTAACGCATGAATAAACATCACAAAAAAACCTTAGGCATCTTTAGTTTGGCTATTATAGCAGTGACAATGACTATTTTTGCTACCGGACTACCAACCCCTATAGCCAGAGCCGACACTACTCTCGTCGTTGAAGTTTTAGATACTAGCCCCAATATCCAATTCCCAAACGACGGCAAAACCGTCCACGACCCCGAACAAAGCATTACTTATAATCCCGCCAGATTAACGAATATCGGTGTCCGCCTCATCCATACCAATCTCGATAACGAAGAGAAAACTTACAACTTAGAAGAAGATGAAATTTCCGTCATGCCTGCCGGTGTAATTAATCTTGGTCCTAATCTTACTAAGTATGGTCATGGCAAATATGTCGTTACTATCTCTGGTATAAATAAGGGGAATCCTGTTAGTGAAACCTTCACCTTCCATTACTTACCCGAAAAAATCATCGAAGTCCCAGCAACCGGCCTATTCTCCGGCAATCTAACAAAAGGAGAACAACTAACTGCCGGTGGTACTGTTATTGTAGCGATTTGCCTGGGTCTCTTCTTTATTTTTAAACTCCGCCAAGATAAAAGGTCTAAAAAGCCTCAGAAATCACAGAACTCTAGAAGAGCCAAAAAACCCCAAAAACCCCAAACTAAAAAGACCAGACAAACCCCAAAACCTCGCCACTAATCTAAAGCCAAACTAGCGCGCCACACAACGCACACTGAGCCCATAGCTTCGCTCAGCACTAGCTTGTGGGTAAAAGACACCATCCCCAACATTGGCGTAAAAGGCATTATCAGTAGAATAACCAGAGGAGGACCAAAAGTAACCAAACTGGGTAGCATTATATTGACTCCCAGCATTAACGCCCCCCGCACGAGCGATAAAGATAGGAGAACTACGGAAATTATTAAGACCATTCGTAGTATAAGAAGTATAACTAGTACCTGCATATAAAGTACTAATAATATCATTAGCGTAGGCTAACTTAGCATACTCTCCCGCAGTATTAGCAGCGGTTTGCCCAATAGGCAAACGCCAACCCCTAGGACAAATCGATCGATCCGCATTTTGATATGAAGTATCAAAAACCGAAGCATTATTTGTAGCAATCGCAGCCGGCCAATTATAATAGTTACCGATGTGGTAGTGATGACAACTGTCTTCTGAATTACCGCCACTAACGCAGTCCGAAAGACTAGTATAGAGGATATCATTAGTATTATCATTACTAGTATAATAGTAAGTATCACCAGGATCAGCAGAATAAGGCTGGCTAAAATCATCAGCCCAACCAGGAACAGTAGGAGGATTAGCAAAAGCATTAAAGACAGTAGTGCTATTTTGCGGTGTCCAATCTGAGTTAATATCCGTATTGTCAGAATTAAGAGGAGAGGCAGTGCTATCTAGGTCCAGGTCAAGATTTTGGGTCATCCAGCAGGCAGTTTCAGTCCCCGAAGGATTCATTTTCAGGCGAGCAACAGAGTAAACTTTGCTATCTCTATTATCTGTCAGCCGATACTGCTGTTCTAGAGTAGACCTATGACAAATAATCGGATTAATCTCTTGTAAATTAGTAATGTCACCCATATCGCGCTCTTCACTCCAAACGGCATAAAGGGTACGAGTAGGAGAGGTGAGATCTAAAGTAACCGTTGATGGATTGAAAGCGGAACCATCATATTCATAATACGGCTCAGTCGCCGTAGGGCTAATTGCCCACCCTCTAAAAGTAATCGTATCGTGACCAGGCACATTAGGAATAGTATCAGGAAGAGTCAGAGTAATAGAAGATTCAGAAACTTCTTTATTAATAGAGCTTGGAGCATCCGAGCCACCATTAGCATTAAATTCCAAGGCATAATTATTGCCACGAAGAGTACATCGAACATTATATCCGTAGGCACGATTATTATAGTAAGTGGCACCTAAATAGCCCGAACCGAAGTTGAGATAATAGTTATGCGCAGGAGAGAATACCGACGATGACATGTAGTAGCCGTAAATTCCAGGATATTGTAGTGACGCTGAATATATACGACCACTGCGCAAAAACCCTAGAGGGTTAGTACGGATATTATTGAATCCGTCTGTAGCATAGCCAACATTTTGGTCTGTTTGAGTAGCTAAAGTATCAGTAATATTATTAGCATAAAGCAAGTGATTAATTTCACCAGCAACGCCCACGGCAGGCATGCCAGTAGGAATCTTCCAGCCACTAGGGCAGATAGACTGATCGACTGTTTGATATTTAGTAGTGTAAGAGCTAGAATCATCCATCGCCACAGCAGCAGTGAAGTTATAATAATTACCAGCATGAGAACGACGGCAACTAGCTGTTTTATTACCAGCGTCAATACAAGCGGAGAGATCATCATAAATAGTGTCGCTTCTGCTACTATTGCTAGTATAGTAGTAAACATCGCCAGGATCAGCAGAATAAGGGTTAGTATAGCTATCTGTCCAGCCAGTTAAACTAGTACCAGTAAAGCCAATAGTGTTATTTTGCGGTGTCCAATCTGAGTCAATATCTGTATTGCTAGAATTAAGAGCAGGGGCACTACTATTTAAGTTTAAGTCGAGATTTTGGGTCATCCAGCAAGCCGTCTCCGTTCCTTCTCTATTCATCTTGAGGCGGGCAATATAATACATTTTATTATCTCTAGCGTCTTTTAGTCGGTATTGTTGGTTTAGAGGCGAAGCCTGGCAAAGTGCAGGAGTAACGTCTTGCAAGGTGGTGACTGTACCCATCCCAACGGGTTGGTACCAGATGGCATAAAGCGTCCCGCTAGTATTAGGAGCAGTTAACGTAAAAGTCTCTTGAGAAAAAGTTTGAGTAGCGTGATCGTAGATGTAATCAGGAATAGTGGCATTGGGGTCCTCATCCCAGCCGTAAAATTGCCTAGTGTCGTGCTCTGGGAGCTCATCAGCAGGAAGAGTAAAGGTAGCAGACTCTAAACTTTCTTGGCTCATGGCATCAGGCGCATCTATGCCACCATTAGCATTAAAGCTTAGTGAATATTCAGGTAGGTGGGCCATACAGCGAACACTAAGACCCAAATTTCGATAATTGCTAGCATGAGGCCGAACAGCTTTAGGGATTACATAAAAATACTGAGCCTGTGCGCTAGAAGTAATAGTGGATGTCCAGTGATAACCATAATTAGTAGTATAATTTCTACCACTACTGTTAACAAATCCACCACGCACTACAAAGAGAGGAGTATCACGAAGGCTATCAAAGCCACCTGAGGCGTAAACCATAGCGTCGACATTATTAGATAATGTGTCGACGACGCCATTAGCGTAAATAAGCCTAGCATACTCCCCTGAACTATTAGAGCGAGATCTGCTAGTAGGCAAACGCCAACCTTTAGGGCAGATAGATTGGTTTGCGCTAAATAGCGCAGTAGCATAACCTGAAGTATCATTCATGGCGACAGCCGCAGACCAATTGTAATGATTACCAATATGAGCGTGGAGGCAATTTTCTTTACTAACTCCTGCAGCAGTGCACTCAGAGAGGTTTCGGTAGATGCGATGAGTATTGCCACGGCTATAGAGATACATGTCGCCAGAGTCAGCGGAAGAAGGATAATTATTATTGCTGACCCACCCAGTAGCCGTGTCGCTACTCACGACAATAGTACTTTCACTCGGCTGCCAATTAGCGGGGATATCTGTATCATCCGGCGTATAAGTTTTAGTGCTATCTAAGTCTAGGTCGAGGTTTTGCGTCATCCAGCAAGCGGTTTGGGTGCCTTCTCTATTCATCTTAAGCCGAGAAATATAGTAAGCTTTATAGTCTCGTGTGTCTACGTATTGGTGCTGATCTCCTATATTAAGATTGATGCAAGTAGCTGGAGTAAAATCTTGCAGTTTAGATAGAACGGTAACGCCATCTAGAATAGAATAACTTCTAGCGAATTTGGGGATACTAACATTAATGTCGTAACTTTGATTTAAGATTAAACCAGAAGGCACTTGGCAACTAAAAGTCACCGAAGAAGTATCGGGCACCAGCTGAACATCAGTACAGGGCTGACCACCAACCGTGGCAGTAATCTCACCAAGCGAAAGACTAGTCCTTAAACTAGTAGTAATCGTAATTCGAGAATCAGCAGGATAACTTACTGGTAAATAAGCTGGGGTATTAGTAGCTTCACCGTTTGGTTGATCAGAAATTTCAGTCACTGAAGCATAACGCACAACAGTAGTGTACTCTCCCAGCGCAATATCAAAGTCAGCCTTAACTCCATAATACACATCAATGGGCTTGCTATCAGCAGTACCACTATGCGTATGAATCAACTGTTCAGACCCCAATAAGGGTAATCCTGCAAACTTTGCATTAGTGTCTGGTGCGGTCTCGCTATAGCTAGCATCAAAATTCTCCACATTAGCCAAAGCATAACCCCAAGTACCTAAAGCTGTAGATGAGGAGATAATAAGAGCCGCAGGGTCAGTATAGGTAGCTGTAGTTGGGGCAATGATTTTATCTGGATCGACAGTTGTCGCACCACCTCTATAGGCATTAGCATCATTACCACTAGATGATAAGTATAACTTAAAACCAGAGGGAGAGGCAGTAGTTGCTGAGACGGTGTGTTTCTTAATCGCCATAGTCTCACTAGAGACTGGCTCTAGAAACATATCAATCGTAGGGGTAGTAGAGAGTGATAGTGAATATAGATTATCATCTATCTTAGCAGTTGCCGAGCGTTCGGGTAGAGCTAAGGGGAATAAAGTCATTAGCATCAAAATCAGACCAGTTAATCTCAAACCACTCAGTAACAATCCCGGTAAACCTACCGCTGAAATTTTGCGCATAGAAATACCAGCAGACGGCAAAATGATCTTTAGGCCGTTTCTCGCAATGTAGGATTGTTGTTTACTCCACTCCCAATCCATGTATCTAGTTTACCACAAGCAAAATAAAAAATAAAGATTTTGGTGGGCGAGGAGGGACTTGAACCCTCACTCTTTATTCAGAAGAACCAGATTTTGAGTCTAGCGCGTCTACCGGTTCCGCCACTCGCCCTCTCTATTATCTTAACACTTTTACCGTTTATTTGTCAAAAAGCCCCAAGCCTTTTCAAAGAAAGAGGCTTCATTGGCTGGCATTTCTGTCTCTGTAAACGCAGACTCACCCGCCGGTTTAGCCACCACCGCATCTTCATAGCTCGGACTAATTTGCTCTGCCGTCACCAACAAGCGATAGCGCGAAGTGCCAAGCGGTGTACAGGTCACTAGAATCAGCGTCGGCTTACTAGTCGTCTTGGTTAAGGCCGCCACATCCGTCGGCTCCACCACCACCTTCTTCGTTACCGCATAAGTATAGCGCACCGAGTTATAATTCACATATGCCAAGTCGCCTTTCTCTAAGCGCTCTAACCCCGAAAAAATAAACTTATATTGATTATTACTATAAATATCGCCCGCTGAATGTCCCGTAACCACCGTATTACCAATTTGCCCAGGCAAGGCATTCGCTCCAGGTATCGCATAGTGCGCCACACCATTATTCATCGCTCTCATGATAGTGTCGTTATCACTACTTAATCCAAACTGTAGTGGCACCTCTATATTCAATTTAGGAATAATTAACTTAGGCTCCGCCGAAACTTCTTTAACAATCGTCGGATCTAGGGGTGTAATACTGGTCTCGGGCGCCTTACTCGGCGACACATACGCCATAATTGGTGCAAAAATCAGACGGTTGTATTGCATAAATAGAATCGTCATCACCACTAATACACCCGCTACAATCGGAATAACCTTATAACCCCTTCGGCGCTTTTTGCGCACCATAGCCCTTGCCTTGCCTTGCACAGTTTTCTTCAAATTACTAGCCAAAACCTCACTTGCATCGGCTACAACATCTACATCACCACCACTCACTATCGCCCCTGCCACACCTCGAGTATCTTCATCCGCCTGTCTTGCCTCCTCCACTAAGGCCTCTTTCTCCGGACTTACCGCGCCCGTCTCAATCACCTCCCTGAGAGCCTTGAGTTTTTCCGTCTCCACATATTGCCGCGCCGCCTGCGTGTAGTACTCACTATAATATTTCTGATAATATTTTTGCCACGCCGAATGATATTTTTGCCACTCATCAGCCGACACCTCTAAATTGACCGGTGTTTTCTTTAAGCTAGTTGGTGTCTTATCGTAGGCCGCCAACACCTTGTTTCGCGCCAATTCAGCTACTGTCAAGCGCTGGCGCTCTGCCGATGATAGCCCACCGTCTTTTGAATCCATAAGCCGATTATACCATAAGCTTAAAGCTTCTCGCGCACCAAATCACCATCTACCGATAAATAGTACAGCCAGCGATTATCACTAGTAATCACTGCGAAGCCATCTTCCTTCACCCCGCCAGCCAATTCACGCACATTTGTATTATCAAAATCTCTCACTATCAACTTCTGATCTTTAATCTCATAAAACAGAAAGTTATCCAGGAAAGTCACTCGCTCATGCGCTAATTTCTGCTCACTAACCTTTACTAATTCAGTATCCACCACCACTAAGTCCAATCCATTTTGAGCGAGAATTAACTCACCATTAACTGCAACCCTCAAAGTCTGTGGTAAAAAACTTAATTCCTGCTCAGTAGCAACTTGCATTACTTCATCAATTTTCTGACCATTGGTCGGCAGTCTCCCTTGCCAAACTTTTAATTTTGCCCCAACTGTAAGCGTCAAAAATTCGTCGCCGTAATACTCGTTCATCACCGCCAACACTGGCTCGCTCGAGTTAATAGTAAACAACACTGTACCCTCTATGTCACCATCTCGATACAACCCCACACTCCGACCACCATCAGCGTTTGGTATAGTCGTGTAGATAATCCGACCATTATAATCACCAAAATTCGCCACATTCGACAATAAAATCTTGGACAGGGAAGCATTATTAATATCAACCTTACGAAGCTCGTGATTTATTAATGTCAATAAATACCCCGACGCAGGATTAGTCATACGTACCTCGGCAAAATCCATACCAAATTCTTTGGTCAAATTAATGCTTCGTGTCGCATTTTTCAAATCTAATAAAATCCACTCTTTCTGATTATTAAGTTGCCTCTTTATCAACACCCTGTCACCCTGCCAGTCTATCACCTCCAAGCCCTCCGCTCGCTCAAACACTTGTCGAACATCTATCACTTTAGGCTCCACTTTATCAGTATTCAACGGTAAAAGCTGCCAGGCCTTTACGTCCTGACTTATTAATAGCAGGGCATTACGATTCGGTGCTAGATGAACAGAATTAAAGCTCTGCAGATTTTGCAAAGTCTCACGCTCCCGTTCTTGTAAAAAGATTCTTGGATAATGAATTCTGTGTAAAACCCCTGCTCGAACCTCAATCTCCTTAGCCCAAGTATCATACCCCTCCCTAGATATAACTATTTCATGCCTACCCTCCACCATCATACGACTCAAATTCGTCCACGCAAACAATCTTTCACCATTTAAAGTCACCGTCGCGCCAGTCGGTATTGAACGGATTTGCACTAAACCAGAGCGCTCAACGCTTAAATCACGATTAATCTTGTAGCCTACAATCGCCAAAACCAACAACGCCGCAATCGTTATCGTAGATACTACCATCACAGCCTTGATAAAAACCAGCTTGAACAGTCGTTTCTTACGGCGTTCTTTAAAAATATCTTCTATCTGCTCTTGCATGTCTGAATTATACCATAAAGGCTTTATAAAATAAGCAGTTGCTTTTTCCTGACATTTGATGTTAAAATAGGTATAAGCATAATCAAAAGAGGTAATATGAATAAATCTGAAACCAAAGGACGCCCCAGCTCAGCCTCTCATCGCCAAACTCAGCATTCTGGCATACTTAATCGTCGCTATGTTCGGCCACCTAAAACCATTCGACAAGTTAAGACAAAGCTTCGCACCACTCTTTCACCAATCAAACGCCAAACCACTACCCCACGCCAAACCGCAACCCCTACTACCACTAAGCAAGTCAACGAAATTGTCAGCATCCGCCGAGCTTCAATGCTCAAGCCACCCCAACCATCCGCCAAAGAAACCAAAAATCGCGCTATCAAACAAGCTCTTCGCTCGGTCGCCACTATGGAACGCAAAGAGGCCATTGACGCCCCTATCGCCACCAATCGCACTTTTACTGGCGGTCGGATTGCTCTAGCTTTCATGTGCGCCAGTATCTCGGTCGCCGCTCTCGCCTATTTTATTAATATCAACATGCCCAACATCTCTGTTCGTGTCGCCGCCATGCAGACCGGCATCGACGGCTCCTATCCCTCCTATATTCCCAGAGATTATAGCCTGGCCAATATCACCTCCGAACCAAACCGTATTTCTCTCACCTTCCGCAATAACCAAGCCGACGCCTCCTTCACCCTTTCCGAAGAAAAATCTTCCTGGGATAGCTCCACCGTCGAATCCAACTATGCTATCCCTAATTGGTCTAAGGATTACACCTCCATCCGTGAACAAGGTCTTACTATCTTTGTTTCTGGCTCTAATGCCGCCTGGGTTAATGGTGGCATCCTCTATAAAATCAGTGCCTCTGGTAACAATCTCACCAAAAAACAAATCCGTTCCATCGCCACCTCTATGTGATATAATCTAAATATGTCAAAAATTGTCACTCGTTTCGCACCTAGCCCTACTGGCTATATTCATCTTGGCAATATCCGTAGCGCCATCTACCCATATCTTATGGCTAAACAGGTTAAGAATGGTCGCTTTCTTTTACGCATTGAGGATACCGATCAAACCCGCTTTGTCCCCGGCGCCACTGAATTAATCTTAGAAACCCTTCGCTGGCTCGATCTTGAATGGGATGAGGGTCCCGAAGTTGGCGGCCCCGAAACCACCTATTTCCAATCCGAACGTTGCGAAATTTACCAAAAATGGGGCGAAAAGCTCCTTGCTATGGGTCGCGCCTATGCCGACCCCACTCCTAGCGAACAAATTGCTAAATATCGCGAAGCCTGTGCCAAAGACAAAGTACCCTTTCTTTACCGCAATTTCCGCCCCACCAATACCCCAAAATGGCGAAAAGGCCTCCCTCTCCGCTTCAAAGCTCAACCCAAAAACTACACCTGGTACGACGAAGTCATGGGCAACCTTCACGCTGGCCCCGAAGTCCAAGATGATATTATCCTCATCAAGGCCGATGGCTTACCGACCTATAATTTTGCTCACCTCGTTGATGATTACCTAATGGGTGTCACCCATATTACTCGCGGCGTGGAATATATCTCAAGCACTGCCAATTATCTTGCTCTCTACGAAGCACTGGATATTACTCCGCCCAAATTTGTCTCGCTACCCCATATTCTCGCCCCTACTGGCAATAAAAAACTCAGCAAGCGTGACGGCGCCAAATCCGTCACCGATTATCGTGACCTCGGCGTCCTACCCGAAGCCATGCTTAATTACCTTGCCTGTCTCGGCTGGAATGATGGCACCGAACAAGAAATTTACACTCGAGAAGAGTTACTCAAAGCCTTTTCGGTCGACCGTATCCAAAATTCTGGCGCCCGCTTTGACGAAACCAAACTCCTCTGGGTCAACGGACAATGGATTCGTAAAATTTTTGACGAACAGGGAATTGATGCTCTATACACCAAAACTGCCGGCTTTTGGCCCGACACCGCTAAAAATTACCCGGAATCTTATCTTAAAGAGGTTTTAGCCATCATTTATGACCGCCTCAAAACTCTCTCCGACCTCAAAACCATGACCACCTATTTCTTTACCGACCCCAAAATAGATCTGGAGCTCATTTATCAAAATAAATTCCTCCAAGGCGTCTCTGAGACCGGGCTAGCTACTCTACTTGAACAGAGCGCACAACAAATCTCCGAAATTACCCCTGATAAATGGCAGGTCGACACCATTCAAGATACCCTCAACCAACTTCTTACCGATACTGGCAAAAAACCCGCTGAGCTCTTTAGCCTACTTCGTCTCGCACTCAGCTTCGCCCCCTTTAGTCCCGCCCTTAATCTCACCATGTCTGTACTTGGTCGCAACACCACCCTAGCTCGCCTGCGCGCCACCGCTAGTAGTATTAGAAAAAATTAAAAGGAGTCTAAAATGTTAAAACCCACCGAAACTCTCAATCTGGTTCGTACCACCGCCATTAGCAAAGCTTCGGCTTCCACTAGAAAATTATTAATCTTGGGCTTCCTCGCCGGTACCTTTATCGCTCTTGCTGCCCTCGCTGGCACCATCGTCTCTGCCGACCTTTTGAGCAACCCCACCACCTTTGGTCTTGGTAAACTCATTCAGGGCTTGGTCTTTTCTAGCGGATTAATCATGGTGGTCCTAGGTGGCGCCGAACTTTTCACTGGCAATATTCTCATGCTTACCGCCATTTTTAGTCGTCAAATTACCGTCAAGCAACTCTTGCGTAATTGGGGGTTGGTTTATTTTGGCAATTTTCTAGGCTCCGTCTTTATTGCCGGCACCGCCACCCTGGCTGGTCTTTTTAGTGCCAATGCCACCCTTAGCACTGCCACTATCGCCGCCGCCACCACCAAAGGTTCTTTAGATTTTCTCACCGCCCTCACTCTTGGTTTGCTCTGTAACTTCCTCGTCTGCCTCGCTGTTTGGCTAGCCTTTTCTGCTACCACCACTTCTGGCAAAGTCCTCTCTATCGTTTTTCCTATCATGTTATTTATTATTTGTGGCTTTGAACATTCTATTGCCAATATGTATTACTTACCCGCTGGCATGTTCGCTAGCGGAGAACTTAGCCTCATACCATTAATTTATAACCTCGTTCCAGTGACTATCGGTAACTTCCTCGGTGGTGGTATTTTCGTGGCAATGAGTTATCACTTTGCTTTGAATAATGATATAATCAGCTTATGTCAAACCAAGAAATCAACCAGCCAAACACCAACACCCTCCCGAAACGCAGCTTCACGCCGGGAGCAGAAACCGAAGAGCTAAGCCTCACTAAATCTCCCCGCAAAATTCAATTTAATCATAAAGCACTGCTGTTAATTACTTTTGGCGTCATTTTGGCTGTCGGCTCTGGTCTTGCCGCCTACTTCTTCTGGTGGCTCCCTCAACAACCCCATATAATCGTAAAGATTTCTCTCCCAACCACCACTACTCCTACTTATAGCTCCATCGACGGTCTACCCTTATCCGACCCCAACCTAAACACCTCGCCGACCTTCTGTGTCCAAATCCCCAACGGTGCAGATGGTGCCAGGCCCCAGGCTGCTCTCACTAAAGCTCGCGTAGTCTATGAAGCCATCGCCGAGCGGGGAATTACTCGCTTCGCCGCCATCTTCCAAAACTACGATGGCTCCGCTATCGGCCCAATTCGCTCACTCCGCCCCTACTACTTAGAGTGGGACACTCCTTACGATTGCACCATCGTCCATGCTGGCGGCTCCGACGAGGCTATAGCTGCGGTTCGCTCTGGTAAATATCGCGACTTAAGCGAAAACAACACTTTCATGTATCGCACCCCATCTAGCGGTACTGGCCTCACTAGGCGCTGGAACAACCTCTTTACTTCACAAGGCCATCTCAATAATTTCAATAACTCCAAAGGTTATGCTAAGTCTAATGTCAAAGGCTTTGCTCGCCTCACCCCCCAAGAAGCCAGTCGCGCTCGAGTGAAACTTCAAACTAAAACCCCTTTCGACATCACCAAAGCCAACACTGGCGCCACCACTAACTTCAAGGCTCCCATAGAGACTTTTCAAATTAATTTTGGCAACTCCTCTACTTATAACACTGTTTATCGGTATCATTATCAAACCAACTCCTACCATCGCGCTTTCGCAAACGGCACCGCCCACACTGCTTATTCTTGCTCCGCCGACCTCAAAAAACCCATCCCCGAACGCCACTGCGGTTCCGCCATCCAGATTTCACCATCAGTCGTTATTGCCATAGTTGTGCAAGAGCATCGTGCCGCCGATGGCTATCATGAAGTTATTAATACCACCGGCAAAGGAACTGTACACATCTTCCAAAATGGTGGCGCTACTAAAGGTACTTGGGAACGAGCCTCCATTCACGACCAACTTGTTTTCAAAGACGAAGCCGGCAAAACCATCTATCTCATACCTGGTCAAACCTGGGTCGCCGCCGTTCCACAATACGGTTCTATCGTTTATTAATTCTTAATTAATTTAATATTACTCAGTCGCATCCCAGCCACTACTTCCTCTGGCCGATAGACCGCATTGCCATGATAAGAGTCCAGTACATACCATTTCCCATCCTCCGTAATTTTACCAATTCCGATATAATGCCCGGCTGCCGTATATGGCAAGCTCTCACTCTCGCCACTTGTATGTATCATCCAGCCATCATTCAAATACTGGTTGATAATCTTAATTGCTTCAGCCTCAGTTCTAGCCCCCACCGCTTTATAAGTCAATCCGTACTTCTTCGCCAGCAACTCTGTAATCGTCCAATAACTTCCGCACCAAGTGCCATCAATATTACAATGCTGACCCTCTCTCCCGGCTATATCTGTCGCTTCAGCTGGTGAAACTTCTCGACCCAGTAGCGCTGTCGCCATCATCGCAAACACCAGCGGTGCACAACCCGAATTACATACCGAATCACCATTCGTACCATGAATACCATCTAGACCATAATTCAAACTTGCCCACGGAGAATTACACTGTAGGTATTCCACAAATTGACCCTGATAAGTATTAGTTAAACTCGCCACCGCCGTATACACTACCGCACCCTTATATACTCCGTTGGTCATCGTTTGATCTGCCTTGATGCCATAATACACATTGGTTACATCCCCCATAACCGTATTACCTCGCTTCATTTTCAATTTTTTTGCTTCTTGTAGCTTCGGCACCGCCGACCAAATCGCCCGCCCTGCTGTACGATTCTCGGCCTCTAATGTTACCCCCCAAGTGTTATTGGTTAAAACTCCTCGCTGATTCCAATCGCCATCTGCCGCCAAAAGACGCGCCTCACCTTGCTCTAGCGCCAAGTCATTCTCAACTCGCGCCGAAGATAGATATAAATCATAACCATACCGCGTATTACTAATTACTCGTACAGTATCTTTTAGTTCCGCAAACGCCCCCTCCTTGGTCAGTTCCAGCTTCGCGCCAACAGTCCCTGCTGTCTGAATCGCTAAGAAATCCGCCGATTTTGGCAAAGTTTCAGCTATCACTGGGTCTTCAGGGGCAAACACTGAAGTCATCAAAAAACTCATCACTAACACCCCTATTAGCCCCACTCCCACTCTTCTATAGGCAAATTGCCAATTCGGGGTCAAAGCTAAAGCAAAATTCCGCTGCCTAAACATCTGCTTCAATTTTGCCCATAACCAAACCACTATAACTAACAACACCGCCCCCCATAGCCACAAGCCCCAATCCGGCCCTGGTTGATCACCAGTTATCACACCAAAATTAGCACGCGGTGTATTCATTCCGCCTACTAATTCAATTCTGATTTCCGTCCGACCAGACGGTGAAATTTGGTTGTTCATTTTTTAGGTGTTTATTTTTAGACCTTTACTCCCTAATTATAGCACACTTCCTTAAAAAAGTAAAGAGTTAATGGTTCTATACCGAAACTATCGCGCCACACAACGTACCGAAGCACCCTGGTGTCTTTTCCCGACAGTATTAGGATAAACACCACCAGAATCAAATATTAACATATAGCCGTCAGGATCGCTATGAAAGACAGAGGTCCAATACCGGCCAACAGTGCCACTATTATAATGTGTACCTCCATTCCCCTCAACATAGCCAGCTCTTACAAAAGATAAGGGGTTGCTAGTCATACCATTGAAGCCACTCCCAATATAGCCACCACCAGGATTTGCCACTCCATGGGCAGATAGTAAATCAGCAAAGTCTGAAACGTCACCGGAAGCAACGGGACCTAGAGGGAGTCTCCAGCCTTTTGGACAGATAGAGTTTGGCATAATAGTGTACTGAGTTGTTGCCGCACCCCAATTAGTGGCTGCTGCGGCAGCCCAGTTGTAAAGATTGCCATCATAAGAATTACCTATATCATAAGAAAAAGGTACATTACCATTATTTAGCCAGCCAGTAAGCAAACCACCTGGAGCGATAGTATTGCCGCGAGCGCCATATGGAGCAGTTGGCGCCCAGGAGTTAGTGTCGTTTAGGTCCGTATTTACATTAGTAAGGGCAACACTAGAAGAAAGATTAAGGTCTAAATTCTGCCTCATCCAACATCTACCATCGTTGGCTTTAAACACCCCGTAAGTCTTACTGTCTCTAGTGTCTATTAAGGTGGCCTGTTCACCAGTTGTCACTGTACTACAAATACTAGTAGTCATGTCTTGCATGGTATAGTAACCATTCCACTTACTTTTACCAGCTTGGGCGTAGGCAGAATCGAAATTAGGCATAGGTTCCCACTTAGCGTAAATAGTGATGGTGGGGGCGCTACTAGTGGTGGAGATGGTATTCCCTGGTTGGTAAGCTACTGTGCCATCGGCAGAGGTGGCATAGCCCTGGAAGATGTAGTTAGCCCTAGTTGGTGCAGTAGAGCTAATAGTAAAGGTGTGTGAAGTGTTATCATTACGAACCACTTGACCAGCGGGAAGATTTGAGACGTTGCTACCATTTGGATTATAACCTAAATAATACATATGATTTGTAGAATTGGCAAGGCAGCGGACAGAATAACCGCCGCCACGGTTTTCTGCATCTTGTGGGCCAACAAAATCAGAGGTAAAGTAGAGTCTATAAGCATAAGTATTAGAATATAAACTATGAGTCCAGAACCAACCACGACTACCTAAATCATAATGTGAACCTTCAAAAACAACACCTGAACGGGTAAGAAAGAGTGGATTAGCTCGCATATTATTGAATCCGTTAGAAAGATAGACGTTGCCAGATGTACCACTATCGATGATCCCGTGAGCTGCCAGAAGATGGTTAAATTCTGACAGCCAGTCAGTACTACTTTCCTGGCCCCGAGGAAGCCTCCAGCCTCTTGGGCAAATTGAATCTGGCACCTGTGTATATATTGTACTAAAGACAGAAGTATCGTTACTGGCTACAGTGGCAGACCAGTTATAGAAAGTGCCAGCGTGATAATGTTGGCAGTCAGAAACGGAATGTCCAGCGGATGCGCATTGAGCGAGAGAGTTGTATTGAATATCATTAGCATTTGTGTTGCTCGTATAAAAATAAACGGGCCCTGGAGCGTAAGAATAAGGATTGTTAAGATTTTGTTGCCAAGTAGAAGAGCTTAACCCCCCTGGCGCGATAGTATCCCTTGCCGGCGTCCAAGAAGTGGTAGAGTTAAGATCGGTATTAGTATTGTTTAGCGTGGCACCAGTGGAGAGATTAAGGTCTAAGTTTTGGCTCATCCAACACTTATTATCATTGCCTTTAAATATAGAATAAACTTTACCATCTCGGGTATCCTGGAGGAGTCCAGTAGTACCCTGAGAAGCGGCGGTACAGATGGCTGGTGTCATGGCCTGCATGGTGGTGATACCTGAATTATTGAAGCCTAATTCTCCCCATTTAGCATAGAGGGTAATGCTTGGTGAACTACTATTCAAAGAAATACTAGCTCCTGGTTGGTAGACTACTTCACCATCGGCAGAAGTGGCATAGCCGAGGAAGTTATGGCCAGTTCTGGTAGGAATAGTAGGGCTGGTAGTAAAAGTATGGGAGGAACTCTCACTTGAAGCAAGCTGGTTATTGGGTACTCCAGAGACATTGTCGCCATTAGGTGCATAGTTTAGGGAATAGTTTATTCTGTTGTCTGCTATGCAGCGTATACTCTTTCCATCATAGCGATTATGGCCTTCTATCACAAAATCAGACGATGTAAAATTCAGACCACGGGCTTTTGTGGCAGATATTATATTATTAGTAAGCCAATAATCACTACGGTTGCCAGCATCATATGCTGAATAGGATAAGCTAACCACTACACCAGCACGAACAAGATAAAGTGGGTTTACCCGTATATTATTAAAGCCACCTGAAAGATAAGTTAGTGAACCGAGTGCTTTAATATTATAAGCAGCCAGTAGATAATCAAAATCTGAATAACTACTACTACTACTTTCTGGGCCCTTGGGGATTCTCCAACCCCTTGGGCAAATAGAGTTTGGCAGGGTCTCATAGTTAGTAGTATGGGCGGAAAGATCATTACTGGCTACGGCAGCAGGGAGATTGTAGTAATTTCCAGCATGGTAGTGCATACATTCAGCTTTAGTATGGCCACCGGCTTCACAGGCAGAGAGGGAGGTATATTTAGTGTCTGCACCAGTGGAGCCACTGGTGTAATAATAAACATCGCCTGCATCGTAGGAGTAAGGGTTATTATTATCATCAGCCCAGGTAGAGGCGCTGAGGTTGCCAGAAGTAATGGTAGTACCATTAGGGGATTCAGGGGGTCCAGGAGTCTACGCTGTTTAAATCAGTATTTTGGTTGGTGAGAGTAGTAGAGCTAGAGAGGTCTAGGTCTAGGTTCTGGTTCATCCAACATTTACTATCTGGGGCCTTAGATTTGAAGATAGTGTAGGTCTTAGAGTCTCTTGTGTCTACTAGAGTAGTTTGTTGTTCATGAGCGACAGCATCACAGATGTCTTTAGTCATGTCTTGCATCTTATAGTAGTAGTTAGTGTCTAGAGCCTGGGCTTTCTCTTTATTATG
>JGI24712J26585_10000563_pt1 | contig 31748 bp, 30 predicted proteins | sample BioPla3DNA2_FD_26585 | JGI IMG/M metagenome (IMG submission 26585)
TTCCATCGGACCGATTTTCCTGCTCCGTTGAAGAACTTTCTTTTTCGTTGAAGGACTTTCTTTTCCGTTGAAGAACTTTTTTTGACGAAGACACTTGCTACTTCTTTTATCTCTCCCATAGAATTTTTTAAAGTAATTAGGAAGTCTGTAGTCATAACTATAGGTTCTTTTGTTTGAGGATTCTCTGGATGCTGAATACCCAATTCTTTTGCTATAAGTAAAGTTTCTTCAAAAGGTAAAAGTGGAAACTGTTCTCTAATATCAATAACATTATCAGCAAAATCTAGTAAGTAAAAATAATTCCGTTCTAAATCAGATAAAAATTCATGTTGCCTTTTGGTTTTTATTCCTTTAATTCTTGACACACGACCACTAGAGGGAAAGTCCTGTATTGTAATCCAAGGCTTATATGCTTCTCCTTCTCCTAAACCTCTTCCTTCTTTAATTCTTTTTTCACTTTCTAATACATTTTTTCTTTTGGTCATAAAAAAATCACCTCTTAAGTTAGTATAACTTAAAAAGCGATTTATTATCAAACTTTTTTATAAATTATCAATATTTATTCTATATTATCAATCTTTTTTATAAATTATCAAACTTTTTTCTAAAGCTACAATAAATTTTTCACGCTATGTCCATATTATTCCACAGTTACCGACTTTGCTAAATTTCTTGGCTTATCTACGTCATGGCCTAAGGCTGTTGAAACGTAATATGCAAAGAGTTGTTGAGGAATGTTTGCCAGGATGGATGAGAACATCCAATGGGTTTGTGGAATGTAGATTACATCGTCTACGACTTTTTCGATTTCTGTATTGCCTTTAACGGCGATGGCAAGGACTTTACCGTTTCTTGCCTTTACTTCTTTTAGATTGCTTACTGTTTTGTCGTATAGTTCTGCTTGAGTTACTATGCCTACAACAAGGGTAGTGTCTTCAATTAATGCGATTGGACCATGTTTTAATTCTCCTGCCGCATAAGGTTCACTATGAACATAAGCTACTTCTTTAAGCTTAAGGGAGCCTTCCATAGATACCATATAGTCAAGGCCTCTTCCTACATAGAATACATTTTTAGAGTTAACATATTTGTCAGCTAATCTTTTGATTCTTTCTGCTTTATTTAAAACTCTATTCACTTTTCTTGGCAATTGATAGAGTTCATCTCTTAATTCTTTGAACTCTTCTTCGTTCATTCTGCCTAATTCAAGAGCAATGTGGCAAGTTAGAAGATACATGGCGGCAAGCTGCGCAGAGTAAGCTTTAGTAGAAGCTACCGCGATTTCTGGTCCTGCCCAGGTATAAAGGATATCATCAGCCTCTCTTGCGATTGAGCTTCCAACAACGTTAACAATGGCAATAACTCTTGCTCCCCCTTGTTTTGCCAAACGAAGGGCTGCTAAGGTATCTGCTGTTTCTCCGGATTGTGAAAGCACGATCATAAGAGTGTTTTCATCGATTACAGGATCTCTGTATCTGAATTCTGAAGCCACTTCTGCAACAACAGGTACTCTTGCGATTCTTTCTAAGAGATATTTACCTACAATCCCTGCATAATATGCGGTTCCACAAGCAACGATGTAAATTTTATTAATATTTTCTAATTCTTTTTTAGACAGTTTAATATCGTCTAAAACAACTCTGTTTTGATCTTCTGGAAGTCTTGGCATTAAAGTATCTTTTACTACTTTAGCCTGCTCAAAGATTTCCTTTAACATAAAGTGATCATAACCGCCCTTTTCTGCGGCAGCTACATCCCAGGTTACTTTAAATACTTCTTTATCCACTTGTTCTTTATCTTTATTGATAATCTTAACTTCATCTCTTGTTAAAATGGCTAGTTCTCCATCTTCTAAGAAATATACGTCTCTGGTATATTGAAGAATTGCCGGTATATCGGAAGCAATATAATTTTCTCCCTGGCCCAATCCTACAATAAGCGGACTGTCTTTTCTAACAGCAATCAATTGATCTGGGTAATCTTTAAATAAAATTCCTAAAGCATAGGATCCTTCTATTTTATTCATTACTTTAATTACCGCATCGATGGGATCGCCTTTGTAGTAATAATCAAGAAGATGAACGGCTACTTCTGTATCGGTTTCAGATAAAAATACATATCCGTTGCTGATTAATTCCTCTTTTAATTCCATATAGTTTTCTATGATTCCGTTATGAACAACAGAGATCGTTTCATCCCCATTGGAATGAGGATGGGAATTTTCATCAGAAGGTGCTCCGTGGGTTGCCCATCTTGTATGACCTATCCCTGCAGTTCCCTTTACAGCTCTGCCTTCAAGTTTTTCTTCAAGGTCTTTAAGTCTTCCTTTAGTTTTCATAACATCTATACATGAACCATTATAAACAGCAATTCCTGCTGAGTCATATCCTCTATATTCTAGCTTCTTTAAGCCATCTACCAGTATTGGTGATGCTTCTTGTTCTCCAATATATCCTACAATACCGCACATAGTAATATCCTCCTTAATCTCCTATCCCTTAACCTATTTGTTTAATTCTGCTTTAATGAGTTCTGCTAATTTTTCTGCTTCATCTTTTAATACTTTTTCATCTTTTCCTTCTATCATTACTCTAACAAGAGGTTCGGTTCCAGAAGGACGAATAAGTACTCTGCCTTCACCGGCAAACTTTGCTTCCAGCTCTTCAATGGCTTTTTTGATTTTTTCATTTTCTAAGTAAGAATATTTTTTATCGTTAGAAACCTTCGCATTAACTAAAACCTGAGGAAGTACTTCCATAACGCTTGCTAATTCGGAAAGCTTTTTGCCTGTCTTTTTCATAACGGATAAAAGCTGAAGGGCAGTAAGTATTCCATCTCCAGTGGTATTATAATCAAGGAATATGATATGTCCTGATTGCTCTCCACCTAATTTATAATTGTCTTTTAACATTTCTTCTAATACATAGCGGTCTCCTACTTTGGTTTTTTCAATGTTAAGACCGTTTTTCTCTGCCATGATAAAAAGTCCTAAATTGCTCATTACAGTAGCAACGATTGTGTTTCCAGTTAGTGTGTTTTCCTTTTTCATCTGAAGACCACAGATTGCCATAATCTGATCCCCGTCAACAAGATTGCCGTTTTCATCTACAGCGAGACATCTATCGGCATCTCCATCAAAAGCAAGACCAAGGTCAACTTTATTGGCTTTAACCATTTCTTGAAGTCCTTCCATATGGGTTGAGCCGCAATTTTTATTGATATTGCATCCGTTTGGCTCATTGCCTATTACAATAAGCTCTGCTCCTAAGGCTTCCAATACTTTAGGTCCTGCCATGTAAGCTGCACCATTGGCACAGTCTACGGCAATTTTAAGTCCCTTTAAGTCTACATCAACGGTTGACTTTAAGAAATCTACATATTCATTTAAAGCATTAGGTTCTTCAACGATAGTACCTACTTCATCTCCTATGGGAGTTGGAAGCTCTTCTGTATGATCTAATATGATGCCTTCAATTTCTTCTTCAAGTTCATCTCTTAGTTTATAACCTTCGCTGTTAAAGAATTTGATTCCGTTGTATTTTACCGGATTATGGGAGGCAGAGATCACTACCCCTGCATCGGCCTTATATTTTCTTGTAAGGTATGCTACTGCCGGAGTAGGTACTACACCGATCTTTATAGCCTTTGCGCCTACGGAGCAAATACCTGCAACCAGGGCAGATTCTAACATATTCCCTGATATTCTGGTATCTCTTCCAACTAAAATAATAGGCTGATGATGGGTTTCTTTTGTGAGGACATAGGCTCCTGCCTGCCCTAACTTATATGCTAATTCAATGGTTAATTCCGTATTCGCTACCCCACGAACACCATCGGTTCCAAATAATCTTCCCATTTCGTACACCTTCTTTTCTTATTATTGTTATGTTATTTACTTATATATTAATGTTAAACTTCAATTCTGTAGCAAATCCTTCCTCATTATAGCACTGTGTTAATTTTACAACAACAAGTTCGTGAAAAAAATTNTACAACTTTTGATATTGGTATATACATCTTNTCTTAGTGGTATNTTTCTTATATCCTATATATATGCTTNCTGGAATNAAATGACACAAAAAAAGAAGTGCCAGCGCACTTCTTTTTTTTATTCGGTTCCGGCACTTCCATCTTCAAGGTCATCTTGTTGTTCTTCAGGTGCAATGAGTTCTATTTCCACTCGCGGGGTTTCTCCTACCTGTTTAATGTTTTTAGGCAAATTAAAATCTACTGTAACTGTATGTTTACCCACTCCATAGTCTGAAACATCTATGGTTCCTGCGATCATATTCTCGGTAATCCTGTTGATATCCTCTTCTATGCCTTGAAGATATACTGTTACTTCTCTTGAAATGTACCTAAATTGCAAATCTGTTTTAACCGTTAAACTTGAAGTTGGTATTTTAAATTCTTTTACGATTTGATTCTTGACTTCTATAGTGACAGCTACCTTAATATCTTCTCCGTTCCATAGGGAAACTCCTGGAGGAAGGATAATTTCCGGATTGAAGGTGGTGGTCGCGTCTAAATTATCAAAAATAATCGTTGAAAGCTTAAGCTGATTTAATTTATTCACCACATCTTCAGCGCCTACTATTACAACTTCTTCTGGTTCTATTTTTATGCCTGTTGTAATATGTCCTGGAGCATAGGCGCCTTGTATGTCATGCTGTAAGACTACTTTTTTCTTTTTCCCTACACTAAGATTTACAGATACACTGTCAATGCTTTTTTCAAGACCTAAAATTTCTTTTCCTTGATCATCATATACTTTAGGTTCAAGGTTTGAAATTTTTTTGTTCTTAACAATATCTTCTACATTAATAGATACTCTGACAGAATTCACTTGGTCAATAAGGGATTCTGCACCGGTTAAAACAATTTCGCCCGGTGTTGCCTTAGGTTCTAAGATGACATAGCCATCCTCTGTTTGTCCCACCGTATCTACTTGAATTGCCTTTGTTATACTTTTTTTCTTTTCTAAGATCACTTCTAAATATCTTATCTGATTTCGTTCTTCAAAAACAAGTCCTCTATATTCATCAGAAAAAGAGACCATAATGGGAATTTTATTCACCTCATCCGCTTTTGTATAGCGAAACATTTCCAGATCTGCAACGGCTTTAATTTCGTTTAAATACTTTTTGTTATTTTTTAATTTCTCCAGGGTTAATCTATTCCCCCGCAAGTTAATCCTGATTGTCTTATTTTCAATTTCTTCCAAATTGGTTACAATTAAATCATATTTTGACGTAACAGTTTCCAAATTTTCAAGCGTAACAGGGATAGTAAAGGCCATGGTTTCTTCCGGATTCTTTAAATTGATGACTGTAAGCCACAGCCCTATGGCCAGAACAAGCGAAAAGATCTTCCATTCTAAATTTTTTCCAAAAAAATCACTCATGCTTATTTCGCCCCTTCCATAAAACACGTTTTTTCTTTTCTGCTTTCTTATTGGGGGCATCCGTTAATAGCGTTCTGATGAATTCTCCCTTAATGTTTCGTGTAAGGGAACCGGATTGTGTAACCGATATGGTTCCTGTCTCTTCTGATACGACAATTGTAATGGCATCCGAGACTTCACTTACACCTAGAGCTGCTCTGTGTCTTGTTCCTAATTCCTTACTGATTTCTAAACTGTCCGTTAGAGGAAGATAACAGGTAGCTGCCGATATTCTATTATTTTTAATAATAACTGCCCCATCATGAAGAGGTGTATTATGCTCAAATATATTAATAAGCAGCTGAGCAGTAACGATAGCATCGATCATAATGCCCGTTCTTTCGTAATCTCCAAGTTTTACATCTTTTTCTATGACAATAAGGGCTCCTGTTTTATACTCTGACATATGCTCTACAGCTTTAACGATAGCTTCTATTGTACTTTTTGAAATTGCCTCATCTTTTTCTCTTTGATCTTCAAATATCATAAAAGAAGTAAATAAATTCCCTCGTCCAATTTGTTCCAAGGCTCTTCTAAATTCAGGTTGAAAAACAACAAATACAGCAATAATCCCTACGGATATTGCATTGGATAAAATCCACCATACTGTATTTAAATGAAAGACATACGCAATAATAGCAACTGAAAAAACTACAAAAAGCCCTTTAAAAAGAGCCCATGCCCTAGTATCCTTAATCCATGTAATGACGATATAAATAAGATATGCAACAATAAGAATGTCGATAATATCAACTATACCAATATGGGGGATATTCATAACAGACAATTTTAATTGTGAAAGAATATCTTTTAATGAGCTCAACCTGATTACCCCTCTTTAACTATAATGTTATTTTTAATTATATCATGTTTTATAAGTATTTGCTAAATCTTTTGCAATTAATTTTAATATGGTAAATTATACAAATTTTTTATACATTTAAGCTTGTCATTTATTTATCTATATTATTTATACGTTAAAGTCGGCATAAATTCCTTCTTTTTTTGAAATACTATGTAAAAACCTTATTGTAGGCATTCGAAAGGAGATTTTTATGGATAGAGACAATGAGTTGGTTCACACTATAGAGACTGCTCTTAGAGAGAATTTAAAGCATCAGGTGATTGATCTTAATATTCATGCCACCGATGGAACTGTGTATTTGACAGGCTTTGTAGATTGTCTGGCGGATAAAATACAAGCAGAAAAAGTCGTTCAAAATTATGTTCCCAAGGTTCGTTTTGAAAATAATTTAACCATTGCGATGAACGGAAATATATCGGATAAAGAGCTTAAAGAACAAGCAGAAGATAATTTGCGTCATTGTGAATTTGCTGATCGCCTTAAAAGTGTAAGTGTACAGGTAGAAGGTGGCTCTGCCACTCTGGTAGGAAATGTGAACACGCTGGCCGACGAAATTAAAGCCCTGGAAGTCACAAGACAGACCATCGGATTAAAGGATGTTGTAAGCAATTTAAACATAGAAACTGCCGAAGAAATGTACGATGATGCACTTTTAAAAAGCATGGTCCAACAGGCACTTAATGATTCTGATTTAGACAGGCACTCCATTATCCCAATCGTAAAAAATGGAGTGGTTACCTTGGAAGGATTGGTTGACCATCGCTACGAAGTAGAAATGGCCGGAGAGTTAATTGCCAATGTGGAAGGTGTTATAAAAATCAGGAATCAATTAAGAAATCGTCAGGACGATGGTGAGGATCCATATGTATATTAAATTTTATAAGTAAATGGGCGGCCTATGGCCGCCTCTTTATTGTTCTAAAAGTTGGGCTAAACGCACTGCTGCAATAGCATCCTCTGCATAGCCATTGGCTCCGATTTCATCGGCAAATTCTTTGGTGACAACGGCTCCCCCCACCATAAACTTGGTTTGAAGCCCTTCTTTCTTTGCAGCATCAATAACAACGCCCATTTCTCCCATGGTAGTCGTCATAAGGGCGGATAATCCAACAATGGGTACATCCTGCTCTTTTATCTGTTTCAGGATTTCTTCTTTTGGCACATCTTTTCCTAAATCAATAACTTCGAATCCATAATTTTTAAGCATGAGTCCAACGATATTCTTGCCGATGTCATGGATATCCCCTTTAACCGTTGCAATAATCACCTTAGTCTTTTTTCTGTTGCTGTCTTCTTTAAGAAGATGGGGTTCTAAATAATTAAATCCGGTTTTCATGGCTTCTGCACTTAAAATGAGCTGAGGGAGGAAATACTCTTTTTGATCGTATAATTCCCCTACCTTATTAATAGCCGGAATTAAAAGCTCGTCTACTATCTTAAAAGGCTTCATGCCTTCATCCAAAGCTTGTTTGATATAGCCTTCTATGTCTTCTTTTTCACCTTTTAATACAGCGTTATAAATTTTGGTGGATGTATTTTCTTCCTTAGGCTTGTCGTTTGAGCTTTGAGGGGTAGCTTTTGATTGCCCGAAATAATCAATATAGTTTTTGCAGTTTTCATCCCTGCCTATAAGGACATCTCCTGCCATTTTTAATTCCATCAGATTTTCGCTGCTGGGATTAGCAATAGCCATATTAAGGCCTTTAGCCATTGCCATCATTAAAAAAGCTGAATTGAGCCATTTCCTTTCAGGAAGTCCAAAGGATATATTGGATAATCCTAAAATGGAAGAGGTTTTTAAATGCTTAGCGGCATATTCAATGACTTTTAAAGTCTCGATAGACGCCTTTTGATCGGAGGATACAGTCATCACAAGGCCGTCCACCACCATGTCTTGCGCGCCGTAGCCTACTTTTCTTGCTTCCTCTAAAATCTTATCAATAATTTTAATACGTCCCTCGGCAGTGCTGGGTACTTCCTTGTCATCTAAAGGAAGGGCAATAAACATTGCTCCGTATTTAGCGGCAATAGGAAGAAGCTTTTCTAACTTTTTCTCTTCTCCCGAAATAGAGTTTAGAAGTGCCCTGCCGGGATAAATTCTAAGGGCTGCTTCTATAACCTCAGGGCTGGAGGAATCTATACATAGAGGAAGTTCGCTAAGGGTAGACAGGTTTTCTACCACATTCACCATAACCTTCTTTTCATCAATACCTGGCATTCCGACATTGACATCTAAGATATTTGCTCCCTTTTGCTGCTGTTCTAAGGCAAATCGTCTTACTTCCGAGAGCTTGCCCTCTAGAAGTTCCTGCTGCAGCTTTTTCTTCCCTGTAGGATTGATTCTCTCCCCTACAACGACTAATGGTATATTTTCTCCCATAAATACCGTTCTTCTTACGGATGTAAGGGCACTTTTTTTATTTTTAAGCCACATTTTAGGAGGCGTCGTTTTCGTCTTCTCCTTAAGAAGTCTAATGTATTCGGGAGTTGTTCCACAGCATCCTCCTATAAGGTTGATGCCTGCTTCTATAAACTCATCTATAAAGTTTGAGAATTCTATCGGTCCTAGATCGTAAAAAATCTCTCCGTCTTTCATCACCGGAAGCCCTGCATTGGGCTTTGCAAAAATAGGCACTGTTAGAACACTTTTCATCTTCTTAAGAATAGGAAGCATATCTTCTGGTCCTGTGGAACAGTTGCATCCAATGGCGTCTGCCCCTAAGGCCTCCAGGGTAATGGCGGCAGTAATTGGGTCGGTTCCGGTTAAGGTTTTTTCATCTTCTCCAAAGGTCATACTTACCATAACAGGCAGGTCAGTACTTTCTTTGACAGCCAAGAGAGCTGCTCTTGCCTCTTGAATGTCGATCATGGTTTCAATTACAAACAAATCAACGCCCCCATCTAAAAGGGCTTGTACCTGTTCTTTGTATATATTTACTGCTTCTTCGAAAGCTTTTTCTCCAAAGGGTTTAATAAATTCCCCCGTAGGCGAAAGATTTCCTGCAACCAGTGTATCTTCTCCAACTGCTTCCCGTGATAATTGAACGAGCTTGATATTGATTTCTTTTACTTGATCTTCTAGTCCAAAGGATTTAAGTTTCCATCGGTTCGCTCCAAAAGTAGGCGCATACACAATGTCTGAGCCCGCTTCTTTGTAATCCTTTTGTATCTCTAATATGGCATTAGGATTTTCTAATATCCACTGTTCAGGACATGCGCCTTTTGGCATGCCTTTCTTTTGAAGCTGTGTGCCGGTAGCACCGTCTAAAATAAGAATTCTTTCTTTAAGAAGTTTATGAAATGCCACTTTGTCCATTACTGATCTTCTCTCCTTACCCTGTTTTCTACTCCGCATATGGCGGTTACCGATTTCTCCGGTGTCATCATGTATGTTTCCGTTAAGCGAATGCCTAATTTCTCTAGTTTAAGTTCTTCAAAAAATATCTTCTGGTATTTTAAATCCAAATCCCCGTATCCAGGACTAAATCGCATGGAAGTTAATTCTTTTGCTTCTTTTTGAAGGCTTTTATTAATAAAATCCATCACCCAGGCAACGGTTTTATCTGCTATTTGAGAGGCAGTGGAATCGTATATAACGGCTTTTACCGAGTTTTCTTGTTTGATCTCCTGTTCTATGGCATGAATAATCTCATCTCCAATGGTAGAGGCCATAAGGGCGACTTCTTCACTGTTTTTTAAAAGTTCCGTCAAACTTTTGCTTTCAACCAAATGTCTACCTATAGTAATGCTGTCTTCCGTTCGCTTGGTTATTGGCAATATTAAAAAAGCGCCCCTTGGGTGGCAGTGGCTTACGCCTTGCCAAATAAGCTCTTCTATCCGCTCTCTTTGATTGTCATCTAATTTGGTTTTCGTCTTTTTATATCCCAAACGGTATAAAATTCTGCCCATAGGAGGCTCAATCCATATATTTTCAAAGTATCTGACCGTTGAATCCATCATATCACTTCCGAATTTGTTTTTATGATTTTATAACATAGTTTATCTCAAAATGCAAGAAAGAGTTTCGCAAGAGAAACTCGCGCACCGAGCGTGATTGTCAAAGCCGGTAAAATACAATACGGGCGAGTGGCATTCTGCCCGAAGTTTTTTACATAGGAAATCCGGAGGAATTTCCTATACAATAAAAAAACCGCAGAATTTTCTGCGGCTAGTGTTGGTTACCATTTGGATCTTCTATTATATTAGGTGTTTCTTCTACAATGCGTTTAATTTCTCTTTTAGGTTTTTCTAAGATAATTTTGGGGATCACTTTAACATAATAATAATTTTCTTCATCTTCAAATTGTACCTTTTCAGCTCTTGAGTAGTCCACAACCCGATGCATGAATTGGACTAGAAACATAAGAAGCATGGAAATGATATTGGACAGCAAGCCTCCGAGTATATTAATATCCATATCTACAATCAAAAGCGCAACTAAAAAGCCTATAATATTAATCCCTGCTCCAATGACTATGGCTACATACCATGAATAGTCAAAAGAAAATCTGCTGATACAATAAACCGCTATAATCACCAGGGAAAAGATTATAATTGTGATTATGGCCGTTTGGTCTTTTGTCACCCACTGAATGGTGGAAACATACATCTTGGCCAGTACATTGGGGATATCCAATAGTTCTCCCGATTTCATATTAATCAGCATTTGAATATGGGGAATAAAGTACCATATTAAAGTCCCGAAAGCAATCGGAACAATACTGCTGACCCCTACATATAAGCCCGCAAATAATGGAACGACAAAAGGTATTTTAAAGGCAAACCCTAATAAAAGCGCTAACATCAATAAACTTTGCTTAGGAAACATCCTAATGTACAAAAGATAAATAATAATTAAGAAAAGAAATACTAATACGGCGGCCTCGATCGAAACAAACGCTAGATGAGTCGATACCAAAAAAATGACAAGCAGGAAAAACCATTGAGCTGGAATAATCGTTCCAATAATCCCAAATAAAATCCCTACAGGCAGCTTGGTTAGTACTGTGGCATAACCCATTCTACTTATAAATAGAAAAATAATAAAGGATGCGATAAATCTAAGTATAGGGAATATAATCCTTTCATAGCGTTTATAATAGCTGATGATCATCTCTCGTACTTGGTAAATTTGGTTCATAAGCTTCTTTCTTTACCTCCTCCTGCTGAACGGACAACTTATGTTCATCTAGCTGTCTTAGCATTTGTAAATAATTTCTGATTCTTTCCTCTGAGGCTTTATACCTTTTCTCATGGACATAGGAAGATAAAACTGAATATACAATAAGAAGTACAACGATAATACTTCCTAACCAGATTCCGTAAGCTTTATAGTTTATACTAAAAACATCTACCTTCTCTACAAAGATTTTATAGAATAAGATTAAACCTATAATAAAAAACCCGGCAATGGTTACAGAAAGTCTGGTCCACCAGTTCTGTACATAAACATAGTCGGATTTATAATATCCGTTAATCTTCCCATCGATATTGCCGTAATTCTTCTCATAAATGGCCAACTTAGACATTAACTTTATTTTTTCTTCATCTATCAAGCATATATCACCTCTTTTTAAATACTATACAGTATATTCTCCTTTTTTTGGAAAAACCCTTCAATATTCCTACAATTATTTGTATTATTTAGTGCTTATTTATTATAACATAATAACTAACAAATTTGAGTCATTTTTTAAAAATTTTTTGTATAAAATAAATAAGCAGAAATTAATACTAATTTTCTGCTTATTTATAATGATATTTTATTCTGGAAGCAAGCCTCCTACGGAATAGCGATTGGAAGGACTCCATAAAATCCATTCCTCTAAACCTGCATCGTAGGTAGCTTGAATTTGTTCTCTAAGCTGTTTAGGACCGTAAGGTTGATAATGAGCAATCCAAGTGGCTGTAAAATCTTGAAGCCAGGGACGAACAATCGCCCGATGTTCTCCCTCAGGTATTGCTGAAAGTTTTTCGTTTGAAGCTTTCATCGCAGCCAAAATTATTTCATAGGGCTGCAAATCGGGATATTTAACTCCAAGAGAGCCATCGGCATAATGGGAAGGATATACCATGGGGCAAATATAATCCAGGTGTTTTGCCATTTCTACATAATCCTGGCCTACAATATCTGCATCGGTTTTACTGGTAATAATGGTTCCAAAAACGTCCGCTGATACAAAAACACCCAAAGGTTTTAGTTCATTTACTGCATATTCGGTAAACTCGGTAATGATCTCTGTCTTAGTCTTTGTTTCGGCCAAAGGTCCTAAATTAACAGATTTCATTCCTGCCGAGGTATCGAATCGGATATAGTCAAATTGGATTTCTTTAAACCCTACTCTGGCAGCTTCTTTAGCAATATCTAAAACATAATCCCATACTTCTTTATTATAAGGATTGACCCATGCAATGCCTTTCGCACGAAAAATACTGCCGTCTTGATTTTTAATAGCAAAATCAGGCCTTTTTTCGGCTAAATAGGGATCTTTAAACGCTACGATCCGTGCAATGGGGTAAATATTATTTTCTCTTAGCTTATCCATTAAACCTTCAATATCCTTAATGCCTACTCTTTCGGTTGCTCCGATTTCTTTGGCAATAGGCACATCGGCTTCAAAGGTAATATATCCATCGTCGCTTTTTACGTCTATAACCATGGCATTAATTTCTGTGGTATTTGCAATTTCAACAAGCTCGTCTATATATTGGGGAATACCGGCTTTCCAGCCTGTAACGTATATGGCCTTTAGTTTTTTCGGTTCCAAAAAAGCAGCATAGTTAATTGGAGGCTGTGGCATATAAGCATCAAAGGAAAGTATTGAACTTTTTTTCACATCTCCATCTTTATCTGTAATGCTCTTATCTCCTGCTTCTGCATTTTTTCTAAAATCAAGATGTCCTAATTTTTGCAGTGAACATCCTCCAATGCCTATAGCAATAATACTTAAAAATATTCCCAGCGCTAAAATTTTGAAACCTTTTTTCTTCATTTCTATATTCCACCTTTATCCATCATTCTATATGCCATGTCTCATTATATCATATAAATCTTCTTGATTCGACATATTTTTATTTCGTCTTCTTTATTATATGTTTAACCTTAGCTTAATATGATGGCCTTTTTATTACATAGAAAATCCGGAGGAATTTCCTATATATAAAAATAAGTGATGAACTCTAAGTTCATCACTTATTTTTTAGTCTCTTGGTTTCATTGTTGGGAATAGAAGGACGTCTCTTATGGAGTAGGAATTGGTAAGGAGCATAACAAGTCTATCGATTCCGATTCCCAAGCCTCCTGTTGGCGGCATACCATATTCTAAGGCGGTTAAGAAGTCCTCATCAATCATGTTCGCTTCTTCGTCTCCTGCCGCTCTTAATTCTTCCTGATATTCAAATCTCTTTCTCTGATCGATTGGGTCATTAAGCTCTGAGAAAGCATTGGCAAATTCGCGGGCAGTGATAAAGAGCTCAAATCTTTCTGTATAATCAGGATTATCAGGTTTTCTCTTAGCCAAAGGAGATATTTCTACCGGATGATCCATGATAAAGGTAGGTTGAATCAAGTTCTTTTCTACATATTCTTCAAAGAACAGGTTGAGGATATCTCCTTTTTTATGACGTTCTTCAAATTCAATATGATGTTTCTTTGCAAGTGCTCTTGCTTCTTCCAGGGTATGGATTTCATCAAAATCTATATTGGCATATTGTTTTACGGCTTCAACCATAGTCAATCTTGCAAAAGGCTTTTCTAAATCGATTTCATGTTCTCCATAGGTCACTTTTGCAGTTCCTAATACATTTTTTGCTACGGTACGAATAAGGTTTTCAGTTAGATCCATCATACCATAGTAATCTGTATAGGCTTCATATAATTCTAAAAGGGTAAATTCAGGGTTATGTCTTACGGACATTCCTTCATTTCTAAATACACGGCCAATTTCGTATACTCTTTCCATTCCGCCGACAATAAGGCGTTTTAGATGAAGTTCAAGAGCAATTCTCATATACATATCTATGTCTAATGTATTATGGTGCGTAATAAATGGTCTTGCTGCAGCACCTCCAGGAATCGTATGAAGGACTGGTGTTTCTACTTCTAAGTACTCTCTATCGTCTAAGAACTTTCTTATTTCTTTAATGATCGCAGTTCTCTTAATAAAGGTATTTTTTACTTCAGGATTAACGATAAGGTCAAGATATCTTTGACGGTAACGAAGATCCGTATCTTTTAGTCCGTGCCATTTTTCAGGCAGAATCTGAAGACTCTTTGAAAGCAATACAACTTCATCCGCTTTGATGGAGATTTCTCCTTTTTTGGTCTTGAATACTTCTCCCTTAGCGCCTATGATATCACCTATATCAAAACGTTTGAATTCTTCATAGGCTTCTTCGCCGATGCCATCTTTTCTAACATAAATTTGGATTCTGCCTTGACGGTCTTGTACATCACAGAACGAAGCTTTTCCCATGATACGTTTTGACATCATACGGCCTGCTACACAAACGATTTGTCCTTCCATTGCTTCGAAGTTATTATGAATGTCTGCGCTGTGATGGGTTACATCGTATTTTACTAATTTAAAGGGGTCTTTTCCCTTTTCTTGAAGCTCACTTAACTTCTCTCTTCTAATTCTTAATAATTCATTTAGATCCTGTTCTTCCGTTTCTAAATGGAGTTGGTTTTCTTCCGACATCCGACTTCCTCCTTAGCTCGTTTCTTATTATATTATCTATATATTTCAAGTATTTTAAACTCCAGTTTTCCTTCAGGTACTTCAACTTCAACAACATCTCCTACTTTATGGCCTATTAAAGCAGCCCCGACTGGAGATTCATTGGAGATTTTTCCTTCTGATGGATCTGCTTCTGTAGAGCCTACAATCGCATAATCCAGTTCTTCATCAAACTCCATATCGTAAATCTTCACTCTACAGCCAAGATTGATTACATCCACATTGACTTCATCTTCATCTATTACTTGGGCGTTGCGAAGAATCTTCTCAAGCTCTACAATTCTTGTTTCGATTTCTGCTTGCTCTTCTTTTGCTGCATCATACTCCGCATTTTCAGAAAGATCCCCTTGTCCTCTGGCTTCTTTTATTTTTTCCGCAACTTCTTTTCTGCGGACGGTTTTTAACTCTTGAAGTTCATTTTCTAAATTCTGCAATCCTTCATAGGTTAAAACTACTTTTTTTTCTGCCATAAAGCAACTCCCTTTCCATTCACAATTGATTTAATTTAAAGTATTTATCAGTTTAAGTTTCATCCCCATATCCTTAGGATTATATCGTACCTCGATTATATTGTCAATATTATGACTATCTTATCCTTCCTGCTCTATATAAGATTGCCATAACGGCAAAAACCCTCTATCTTCCAGCCATCTCTTAGGAGCTCTTTATGAATTTGCTTTAAGTCCTCTAAAGTATATTCTTTAGATACGATTATATCAAACCAGTCCTTTGAAGCAAACCAAATCATTTCACAAAAAGCAGTGGAGTACTTTTTACCTTGCAGTGAAAGTATAAAATCGTCTATAACCATGAGATGAGGGCATTTTATGACTATATTTTTTACTATTTCCTTGTTGGTCCCTATATAGAAATATACCGCTTTCTTATTGCAATAGTAGAAATCGGTATGAAATTCATCTCTGCAATCTATAATCACATCGGATTTTTCAAGGGCTATTTTTTTATTATGCGACAAAAGCTGCAAATTTAATCCTACATCCCCATAGATTTCTTCAGATTTTACTTTAAATCTTTCTGGATAATCGCTTACTATATTTAAGTAGTTTACGTGAGGATAGATTAAGTCTAATATTAAGTCGGTTGTTTTATTTTGTCCATCTAATATGGTTACTTTTGTATGTTGTAAAGTTTTACCTGCAACTTTTAAAATACCCCCATAAACAAAAAAAGGATTACTATATTCTCCCTTTGATTTTGGAATAGAATACTCAAATGTATTATTGGCTTCTTCTGTAAAACAAATCATTTTGATTTTATTTTCTTTTAAAACTTCCATTACTCTATCCAAGAATTTTTGGATATAGTGATCGGACTTTTTATTAACCTCTTCTAAGGTATAAGGAAGCTGTACTTCGAAAAAAGCTGTTTCTAATAAGGGTATTTCTTTCATCTTAAGAGGACAATATTTCATAATATAGTTATCCTTTAAAAAGGAAGGCAGTTTTTTGATCCAGTTATGGCTTAAGTCTATCTCGTCCGATGTTTTTGCCCAATGAAGATAAGCGACCTTTTTCATCTCCTCCTCCCCTCTGATTCCAATCTCCTGCTTTATATATGATTCTATGAAGGTAAAAATAAAATATTACAAAAACTGGATCGCTTATAATGGCGATCCTGTTAAAACTGCTCAAGATAATCTTTTAAAAGCTTTTCCATTTCTTCGTAATTTTGCGCCTCGTTAATCTTATTTCTAAGGACTCCTGCCTTTAATAGTCCTTTGGTATACCATGAGATATGCTTTCGCATTTCTCTTATCCCAATGTATTCTCCTTTAAATTCTATAAGCATTCGGGCATGGCGAAGGGCCATATCGATTTTTTCCTGTGCTGAGGGTTCCTCTAAAAGCTCTCCGGTTTCTAAATAATGAAGTACTCTTTTAAAAATCCACGGATTGCCCTGGGCACCTCGACCAATCATAATGGCATCACAATGGGTTTCATCCAATAATCTTTTGGCAGCTTCGGGGCTTACCACATCCCCATTGCCAATGACAGGGATGGATACTGCTTCTTTGACTTGTCTTATAATATCCCAATCGGCTTTTCCGCTGTAAAACTGTTCTCTCGTTCTTCCGTGGACAGCTATGGCTGCTGCTCCATTTTCTTCTGCGATTTTGGCAACTTCTATGGCTGTAATCGTATTGTCATCAAAGCCTTTTCTGATTTTAATGGTAACAGGCTTTTTGACCGCGGACGAAACTGCCTTTACGATTTCCCCAATCTGCTTTGGATTTTTCATGAGGGCTGAGCCTTCGCCGTTTTTTGTGATTTTAGGTGCTGGACAGCCCATGTTGATATCGATAATATCCACATCACTGTCTTCAATCTTTTTTGCCATTTCTGCTAAAATCTTCGCGTCAGAGCCAAAAAGCTGAACAGCTACGGGATGTTCTCTTTCATCTACGGCCAAAAGCTGTTTGGTATTTTCATTTTCGTATAGCAGTCCCTTTGCACTGATCATTTCCGTATAAACTAAGCCACAGCCCATTTCCTTACAAAGAAGTCTAAAAGGTAGGTCTGTGACCCCTGCCATAGGGGCTAAAAAAACCGAATTTGGAATCACTACATCTTTTATTTTCATGGAATCCTCCTACTTATTTTTTTCGTAAATAATTCTAAGGCCTTGTAGGGTTAAAAATCCATTGACTTCATCTATGGTCTTAGACTCAGGAGCAATCACCTTTGCTAAGCCTCCTGTTGCGATGACTTTTGTATCCGGTGCCTTCATCTCTTTTTTAATGCGATTTACAATATAATCGACTTGTCCAACATAGCCGTATACCAGACCGGACTGCATACTGTCTATGGTGTTTTTGCCAATCACTTTTTCAGGCTTTTGAATTTCTACCTTGGGTAATTTTGCCGCCCTTTGCCATAGAGCGTCGGCAGAAATATTAATCCCCGGAGAAATAACTCCGCCAATATAATTTCCCATTTGATCTATCACATCAAAGGTGGTTGCTGTGCCAAAGTCAATAATAATCGCAGGTCCTCCATAAAGTTTGAGGGCTGCAACGGCATTCACAATTCTATCAGCGCCTAATTCCTTAGGATTATCCGTTCTGATGTTAAGTCCTGTTTTAATCCCCGGTCCTACGATTAAGGGATTAATGCAAAGATATTTTCTAATGCCATGCTCCAGCGAATACATAATGTCAGGAACTACTGAAGCAATAACCACTTGCTCCATTTCTTTAGGATTTAGTCCATTGTGCTGTAATAAATCATATATAAACATACCCAGCTCATCGGAAGATTTATAACTATGGGTGGTCATTCTCCAATAAGCGGTTAACTTTTCTCCCTCATAAGCTCCCAGTACAATATTGGTATTGCCGACATCAATAGTTAATATCATGCGCTTTCCTTCTTTCATTAGTATATGGAAAAGCAGACACTTTAGTGTCTGCTTATTAATTCTTAAATATTATATATTTTTTTTAGTCCTTTTACAATGACAACAGATAAAATTGCTGCCACAGTCATTTCAGGAACTCCATTTGCTGCTGCAATACCCATTAAAATCGCCTGTGCACTACCTGATTTGCCTGCAGCACTGAATGCTTCTACGATTCTTTGGGCATAAAGGATATACATCATTCCCAAAACCAAAATCGTATTGGTGCAGCTTCCAATCATCGCTCCCCCTATAATGGAAATAGAATCATTCGCGAATTTTCGGATGCCATAATATCCATAGTAAGCCATGACGCCCACTAATACCCTCGGTAAAATGGATACTAATGGATTCATAAGGGCAAAGGATAATATGCTGGTAGGCTGTGTGAGGTTCCTGATTAGACTCGCAAGTCCAAAGGATAATCCTACAATCCCTCCTACTAAAGGTCCTCCGATGATTCCTCCAATAATGGTTGGAACATGAGCAATGGTTGCACTAATGATGGGCAGTCTAATAGTGCCTATTGGAGTGGCATCAAAAATAACGGAAATCGCCACTAGCATGCTCGTTAAAACAAGCTTTTGGGTATAGCTTCTTTTTGCTACTGCTGCTTGATTCACTTTTTTCACCTCCGTTCTCGTTCCACAAGGATACAAGACGCATCATATGATACTTTTTCATAGTCTGATTTTAATATTATATAATTTCTTGCTCTGCCCTAAATATAATAAGAAACTATATAATAAAAAATATCAGCTATGGCATTTATTATAACAAAAATAGTCAGAAATTCAATTGCTATTTTTTCTCTTTTCAGTTTCTTTTAAAATGGTTTCCTTGAGCACTTCCCCTTCAGGCGTCTTATATATTTTATACCATAGTCTAAGCATTTTGATCAGTTCGCTTTGCTCGGATTCCAGTCTCTTGATTTCCAAAGGGACCCCTATTTCATCAAAATCATAATCGCTTTCTTCTGCCCTGGCTTCAAAATACACTTCACCATCTTCATAGAATCCAATGGTAAAAATGGCATGGAGTTTTTCCGCTAAAGCAATACAAATCATTCGAATTTCATTTCTGATAGCAGTTGGAATACCGTCGAATTCCGGATTGCTATAATATTTTTGAGTATAATAAGAAGCCGAAAATATCACTTTTTTCTCCATTTGATCCTCTCCTAAATATAACCGTATAATCCCCTGACAGAAACTTCACCGGAAAAAACAGTAACAACTTGTCCATCTTGCTTTTCCACCACAAGTTCTCCTTCTTCGGATAGGTCCACTGCTTTGCCGATAAATTCTTCATTTCTATGGATAATCTTTACCTCTTTGCCAAGGGTTAAACAATGTCTTTTATATTTTTCAAGCAAATCCTCCAGATCTTGTTTATTCAAATAAGCTTCATAGTATTTTTCAAGGTTTGTTAAGATGGCTTTTACGATCTCTTTTCTGTCATAGTCCTTTTCCCCTTCTATTTTTAAAGAAGTTGCTGTATTTTTAATGTCTTCGGGGAAGGAATTTATATTCACGTTAATGCCTATGCCTAAGATAATATAATTGACTTTTTCCATTTCGGCACTCATTTCCGTTAATATGCCGCATATTTTTTTGTTATGCAATACAATATCATTGGGCCATTTAATTTGAGCCGGAAGTCCTGTTACAGCTTGTATCCCCTCACAAACCGCCAAGCCCGCGATTAAAGTAATTTTAGAAGCATCTGCGGGTGAAATGGGCGGACGAAGGATCACTGACATCCAAATGCCCGTTTGAGGGGGCGAAACCCAGGTTCTCCCGAGTCTCCCTCTGCCAGCCAGTTGTTCCTCCGATATAACGATGGTGCCTTCTTTTTCTCCGGCAGCAGCCAGTTTCTTGGCTTCTTTATTGGTGGAGTCGATTTGATGATGGTGATATATCTTTTGTCCCAACCATTTGGTGTTCAGATTATATAAAATTTCGTCTTCAGTTAATAAATCAGGCGTCTCCCGAAGCATATAGCCCTTTTTGGTAACGGATTCTATAATATATCCCTCTTCTTTTAAATGAGAAATGACTTTCCATATGGCAGTTCTTGAAACCCCTAAAATTTTGCTTATTTCCTCTCCCGACACATATCCATCGGAGTCCTTTAATAATTGCAGAATTTTTGATTTCATACTATGCTCTCCTAATCTATGTATTGAAACAAAACACTACAGCTTATACTGTAGTGTTTTCATCAGAAGTCTCTAAATTTTCTTCTTGGGAAGTTACTAAATCTTCCTGGGAAATTTCTAAGTTTTCTTCTTGTTCTTCAACTTTAGCAAATAGATCTGCAAATTCTTTTCCTGTTACTTTTTCTTTCTCTATTAGAAGCTGTGCTGTTTTATGAAGGATATCTATATGATTTCTTAAAATAGCCTGAGCTTCTTCAAAAGCTCTATCAATAATCGCTTTGATCTCTCTATCGATAGCTCCTGCCACTTCTTCTCCATAATTTCTGGTATGGGCAAGGTCTCTGCCTATAAATACTTCGTCATTGTCGTCTCCAAATTGGATAGGGCCGAGGCTGCTCATACCATATTTGGTTACCATATTTCTTGCAATAGCCGTAGCCCGTTCTATATCGTTGGAAGCACCGGTGGTAATATCATCCAGTATAATTTTTTCGGCGGCTCTTCCTCCAAGAAGGCTAATAATTTCTTGTTCCATACGCTTTTTAGTCATATACATCTTATCTTCTCCAGGAAGAGGCATGGTATATCCTCCCGCCATTCCTGTAGGAATGATAGAAATGCTATGAACCGGATCAAGCTCTGGAAGTACCTGATGGATAATTGCATGACCAGCTTCATGGTATGCCGTAATTTTCTTTTCTTTTTCGGAAATGACACGGCTTTTCTTTTCAGTACCTATACCTACTTTTACAAAAGCCTTTTGAATCGTCTCCATATTGATTGCCCGTCTGCTTTCTCTGGCTGAAAGCAGGGCTGCTTCATTAAGTAAGTTTTCAAGATCGGCTCCTGTAAAGCCAGCAGTTGTTTGCGCAACTACTTTTAAGTCCACATCTTCTTCAAGAGGCTTTCCTTTTGCATGGACTTTTAGGATTTCTTCTCTTCCTTTTACATCCGGTCTGCCTACTACAACTCTTCTGTCGAAACGACCGGGACGAAGTAAAGCTGGGTCCAGTATGTCCGCCCTATTGGTTGCCGCAATAACGATAACCCCTTCATTTACCCCGAAACCATCCATCTCAACGAGCAATTGGTTTAGAGTTTGTTCTCTTTCATCATGGCCGCCTCCAAGACCTGCTCCCCGCCTTCTGCCTACGGCATCAATTTCATCAATAAAAACGATACATGGAGAGTTTTTCTTTGCCTGTTCAAAGAGGTCTCTTACCCTGGAGGCTCCTACCCCTACGAACATTTCAACAAAGTCGGAACCGGAAATACTAAAGAACGGGACGCCCGCTTCTCCTGCTACAGCCTTTGCAAGGAGAGTTTTACCTGTTCCCGGAGGTCCTACTAAAAGAACGCCCTTAGGAATTCTGGCTCCTAATTCAACAAACTTTCTAGGCTGCTTTAGAAAGTCCACAATTTCTTTTAATTCTTCTTTTTCTTCGTCTAATCCTGCTACGTTATTAAAAGTAACTTTCTTTTTATCATCTACAACCATTTTTGCACGGCTTTTGCCAAAGCTCATTACTCGGCTTCCGCCGCCGCCCCCTTGTACTTGCTGCATAATGAATACCAGTAAAATCACTACCAATACCATAATTACAAGGGAAGGTAAAAGCTGCACAAACCAGTTGGGACGAGCAATCGGATAAGTATCAATTTGCGTGGTTTCTTCAAATTCTTCAATACGTTCCATAAAGTGATCCACACTGGGAACACTAATAACAACTAAATCTCCGTTAATCAAAGTTGCTTTGACCTCTGCTCCTTTAGAATCGGCATCCGGATAAATATCCAGCCTTCTAACTTCTTCATTTTGAAGCCTTTTAATCAATTGATCGTAAGTAACTTGATTTTCAGGACTATTAGGGATACTATTTGTAGTAAAAATCACAGCTAAAATGATGATTATAAAAATCAGCATATATAAGCTGAGCCCTTTAAAATATTTTTTCAAACCCATTCCTCCTTCCTGTGTCTAAAAATACACTAGGCACCTAATACAAGTTATAAACTATGCCATCAAATTATGATACCATACTAATTTGGGGAGTGCAAGAAAGGCGCCCCAATACTTATTCTTCCGTCTCCCTCATCACTGCGATGTATGGAAGATTTCTATATTTTTGCATATAGTCAAGACCATAACCCAGTACAAATTCATCGGGAATGGTAAAGCCCACATAATCTACTTGAACATCCGAGATTCTTTGTTCCGGTTTATCCAAAAGCGTACAGATACGAAGGCTTGCTGGCTTTCTATTGTTTAATGTTTTTACTAAATAGCTAAGGGTACGGCCTGAATCAATAATATCTTCAATAATCAAGACATGCTTGCCTTCTATAGGATCATCCAAGTCTTTGATAATTTTTACAACGCCACTGCTTGTCATTTCATTACCATAACTGGATACTGCCATAAAATCCATTTCTAAAGGAAGATCTATCTCTTTGGAAAGATCCACCATAAACATAACGCCGCCTTTTAAAACACAGATTAAGCAAATTTCTTTTCCTTCATAATCCTTTGTAATTTGTTGCCCCAATTCCTTAATACGATTTTTGATTTTTTCTTCTGAAATTAGTACATCTAGATGACTCATTACAATGTTCCTCCCATTTAACAAATAAAATAAATGTCATTATATCTTATACTTCATCTTTAGTCAAAGGAATCCACCTTACTTGTAAAACTTTACAGGTTGATGAAGTAATTTTATATGCATCGCTATACCGATAGCCAATCACCCAAAGAATACGGTTCCCGTCTGCAAGCAGGGGAATGCTGTCCCTTTCATCCCTTGGAATTTTTTCATCAATAAAAAAATCCTTGAGCTTTTTGGTTCCGTTTTTAAGGATAATACGGTCTCCCGGCTTCTTGGTTCTAATCTGCAAACCATTTTCTATTTTATCATAGTCAAAACTTTTCGTACAGGTATTCTGAAGAGATAAGTTAAAATTCTCTCGATCCAATAAGGTTGTTTCTATCTGAGCTTTTAATTCTTGTACAAATATGGTTGAAGGTATGGAAAGGTCATAGCAAAAACCATCAAAAGAAGCTTCTCCTACCTGGAATATTAAATCTTCATACTGTCTTTTTACAATAATATCATTGGGGAGGCAAAGCTTTTTTCCTGTACCTTTCGTGCTTAACTCAATGATATCCAAAATATGATTTAAGTCGATGTTTCTTAAATGTCCCCTTAATCTTTCTATAACTCTTCTGATTATCCTTTTTTTAAGAACAGGATGATAGGTGTTAAATAAATTATTATCGAGTATTACAAGCTGATCTTTTTCTTCTTTGATACAGAGTTTAAGATGATTTTCGGTCTGCTCGTCTAAAAAGCTTTCTTCTTCTCTAAGCAGTATGCTCATATTGTATAAGGTTTTAACAATATTTGGATTGAAATTCTCTTTAATAAAAGGAATCAGTTCGTTGCGGATTTTATTTCGGGTGTAGATGTTTAATGCATTAGTGTAATCCTGCCTATAATGGATCTGATGTTGGATGCAATAGTTTTCAATCTCATCTCTTGTAAACTGCAGCAGTGGTCTTATAATATTGCCTCTGACCGGAGAAATGCCTCCTAAACCCTTCATGCCGCTGCCCCTAAATAACTGCATTAACACCGTTTCCGCCTGGTCATTCATGTTATGGGCCACTGCAATTTTGGCCCCATGGGTCTCCAATCTTACCTTTTCAAACATCTCATACCGAATGGCTCTGCCAGCTTCCTCTTCACTGCATTTTCTTTTAGAGGCTTCTTTTTTCACATCGATGGTATATATAAAGCAGGGAATATCCCATGCTTTACAGATATCACGGACATACGCTGCGTCCTCGTCAGCTTCTTTACCTCTTATTCCGTGGTTGATATGTACAGCGGTTATTTTAAAGGGATAGTCTTGGGATACCTCTTTTAATAAATGAAGCAGACACATGGAATCTGCTCCTCCGGACACCCCGACTATTATATTATTATCTTTTTGTATCATATTATATTCTTTAATAATTTTATAAATCCTCTCTAGCATCTACAACACCCGTCTTTAAAAATAATTTTATATTTAGATGATACAAAAGGAACTATATAAATGCAAGCATCGTACGCAAAATAGGTAAGAAAGAGGTTGCATAGGAATTTCCTATGTAACAAAAAAGCAGTGCACAGTTTGTACACCGCTTAAACGTATGTATGCCTTCAAAATACCATAATCAGAAAACCTGAGCTGCATAATACATAAACAATACAATGCTTAAAATAAGACAGCAGTTTAAAATCCAGTCTATCCTGCGTTTTTTAAGCTTTTTACGGGAATGTATTGGTTTATTCCTTTTTATATAATCTCCAATGATTTTTTCTGCTTCTTCAACAATGTCCTTTGGCATTTGTTTAGGATTTACATCTTTATTTAAGATAAAAATCGCCTTTTCGTACCAGCCGCCCCTTTTATTTTCAATCAGCACCACTCTATCATTAGAAAAATAGTCCATAGGGAAAACCTCCATTATCCTTTATGTTCATGGATAAGTTTTCCCTTTATCCTGCATTGTATGCATATGAAAATTACGAATATTTTTCCCATACCTTAGCGACTAAAACCGTCATATCATCTTCTATTTCTTTCTCTGAATTTTCTTTTGCAATATTTAAAAGATACTCGGCAATATACTCCGGTTGGGTGATATCAAGGCCTTTTAGAACTTCACTGAACCATTTTTCTTTTTCAATGATATCTTTCTTAGAATCCAAAACCCCATCGGTAACCATGATGATGATATCGCCGTCTTTTAGTTTCTTCTTAGTCATATCTATGTCTACATTATTAAGCATTCCTACCGGCAGGGAAGAAGAACCTATAATTTCTACAGTATCTCCTCTCTTTAAGAAAGCTGAAGCAGCTCCAATTTTAACAAATTCTGCAACACCCGTATACAAATCAATGATCGTCATATCAAGAGTTGAGAAGAATTCTTCATTAGATTTTAAAACCAATACAGAATTGATCATTTTAATCGCAAGGTCCTTATCAAAGCCCGATTCCATAAATTCTTCAAGAAGTTCAATAGCCGCCCCGCTTTCTTCACTGGCTTTATTGCCGCTGCCCATGCCGTCGGATAAGGCTAAGAGGTATTGACCATTCTTTATTTCCATAAAGGAATAGGTATCTCCCGATATGGAGCTGCTGTCCTTAGATTCTTTTGCTACCCCTGTCATAATCCTGTATTTTTCTTCTTCTATGAGCTTCAGTTTGCAGTTTTCCTTACCGTTAAGCCCAGCACATCCGCTGCCTGCAAGTTTCATCTTTCTTCCTAAGATTTGACTGACTACAGGCACAATATTCTTTGTGCAGATCCTTTTTCCTCTGCAGGGGGAATGCTCAATAACCACTTCATATTTGTTTTGACGGTTTGAAACGACCATTACATCGGATACAACAATATTTTCCCTATCAAGTTCTACCTTAATTGCCTGTTCTAATTCTTCTTTAAAATAAACTTGTCCATAGACTTCCACTGCCAAATTCCCAATGATGGAGGAAACCCCTCTTAATTGTTCCGATACCAGTTCCCTGCTTTCTACAATTCTGTTATGCCAAAGCAGATTTAATTTATACAGTTCAAACATCCTGTTGGTTGTATCTACAAAGACATCGACCTTCAGGCACTTTTCTATAAAGTCCTGAGGGATATCATTGACATCTATGCGAGATTTTCTTTCTGCAGCCGATAAAATACTGAATACCGTTTGGTATGTATTATAAAAATCGCTTTCCCAGCAATGGGAACAAAGTCCGCAATCCTGACATACTCTGGAAGCCACATCTTCAATCAGCATGGAAACGTCTCTTTGATTTAAGCTGGTCTTTTTCTTTGAAATATTAGAAAACGTCTTTGATAATTTTAAAAAGGCATTGGAAAAAGCCTCTAACTGTTGTGCTGTAATATCTCTTATGCGTTTATAATACACTTCTTGTCCCAGATTAGGCTCATAATTTATAAACTGTTTAATTAGGGTTATAATCCCTGCAGGCAGAGAGAGGAAAAGAATTATGGCTGCAAGGATAGGCTTTAAAAAATCATAGGTAATCGCCGTACCCTCAAAATAAAAAGAAATGATCACCTGTCCTAATAAAAAGCCTATACCGCTTCCTACACGACCGATCTCTTTAAATAAACCTGCAATCATACCGGATATACCTAATATACCGATGGATACTGCAGGCATTACCCCTATAAGGGTAAGAATCGTCCCAATCACAATCCCTATGGTCCCTCCGATAGAAGGTCCGCCTATAAAACCGAATAATAAAACCAACAAGATGCTAACAACTTCCCGAAAATAAATTCCACTGATAGAAAAATCTATAATACCGGCAATGGCCGTCCCAAAGATTAAAATTAAACTAATAATTTCTTCATTGCTTAAAATCGTTCTTTTTAAAGGACCCCTCATACAAGAAATGGCGCTGCCGTATATATATGCAGCTGTAAAAACAAAAATACTCTCTAAGATCGCCACAATTAAGTAATATCCCGCAAAACCATGAATCCCTGCTGTCACCATCCCCATAACAAAACATGCGATCATTGCCATGACAGCTTGTACAATTTTAGTTGGCGTGTATCCTTTGGTTTCCATAAAATGCTGAAGCATAATCATCAAAATAAAGGCGCCAATATATTTCGAAGATAAGGTAGAATCTCTTACACTTAAGACTCCGGCAGCGGAGAATAACAACAGCCACATTCGATTCGCCTTCGTATGTAGTCCTGCAGCAAAATACGCAATACTTAAAGGAAGTAAATTGGTAAAAAGAATGACTCTGGAAATCATGAATCCTAAAAGATCAATGAATAAGTCCTTATACGTGGTACCTAGAAAAATTTCTTTCCAATGGATTGTTTTTTTTACTTTAGGTATATCTGTTTTCTTAAAAGTACGATATTCTACACGTTCCATCTTTATATTATCCCTCCCTAATTTTGCCTTTTCATTATAATAGAAAGGGATCAAATTATTTGTCATTATCTGGAAAACATTTTAAAAACCTTTAGACAACTTGTCCATCCATTTTACAAAAATTTATAAAGACATAAAAAAAGATATATGCAAAGAATTGCATATATCTTTTTTTATGATGGGCGCAACAGGGCTCGAACCTGTGACCCCCTGCTTGTAAGGCAGGTGCTCTCCCAGCTGAGCTATGCGCCCTTATGGTAGCGGAGGACGGAGTCGAACCGCCGACACTACGGGTATGAACCGTATGCTCTAGCCATCTGAGCTACTCCGCCAGATTTGGTTGCGGAGAGAGGATTTGAACCTCTGACCTTCGGGTTATGAGCCCGACGAGCTACCAGACTGCTCCACTCCGCGACAAAAAATCCAACTGACAATACTATATTATAAAGAGCTTTTGGGACTTTGTCAACTATAATTTTTATTCTGTTTTTTCCATAAATACAATTTCATCTTCTTTTACCAGTCCCAGTTTTTCTCTGGCAACCTTTTCTATATATATATCGGATTGAATATGTTCTTTTTCTTTTACAAGTCGTGCCTGTTCTTCTTGCTCAATTTTAATTTTTTCACTGTATTCCATTTTTTGTTTTTCTAATCCCTTGTTTATCTTTTGTAAATCATAGGTTTTAAATGCAATCATGCCAAAAAATATAGCTAAGAATAGGGTATTCCAGCCAATGATACGTTTCTTCTGTTTTTTCCTTCTACTCAAAATAATCCCCTCTTCGCCCTTTTCGTCACCCATTATAGCAGGCAATATAGTATCTTAGTAAATTATTCTTCATCCGATTCAGATATCCTTTTTTTATTAAAGAAACTTTACACTTTTTTATACATGATATAAAGTTCCCTTAACATTTGTTTAGATTTGCGTTTTACCCTATTCTTTGATTTATGTATAAGGATTTTAGTTCTCACCCTCAGGATTCTCATAGGACGAGCAATCCATTTATAGGGGTAAGAAAGTATTTTCAAAATGATTTTGATAGGTATAAGGACAATTCTTATAAGTCCCCGGATAATCCTTTTGATCCAATAAATGATCCAGTCGGAAATTTTCATAAGGAAAATACTAAAAGTAAAAAAGTATGTTACATTTCCAAGAAAAGCTCCTAGTAGTGCAAATCCCCTAATCTCTCCATAGTTTTTGCTAAAGAGTACAAAAAACATAAAACCGGATACGATGATCCAATAAATCAAGTCTTCTAACTGAATGAGCCAGTCGGGATGGGGAATAATCTTTCTGATGATACGGAATACGTCATAAAAAATACCTATAATGATCCCTGCTTCAACGGCAGCAATAAAGATCTGCGCCTGCTCACTAATAGATACAATCAAGTTGATCCACCCCTATTTAAAGAGCTTTCCTAAAAATGAATTTCCTTTCTTTGAGAAAGACTCTCCATCATTATAAACTAAGCTTTCTATCTCACCTTCTATTTCCAGTTCTTTTTTCTCCAGATTAAGCTTGTTTACATGAAGTTCGGTACCTTTTATGGTGAGCATGCCCATTTCTGTTTCAATATCTACATTTTCTTCATCAAATGCAAGTACATCCAAGACTCCTGTGATAGAAAGATTTTGTCGATCTTGCATGATAATATTGTGACCTTTAGGATTAATCATTTTATCTTCCATAGAATTACCACCTTTCAATTCAACCTACAAACTTTCCATTTTATTTATATATATTGAAGGTTGTATTGAAAAATGATTATTAATTATAAATGTCTGTACATATTCTCTACATCTTCTTTTTTAACATGTTCCTTTACATCTAATACTTCAACTTTTGTAACATTATTGCCAAAGCGTATTTCTATGATGTCTCCTACTTTTACAGCTGTACCGGCTTTTGCTTCTTTTCCGTTTATTAAAACTCTTCCGGCATCACAAGCTTCATTGGCAATGGTTCTTCTTTTAATTAAACGGCTTACCTTAAGATATTTGTCTAAACGCATGGGTTCATCTCCTAATAATCTTTTTATAGAGCAAAAAAATCTACACTCGAAAAAGTGTAGATTTATCATTTGTGATATGTATAAATGGTATCGAGTATTTTACTTAGCGTTTACGGCATCTTTTAAAGCTTTTCCAGCTTTAAATCTTGGTGCTTTAGAAGCAGGAATGTTCATTACTTCTCCTGTTTGAGGATTTCTTCCTTCTCTAGCTGCTCTTTCTGCTACGTCAAAAGTTCCAAAGCCAACTAATTGAACTTTTCCGTTTTTAGCAAGTTCTTCTGTTACTACTTCTTCGAAAGCTTTTAATACTTTTTCAGTGTCTTTTTTGCTCATTTCAGCTTTTGCAGCCATAGCTGCTACTAATTCGGACTTGTTCATAATCCTTCCTCCTCTTATTTCTTTTTACATTGTAATGTAGAAATAAAACACTACTCAATTTTAGAGACTTTAAGCTTAGATTCCTCCCATAACTTGTCCATTTCTTCGAGAGTCATGTCTTCTAACCTTCTATCCCTTGAAATTGCAGTATTTTCAACGTATTCAAATCTATTTATAAACTTTTCTATCGTATTTGTCAAGGCAAATTCAGGATTTATTTTTAAAAATCTAGCAATATTTACAATAGAAAATAATAAATCCCCATATTCTTCCATTATATGTTCGTTATTTCCTGATTTATGGGCTTCCCTGAACTCCTCGAACTCTTCGTTAACTTTGTCCAGTGCATCTTTTATATCTGTCCAATCGAACCCTACATGTGCTGCCTTTGCCTGCACTTTATAAGCTCTGACAAGGGCAGGAAGTACTTCGGGAACGCTTTTTAAAACTTCTGTTTGGCTTTCAAAGCCTTTTTCTTTTTTCTTAATCTGCTCCCAATTCTGTAAAATTTCTTCCGTAGACTCTACAGTTGTATCTCCAAAAATATGCGGATGCCGCAAAATGAGCTTTTTACAAATGCCGTCTATGACATCGTCTATTGTAAATTCCTTATTTTCTTCGGCAATTCTTGAATGAAATACGATCTGCAGAAGCAAATCTCCCAGTTCTTCTTTTAAACTCTCCTGATCACCTTTTTTAATGGCGTCTATCACTTCGTAACTTTCTTCAAGAAGATTCGGAAGAAGGCTCTCATGGGTTTGTTTTAAATCCCAGGCACAACCATTTTCACCCCTTAGAGTTCTCATAATTACCAAGAGGTCTTCATAAGTATATTTTTCTTTTTTGACCATTCTGCACCCACTCATTTAATCTAATGTTAACTTAATGACTTGAATTCAACATGAGTATAGCATAAAATACATTTCATTACAAATAGTCCAATTGACTTAAAATGTATGATAAATGCAGACAGAAATTCTATCTGCATTTATTGTTCCATTTGTTTTCCTAAAAATCCTGCTGCTGATTGTGCCAGCTTAGTCTCCACTTCTCCCATTTGGGCATTCTTGTCAGCGGATAAGAAAATGACCGCTCCCACAACATCTCCTTCAGCTATAATTGGGGATATAAGTTCAGAAGTATAATTGCTTGAAGATTCATCTGCTAAAATAGGAATAAACTTCTCATCATCTTTTGATGCGGTAAATACGGTTCTTTCTTCAATAACTTTTTCAAGGGATTGGCTGATGCTTTTATCCAGGAATTCTTTTTTAGAGCCTCCTGAAACGGCAATGATTTGGTCTTTATCCGCAATACAGGTAATGAGTCCCGTAGTTTGAGCCAATGCTTCAGCGTACTCTTTTGCAAAGGTTCCTAATTCACCAATAGGAGAGTACTTTTTCAAAATAACTTGTCCGTCGTGATCTGTGAAGATTTCAAGAGGGTCTCCTTCTCGGATACGAAGGGTTCTTCTTATTTCCTTTGGAATAACAACACGTCCTAAATCATCTATTCTTCTTACGATTCCAGTAGCTTTCACATAGATTCCTCCTCTAATCTCTAGCGTTCGTAATCGTTTTCAGTAATAGTATGATTACAATATTGCTATTTTATGCATGTTTTCCATTTTTCTTCTAAAACAAAAAACGAGGAAAAGAAGCGTTCACTTAGGGATTGAAGAAAAACTTAAATGAACAGCTTCAAGCGGGGCAAAAAAGACCAGTCATGTTCAAGCGTAATTGCTTGTAGTGACT
>JGI24712J26585_10000570_pt1 | contig 31526 bp, 25 predicted proteins | sample BioPla3DNA2_FD_26585 | JGI IMG/M metagenome (IMG submission 26585)
TATCACTTATACAATGATGGGAGCTTCAAAGCTAAGGGATATGGAAGACGACTTCGGTGTTATTCCGATGGTTAAGTTCGATGAGTCTCAGCCGGAATATACCACGGCTCCTCACAACGGTTTCTCTGCTTTAGCGATTATTACGACTACTCAAAACCCGGACGCNGTGGCNGCTTTCTGTGAGGCTATGTGCGCCGAGTCCTACAAAAGCGTTACGCCGGCATATTACGAGATTGCCCTTAAAGAAAAATACAGCCGTGATCCCGAAACTCAGGCAATGCTCGACTTAATCAGAGGCTCGCTCAAGTTTGATTTCGGCTATGTCAACTCCGCCAGNTTAAACAGCGTAATGCAGCAATTCCGCGATCTTGTTAACGGCAAGCCCGACAAGGTTGCTTCGACACTTGCAAAAAATATGACAAAATGCCAAAAAATGCTTGAGACATACCTGGAAAAATACAGTGAGCTTGGATAAAACGGATTTTCCATATTCTGAAGTAAATTAAACACAATGAAAACAATCAGAAAGATCACTTCGCTGCTGCTTGCACTTTTTATTGTCTTGGGATTTATTGTTGCTTGCGGTAACACAGATAGCTATAATATTCCCGATAATGAAATTAGCGACGAAACATCGGCAAGTGTTGATACAACCGAGTCAATAGGCGAAACTGATCGAACACAAGTCAAAGATAATCTTCCGGATGATCTTGATTTTGATGGACAGGAAATAAGACTGTTATATCGCAGCGACGGCGCATACCTTAACCAGGAAATATTCAGCGATACCGACACCGGAGAGGTTGTGGATACCGCAATTTATCGCCGAAACATGTCGGTGGAAGAAAGGCTTAATATCAAGATATTACCGATCGGCGTCAACTGCGATATACATTCCGGAGCTGAAGTTAATTCAAAAGTCAAAAAAAGTGTCACTTCGGGCTCGGATGATTATGATATAGCTGCAAATCACATGAGCCAGATGACCCCGCTTGCTGTAAGCGGCATGTATGCAAATCTCAGAGCGCTTAGTTACCTTGATTTCGATCAACCATGGTGGGCGACCGACTTCATGAAAAACCTTACCATTTACGATAAATGCTATATGATGGCGGGAGATATAGGACTTTCGATGATCGAAAGCACTTATATACTTTATTACAATAAAGTCATATATGAAAACTATTTTCCCGGCACTTCAATGTATGACATTATTAACAACAACATTTGGATTATCGATAAAATGGCTGAGCTTTCAAGAACTGTATATTCCGACCTTAACGGCAACAACGAAGCTGATAAAGATGACCAATACGGTTATTACGCCGATATAGTGCGTACTTCAGACGGAATGTTGGGAAGCTGCAACATACAATTTGTCGAGATAAATGAATCCGGTGACCCGTATTTTGTTCTTGAACAAAATGAAAGGACATTTGAATTCATCGAAAAGGTACATTCACTTCTATATGACGATAACCAGACATTTATTTACAACAGCACCGGTCTTGATACCGAAAACACCCTCGGTTTTATAAGCGGGAAAGCGCTGTTCTTTCCGTATACCATGTTCGGAGCAGCTTATCTGCGGGACATGGAGAACGATTGGGGCATTATTCCTTTCCCAAAACTGAATGAGGAACAGGATAAATATTATACAACCGCGCACAACGGTTTCTCGGCTTTCGCAATACTCTCAAGCTGTCGGTATCCCGATATCGCAGCCGCCTTCTGTGAGGCTATGTCAAGCGAGTCATACAGATATGTAACTCCGGCGTATTACGATACTGCTTTAAAGGAGAAGTACAGCCGTGACCCGGAAACTCAGGCGATGATAGATCAGATACACGGCTCGTTATATTTCGATTTTGCCTATGTAAATTCAGCAAACTTTTCGGATGTAATGCAGCAGTTCCGAGATCTTGTGCAAAATAATAAAGATCAGGCTGCTTCGGCGCTTGCCAAAAAGATGACCACAAGTTCCAAGCTCCTTGAAAAATACCTTGAACAATATAAGGAATTAGACACATAAATCATTTTACCCCAAAATCCAAAGGAGGAATATCCTAATGAATGCACCGCTTAAAGTTGGTGTCGTCGGAATGGGCGGCATCGGTTATACCCATTGCAACTGCTACAAAAACGATTCGCTGGCTGAACTTGTCGCTGTCTGCGACATAATTAAAGAAAAAGCTGACAAAGCTGCCGAAGATTTTGGATGCAAGGCTTATTATTCTGTAAAGGATATGCTCAAAGCTCATCCGGAGCTTGACATAGTTGATGTTACCACTTCCGGTTATGAGAACGGTTCCCTTCACTACGAACCGACTATGCAGGCTCTCGACGCCGGCAAGCATGTTCTCTGCGAAAAGCCGCTTTCAAACGAAGTCACCGAAGCTCGTGAAATGGTTGCTTTTGCTAAGGAAAAAGATGTTTACCTCGGCTGCAACCTTAACCACTACTTCACCCAGCCTGCTGAGCGCGCCCGCAAATACATGGACGACGGAGAAGTCGGTCAGCAGATATATTGCATCAACAAGGTCGGATTTGACGGCTCTGAATTCGGTTACGGCGCTCCGCACAAGAATTCCCGCTGGATGAGACCTTATTCGCATACCAAGGCTTTCCTCATTCATCCGCTTTCGGTTATGCGTTATTTCTGCGGCAACGTGACCCATGTACAGGCGTTCATGGATCGCCCCGCTTGCCGAGCGGCTGCCGGAGACCTTATGCTTTCAATTCAGTCATTGCATATGCGTTTTGAAAACGGATGCATCGGCTATCTGCTTTCCCAGCGCGGCGACGCAATGTTCGGACTCGGCGGCTGGTGGAGCTTTGAGCTTGCCGGTACAAGGGGTACCTTCGTAATCGAAAACTGTGTTGAAAAACTGACTTACTACAAACAGGGACAAGCTCCGGAAGTCATGGACACCGGACTCACCGATTTCGGCTCGACATTCCCGAACCGCATCCACGCTTTCCTTGAAGATGTCACAAACAAGGTTCCTAAGGATTATCTGCGCTCCTCCGGACGTGACGCGCTCGCCTGCCTTGAATACATATTCGCGGCAATCGACTCTTATGAGAGCGGCGGCGAAATTGTTCGCCCGAATCCGCTGCCTCCGCTTCACGGCGATGTCAGCATTCTCAGATAATTTGATTTCTTTCCTTATACCCAAATATTTTAAATAAAACTCATCCCCTGAGCGATTCCGATAATAAGAATTGCTCAGGGGATGTTTCTGTTGATTGAACATTTATTCTTGACAGGAGATAAAAATTATCCTGCGGGAAGGCTTAAGCGTTCTTAATTCAGCAGCGCCATTTCGGCGAACTGCACGATATCGTCGTTTTCAATCCAGACTTTGAAGTATTTATATGCTGCCGTATTGTCGAATTTAAAGACATGCCAGGTGAAGTTTGTTTTTGTAAGCAGACTGCGTCCGTCTTTCACGTCAGCCATCAGCTCCCAGGAAGAACCGTCGTTTGAGCCGTATATTTTCCATTTCTGCGGATTTCTGTAAACATTGCCTGCCGTGTCGTTAGCTGTCATGAAAGCATAATACTCGGCTTTGACTCTTTCCTTTGTTTCAAAGTAGAATTCAGATTCGCCGTAACATTTATAGCAATATTTTGTACCTGCATATGAATCGAAAAGGTTGTGTACTTCCTCTCCTCCGAAGCCTTCGTTTGTGCATCTGACATTTTTAACGCCGATCTTTTCAATGAAGTTGGTTTTACTTTCCATCAGCTTTTTTGTTTCGTCATCCGCATAGTCGGCTTCTTCGGCGCTTCCGCCCTTCATCAGCCGCATTGTCGTGAAATCCTCCAGATGGTATATCTCATCGAGCCAATCAATGCGATTCTGCGCCCATTCTGCCAGATATTCATAATGCTCGCGGTAATTTTTCAAGACTCTGATAAATTCGGTTTCACGGTTCTGTCTGGTGCCGAATATCGGCCATCTTATAAAATTCCTCTCGTAAGATCTGATTTTTTGCGAGCCTTCGTCAATGACTGACTGAGGTATGGTATAAATCTTTGTTTCTTTTATCTCATCCCAGCGTTTAACTACAAGCTCACGGAACCAATCGTTTTTCATCGACAGATAATACCACTGATTTCCGCCGCCTGAACCAAGCGGTAACGCAGTAAATAATCCTTCATAGAATTCAGCTCCGCTGTCGGCATTTCCGAGTGATAAGTCGAAGTCCCAGATCGGACCGAAGTGAAGTTTTCCGCCTTTGTTTTTATAAAGGTAATATGAATCCCAGCCGGTATCTAAGTTTTTTACAACCTCCTCAACAAGATATGTATCAATAAGCGAGTTGAAGTCGATGTATTTTTCCATCTTCTTCCTATCGCCGCTTCTGACTGCTTCAAGAGCTTTTTCCATATAATCGCGGATAAACTCTACTTGTTTTTGTCTTGTCTTCCTGTTCTCGGAAAGATCGCTGTGCACCTGATAAAGCTTTCCTGCGACATAGAAGGTTTCTTTGTCGGAATAACCGGAAAGCTCGACAAGATAACCGATATCGACATCGGTCATATAATCTCTTGTGTCAATCCAAACGCGAGCCCGAGAGTCTCGGATTTCCTCCGCAACAAGATAAACACCGCGGTATTCACCGTTCAGAAACACCTCGACCGATATCGACGCCGGCGAAAATTCAATTCCCGAAAGGCTTCTTGCAAGCTCAAGGGCTACATGATTGCGCTGAAGCGACTGATCGCATACATTTGCAAGCATTACCCATACTCTATCCTTTGCCATTCCAAGATTAAAAAGATTCACCTTTTTCTGAAATCTCATCTTGTAGGATTTTTTCTCATAGCTCCAGGTGTTGTTTCCGCGACCGCGGATCTGGATTTCCTGCGGTTCCATATCGAATTTTCCCGCTGCGTATATGGCGAATTTCGCGCCGATATATTCGGTTTTCGACTTTACATCATGACCGGTTTCGGTATCTATTGCTATGATAGGCATATCAAGGACATCGTAATCGAAGATAGCGGTTATTACGGTGTCCTCTGAGATGTTTTTAAGACTGTCGGAACGGGTTCGATTGGTATTGCCGTCTGACCAGCGAACGAATTTATATCCGAAGTTCGGGACAGCTTCTACTATCTTTTCTTCATCACTCAACTTTCTTATCGCCCCGCCGCTTACCTTGCCGGCGCGCTTAGAGTTAACGGTATAACCGATGTAGATATCGTCGTTATCGGGAAAATTGTCGATTTTAACCGGTGTTTCCTGAAGATATTGCTTTTCATTCGGTGTTTGCGTTTCAGATATATTTCCGGTCAGGGCGGGAACATCTTCGGTTTCCGCGCAGGCGAAGATAACCGGAAGAGCCAGGATTATAGTTAAAAGAAATACTATTGTTTTGATTTTGATGTTTTTCATATGTTTATCGTTTCACGGTGTAAAAACACGACTGATTAGTTTATAAAAAGAGCGCAATTCGAATACGCTGACATTAATGACTTATAAATAAATAACGGTATCACAGAATATTTAATAAAAAGTATGGTAAATCAAATTTAAATCTGGTATAATATACATAATAATATACAAGCGAGGCAATTATTATGAAAATCAACCAAAATTATCTGAATGTCAAGAAAAGCTATCTGTTTACCGAAATAGGAAATCGGGTTAAAAAATTCCAGTCCGATAACCCGGACGCCGACGTTATTAAACTCGGTATAGGCGATGTAACGCTGCCCCTTGCGCCGGTTGTTGTCGATGCGCTGAAAAAAGCGGCGGACGAGATGGGGGAAAAACAGGGTTTCCGCGGTTATGGTCCCGAACAGGGCTATGATTTTCTGCGGGAGGCTGTCCGAGACTACTATCTTAAAAGAAACATTTGCCTTGAAGCAAACGAGATATTTATTTCTGACGGAGCCAAGAGCGACCTCGGAAACATACTTGACCTGTTCAGCGAGTGCAACACCGTATTGGTGCCGGATCCCGTTTATCCGGTTTATGTAGATACAAATATAATGGCAGGCAGAAAAGTTATTTTCGCCGACGGAACCGAAGAAAACGGTTTTCTTCCGATGCCGGACGAAAACATCAAGTGCGATATTATATATATATGCTCCCCGAATAATCCGACCGGAGCGGTTTACAGCCGCGAAGAGCTGAAAAAGTGGGTGGATTACGCAAACTCGATGGACGCCGTTATCCTGTTTGACGCCGCATACGAAGCTTTTGTTACCGATGAAGCGCTTCCGAGATCGATTTATGAAATCGAGGGAGCAAAAAATTGCGCGATCGAATTCAGTTCTCTTTCAAAGACGGCCGGATTTACCGGTACCCGCTGCGGATATACCATTGTTCCCCACGCGCTTATTCGCGAAGGACAGACGCTGAATCCTTTCTGGCTGAGACGTCAGACGACTAAGTTCAACGGCGTTTCATATATCATACAGCGCGGAGCCGAAGCGGTGTTTACCGAGGCGGGACAGAGGCAGATTAAGACATCGCTTGATTATTACCGCGAAAACGCTAAAACCATTACCGAAGGACTTGATAAACTCGGAAAGAAATATGTCGGCGGAAAGCATTCTCCATACATCTGGATGCGCTGCGACATGCCGTCATGGGAATATTTCGATCTGCTGCTTAACAAAGCAAACGTCGTAGGAACTCCCGGCGCCGGATTCGGCAGAAACGGAGAGGGATGGTTCCGACTTACCGCTTTCGGTGACGCCGATGCGACAAAGGAAGCCGTAAAGCGTATAATAGCCCTCGGTTGAGCTTTGTATTAACCTATAAAAATTCAGGTGACAGCGCGTTTTTGGATATGCAAAGCCGCCAAACTTGCTCCTTCGAGCTTTAAAAGAGCTATCTTTCTCTCAATTCCGCCCGCATATCCGGTTAAATCCCCGTCAGCGCCTACAACCCGGTGACAGGGAATAAAAATCGAAAGCGGATTGTGAGAGACAGCTCCGCCGACAGCGCGGGCTGATACGTCGGAACTGTTTCTGTCGGCTATGCGCTTTGCGATATAGCCATAGGAAACGGTCTCGCCATATTTTATATCGCAAAGCTCCAACAATACCGTTTTTCGGAACTCAGAACCTGTAAACTTCAGTTTCGGAAAGAAAGTCGGATTATTGCCCGCAAAATAGATATCAAGCCACGAAACTGCGCTTTCGGTAAACCTATTTTGCGAAAATGTTGCCGCTGAGATATCAGGAAAGTATTTTGAACCGTAAAACCATGCGCCGCGCAAACCTTCATTGTCTGCCGCGAGCAGCATTTCACCTAAAAGCGAAGGATATATAAAGCAAATCATCTTGACTTATAATTCGTCCAAAGACTTAGAAAAAGCCGGAAGAAGATATTCCATAAACCATTCGACTTCTTCATTCTCCATACCTTTAAGGATCTCGAGCGTCGAGGAATATGCCGCGTCAAACTCTCGGTTTCCGCTGTTTTTCTCAATTATGCACTTAATCAGCGCGCAAAGCTTGTCCGCCGCTTTTATTAGCGAGGTTTCCGGATAGTTATCAGGTTTTAAAAGCTTTTCGTATGCAGGACGCAGCTCATCCGGCAGCTTTGAAAGCAGGTTTTCTTTTGCGGCAGCTTCAATGTCTGCGTAAGAGCGCCTCATGGTATCGCTCGCGTATTTTACGGGAGTCGGCAGGTCGCCGGTTACCACCTCTGCGGCGTCATGGAAAAGCGACAACAGCGCCGCGCGGGCAGAATCATAGTTTTTTCCAAAAACTGAATTCCCGATCTCACACAGGCAGTGAGAAATCACGGCGCATTCCATTGTATGGCGTGAAAGCGTTTCCGGCTCTGTGCTGTGCATGAGGCTCCAGCGCTTTATATACCTTTGTCGGAAAAGCATCGCTAAAAATGAATAGTTCATATGAAATTCCATTGTTTATGAGGTGTTAAATTGAAAGTAAAGCTCTTATCACACACACCGGATCCTGACAGACTTGTAGCCGTCGCGGCTAAACTATGTTATTCTGCGTCTGACATAGATCAGCTCGAAGAAAAACAGACTCCCGATAAAGTGGAGGAGTTTTTAGACCGCTTAGTTGAGATAGGTCATGAAAGTCCGGTTGAACACGCTTCCTTTACTTTCGCTGTTGAAGGCGTCTCAAGGTCGCTTCTGGCTCAGATAACGAGACATCGGATCGCGTCATTTTCGGTTCAAAGCCAGCGTTATGTCGATAAGTCGAATTTTGAATATATCCTTCCGCCGCAGATAGAGGCTATTCCCGATGCCAAAGCGGAATTTATCGCAGCGATGGAAGAGGACGCCGCTCATTACGAAAGCATTCGGCTTAAGCTTATCGAAGGGCATACCAAGCGCCTTGTCGACGAAGGAACAGAGGAAACCCAAGCCCGCAGACAAGCCGAAAAGATGGCAAACGAGGATGCGCGTTACGTGCTATCAAACGCTTGCGACACGAAGATCATTATGACAATGAACGTCCGCTCGCTTTACAACTTCTTTCGGCTGCGCTGCTGCCGCCGCGCTCAGTGGGAAATTCGGGCGCTTGCAACCGAAATGCTGAAGCTGTGCAAATCGGTATCTCCCCTGCTCTTCCGGAAAGCCGGACCTTCCTGCGTGTGGGGAGGATGCTCTGAGGGAAAAATGTATTGCGGTCATATTGATGAAGTCAGAAAAGAATTCCGGGAAATGAAATAAACTCCGGCTTTTTTATATAGCCTTGATTTCACCCTTGCGAAACGCAAGGGTGAATTTTTTAAAGAACTTCAATGTCTATGAATCTGTAAAATGCGCCCGGCTCTTCGGTTTCATGAGTCGCAAGGACAGCGAAGGTAAAGTATGTCTCATTAGGATCGGCAGCATTCAATTTAACCGTAATATCATGCTCGCCTTCGTCAAGCTCAAGAATTGCGGTGCGGTTTTTTTGACAGCGGTGATATGCCGGCATATAATCGCAGTTGTCGCTTGCATTGATGATGGTTTTTCCGTCAAGCGATACTTCGACGGGAACTACTGTCGAACACATCAGCTTTACTTTACGTTTTAACGGATTGTAGAGTTTAGCTTTTGCTGCATGAAGCGTCTCTCCGTTATCTTCAAAGCGGACGGTTGTGCCGTCTATTACCTTATTTACACCGTCAAGCTCCCAATGGGAAGCGCGAAGCAAAGTGAAAGGCGCGCGATATTCGATCCAGGGGCTTGAACCGTTAAGCCGTGTTATGATAAGATCGAAACGATTGATGAAATCAAGCTTGTCAGAGCTGTTTGTAATATCAAAGGAGAGCGAAGCTTCTTCTGAGACTTCAAGCGTAAGCTCCGATTTTTGCGGATACGCGCAGAAAACATCCGAACGCGGAAGTATAGAGGCAAATATCCTCCATTTCCCTTTTGTATTGTTTTTGAAAGTAAAATTGACTTTCTTTGTTTCACCATAGCTTACGGAAGGTGAGCCGTCATAAGTTATAGTAACATTTAAACCGTTTTCCGGCTTTTCGCCCTCCGGGAAAACATAGCTCTGAATGTCAAAATTGTCGGGAAGAACGGTGCTTATATTTTCAAGCTGCAGCTTTTTGTGCATCAAAACGGTTCGGCGGGTTAGCTCGTGCAAGTCTTTCGGCGCGTCAAAGCCTCGGACGGCAGGACTCACGCGGATTTTATCTCCGATTGGTTTAGACCATTTTTCCGGAATATAAGAGCTGCCGTAAAGTATTCCGTAAAGAGCGCCGAGGGTTGCTCCGGTGCAGTCGGTGTCATAGCCCATATTGACGGCCTTTAGAATCCCGTCTCCGAAGTCTTCGCCATAGAGAAAGCCGCAGATTGTAAAGGCAAGGTTCTGAGGAGCGTCGGTGAAGTTTGCTCTGCCGTGCGCTTCAAGAATTCTGTCACGGATATCTATATAGCTGACGCCTTCTGAAAACCACTTTACCGTGTCGCTGAGCGCCGCCTTTACGCGCGAATAATCCGGCAGAAATTCCAGCGCTTCGTTAATCAGATTTATTTTATCTTCGTCGCTTTTTACATCTCTGACAAAAGCAAGGCTTTCGAGCGCGGCGTTGAATATTTCGCCATACATTCCCTCGCCGCCGGCATGGTCTACCACAGCGTCGCACATTGCAAAGTATGCCGCCATCTTTGGGTCTCCGGCGGCAACCGCCGCCCATAATTCGGAGCGGATCGGCGAACCCATGCAGTCGGTAAAGGGGTTATCGTATTTTCCGGAGAACGGCGGAATAAAACCGAGACGCAGCGCGGTCACGCCGTAACCATATTCATCAAAGGGAAAATATACATGCTCCGCCCATTCGCGCCCCATCTCAGCCGGACCTATGTTTATACCATAATTCTCTATTGCATGGAGGTTGACAAGCTGCAGGTCAAGGTCGTCGTTTTCCATCGCGCCGTTTTCGTCAATTTTAGGATAGAAGGTCAAATTCATCCAACTTTTATTGCCTTCGACCGGAGCGCCTAAGGTGCCCCCGATGTTTTTTCCGAGCCAGCAGGCGTATATCTTATCGTAAAGTACGGCTTCGTCCAATTAAATCACCTCGTATAATAGATAAAAAAATACCGTCCGGCATTTTTTTCTTGCCGGACGGTAGACTGTCAGTCAAGAATGCCGAATTTATATGCGGGATCCATCGGTTTTGTGCGATTGTATTTTGAGGTTATCTCAATGTATTTGCCGGTGTCGCTTGATGTGGTGAAGGATTCCATTACTTCAAGCACATGAAGGGTCTGATGCCAGTCGCTTCTCGCGCATCTGCCGGTTTCGATTGATTTGGCAAAATCGGCAAGTCCGAGACCGCGGCTGTTGTCAGCGTAGGGGAACATAAGCGGGAATTCTTTCCAATGCCCGTCTTCGGGACGCCAGATGCTTACCGGTCCACCGAAGCAGTTGGGGTCGGGAACGGAAAGGCTGCCCTCTGTTCCGTATATCTCAATTCTTGGAGTCTGCGAAGCATATGCGTCGAATGTCGTCCAGATAGAGCCGATAATCCCGCTGTCAAACCGCATCGAGCCGTGAATGTATGTCGGGCAGTTTACTTTGATTATCTCTCCGAAGTGGGGTTCTGCGGTTATCAGTCGCTCCTGGAAGGTGGTTCTGACCATTCCGCAAACGCCGCTTACACCGCCAAGCAGGTTGATAAGAGCGGTAATATAATACGGTCCCATATCAAACATCGGTCCGCCGCCGAACTGATAATAGAAATCCGGGTCGGTATGCCAGGACTCGTGACCGCGGCAGTTGAAGAATGCGGCTGCGCCGACAGGCTCGCCGATAAAACCGCTGTCAAGCAGGCGCCTTGATGTCTGTATTCCCGCACCCATGAAGGTGTCGGGAGCGCCGCCGAGCATAAGTCCCTTTTCCTTAGCGATTCTTACAAGCTCAATTCCTTCATCAAGCGAAGCGCCGAGCGGTTTTTCCGAATATACCGATTTACCGGCTTCAAGCGCGGCTTTAGTGACTTCGAAATGCTGATACGGTCTTGTAAGGTTCAGAACGATATCGACATCCGGGTCGGCAAAAGCGTCGTGCATGGTTTCGTAAAGATTCGGAACGTTATATTCCTTTTGCGCTCTCTCCGCGCGTTCGCGAATAAGGTCGCATACGCCGATAAGCTCAATTTCTTTAAAAACTTTAGTAATGTTGTGCAGATAAATCCCACTGATCGAACCGCAGCCGATCATAGCTACATTAAGAGACATAATTTACCTCCTGTAATACCTTTAAATATTAAATCTTATAAAGCAGTTTGTTTTCAAGATATTTTTCGTCAGAAAGACCGTTTTTAATTGCGTATTGCTTGCTGTCAGCCGCCCAAAGAAGACCTCGGCGCATTAGAACTTCGGCAGTCGGGGATTTATCGAAGATATCGTCGTGATGACCGAGTGAGTTATAAAAAACTCTCCCTGCTCCCCAATATTTTGTCCAGATAACCGGCATATCGACAGGTTTATTAGCCGCATAAAAGCCATTGACAAGAGGAAAACGAGTGGTCGCAAGAACTTCTACTGCCGGGTCGATGTGCATATAGTACTGTTCGGAGCAGACTTCGAAATCTTCAAGCCCTTCGATAATCGGCGAACTGCCGTGATTGATATTTACCATATATCTTGTGCCGTCGTTGCCGGGATGGGCAACCCACTGACCGCCTGTAATAAACTGCCAATCGGGACTGTCGCGGAAACTGTCGCACATACCGCCGTGACAACCGGCTAACCCGGCGCCGCGGCCAATGGCTCTTGAAATATTTTGAACATATTCATGTTTAATACTGTCGCTTGTCCAACAGGCAACGAAGAGGTCATATTCAAGAAGTTTTTCGGCGTCGGCAAGACAGTCGAGGGTGTCGTAAATCTCGGTTTGGACGCCGCCTTCGTTCAGCAGGCGGGCGAATCTTACGGATGTCAGATGAGGCTCGTGGCCATCCCAACCACCCTGGAAAATCATAGCTTTTTTCATGAATTTTATACACCTCCGGTTAAATGTAAAATAAACATTACATATACTATACCACGGTTAAAGCTAAAAATCAAGACTATTCTCGATTTTAAATTAAACTTTTGTATTTTTATTCGGTTTTTATTGACATAAACAATTTTATATAATATAATGTAATAAAATGGTATTAAAAAAAACGGAGGCAGGTATGATTACGCTTGAAAACGGCATATTAACTGTAAAAACCGCCACCCAGACCGCGATTTTCAGCAACGGCGCTCTTATTTCTCTTAAAGACTCGGAGGGGCGAAGTTATATCGAAAACTCCCCCGAAGCAGAGGCTTTGTATCTGGTATTCAGATACGGTGAGAAAATAGGACTCAAAAATACCGGCTTCGGAAAAGTTTCGTCAAGAATTATTTCCGACAATAAAGCCGAGTTCTTCTTTGACGCCTGGGACGGCAACGGTGTCATTGAGATAACCGCCGACAATGAAACCGGCGATATTCTGATCGAACCAGAGGTAACATCGGCAAGGCATGGGGTATTAGCTGCCCGGTTCGGCGTCGGCGGTATTGACAAGCGTCTTTCGCTCGTCGCTCCTTTTTATCAGGGGATAAATATGCGCCTTGATGATGAGCTGCTTTCATCCAGAAAGTGGCATTGGCCGATGATGTGGGAAGCGGGACTTGTTATTTTAAACGATAATTCCGACGGATGTGGTTTCTGGATATGGACCGAAGATAACCGATACAGGGCAAAATCGGTATTGACCGGACAAGGTGAAAGCAAGGCGGAACTTGCGTTTGACGCCGAGGCATATGGTCCTATCGATCGAAACCTTTCTGCCGGAGGGCTCTGCTGGCGTATAAATGTTTATAAAGGCGGCTGGAAGACTCCTGCGGCGCGTTATCGCGACTGGCTATGGAAGGCTTATAACCTCAAAAAAGAAGAGGAGAAACGTTTTCCCTGGACAAAGGACATAAAGCTTGGTGTTTCCTGGTGTCCGTCAAACGCTGAGTTTATCGATGAGCTTGCAAAAAAAGTTGAGCCGAAAAAAATTCTCCTTCACCTGCCGCATTGGAGAGTACACAAATACGACCAGAATTATCCTGATTACACCCCGAGCGAAGATTTTAAACAATTCATCGAATACGCCGTATCCAAAGGCTTCCGCTGTATGCCTCACGCAAACAGCGTAGACATGGATCCCTCGATGCCGGAATACAGATATCTTCAGGATTACAAATACCGTGAAATCGAAAGAGGAACTTTCATGGGCTGGGGCTATCATAACGGCAGAGTTCTGGGAGTTCCCTCTTCAAATTTCGCGCTTGATACAAACAGAGATAAAAACGTTATGATAAAGGTGCATCCGGGGCTGGCGCTCTGGCGTTCGATATTGGCAAGACGGATTGACGAGGCGCTTGAACAGCTTAACTACATTACCGATACCGTATTCATAGATGTAACTCTCTGCTCATACAACCTTGAGAACTGCCTTGTCGACAACACGACTTCAATGGAGGGCATGAAGCGGCTGATTGCAGCTGTCGAGTCAATCCGAGGAGGACTTGCGGTCGGAGGCGAGGGATTAAATGAAATCACGATGCAAAACCTGACCTTCGCCCAGGCGCATCTCTTTGACAGCCATCAGGCAACCCGTAAAGGACTTGAGCGATGCGGCGGCAATGACCTGAACGACTTTATGTTCGGTCGGCTTGTGTCGACTATCGGCTACTCTGGTCTCGGCGGCGGAAGCGAAGACAGCGCTCTCCGAATGCGTATCCATGAGGAACACGGAGCTATCCCGACAATTACCTGCTCTGACCCGGAGCAAATAAAAAATCCCAACCCTGAATTAAAACGTATTTTCGAACTTGCAAACTCTTGAAGAGAAAGGATTTGACACTTATGTTTAAACGAATTTTATCAGCGCTTCTGATTGCCGTTATACTGCTTTCCGCAAGCTGCGGCGACAAAGGCAAATCCGGCGACACTCCGGCCGAAACCGAACAGAATACGACACCCGAACAAGTTGAAACAACGGAAACGGAACCAGAAACCGGCTTTAAGGACGATGTTCCCGATACCGATTACGAAGGCAAAGAATTCCGTATACGGACGATAGAAAACGCCAACGTCCATTCCATTGTCGATGTAGAGGAACAAACCGGTGATACTTATTTTGATTCGTTGTATATCCGCAACCGGGCTATCGAGGATCGATTCAACATAAAAATCGTCGGAACCGTTGTCGCTGACAATGCAGGCGAAGCAAAAATTATTTTGGCAGGCGACGACGCCTTTGACGTCGCGTCGGTACGTTGTGTAAACGCGATCACCATGTGGGAGGACAATCTTTTAATCAACACCGAAGATGTTCCGAATATCGACCTTACAAAACCATACTGGTCGCAGTCGATTAACGAATCAATTTCGCTTGCAAATCAAAATTACGTTGCGATAGGCGCCTTTGACATGAACGTTTACGACCTGACCTTCTGCCTTCTTTTCAACAAAAACGTTGCCGAATCATTCAGCCTTGAAAATATGTATTCTTTGGTTGACGAAGGCAAATTTACAATGGACAAAATGTCGGAACAGATGCAGGTGGTACTGGCTGATCTTAACGGTGACGACAAGTTTGATAAAAATGACAGATGGGGATATCTTGCGCATCCAAAAAATGTGCTTCCCGGCTTTTGGATCGGCGCCGGTGAAAAAACCATTCAAAAGGACGAAAACGACCTGCCTTACAACAACATGATGACTGACAGGTTCAATTCGGTATTCAACAAAACATTTGAAATAACCTATGATACCGGCGTTTATTTCAGAAAAATGAGCTGCGATTGCGACGTTCCCTCTCAAGGGCGAAAGATGTTCGCGCAAGATCAATCGCTTTTCCTTGATGCAAATCTGTTCTATATTGCTGCGCTGCGCGATATGGAAACTGATTTCGGTATATTGCCTTATCCGAAATATGACGAAACTCAGGATAGATATTATTCCCGCGTTTCTTATTACTGGTGCTGCATCATTCCGGTTACCAACAAGGATTTGTCATTTACCGGCGCGATACTCGAAGCTTTAAACTGTGAGTCGGCAAACACCGTTGTTCCGGCTTATTATGAGATTGCCCTTAAAGGCAAATACAGCCGCGACACCGAATCGGAACAGATGCTTCAGCTCATAGCTGACAACCGCATTGTTGACATCGGTGACACAACAATGTGCAATAAGATTCGTGACGGTTTTATGGCATCTCTTTTTGAAGCAAACAAGCGCGACCTTGCTTCAAAGCTTGCTTCGGTTGAATCTCAGCTTCAGGAATATATCGAAAAGATTCCGCAGAAGAACTGATTTTTAACTAACAATATCCCCTTTGAGCGACGCTGCTTTATAAGGCAGCCGTTCAAAGGGGATATTTTATTTAATTAAACGCTTATTAGCCGAAATTGTCTGCTTCAACCATAGCGCAGACTGCGTGATATATCGGCAGATGAAGCTCCTGAACCTTGAAAGTCTCGGTCTCGGGCACATCAATTAGTATATCGCTGAGTTCTTTGAGTTTTCCTCCGCCCGCTCCCGTCAGTGAAACAACTTTCAAGTCAAGGGCTTTTGCCGTTATTGCGGCGCTCAGGCAGTTTTTGCTGTTACCGGAGGTTGAAATTACGAGCAGAACGTCTCCCGGTTTTCCGTAGCCGTATACCTGCTGGGCAAACACTAACGAAGCGTCGGAGTCGTTTATGAAAGCGGTCATCAGCGGAGCCTGCGCGCAGAGAGAGATTGCCGGCAAAGCTCCTTCAAGTGAATCGGCAATGCTTTCGCCATTCGGGAAAGCGGAAAGCATTGCCCTTATCTCCGGCTTTATCGGACGCCTGAGCTTGAAGCTTTTCATAAGCTCTCCGACAATATGTCCGGCGTCGGCGCAGCTGCCGCCGTTGCCGCAAACAAGGAGCTTTCCACCGTTCTGCCAGCTTTTGTTAAGCATTGAAACAAAATCGCTTACACGGGAAGATAACGGGGCAAGTTTGGGATATCTCGATATAAGCTCTGTCAGTATCTCTTTACTTGACATATATGACGAATTGCTCATTAATTCGCTCCTCACGAAAAGTAAGACACGCCGCTTAAGAACAACTTCTGATCCTTGCAGCCGGGGATATTCTTGCAAACATTCTCGCCAATGCGCTCGCTGTGACCCATTTTTCCGAAGATTCTTCCGTCAGGGGAAAGGATTCCTTCGATTGCAAGGTCGGAATTGTTCGGATTATAGGCGACATCGGAAGTCGGATTTCCGGCAAGATCGGTGTACTGAGTGGCTATTTGACCGTTTTGAACAAGCTCGTTTAACAGCTCCGGATTTGCGGTAAATCTGCCTTCGCCGTTAGATACCGGAACAACATAAAGCTCGTCAACATTTACATTTGCAAGCCAAGGGGATTTTACCGATGCTATTCTTGTGGTAACCATTGTTGACTGGTGGCGGTAAATAGTATTGTGCGTCAGCGTAGGATCGTCGGGCGACATTACAGGTTTTATCCTGCCGTAAGGCAGAAGACCGGATTTTACAAGCGCCTGGAAACCGTTGCAGATACCCAGAATCAATCCGTCGTTTTTGCAAAGCAAACTTTCTATTGACTCGTGTATCTTTTCGTTTCTCAATACCGCGGTAATGAATTTACCCGAACCGTCCGGCTCGTCGCCGCCGGAGAAGCCGCCGGGAAGCATCAGAATCTGCGCCGTGGATATTTCCTTTGAAAGCTCTTCAAGCGATTCATCAAGAGTATTTGAGTTCATGTTGCGCAGTATTATAGTAACGGGGGAGGCTCCGGCTAAACGGAATGCTTTTTCGGTGTCATACTCACAGTTTGTGCCGGGGAATACCGGTATCACTACTTTAGGCGATGCGATTTTAACCGAAGCGTGTTTTACAGCCGGACGCTCTTTATATTCAAGCTTGGGATATAATTTCTTTTCAACAGAAGGCGTTTCTGTCGGGAATACCTTTTCGAGCGGCTGTTTCCAGTTTTCTACAAGCTCGCAAAGCGGTATTCTTTCACCGGCGACAGTAATACTTTCGCTTTCGGTGGTTTTACCGATAAGAATTGCGTTATCTATCGGTTCTGAGGATTCAATTATAAATGAACCGTATTCTTTTGCGAAGAGCAAGTTTGTGTCAAAATCAGGAGTTACTTCGACTCCGATATAGTTGCCGATTGACATCGTGAATAGAGCGGCGGCGATGCCTCCGATACCCGGTGTATAAACCGACAATGCTTTGCCGGATTTAATGACAGCAGAAACGCGGGCGAAAAGTTTTTTGAGCCCTTCATAATCCGGCATTCCGCTTTCGTCGGCTTCTGATTTCAGCAGGTAAATATATGAGCCGGGGCGCTTGAATTCAGGTGTTATTATGTCGGATGCTTTGCCCATGGATATGGCAAATGAAACTAAAGTCGGCGGGACGTCAAGGTCTTCGAAGCTGCCGGACATAGAGTCTTTGCCGCCGATAGAGGCAATTCCAAAACCTATTTGGGCGGTTAAGGCGCCTAACAGCGCGGCAAAAGGTTTGCCCCATCTCTCTTTTACACCGCGGGTGCTTCCGAAATATTCCTGGAAAGTCAGGTAAGCTCCCTCATAATCAGCTCCCGACGCGACGAGTTTTGACAAACTGTCGGTTACCGCCCAGGCGGCTCCGTGGAAAGGGCTGATCTCGGAAAGATAAGGGTCAAATCCGTATGCCATTACCGACGCATCGTCTGTTTTTCCATCAGTCGGCAACTTACATGCCATATACTGCGGCGCCGAAAGCCGGTGCTTTCCGCCGAAAGGTACAACGACGGTCGCTGCGCCTACTGTCGAGTCAAAACGCCCCGCGAGGCCTGTTTTGCTTGCTACGTTAAGGTCTCTTAATGTATTTATATATTCTTTTTTGACATCGGTTATATGTTTTCTTGCAAACAGCTTTTCGCGGTCGATATCTTCAACACGAACGGATGTGTGTTTCGGGGCTCCGTTGGAAGAAAGGAAGTCACGGGAAAGATCGACAATGTTCTTCCCTCTCCAATGCATCACCATACGCTTCTTATCTGTCACGACTGCTACAACCGTCGCTTCGAGGTTTTCGGCGTTTGCGAGTTTTATAAATTCGGATACATCTTCCGGGCTAACGACTACCGCCATCCGTTCCTGAGATTCGGATATCGCAAGCTCGGTGCCGTCAAGACCTTCGTATTTCTTTGGCACCGTGTCGAGATCTATCTCGAGACCGTCCGCAAGTTCTCCTATCGCCACCGAAACTCCGCCTGCTCCGAAATCATTGCAGCGGCGGATTAATGTCGAGGCGGCGGGATTGCGGAAGAGACGCTGAATCTTGCGCTCCTCCGGGGCGTTGCCCTTTTGAACTTCAGCCCCGCAAGAGATAAGCGAATCTTTGTCATGTGACTTTGAAGAACCGGTAGCTCCGCCGATACCGTCGCGGCCGGTCCTGCCGCCTAAAAGGATGACTTTGTCGCCGGGTTCCGGTCTTTCACGGACAACATTGGCTTTGGGAGCTGCGGCGACTACCGCTCCGAGTTCCATTCGCTTTGCCGCGTAGCCGGGATGATATATCTCATATACGCCGCCTGTCGCAAGGCCGACCTGGTTTCCGTATGAGCTATAACCGTTCGCGGCGGTAACGGTCAGTTGACTCTGAGGCAGCTTGCCTTTCATAGTCATTTCAATCGGCACAGTCGGATCTGCGGCTCCGGTTATTCTCATCGCCTGGTAGGCGTATGCGCGTCCGGACAGAGGGTCGCGGATACAGCCGCCGAGACAGGTTGCCGCTCCGCCGAAAGGCTCGATTTCGGTGGGGTGATTATGCGTCTCATTTTTGAACATAAGAAGCCAATCTTCGGTTTTTCCGTCAATAGTCGGGCGAATGACTATCGAACAGGCGTTTATCTCCTCCGACTGGTCGAGGTTTACAAGCAGTCCCTTAGATTTCAGATATTTCGCGCCGATTGTTGCGATATCCATAAGAGAGATATCTTTTTTCTTGCCTTTTTTGTCATAAAGCTCGGCGCGCTGTGAAAGGTACATTTCGAATGCGGCTTTGATCTCCGGCGCGTCTATCTCTACCTCTTCGATAGAAGTCAGAAAAGTGGTATGACGGCAGTGATCAGACCAGTAGGTATCAATGACACGTAACTCGGTAACGGTCGGGTTGCGTTTTTCGTGTCTGAAATAGTCGCGGCAGAATCTGACGTCATCCGCATCCATTGCAAGACCCCAGTCGGAGATAAATGTTTCTATGTCATCGTCTTCCATGTCGATAAAACCGTCGATAGAAGCTACATCAGCGGGATATTCGACTTGCATTTTAAGAGTTTCAACAGGCTCAAGGGATGCCTCGCGACATTCAACCGGGTTTATAAGATATCGCTTTATGCTTTCAAATTCGCTTTCACTGATTTTTCCGCCGAAGATATATATCTTTGCTGTCCGGACTGTCGGGCGTTCGGCTCTTGTCAAAAGCTGTATGCACTGCTCGCAGGAGTCGGCGCGCTGGTCGAATTGCCCGGGAAGATATTCCGCAGCAAGCACCTTGTCCTTTGCTTTGTATTCAAAATTTTCTGATATTATGTCAGTCTGCGGCTCTGAAAAAATCGTCAGCGCAGCTTCGTCAAGCGTTTTTCTGTCGATGCCTTCGACATCGTAGCGATTGATTACCCGAACTGAAGTAATTCCCTTTATATTCAGATTGTTTGCAAGCTCGTGGTTCAATGCGTTGGCTTCTGCATCAAAGCCCTGCCGCCTTTCAACATATACCCTATAAACCATTTCTGACTCCTGTTTTATTTGTTAATTTATGATTGTTCCGCAAAGTATGCCGTTGTTCGCTCGTTCCGCTTTAATTTTGGCAAATTCTCCGCATATGTCGCGGTCGGATTTTGCCGATATTTCGATGAAATTCTCGCTGTGACCGTATAAAAATCCGTTTTTCTTCGTTTCAACAAGCACCTTGAATTCTTTGCCTGTCTGCGCTTCAAGGATTTCGGTTTTGGTTTCGCGCTGGATGCGTTCTAAATATTCTGCTCTTTGCTTTTTTATCTGATGCGGTATCTGATTCTTCATCACGGCAGCTGGAGTGCCGCTGCGTTTTGAATAGGTGAATATATGGCTGTGCAGCAAGCGAAGCTCCTTTATCAGGCTTGCAGTCATTTCTGCATCTGCTTCAATCTCACCCGGAAATCCGGCAATCAGATCGGTTGTTATCATCGCGTCCGGGAAGTTCTGTCTTATGGCTGCGACGGAGGAATAAACTGTTTCAACCGTGTATCTCCGCCTCATTAAATTGAGTATGCGATCGCTCCCACTTTGAATTGACAAGTGAAAATGCGGCATAATCTTATCAATCAAGCTTAACTGTTTTACCGTTTCCGGCTTCATGAAAGACGGATCAAGCGAACCGAATCTTATCCGCTCAAGTCTCGGGATTTTATTCAGCTTTGCCGTAAGCTCTACAAGCCCATAGGAATAATCTGAGGTTTCAATTCCGGTCAATACAACCTCCCGGCAGCCGTTTTCGCAAAGTTTTTCGACCTCTGTATATACATCCTCGGGACGCTTTGACCTTGATTTGCCTCTTACCGACGGGATAATGCAGTAGGAACACTTCCCGCTGCAGCCGTCCTGAATCTTTACATAAGCGCGAGTTCTATTAAATCTGCTTATGCTCATCGGCTCGAAAACAGCGCCCTGATTCAGCATTGATTCGCCGAGAACTACCGGAATATTGTTTTTTACTCCTTTATGAAGCAGCTCGAGCGCTGCATCAACGGCTTTAAGCTTAGCGGCGTTTCCGCATATAATATCGACGCCAGTGAGGCTTTTAAGCGCCTCTGCTCCGCTTTCTGCCATACAGCCGACAGCTATTATGTATGCTCTCGGAGAAAGCTGCGCCGCGCGCCGGATTATTTGACGGGACTTTCTATCGCTTTCAGCGGTTACCGTACAAGTGTTAATTATATATATATCGTTTTTTTCTTCAAAGCTACGGACTTCGATGCCATGTTCCGCGAGCTTTTCTGTAAAAGCCTGACTCTCGTATTGGTTTACCCTGCATCCGAGTGTATATATGCCGGCTGTCGCTGTTTTATTCTTCATGCCGCACCGATTGTAAATCAATAATTCTACTTATTTTACCATATAATTTATGTCAAATAAACAGATAATTTTAAATTTTGATTTATGGGGTTGAAAATCCGCCAAAATAAGTGTATAATATTATAAACATATTCATTTTTCATTGGAGGTCCTTTTTATGGGAGAGCTTTATATAGTAGATCACCCGCTCGTTCAGCACAAGCTGACGATAATGCGGGATAAGAATACCGGAACCAAAGATTTTAAAGAAATTTTAACCGAGATTTCAACCCTTATGGGATACGAATTGACCCGCGATCTTCCCCTGACTGACATTGAAATCGAAACACCTATGTGCAGAATGACCGGAAAGGAAATCAGCGGGAAAAAAATTGCTATAATTCCGGTACTTCGAGCCGGACTCGGAATGGTTGAAGGCTTGCTTTCCCTCGTTCCGGTCGCAAAAGTAGGACATATAGGTCTTTATCGTGATCCCGAAACTCACGACCCGATCGAATATTACTGCAAGCTCCCATTTGATATCGAACAGCGCACCGTTATCCTGTGTGACCCGATGCTGGCCACCGGAGGCAGCGCATCGGCTGCGATTTCAATGATGAAAAAACGCGGTGTTAAGAGCATAAAACTGCTAAACCTTGTGGCAGCGCCGGAGGGTGTTGCCAGGGTACAAAAAGATCATCCCGATGTGGATATCTATGTCGCGGCGCTTGACGATCACTTAAACGAACACGCCTATATTGTCCCGGGGCTCGGAGATGCCGGAGACAGAATTTTCGGCACGAAGTGAATAATAGTCTTCCCCGGCGCGGTTACATATTATGAGAGAATACATTGTTCTGGATAATGACGCCGGTCAGCGCCTTGATAAATTCCTTTTAAAGACCGAAAAAAACCTCCCTCCTCCTCTGATGTACCGTTTGATCCGGCAGAAGAAGATTAAGGTTAACGGCAAACGCACCGAAATATCATATCGACTTATCAAGGGAGATAAGGTTGCTATATGGACCCGCGAGGATTTCAGTTCCGATTCGGCGTCCGACAACTCATGGATGTTTATCACCCCAAAGCTTGATATTGTATATGAAAACAATGACGTTATAGTCTGCGACAAACGACCGGGAATGCTTTGTCATTCAGACGATTCCGGCGACGGCGACACACTGATAAACAATATTAAAGCTTATCTTTATCAGAAGGGCGACTATAAGCCGGAATTTGAAAATTCCTTTGCTCCGGCTCTCTGCAACCGCATTGACCGAAATACCGGAGGGCTTGTTATCGCGGCAAAAACCGCCGCTTCTCTGAGACATATATCCGAAGAATTCCGCGAGGGCAGAATAGTAAAGAAATATCTCTGCGCGGCGCACGGCATATTCCGAGAAAAACAGGCAACTCTCCGGGATTATTTAGTAAAGGACAGCGATACAAATACCGTCAGTATTTATAAAGATAAGCCGGATATGCGCGATGTCAAAACCATTATCACCCAATACAGAGTGCTTTCCGAAAATAACGGACTTTCACTTCTTGAAGTGAATCTTCTAACAGGCAGAACTCATCAGATTCGAGCGCATCTTGCTTTTTATTCGCATCCGCTGCTGGGAGACGGAAAATACGGAAAAAACAAGGAAGATCGGCGTCTCGGATATAAATATCAGGCGCTTTATTCGTATTATCTTGAATTTGATGATATTATCTGCGAAGCGGATCGCAGCAAAATCTGGTTTATCGAATTGTTTTAGAAAATATCACCGCCGCATCGGCTTGATGCGGCGGCTTTATGAATTTCAGTCGCTGATATAAGGAAGCAGGGCGCAGAAACGAGCGCGCTTGATAGCTACGGTAAGCTGGCGCTGATGCTTTGCGCAGGTTCCGGTTATACGGCGCGGGACTATTTTTGCGCGTTCGCTTATGAATTTGCGAAGACGCGGGATGTCCTTATAATCGATATATTCGACCTTATCGACGCAGAACTGGCACTGCTTCTTGCGGTGACGGTTAAAACCCGGACGGTAAGAAGGGCGCTGCTGAGTTTGAGAAATCTGTCTTTTTTCTGCAGACGCAGTAGCAGGAGCAGAATCTTCGGCAGTCTCAGTTGTGTTTTCGTTTTCGTTTTCGTTATCGTTCTCGTTTTCGTTTAATACTACGTTTTCGTTTTCGTTTATCATAATAACTAATGAAACCTCGTTTATCAATTTTAATGCATTCTGTTTGTTATAAGCAGATTAAAACTCAGAAAGGAAGCGATTCATCATCGGCAATTTCTTCAAAATTGGGCTGAGCGTCCGAGTCGTCGTTCAAATCTGATGTGGTATAGCTTGACGGCGTATAACTTGTCTGCTGATTTTGCTGGTTGTAGCCTGTCTGAGACTGTTGCGTTGACTGCGCTGTGTTCATCTGATTTGCGTATGGATTTTCCGAGCGCGAGTCGACAAAGTTGACATCGTCAGCTATTATTCTGGTGCTATAACGCTTAATTCCGTTACTATCAACCCAGTTGTCGTTCTGAAGAGTTCCGCTGATGAAAATAGAACTCCCTTTGCGGAAATATCTTGATACAAATTCAGCCCGCTCTCTCCAGCAGGTAACATTGAAGAAATCAGCAGTAGGTTGATCTTGCTGAGCGCTTCTGCTTACGCGGCGGGATACGGCGATGCTAAAGGTCACCATTGGTATTCCGGTTGTGGTCTGGCGAAACTCCGGATCGGCTGTAAGACGGCCGCCGAGAAAAATGCGGTTATAGTTAAAATTTGCCATTACGGTAACCTTCCTTTCGTTGTATATCAGACTTTATTCGTGATCGTCAAGGCGTATGGTCATCGAGCGAATGACGTCTTCGGTTATGCTGAAGACACGGTCAAGCTCGTTGGGGAAATCAGACGGCGCTTTATAGTCGACAAGGACATAATATCCTTCGACTTCGTCGTTAATCGGATACGCAAGACGGCGCTTGCCCCACTCGCTGAATTCCAGGATCGTTCCGTTTTCTTCGATCATGCCCTTGAATCTTTCAACAAGAGCAGCAATCTCGTCATCGGCGATAGATGCATCGATGATAAACAGGGTTTCGTATGACATATTGGGCTTTTCCATTAAAAGCTACCTCCCTTTGGACATATGTCTGCCGACATGATATATTTATCGGCAGCAAGGAGAAACATAAAGTTTCTAACTATGTTATTATACCATATTGCGCGTAGTATGTCAATAGCTCTTTTTCCTAGTTTTCTAAAATTTAACAAGAAAATGTTTTAATCTTATAGACTGTAAAGATTATGGCATATAGCAGTTTTAAAAACTGATTTAGATTTTACTTGACAATTTGAGCGCGATACGGTAAAATATAATAAGCCATTATAATAACAATAAACCATTATAATAACTCGGAGGCAATAATGATTTACGACCATGTTTTTCTTATCGGAGTCGACGGCGCCGGTGCTTTCTTCAAAAACGCCGATACGCCCAACCTCGATTATATTGAGAAAAATTCTCCCGTATCCTTTACGCATAACGGCCGCACGGCATATCCTTCGATATCCGCCGAATGCTGGGGCGCTATGCTCCTTGGAGTAACTCCGGAAGCGCACGGATTTACAAACAGTTATATCAGCGACGAAGCGCATATCAGAACCGGCGATGTTTCACTGCCATCTGTCTTCAAGCTGACAAGAGATAAATATCCTAATGCAAGACTCGTTTCATACAGCGAATGGAATCCGATCAACATCGGAATAGTTGAAGACGACATCGGAGTCGAAAAAAAATCCGGTGGAACTGCCGAACTTACCAAATTCATCGTCGATTCGATAAACAGCGCGGAAATACCTAAACTTCTGTTTGTTCAGTATGACTGTGTCGACGGCGCCGGACATCACTTCGGATACGGGACGAAGCAATATTATGATTCAATCTCACTTATCGATTCCTGCATCGGCGTTATCTGGAACACTCTCAGGATGAGGGGCGCTCTCGGCAACACTTTGCTTATCGTAACTTCAGATCACGGCGGTACTCCCGGCGGCGGACACGGCGGCGACACCCCCGAGGAAATGACGATATACTGCGGTATTTATGGCAAGAGTGTCAAAAACGAGACAATTCCCGAACTTGACGTCTGGGATATCCCTCATATTGTCGGTCATGCGCTCGGTCTTGAAGCACCGCAAAGCTGGGTCGGAAGACTGCCGGAAAACATATTCTAAACTTATTTAAAAAAAATCATGCCCGGACTTTTTTATAAGCCCGGGCATCTTAATTATATATCAGAAATCAACCGCAAGATTTTCTGCTTCTTCGGCAGCTTTTGATATAAAGTCTTCGACGGACATTGCGCCGATATCACCTTTAGTACGTCTGCGCACCGATACGGTGCCTTCATTTACCTCTTTTTCGCCGAGAATGAGCATATACGGAATTTTCTCGACCTGACCTTCGCGTATCTTATAGCCTATTTTTTCGTTGCGATCGTCTACGGTGACGCGGAAATTGAGAGCGGAGAGCTTCTTTTCAAGGCTCTTTGCATATTCAAGCTGACCGTCGCCTATCGGCAGCAGTCGTATCTGCTCGGGAGCGCACCAGAACGGGATCGCTCCCGCGTATTTTTCTATCAGATAAGCAAGGGTTCGCTCATAGCAGCCTATTGAGGTACGGTGGATGATATACGGAGTCTTCTTTTGACCGTCACGGTCGACATACTCCATACCGAAGTTCTCCGCCAGCATCTGGTCGATCTGAATTGTAACAAGGGTATCTTCTTTACCGTGAACATTGCGCATCTGCACGTCAAGCTTTGGTCCGTAAAATGCGGCTTCGCCGATTCCGATGCTGTATTTTATACCTAAGTCATCCAAAATCCGCTTCATTGTACTCTGAGCCTCGTCCCACTGCTCCGGAGTGCCGATATATTTATCACGGTTGTCGGGATCCCACTGAGAGAAGCGATAATATATATCCTTATCAAATCCTAACGCTTTCATCATATAGAGAACAAGGTCAAGGCATCCGCGGAATTCTTCCTCAAGCTGTTCAGGTGTGCAGATGAGGTGTCCTTCCGATATGGTGAACTGGCGAACGCGGATAAGTCCGTGCATCTCGCCGCTGCTTTCGTTGCGAAAGAGGGTTGAGGTTTCGTTCAGCCGCATCGGCAGATCGCGATAAGAACGGGCTCGGTTTAAAAACACCTGATACTGGAAGGGACAAGTCATCGGACGGAGCGCAAAGACTTCGTCGTCTTTTTCCTCGTCTCCCATTATAAACATTCCGTCTTTATAGTGATCCCAGTGACCGGATATTTTATACAAATCGCTTTTTGCAAAAAACGGGGTCTTTGTAATCTGCCATCCGCGGCGGCATTCTTCGTCTTCGACAAATCGCTGGAGCAGCTGAATCGTCTTGGCGCCTTTCGGCAGCAGTATCGGCAGCCCCTGACCTATATAATCGACGGTGGTGAAGAATTCAAGCTCGCGACCGAGTTTGTTGTGATCGCGTTTTTCGGCTTCGGCGCGCATCTCAAGATACTCTTTCAAATCGTCTTTTTTTGTGAAAGCAATGCCGTAAATCCTTTGAAGCATCTTGTTTTTGCTGTTTCCTTCCCAATATGCGCCGGTGCTTTGAGTAAGCTTAAAGGCTTTTATCGCTCCGACGGAATAGAGATGAGGACCTGCGCAGAGGTCGACAAAATCTCCCTGGCTATAGAAAGAAATCAACTCACCTTCGGGAATGCGGTCGATAAGCAGCAGCTTATACGGTTCGTTCCGGCTTTCCATAAGCTTTTTCGCGTTTTCACGAGAAAGCTCGAATTTCTCTTCCTTCGGGTTTTCTTTGATTATCTTTTCCATCTCTTTTTCGATTTCGGCAAGCGCATCCTGAGTAAACGGAGTGTCGCTGTCGAAATCATAATAAAACCCTTCGTCTATCGACGGACCGATAGCAAGTTTTGCCGAGGGATAAAGCCGTTTCACCGCAGCCGCAAGCACGTGAGAACAGGTATGCCACAACACCCGCTTACCCTCTTTGTCTTCAAATGTCAGAGGGGATATATCGGCGTTATCGCCAATTTCCTGAGCAAGATCAACGGTTTTTCCGTTGACTGAGGCGGCTAGAGTGTCTTTTGTAAGCAGTCCTTTTTCTTTTAGCATTTCGTATGCTGTCATTTTATAAATCCTCCCTTTCCGGATATTCAAAATAAAATAAAAAATCCCCGGACTGCGAAAAACGCATCCGGGGTGTCCTCAGTTTGAGAACACGGTTCCACCCGAGTATAACTCATTTATTAATATAAAATTAAATATATATGTGGTATTCACCGGGGTATTCCGACGGGGCTTTCAGCCGTGACTCCGCTCTCTTTGCGTGTTAATCCGGGAACTTGTCATATATCAGCTTTTTACGGTTTGGGTTGACAAATAATTTTCAATATGGTATAATAATATTAGTCGCTGTCACCGTTTTTAATTATAGATATAATACCATATATTATATTATTTGTCAACATCGAAGCTCTTAACTTATGTTAATTTTATATTAACGGAAACCGATAATATCTGATATTACCTTTGCCGACATTCCGGCGCTTTTAGGAGGTTTTTATGTCAGAGTTAAGTCTTTCAGACATAACCAGAGGCGGTTATACCAAAGCAATTATCAACACAAGAACTAAAAACGCAATCCTTTCGCTTAACGAAGAAACAAGCAGGTTCGGACTTACTTTGACCGAAGATGAGGCTAAAGAGCTTGTTATAACGCGCGAAACCGCTCTGCGAGACAACGCAAGGGTCGAGTTCGGTATCGGAGCGGTAAAGCTAATAATCGAAGAGTTTGCCGACTCGCCGTATATTGACCAAGCGAATTATGCGCAAACTCTGAATGAGCTTACCGATCTCTTCTATTACATTAAAAGCGAAACTGATGATAAGATTTCCGACCGTGAACTTGTTGATAAACTTAAGTATTTATATGAAAACACTTGCGGCGGTTCACTCGAACTGCTGATGAGCCGCGACACAGAGCAGCTTATAAGACAAATCAACGGTTATTCCGAGAGAGCGGCAGAAAAGCATGTTTACAGGCCTCTCTCTGAGTATTTCAGTCAAGACTCCGTTTTATACGACGCGGATTTTGATGACGACGAAGATGACTTTGATGACGATATTAGCTCAATCGATGAGCAAGGTTTTAAAGTCATTGATTTAAATGAAGACGATGAAGGGATTGACGAAAACGAATACACCTCTCCCCGCTATCGTCTTGAGAACGACTACCTTGATTCTTTCGATTACGACGGCTTATCAGATTATAACGAGGACGACAACACCGACAACATCCCATTCGGCGCTCACCGGGATTATTAAACTGCGCGACCAAACGGTAAAGACAGACGCTATTGCGTTAGAAAGTTAAAGTGATATGAAAAATGGATAAAAAAGACATTGATTCAACAAAGCTTTCCGCTGTCACGGCTCAGAATACAAAAAATGAAAGAAAAAAACGCAAGAAGTTACGACTGAACCGTAAGAAAATCAAATATCATAACTACACAATCACGTTGCTTGACGAAGCTCTGCGTTGCGGTTATATAACAGAAATTGAAGGCAGCCGTATAAAAGCCGGCATAACCGACGCGCTTGAAGAAGCGGTGAAAACTTATACCGGTAACGAATCAACCTCGGTTATGAAAGAAACCGCCAATTCTCTGCTGAAATCGGTTCTGTTTGCCATCGATGCTTATCTGTTGGGGATAAACGACGACAGAAAAGCGATTGATGTAATAAAAACAAACAAAATACCGAAGCTTTACGACCTCGGTATGAAACAACTGAAACTTCTTTGCTATGAAACTCTGTCCTTGCTTGCAAAAGCCAGATCAAACCGCATAGTTACTCCCAACGAAGCATACAATAAACTTATCGACCATGATATTACCGATTTTCTGAAATCCTACAACATCGCAACAAATGCTCATGTTAACAGCATATTTGATTATAAAACTGCTTTGCCTGTAACAAATTACCGCGGCATTTATTGCGTGAAGATGATTATTTACTATCTCTATTGCGAAAACAGCTTCTGCGCTTCTTTTGATCCCAATGAGCTGAACCGTTTGTATCAGCGCTGGTGCGATCAGAATAATGAAGAGTATGGCGCCGCAAAGGTAAATATATACGCACTGACATATACAAACGCTTTATTATGCGATTATCTTAAAAAGGAACACGGTACTCTTACCCTTACATATGAAGACTGTGACCTTGTTTGTCGTATAATGGATGATTTTAAAATTTCCGAGATTGCAAATATACTTCGTACCACCTCTTCTCACATTGTAGACGGAGATGCAGAATATAACTCAAAGGCGTTGGAAAAGTTTATTCCTCGCCTGGCTCGCGCTATTGCCTCCGGGCAACTTGCCTCAATTATACCTATTGATACAGGTAATGAAAACACCAACCAATAAATAATTTAAATAATTATTGAAAGGAATATGCCCTTATGGATTTCAAACCAGTTTCAAAGGAATATCTCGACTCTTTTTCAAATGACTACAACGGCTGTAAAATAAATAAGATTATGACCGATATCTTTTCAAAAAATGATTTCGGTTCATTCGGCTTCAATCCGGAGATAAGCAAGGAAAACTACTTCCGATTCTCCTATGAGATTCCGACGATGAAATCGACCAATCAAAGGAGTTCCGGCCGCTGCTGGATTTTTGCCGCTGTCAACATTCTGCGTGAAATCATCGGCAAAAAACTGAATGTCGATTTCTTTGAGCTTTCGCAGTCACATTTGGCGTTCTGGGATAAGTTTGAGCGCTGCAACTATTATCTCAACTGTGTTATCGACACCGCTGCCTCTCCTATTGATGATCAGACAGTTCAATATCTTTTAGCCAACACCTTTGGCGGTGACGGCGGTCAGTGGGATATGTTTGCAAACATCGTCCGCAAATACGGCATTATGCCGAAGGACGCGATGCCGGAGAGTTATCAGACAAGTTCTACCGGACGTCTCAACGGTCATCTTTACGAGTATATGCGGGTATGCGCCGGCAGGATTCGAAAACTAATAAAAGAAGGTGCCGACGCGGAAAAACTCGAAGAATTAAGGAAAGATATACTCAGCCGGGTTTACGGCTTCCTCTGCCGCTGCTTTACCGAACCGCCGAAAACCTTTGACCTTGAATACATAGACAAAGACAAAAAGTATCACATGGAAAGGGACTACACCCCCGAATCTTTCCGCGACAAATTCATCGGTGATTTCCTTGACAATTACATCTCTGTTATCAACTCCCCCACCGAAGACAAGCCTTTCAACAAATTCTACACAGTGAAATATTTAGGCAACATTGTCGGCGGCGACGATATACTTTATTACAATCTTCCGATAGATGAGCTTAAAACTCTTGTGCTGCAACAGCTTATGGACGGCGAGCTTGTATGGTTCGGCTCCGACAGCGGCAAGTTCCGCGATAACGACAAGCGGCTCTGGGATGACCGCTGCTTTGACAACACCGCTATAACCGGGCTTGATTCCGACTATACAAAAGCCGAATCGCTCGATTACCGTATCAGCGCGATGGGACACGCGATGGTATTCTGCGGCGTCAACATTGACGAACGCACCGGCAAGCCCGACCGCTGGAAAATCCAAAACAGCTGGGGACCTGACGGAGTAAACGAAGGTTACTACTACTGCTCTGATTCCTGGTTTGACAGGTTCGTTTATCAGGCTGTTATAAATAAAAAGTATCTGAAGGGCAAGCTTGAAGACATATCCGACATCAAAGTTCTGAATCCCTGGGACCCGATGGGAACTCTTGCAAACTGAAATAAATAATAAGGAGCTGTAGCAAAACACAAATATTGCTACAGCTCCATATTTATGAAATCCCTGTTTAAAAACCACCCCAAACCTTTGGAAAAACGGCAAAAGAAAACAAA
>JGI24712J26585_10000578_pt1 | contig 31290 bp, 25 predicted proteins | sample BioPla3DNA2_FD_26585 | JGI IMG/M metagenome (IMG submission 26585)
AAAAATTGTAATAATTAAAAATTTGTAATAATTAAAAATTTGTAATAATTAAAAAATCATAACAATTGAAAAATTATGATTATTGAATTAATTTAATAATAGGTAAAAAGTAGTTATTGAAAATTACTAAAAAATATTAATTAATTAATCAAATAATTTTTTTTATTAAATAATTTTTTATATAATTTTAATTAAAATTAGGTAAATTGTTGGGCAAAAAAATGTCCAACAATTTGTATAAAAAATATTTTTTTTACCTTCTTCCATATCTGTATTTGTTGTATGCTGAAGAGTATCTACTTTCTTCAGGTTCTTCTTTTGGAGTTTCTTCAACTGGATCAATTGCTCTACTTGAAACAATTATAATATCTTTAGCAGATCTAACGTTTCTGTAAGGAATACTTTTCTCCATAAGAATTTTTTTAGCATCAGATTTTGTTTTAACTTTTAAAGGTTCAGTGGTGATAGTTTCAATTTTTCCTTTTTCAAGGTTAATTATTAAATCATAAACCTTTCCCTTGTACCCTGCCTCTGAATCATACACATCCATGCCGAACAATTTTGAAATTCTTACGCTCATAACTCTTCCTCCTTTTGAATAACATAGTAATGGCAACCCTATATTTAAATCTTCTTGTTTATAAAAGCAAAAAAATCAATTAAAATTGATTTAGATTTTATTCACTAATTAGTGGCCAAAAAATCACAAATTATACATAATTAAACATAATAAATTAAATGGTGTTTTTAGTGATTTTTGTGCAAAATTTGTGTTTTTTTTGTTAATTGTATTTAATTAGTGTTAATTTTTTCTTTTTTTTAATGGAACTATGGGGGCAGAGGGGGGAGGAGGAATATTGTATTGTTGTTGGGTGTTGTTAGGGGTTGTTAGGGGTTATAGTTTGTCAAGTGGACTTTCCACTTTTTTTAATTGCTCACTCGCTACATTGGTGTAGATTTGAGTGGTGTTAAGATTGCTGTGTCCTAGCAATGATTGTATGTATCGTATATTTGTTCCTGATTCTAGTAAGTGTGTTGCATAACTATGCCTTAAACAGTGCGGAGTAACTCGTTTTGGTATTTTTGCCGCGATCGCTGCTTTTTTAACTATTCTTTGAACCGTATCAGTGCTAATATTTTTTCCATTTTTTTTTGTAAAAACATTTTCTGTTTTTATTTTCTTTTTATCCAAATATTTTTTTAAATACTTCAACCACTCCTTTGATAGTACAATCATTCGATCCTTGTTTCCTTTTCCTCCTCTAATAATTGCAGTTCTTTCCTTGAAATTAATATCACTTACTTTTAATTTCACTACTTCAGAAACTCTGCACCCTGATCCGTACATAAATTGCAACATCAATCTGTTTCTCCCAAATTTTGTCGCTTTAAATAATTCTTTAATTTCTTCTCTTGTCAAAATTTTTGGCAAAGTTTTTGCTTTTTTTGGAATTTTTATTTCATCCAAAATATTCATTTTTAAATATTTTTTAAAAAAATACTCTCCACCAGAGTGAATTAAAGCAAGAGTACTATTTTCACACCCTTTCTCTTTCTTATCAGCCAAATAACCCATCAAATCTTTTGAAGTAATTTCTTTGATTGGTTTATTTATTGAATACAAAATTTCTTGATTGTATAAAGTGTACATTTTAATTGTTCGGTCAGAATACCCTTCAATAATTAATTTTTGTCTAAGTTCTTTTAATGCATTTTCAAATTCACTATTCAATACTTTTTCTTCAGAACTTTTTTCAAAAGAATGTGCTTGTTCGTTTTTATTTTTTTCAAAAAAATTATTGTTTTGATTATCCTGCATTTTGTTTTCCATAGCACTATAATGGTTTTATAATTTATCTATTTTTCGTTTTTTGAATAAAGGTTTTTAAAGAAGTAACTCTATATTTTCCATTATGATGCGTAAACCAGTAAAGCCTCCGGCAGGAGCAAAATTGAAAGAAACTCCTGATATGATTGCGTGGAGAAAAGAATTTGACAAAATGAAAGAATCGGATCACTTGGCCAAAATGCGAGAACTTGGACTTGATGATGATGATTTGGAAGAATTCAAAGAAATAAGATCAGGAAAAAGCCTAGAAGAAGGGTTACTAGGTTCTGCTCCGGTTGAAGAAAAACCAAAAGAAACACCGAAAAAGAAGGCTAAAAAATAATCCATTTCGGAAAATAAGGTTCGCTTGTTCTTTTTTAGGGTAATTTTTGCTTATTTTTCAAAGTATTTTTTGGTATTTAGTTGACTTTTTCTTCAAATAAGCTTATATATTACCTAAGCACAAATATATAAGGAAGGCAATTTTTGTAGCTTATTCTAGAAAATTGTTATTTTAAAAAAGGTGGGTCTATGAGTAATATTTTGTTAAAGATGGATGTGGATGAGTCTTTAAGACTTCAATTACTTGCTGAAGAAAAAAAGATGAGAAAGAAACAACCAGAAGCTTGGACAAAAACAAAATTTAGAAAATACGCTAATTTTGGAAGAAACAGAAAAAAATCAGCAGAAGAATTACTAGGATTAACTTCAACAAGAACTGATGTAACAAATTTAGGAAAACTAAAATCAAAAAAATAGTTTTTTGAAAAATAGTTTCTAAAAATTAGTTTTGGAATAGTTGGTTTATTTGTATAAATTAACTATTTCTCTTTTTTATTTTTGAATTTTTTTTTGGTTTTAGTGCATATTTGTTTTTTTTTAATTAAATTGATTTTTAATTGAATTTTTTTATTTTCGTAATTCTTTTTTTTGTTTATTTTTGCTTTTATTTTTTGTTTTAAAGTTTTATTTTATTGCTTTTTTATTTTATTACTTCAAGTGTTCCGTTTTTTCCTGTGCTTATTTGTAATTGGCCTTGGTATTCAGAGGTCCAACCATTTTTGATCACGATTTTGTCTCCATCATTCACTTCTTTGTATTGTTCGCCCCAAAGAGTTAGTGATATTTCTTTTCCTTCACTATCTTTTGCTGCGGCAGAACAAACAGTTCCTTGTCCGCTTGCATTACTAAAAGCTCTTGGTTCTCCTTTTGTAACAATTTCTAGTTCAATTGAATCAAAAGTCATTCTTGGTTTCAAATCCTTAATCAACATAATATCCCTCAAAAAAATACTTTTCCAAACAATTAATATAACATTCACTTTTCTTAATTTTTCATAATTTTTTCATAATTTTTGCACAATTTTGCTCTATTGCTCCGCTTCAATAATTCTTCAAAACTAACCATTAAAACTTACCATTAAAACTTACCATTAAATTATTTTCCTTTGTTTAGTATTTAGTATGGGTTATTTGTTTTTTGATATAGAATCCTTTGTTGATCCGGAAGAAGAACGTTCAGGTTTAAACCCATTTTACAAAAATAGCAAAGTAATTGTTATTTCTTATAATTATTATCCTCAAAATACTTATCCTTTGGACCACCAAGTAAAAAAACCCACTTTTCTTTTTGAGTGGGAGTTGGGAGGAGAAAAAGAACTTTTAGCACAATTTTTTTCTACTTTGAAAAGAATTTATTTATCAGATCCTAATTTGAAAATGATTGGGTTCAATCATTTAGCTTATGATTTGAATTATTTAATGGCAAGAATGTCTTTTCACAAAATTGCTCAAGAAAAAGAGATTTTTGATTTCCTAATCTCTCTTCCTCGACACGTGGATTTGGCCCAAATTGGAATGACGGTGTCAGAAAAAACAAAAGAAGCGAACGATTTTAGGTGCATTTCTCAAAAAGCAATAAATTCATACTTTGATATTCCAATAAAAGAGGATACTGGAAAAGATGTTTCTAAATATTATTTAAAAAAGAATTATGATAAAATCAAAAAATACTGTGAAGAAGAATTCACATTTGAACTATTATATTCAAGTTTAATGGAATACATTTTACACGTAAAATGAGTTCTATACAACAAATTATCCAAAATAATGACGCAAAATAGATTAGAAACCCATTTTTGTTAAAAATAATTCTCAATAAAACATATTCACAAACATATTCACTTTTTTTAGTTATTTTTTCCCAAAAATTTTTTTTCACATATTTTTGTACACAACCTTTTTATATAAGATAATTCATCCTATTGATTAGTGTTGAAAAATGCCTTCTGATATTGTTTGTGATAGAGTGATTTTGCTTTCAAAATTATTAGAAGAGGGTGGGAAGTGCTTAGCTGATGATTGCATAGCATTTCAAAAAAAATTATCTATTGAAGCAAAATTATGAAAATCCTAATTAATTGTTTTGCATTTCTGCAAAAAACAATATATTTTAACACATTTTTTTAACACAGTTTTAATATTTTATTAAGTTTTTAATATTTTAACACACTTTATCTATTTTTATTCTTTTTTCAAAATATTTTATTTATGAAAATACTAATAACAGGCACTCCAGGTTGTGGAAAAACCACTCTTGCAAAAGGATTAGCAAAAAAACTAAAATTTGAGTGCATAAATGAAAAAGATTTTGCTCTAAAAAACTCTATTGGCGAGTTTAATGAAGAAAACGAATTAGAGATTCCAATAAAATTGTTTGAAAAAAAAATGAACAATTTTTTAAAAACAAAAAAAAACATAATAATTGAAGGCCACACCCTTTGCGAAATGAAATTACTTGTCGATTTAGTGATTTTAATAAAAATTGATCCGGAAGAACTCCAACTTCGTCTTGAACAAAGAAATTACGCGGATCTTAAAATAATGGATAATGTTTTTTGTGAAGGAATAGAATACTGTCACAAAAAACTAAAAAAGAATTATAAAAAATTTCACATAATTGAATCAAAAAATAACCCCGCTTTAACACTAGCAGAAGCACTATTTTTGGTTAATTCCCAAAAATGAGCCCTCCAATCAAGGTTTTAAACTTATTTCACTAAATGATATTTTATTAATAATAAGAATAAAAGCATAATAAAAAAAGAACATAAAAAAGAACATAAAAAAGATTGTAAAAAAGGGTAATAAAAATAATTTGTATTTTTGGTTTATGTTTTTGAGTTATGTTTTTGGTTTATGTTTTTGAGAGAATAGTTTTGGGTGAAATTATGACAAATAGATTAATTAAATTTTTCACTTTAATTTTTTTGTTTCTTTTTTTAGCAAATTTTGTAATAGCTTACCAAGCACCTTTGGAAGATTTTGGTTTTAAAGGAATAATTTTAGAGGGTGAATCAAAAAAAGAGTGTGTTCCTCTTTCAATTGATATTGTTGAACTCAACGAAACAGGAAATGGGATTTTGTCACTAAATGCTAAATTTGAAGGAGCAAAAGCAAATAGTTCTTTTGTGAGTGTAAAGATAAACGAAATGAAAGAAATAGTGATTTGGCCAGAAAATTTTTCTGATAATGGGTATGCCCGAGTGTTTGTTCCGGCTCTTGCGAAACAAAAAACTGATTTAGAGATTTGTTTAATTTCAGGAGGAAATTCTGAACGAACTGAATTACTAACTTCATCTTATATTGGTCTTTATGATACTCCTGTTTTGGAAATAAAAACCACTGCGCCCAAATCAATTATTTTGGGAGAAAAAGCACACATGAAAATTTTTTTAAAAAACACAGGATCAATGGATACAAATTATTTTGTTCAATTTGTTAGTAAGGATTTACGAACATTACTAAATATTACAAGTTTTGACATAATTGATGGGAGTAGTAGTGCAAGCGGAGTAATAAAAGCAGGAGAGGTACAAGAATTTAATTTTTCAATAATCCCTGGAAAAATCAGTGGTTACAACTTGCCCTCATCAATAGTTAAATTTACTAATATATTTGGTGAAGAACAAATAATAGCTAGTGAACACCCACAACTTTCAGTGCTTGACCCAAAACAAATCAAACTAAACCTAACCTCTTTTGAAATGGATGATAAACTAAAATTAGTTATTTTGGTGGAAAACAATTGGGACGAACCTTTTGAAGGAGAATTAATAATAAATCCAAAAGATTTGATTGTTTCCTCAACCCAAGAAATTCAATTAGGCCCAAAAGCAACTAAAGAAATAGTTCTATTAACAAATAAATTACTTCCAGGAAAATACAATTTTTCAGCAACTATAAAAGATACAAACAATACTTACTTTTCAAACAGTGTTTCATATTCAGTAAAAAATGATGATTGGTCACTAGCAATAATCTTAGCAGTATTTGGAGTAATTTGTGCCGCAATAGTGTTTTTTGTAATTAATACAAAAAATTGAATAATAAAAATTGAGCAACAAATTGATCAAATTAAAAATTGAACAAATTAAAAAATANATAATTTTTTTAATTATTTTTTTCTTTTTGATGATTTTTTAATTTTAATTATTTTTGTTGTTTTGTTTTTTTAATTTTAATTATTTTTTGTTTGTAATAGTTTTTTTATTTTTTTTTGTTTTTGTTTTTAATTTATTTTTTTTAATTAATTTTCCCACTCTTGTAAAACAATTTTTTTGTTATTATTTTCTTCACTTTCTTTTTTCTTCAATATTTTTTTCAAAATTAAAGCCAAAATTACAATAACTCCAATAGGAATTAGGCCCATAAAAGGAGCCAATCCATTATTTTTTGTCGTAGTGTTTTTTAGAGATAAAAATGCTAAAATGAATTTGTTAGAATCAATATAATTTTTTGCCCTACTCAACACTCCTTCTTCAACTTTATCATCAATTGATTTATTGAATAAATTAATTGTTTGTTTTTTTATTGAATCCACTGCTGCTTTTAGTTCCCCTCTAATTTCAAACACTTTCTCTTCCTTTTCAATAGAGTTAGGAGCATTTTCTATTTCTACAAGTTCCAATTTTAGTTTTTTTATTCTAGAAAGAGTGATTGGTTGAATAAATTTTGCTTTGATTAATTCACTTTCATCAATGGATAATTCTCGTTCAAGAAAATCTAAATATTCGCTGCACTCTTTTAGCATATTTGATATTTTTTCACTCTTGTTTGGATCTAAATTTGTCCATAATTTATTTTTATCCTCAAAATATTTTGTGTACAAATTTTTTAGTTCTAAAAATATTTCTTTTGATTTTATTAAATCAATTTCTTTCCACTCATCAAATTCTTCTTTTTTATTAAAAAAAGCTTGTGCTAGTTTAATTAACACATTATCTTTTCCTGCACTTTCTTTTACTATTTTGAATAATTTTTCCGCTTCTTTTTTTATTTCTTCACTAATTGAAAGAGGTTCATTTTGTAACAAACTTATTCCTTTCAAAATATCATTTCTTTTTGTTGATTCGAGTAAAGTTTTGGCCAAATCAATTCTTTTTAACAATAATTCTTTTTCTTCAATCAACCCATATTTTTCTAAATCATTTATTTTTTCTTCATACTTTTTTATTTCTTCAATTAGGTTTTCTTTAATTAAATTTAGGTTTTGTTCCTCTTCAAATTTTTCTTTTAAATTATTTAATTCGTTTTCTGCTTTTTTTATTAAATTTTGTATTTCTTTCTCTTCAATTAATTCAATTTTCTCTAATGTTTTATTTATTTCTTCAACAAGTTTAGTTTCTCCGTATGTAATTAATTCGTTTTTTATGGAATTAAGTGTATCAAAATAATATTCATATTTGTTTGAAATAGTTATTTTGATCAAAAAGTTTTTTTCTTCTTTTGCTAAAAAATCAATGTTTTTTAGTACAAGTTTCTTATCAATCACTTCATTTTTTTTCTGGATTTTTTTGTCATCATAAATTTCAATATTGTTCACAAAATTATTTATGTGTATGGGGAAAATTATTGTTCCAATTAGTTCTTTTTCATAATTATTTTTTACAATTGATTTGTAAGTAAATTCTTTACTTGTCCCCATTTCTTTTTCCGAAATTAAATCAGTTTGTTCGCTGATCAAATTTTTTAGATAATAATAAACATTAATGTTTGATTTGTTTGATGCATTTTCAATATAAAATTTTAATTTATTGTCCTCAAAAAAATAATCAATTTCTTTATCATCAACAATAATGTTGATTTTTTCGTTTTTGTTTGTAGTAATTAATAATTTTGGAAAAGTGCTTTCGGTTATTAATTTAATATTTTTTTGAATCAAACTCATATCAGTGGTTGCGTATATTATTTTTTCTTTCTCCACAGTGTTTATTATAAATTTTGAAAAAAAATCCAAAGTATTGTTCCCAAAATCAAGACAATTAAAAAAAATTGTTGTTTTTTCTCCACTAATGTAATTTGTTAAACAAGAATTGGGTTTAGTTAAAGTTAGGGGTTGTTTTATTTCTATACTAAAAGGGGTGTTAATTTCCCAAAAAGGATTATTGATATTTACTCGCACTGTAGAATTAATATCCTCGTTTGTTGTAGGAATTGTGTTTGATAAAATCACTAATTGGTAGTTATTTTTAAAATAATTAATGAGTTTTGTTTCAATTAATTTTTCAATTTCATTATTGTTTTTTTTAATTTTATTCAATAATTCATTTTTTATTGAATACAATTCTATTAAATTTTCTTTATTGAAATAATTATCAAATGTTTTTGATTTGGTTTCAAGTTCTTCTACATTTTCAACGAAATTTTCTTTCATTGTTCTTATTTTTTCTTTTAATACATTAGTTTTTTTGTATTCATTCAGGAGTTCTTTTATTTCTGGGTTTGATTTTAATTCATTCTCCGCTTGGGTTTTTATTGAATTACAAGATTCATAAAAATAAATAATGTTTTCACTTGTCACTTTTTCTTTTTTTAAATTTTCAAACAAATTTTCTAATTGAGGAATATTGATTTGGTTGAAAATGTTTTCTAAATGTTCAAAACATTCCCTAATTTCATTCGTTTTTTGTGTTTCTAATTGTTCATAATCAGTTAAACCCAAAACATATTCTTTGTTTGTTTTTATCATTTCCACACAATAATTTAATTTTTCTTCATTCTTTGTTGAAGTGACTTTTTTTGAATAAAATATTTGTTCTGAATAAATGCTTTCAAGGGAACTTAACCCGAGCGGGGTTGAAGCAATTTCTATTGCTTTTTTATCACACTTTTCTTCCATTTTTTTTAATTCCGAACTATTTTCAAAATCAAGTTTGTTGTTTGTGGTCACCAAATTTTCGTAAAGATTTTTGGCGCGAGAAAGTTCTGCCCCAAGAGTGAGTTTTGATGAATTTTTTTCTTTTTTTAAATTAATGTATTCATTTTCAATGATATTAATTATTTCATCAATTTTCTTTTCTCCACTGATTTCTTGAGGCAATAATTCTTCTCGAATCAATGAATATTTTTGAATAATTTTTAGATTAGATTTTAGTTCGTTTAGTTTTTTCTTTTCAATTTCAATATTTTTCCAAGTATTTGTTAAATTGTTTTGGGTTTTTTTCTTAGTAACACTAATTCTTTTTACTAAATCACTAAATCTTTTTATTGCTGAATTATTTGCTCCCCCAACAGTGGAGTATAGTAAAGTAAATTCGTGGAGTGGGAATCTTTCAAGTTCTCTTAAATTTTGTTTATTAAACAAAATATTTTCTATTGTTTCTTGTATATTTTTGGAACTTGTCCCTATGAAAGGAATTTTAATTTCTTTAAAATCAAATCCGGTGTAAACTTCTTTTCCAATTTCTCTACCTATTTTTATTGTTATTGAATCCTCTTCAATTAATTGACCAAACCCTTTTCGTATCCCAAGTGTGTTGAATTCCTTTACTCTTTCATAATAATAAGAATAATAAGTTCCGCTATTTGTTGGTCCTGAATCAATTTCTGAACTAATTTGTCTTAATTCAATCAATGAATCAAATAATTCCTCTTCTTTCACCAAATCTATTTCTTGCACTGTGAGTAATTTTTCTTCATTTATCACTATTTCAAAACTTTTCTTTATTGCTTCATCAAGTTCAATAAAGGAATAATCAAGGTATTGGGAAGTTTGATTTATTGCACTGCTTAATTTTCCTCCCTCATCATTCAAACAATACTCTGGAGCTTTTTTCATTTCTTTAATTGCTTTATTATAATAAAACCAACTCCTCGCTAAACTATTTTTTAATTTATACATTTCAATTTCTTGTTCATACCCAAGATCAGTGTTAAACATTTCACTTACTTTTTCATAACAACTATTTTCAGTTTCACAATTAGGGATGTATGCAAAACTTTTACTTGTTAAATTATAACAAAGAGTTTTTTCTGTCCGAGTCATTTCTCCACAACCAGAAAAAAATATTGTTGAAAATAGTAGAACAATTATTAAACTGATTTTGAAAAAATGTTTCATTAAAAAATTTTTTTTAGAGTTATTTAAAAATCTTCACAAGAATTAGTCAATTGCCGAGAACATTTTTTGTTTTTTAATTAATGGTTTAATTTGAATTTAATTAGGGTTTAATTGAAAGTTTAATTGGAATTTAATTTGCGTTTAATTGAAGTTTAATTTTGAGGGGTTTAGTTGGATTTATTGGCAACACATTTACTAATATCTTTTGAATTATCCAAGAGTTCATATAAACAAGTGTTTTCTTTGTTCAAAATTTCGTTAGTTTTGATGTGTGTTGAACAATTTGAATTATTATTTGTATTATTTAATAGTGGGTTGATGAATTGGGTAGTAATAAAAATTCCTACTAAAATTCCAACGATTAAAATGATTACAAATGGTTGAAGTTTTTTTGTATTAAAATTAAACAATTTTGGTTTATCTTGAAACAATTCATCATATTCATCGTTAGGATTTTTTAAAGACATAACAATCAATAACAACTTATTTTTACTAGTTAAAAAACCTATCCTTTTATTTGAAAAAACAAATTACTTATTTGGGGTTTCTCCAAAATTTTGTTTTTTTTGGTTTTTTTACAAAAAATAGTTGTTGTATACATAACAGGTTTTTTTGTTATTTTTTTATTTTTTTTAAATTAAAAATTTTTTTGAATTAAACATAACAAATTTTTGTTTATTTTCCGTATAGGAAATGTTTATAAATATGAAAGCAATTCTATTTCTATTAGTAATTTTTATAGGTGAAAAAAATATGTACAAATACACAATCGCAAGACAACTTGCATCAAAAAGAGTAATCACCAATAGAGGGGATGAGGTTGGAAAATTATCCGACATTATCGTTTCTGAAGTTGGCGGTGACATAGAGTTCTTAGTTGTTGAAGTAGACAGAAGCTCAAGATTGTTATCAAAATTAGGCAAAGTAGGAAAAGTAATTGAAATCCCTTACGCAGCAGTAACTGCGGTTAGTGATGTTTTCATTGTTGATGAAAGAGAATTACTTGAAGATGTTTCTAAGAGAGATTAAATTCTTTCTAAAACCTAACCTTGAGTTGCTTCTTTTCAATATTGAGAGCTATTATGATAGGTTTGATGGAATTTATTTTTTCCATTATTTCTTTATCACTTAGCCCTTTCTTTTTTCCTTTTTTTATTGTTTCAATTAGTTCACTAATTTCTGAATAATGTAAATAAATATTGTCTCCTTTTTGTTTCATTTCTTTTTCTTCTATTTCTTTTTTTGCAATTGTTTCAAGAATGATTTGGGTTTTTTCTTTTTTGTTTTCTTTTTTTGTAATAATTTCGTTTCGCGTTTTGTTTTCTTTTTTATTAAAAGTTATTTCATTTAGTGCTTTGTTTAAATTTTCAAATTCTTTTTCTTTTTCCAATCCAAGTTCAATTGTGTAAATACTATTTTGGTTGAGATATGGTTTGATTGGAGGAGAGTGGTATTGTTCTTTTATTTTTTCCAATAATTTTTTTGAATTTTTTTCGGTTATTTCTTTTGCATTCATTTTTTTTTCTAGTTTTAGTTCAAAAAAAACTTTTTCAAGGAGTGCAGGGAAAACATTTAATTCATCAACGGTTGCTCCGAATAATGTTTTTTTGTTTTCTTTTAATTTTGTATAAAAATTTTCATTATTTTCTTCCAAAGGGTTTGTTCCTTTTGAACTTGGGAATTTGTAAATTTCTTCTTTTTCTAATTTCCTATCCTTCCATTGTTCTTTTTTCATTGCTTTAATGATTTTGTAATTTTTTTCACACAACACAATATTTCCTTTAGCAAACACTTCAACAATTAAAAGTTTTTCAGGGAACTCAAAAATAATTATTCTATCAATTCCTTTTTGGGTTAAGGAAATAATTCTTTGATTGTTTAAGTATTTTTTTAGTAGTGCTGAAAATCCTCCCGGGTTTTGTTTTGCTGGAACACTTTTTTCACTAATGAATAAATAATTTGGCAAAATTAGTAAATTTTTTCCACCCTCTTTTGTGTGAATCTTCATTTTCAATAATCCTTCACTAGTTGTTTGAACATTATTAACAAACCCGTTTTTTAGTATTTGTAACTCTTCCACTAAGTGATTTAACGCAAGATTACTTAGAGTAATATTTTTTTCAGTAATTGTTTTTTCCATATTTTTCACTTTGTTTTTTTTTGATTATTGTATATAATTATTGCATATTTTTTTTAATTATTTTTTATTTAGAAGTTTATTTAATTAGTGAGTTTTTGGAGTTGTGTTGGGGGGTGGGCCGCGTGTCCCGTGTTTGTTAAATTGTTTTGGTTTTTTTAATTCTGTTATTTTGTTTAATTGTGTATTTTTTTGTTTGTGTATTTTTTTTGTTACTCTGTTTTGTCATTAAAGTATTTCATCATTATTTTTAGTAATCCTGGTCGTTTGATTAGTTTTTTTGTTCCTAGCACTACTTTGTCTTTTGCTGTTAGTGTTCCGTTTCCTATTTTTAGTGCTTCGTCCATTGTTATACTTTCTGCTAGGTAATTGAAATCATCATTACTTAGTTGTTCTAATAAGTGTCTTCCTTTTAATCTTCTCATTAGTTCTTTTCCTCTTGAACTAAACCAATCTTTTGTGTAGGCGTTTAGTTGTTTGTCGCTATAATCTTTTTTCTTTATTGCTGTTAGTGCGTGTTTTGCTGCGAGTTTTCCTCCTTCCATAGCGATTCCAATTCCTCCTCCGTGAATTGGGTCAACCATGTGTCCCGCATCTCCTGCAACTAATAAATTGTCCGCAGTCATTTTGTCAAGGAACCCCCCTACTGGTATTCCTCCGGCATTCACTTCAATTATGCTTCCGTTCTTTAATCCTTCTTGATTTGCTATCCACTTGTCTAAGTAGTATTTTGCTGTTTTTTCTTCGTATGCTCCTATTCCTATTCCTACATTCGCTGTTTTGTTTCTTTTTGGGAATATCCAAATGTATCCTCTTGGAGCAACATCTGTTCCGAAATATAAGTGTAGTAGGTTTTCATCATACCCTGTGATTCCTGTCATTTCGTATTGGTATCCTGCATCAGTGTCTTTTAGATTATTTTTTGTGTTTAGTCCTAGCATTCTTGCTACTTTTGAATCAATTCCGTCACAAGCAATTATCATTTTTGTTTGGAAATATTTTTTTGAGTCATTTACTTCCACTTCAAGTTTTACTAACCCATTTTCTCTTGTAGCATTCACTACTTGGTGTTTCATCAAAATTTTTGCTCCTAATTTTACTGCATTAATAGCTAAATCTTTTTCAAACATTTTTCTTTCAAGCACATACCCTAGCACTTTCTTTTTTTTCATTTTCACGCTCTTTCCGTTCGGTGAGTAAAGTTGTGCTCCTTTTATTTCTTGCACAGCCCATTCTTTTTTTGGTTTAAGTTTTAATCTTTTAAACCAACCATTCCCTAACCCTTCAGCACATCTTTTTGGGCAACCAATTTCTTGTTTTCTATCAAGAACAAGCACGCTTGTTTTTGCTTTCGCCATTTCGGTAGCAGCAGCAAGTCCAGCAGGGCCCGCTCCAACAATTATAACTTCCCAAATTTTTTTTTCAGCATCAAACATACCTCATCACCATTATCAATTTTTTTATTTTTTTAAAACATTTTTCAAAATTTTTATTTTTTTGTTTTTTTTCCTAATTTGTTTACTCTAGTTTCATTGCTCCCACAGGGCAAATTTTTACACATGCTCCGCAAGAAACACATTTTTCTTTATTAATTTCTATTCTAGTATCTTTTAGTGTGATTGCTTGTGTTGGGCAAACCCCTACGCATGCTCCGCAATAAAGACACTTGTTTGGATTATTTTTCACACTCATTAAATCACCAATGCTTTTTAATCAATTTTAGTTAGTTTAATTTAAAAAGGTTCTTGGAAGGGAAAATATTTTTTCTCCACTGGTTTTTTGTTTATATTTTTGATTAATTTGTTATTTTTTAGAATTTTGTTTTATTTGTGTGTTTTTTATTTTTGTAATTCTTTTTTTGTTTATTTTTTTTGTAATAATTTTTTGTGATGTTTTTTTTATTTGTTTTATTTTTTGTTTTTTTGTTCCTAATTGTTTTTTTGTTTGGTTTGTTTTATTCTAAGAATTGTTCGTATTTTGTTGAATTGAATCGGTAGAGGAATCTTTTTATTTTTTGTTTTTGGTATTCGTAGTTTTTGATTACTTCAATTTTTGTTCCTCTGTATTTTTCAAACTCCATTTCTTGTGTTGGGTCAAGTAACAAAAATTCTCCGTTTAGTTCGGTTATTACAAAAGAGTGTGTTCGTAAGTTATCTAGTTCAGCAATAATTACTTCTGCTTTTTCGTCCCCTAGTGCTTTCATACACGCGCACAAAAACACTGCTAGGTCCTCATCATCAGCTATTTTTATTTCAAGAATTTCTTTTCCATTCATCCAATAATTTAAACCAAGATCACTATCAACAAAGGTTATTTCTTTTTTAACAAAATCAAAAACTTTTTTTAAAGCATTTTCGTAATTTTCTTCAAAATTGTATGGTTTTTCTTTGAATTCTTCTACAAGTGCTTGAATACTCAAATCGTTCCCGCTTGCGAGTTCTTTTATTTCTCCAATAGTTCGTTGTTCTCTTTCATTAATCGTTTCACTATACTTTTCAAGCAAGAATTTTGCCAATTTGTATTCGTTTTCGTAAGAAACCATACACTCTCTATACATAACTGCGTGTGGAAAAGGTTAAAAAATTGCTTATTTTGGCAGTTTTGGGCTTTTTATTAAATTGCGATAAGTATTGATGCCATAATAATTATGTATGCAAGAAGCATTAGTGTTCCTTCAATTTTACTAATAGTGTTCTTTCTCCCAGTGTATAAGAAAACTATTAGAATTATTATTGCGAGAATGTTAAAAATAAAGAATTTGTGATACCCTTTAGTATCAATTGGACTAATTATTGAAGTTATTCCTAAAATAAAAACAGTATTGTACACAGTGCTTCCAAGTAAATTTCCCACACTTATTTCTTGTTGTTTTTTTAGAGCAGCAATAATACTAGTGCTAAGCTCGGGCAACGCAGTTCCTATCGCGAGTATAGTTAATCCTACAATAAAATCATTAATATTGAGTGTCTTTGCAATCATTGTTGCTCCATTAACCGCTAAATTTCCTCCAACCATTAACAAAAAAAATCCTAACAACAAGTGTTTTGTTGCTTTGGTTTCAAAAATTTTTATAGAGAATTTTTTTGTTTTCGGACTCTCTTTGTAAATCAAGTAAAGGTATATTCCAAACATTACAAGCATTAGTAATCCTTCAAAACTAGAAATAGTGTCCGTGGGCCCAATAATTTGAACCATTGAAAGAACAAACACTAATATTACTGCACAAAGAGCAAAAACAGCTTCTTTAGTAACATCCTTTTTTGTGGTAACCGTGAATAATAATCCTGTTACTCCAATTATTCCTAAAATGTTTACTAAATTGGTTCCTAAAATAGTTCCAATTCCAAGAGCTGGGTTTCCATTTAATGTTGATAAAATATTTACTACAAGATCAGGGGTGGTTGTTCCAATAGTTACTACAGTCATTCCAATAAATAATTTTGAAACCCCGAATTTTTTTGCTAATTTAGTTGCTCCATCAACAACAAACCCTGCTCCCCAATAAAGAAAAATAAGTCCAAAAAACAAAATAACTAATTCTGAAAACATTTCCAAAAACCCTCAACTAACATTTCCCAAAAATTATCCTTTCTCAAAATTAATATTCTATAAAACCCATATCCATCAAAAATTAATATTTATTACTAATATTTGTTAATTACTAATCACTCTTTGTCCTTTTATTATTTCTCTTATCCTTGTTTTGATATTTATTTGGCACTAATTTTATTTGTTTTTATTTTTGTTTTTTTGTTATTAATTTTTACTCATTATTAATTATTATTGTTTTTTTCAATATTTTTGAACCAAAATTTGTGATGGTTGTTTTTTCTTTTTCCATTTTTTCAAAAATTTCTTTTTCTTTTCTTTCTTCACCATTTTTTTCTTCAATTAGTAAAAGTGTTTTTTTGTTTATTTCGTTGAGTTTTGTATCCATTTTGTTTTTTGTTTCAAACACTCCGCACTCTTTAATTTTTTTATCAATGTTTATTTGTTTTACTTGAATTTCGTTAAGTTTCCAAAATATTTTTTCAAAAAAATTAAAAGAAATTATTTCGCTTAGCGCCGCGAGTCGTTTTTCTTTTTCTCTTTCTTTTAACTCAATTTTTTCTTCTTCAATTGCTTGAATAATTTCTGTCAAGATTTTTTTAAACTCAACTCCTTTAGGATCACTTTTTAGTGCAATAATTGGGTTTGCAATAAATGCGCTGAGTAATTCTTGTTTTTCTCTTGGCAATTTCCATCTCCCTGTTTCAACAAGTTGGTTAAATCTTTGTAATGGTTTATCAATGCTTGAAAGAAGTGAAGATAACTCAATTTTTAGTGATTGTTTTTCGTTCAATATTTTTTGTTTCTCATTTTCTAGTTCTTCTAGTTTTTTGAACTCTTTTCCTGAATTAAATTCCTCTATTTTTTTTTCTTGTTTTTCTAAATCGAATTTATTTTTCTTGATTCTTTCTTCACATTCCTTGATTTTGTTTTTTTGGTTTTTTAGTTCTTTGTTCAATTTTTCCACACTTTTTATTTTTTCTTTAATTTTTTCAAACTCAAAATACTCTAAATTTTCGTCAAACTCTTTTTTTAGTTCTTGTAAATTATTTAAGAGTTCTTGTAGTGTTTCTCCTAAATTTTTCATTTCCTCTTTTAAATAAATACTCGTGTAAACAATATTTTTTCTAAAACGAATCACTTCTTTTACCAAAATATTGATTGATTCTTCAGTGTATGCTCTTGAATCATTTAAATTATTTCCTACATTTGTTGGATTTATTTTTTCAAGCATTCTCATTAATTGTATTTCAATATGGCTTTTTGCTGTTAGTGCAGCTTTGTTGAATCTCTCGTTTTCTTTTTTATTTAATTCCTTTTTTTGTATATCCTTTATTTGAGTAATTATTTTTGAGTGCAAAAACTTTATTTCAGCCATTTTTTTTGCATTAGTGAATTCAAGTTTTTTTCTTTTTTTTCCAAGTTCCTTATCAAGTTCATTCACTAACTCAATAGTGGAATACACATTAGTTTTGCTTTTTTTGTTAAAAATGTTTGAAAAAATATTGTTGAAAAAACTCATTACTATCAATAAAATTACGCATTACCTTACTTTAAACCTTTTTGTAACAAACAAATTTTGTTGGCAAATTTTGGTAGAGTTTTGGACAGATTTTTGGATAGAGTTTTGGTTAGTTTTTTTGTTAGCATTTTGGGTGTGGAGTTTTGAGTAAATTTTTTGTTTAGCATTTTGGTTATTATTTTTGGCGGAGTTTTCTTTAGAGTTTTGGTTATGTTGTTTGTTAGTATTTTGGTTATTATTGTTGTTATTATTTTTATTTTGGTTTTGGAGGTATTGTTTGTTAGTATTTTTGTTAGGTGTTTTTGTTAGAGTTTTTGTTTGTTTTGTTCGGCATTTCACTTAACACTCTTTTAAATTCTCTTTCAATAATTTAAATTAATTATGAACAACAAGTTTTGTAATGAATTTTGTAGCGAATTTTCTTCTAATAGGGACGAGAGTGGTTTTTTTTCTGAAATAAAAAAAATGTCCACAAAAATCAAAACCCTCCAAAATGTGGTGGTGATTCATCACTATGACGCTGATGGGTTGAGTAGCGGAGCAATACTAATAAAAGCACTGGAAAGAGAGGGAAAAAAAGTTTCTTCTCTTTGTTTAAAACAATTGTATAAAGAAAATATTGATCAAATAAAATCGCTTGGGAACAACTTTGTGTTCGTTGATTTTGGTTCAGGCCAAATGGATTATTTAGTAAAAGAACTTGGTGAAGAAAACATTTTCATAATTGACCACCACCAACCAGTACTAGTGAATAATTCAATTATTCCTCTAGAACATCACTTGAATCCTTTATTGTTTGGAATTGATGGGGGAAAAGAAATTTCAGGAGCAGGGCTCGCATACTTGGTGGCAAAAGAAATGAACCCAAAAAACATTGATTTATCCCCTTTAGCAATTGTTGGAGCGGTAGGGGATATGCAAGAATTTAGCGGAGCACTAATTGGATTGAACTCAAAAATTTTGGAAGAAGCAATTAGTGCAGGGCTTGTTGAAAAAAAAATTGATTTGAGATTGTATGGAAGAATATCAAGACCACTAATTCAATATTTGTGTTTCTCTTCCTCGCCCATAATTCCCGAACTAACAGCAGAGCAAGAAAATTGTGTTTCTTTTTTACAAGGATTAGGGCTCCCACTAAAAGATCCCTTAACAGAACAATGGTTAAGTTATGAAGATTTGAGTGATACGCAAAAAAAGAAACTCTCTTCCGCACTAATAATTCATTTATCAAAACACAATTTTCCGGAATGGAAAATAAAAGAAATGATAGGAGAAGTTTACACGATTTTAGGTGAAGAAAAAAAATCCCCTCTCCGTGACGCAAAAGAATTTGCTACCGCACTAAATTCTTCAGGAAGACACGCTCGCCCAGAAATAGGACTCAAAGTATGTTTAGGGGATAGAAATATGGACGGAGCATACGGCGAACTATTAGGACTAATTCAAGAACACCGAACCGCTCTCGCAAAAGGAATTCAATTCGTGACCGAACACGGAGTAGAAGAGAAAAAAAACTTTTACTTTTTTGACGCAGGAACAGAAATACAAGATTCATTAGTAGGAATAATAGCAGGAATGCTTTACGGATCAGTAATAAAAGAAGACAAACCAATAATTGCTCTTGCAAGAAACACTGACGGAACAATAAAAGTATCAGGAAGAGCAACCTCCGCCCTCCTAAGAAAAGGAATAAATTTAGGGGCGGCATTCAAAGAAATTTCAAAAAAAATTAGCGGAGTAGAAGGAGGAGGGCATTGTTTACACAAAAACACATTAGTGCAAAAAAAATGCGGAGAAATTTGTAAAATTTCTGAAATTTTGGAAAATGATTATTTACTAAGCAGAAAAAACAATTTTTTAACCAACTCAAAATGTAACAAGGTTTTTAATTCAAAAAGAAAAAAAATGATTTCATTAAAAACAAAAAACACTCAAATAATTTCTTCAGAAGATCACTTATTTTTCAAATACAAAAATCTTGGTTTAGTTGAAACAAAAGCAAAAAACCTAAACAAAAAAGATTTTATTCTAGGAGTAAAAAAAATTGATTTTGAAGGAAAACAAATTAGTTTAATCAACAACCAAAATATTTATTTAAATTTGAATAAAGAAATTGCGTGGATAATAGGATACATTCAAGGAAAAGGAAATATTGGTAAAAAAAGAGCACAAAAAGTTTTGGAAAAAATTCAAAAATCAATTTCCACTAATTTTTCTCCAAAACCCACTTTAATGAGAACTTTCAAAAAAACAAAAATGCCTCCCACTGATTTAGGCGTGTTTTTTGAAAACATTTTCCCAGAATCAAAATTATTAAATAGTGAATTAAAAGTTCCAAAAAAAATAATGCAATCAAAAAACAAAATTTTGTCAAACTACATTAAAGGATTATTTGATGCCAAAGCAAGTGTATATAATAGATTTATTACAGTTAGAATGGTTGATGAAGAATTTCTCAAAACAATTCAATTACTGCTTTTAAGATTTGGAATAAAATCAAATTTTAGGAGTGTTACAGAAAAATCTGGATACTTAAAACCCTCATTCGTATTATATATAACTGAATTTGATTCACTTAAATTATTTCAAAAAGAAATCGGTTTTACTAAAAACACAAAAAAAGCAATTTTGTTAAAAAATAATTTACTAAAACAATCAAAAAACAAAAAAAACTTGGGGTTATTTTCTCCAATAACTTTTGGAGAAATTATGGATTTTGTTAACGAAAACAACATAACAAATCTTTTTAATAAAAATTTTTTGTTCAATCAACCTAATTCAAAAAGAATAAATTATTTTACATTGAACAAATATTTCATTGAACCAATTTTGAGAAATAAAAATAAATTAAACAAAAAAACTCTTACAAAAATTAATTGGTTAAAAGGAGTAGTTAATTCAAAAAATTTAACTTTTTTTGAAATTCAAGAAAAAATTGATTTAGGTTCAGAAACAGGTTTAATTGATTTATCACTCCCCCAAACAAAAAATTTTTTCGCAAACGGTTTAATTGTCCACAATTCAATAGCAGCAGGGTGCAAAGTTCCTGACGAAAAACTTGACGAATTTCTAGAAATTTTAGAACAAAAACTAGAACAACAATTAAAAAAACCAAAATAATTTCCAACAAATACTTTAAATTGTTTGATTTTTTTTGGTTTATTTTTAATTTCTTTTAATTTGTTTAATTTTTTTTTGATTTATTTTTTCTTTTTTCCCATTTTTGTGATTTGCTCTGTTTGTGTCGCTTTTTGCTTTATTCAAAAGGTATTTAAATACAGATTTTCTTATTTTATTGTTTTTTTTAGAGGGATAATTTTGAAGAAATTTTTTGCATTTTCTCTTCTAATATTACTATTTGCACAAATAGTTTTAGCAGGAGATTGCGGATCACCATACTTTAAATCAATAGAATGTGCAACACTGAACCACAAATTCACAGAAACAGGATTTGTTTGGAACACAGGAACAGGATGGCTAACTAACCCTACACGAGATTGGAACATTGAACAAACCTTAGACAAAAACTATATGTGGACAGTAAAAAAATACAACAACACTACTCCACCAAACACTGACACAGGACAAGTATCAACCGATGGAAGAATAGGAATAGGAAGCGCAGGAACAGGAGATGCTTTTGGAGTTTATTCTCCATTTGTGTTAAAAGATGAAGATGATCCAAACCCAAATCACAGATACAAAATGTGGTATACAGGATTAGAATCATCAATCAATCAAGAAAAATATACATGGCAGTAAGCCCTGATGGGTATAGTTGGACAAAAGTAGATAACTCTATCCCTGCTGTTTCTGATGATGTTTCAACAAATGGAAGAATAGGACTTGGAACAACAGATAGGGGGGACGCAGAAAGAGCATATCGTGCAAGCGTAATTATTGACGGAAATATTTTCAGAATGTATTATGGGGGATACAAAAATGAAAAAGGAAGTATCTATCAAGCAGTATCTTATGATAGGGGATTCACTTGGTATAAAGTTGATAATACCCCACCAACCCCATCAGACACTACTTCAACAAATGGAAGAATAAGTTACGGAACATCCAACACTTATGGTGATTTTTTCCAAGCCACCCACCCATTTGTAATAAAAGACAATAATCAATACTATATGTTTTACACTGGTTCAGCATATCCTTTTTATCACGATGCAAGAATTTTTTTTGCAACTTCCCCTGATGGAAACAATTGGACAAAAACTGGTGCAACAGAAGATCAGTCCAAATGTAAACATGAATTTTGTGATGGGTCATTTTCTCTTTCAGCAAAAAATTGGAACCAGTTTGGTCGTTTGGGTGGAGCATCAAGTGTTGTAAAATTTGGTAATGCATATTTTATGTTATATTCTTATGCTGAAACTAATGACACAATAATCAAATTAGCTGTGTCTTATGATTTAGTTAGATGGTCTGCTATAAATTATTATGGGGTTCAACCTATTTCAGATTCTGGTGCACGATTTGGGCAAATTCCAAAAGGTACTTCGGGAAAAGGAGATTCCACTTATGTATTAAACCCCACAGTGATTTTTGATCAAAATAAATTCAGGATTTGGTATACTGGTAACAGTGGGGCTTATAGAATTTATTATGCAGAAGTGGATATTCCTGATTTAGAAGATCCTTATTTAGTTCAACATTACACATTTGATAATAATTCCGGAAAAAGTATTCCTGATTTAGTTTATGGGGTTGGTGGAAATGTGTCACTGGACACTGATTTATCAAAAGGTTTTCTTAATTCAACAAGTTTTCAATCAAATAATGAATATGCTAACACTTCTTTTAATATTGGGCAACGCGGGATGTGGTATTTATCAGACAAAAATTTTTCACTATCACTTTGGATAAAAGTTACATCAGTAGATTATTCTGGAAGTGCTAATTATAATATTTTTTATCGTGGGAATAATAATTCTGGACTTCATCAAAGATTATATGTTCGAAGTAAATATCTTGGTGGTGCTGATTGTTATCCAATATTTAGATGGGATGCTGGTTCATCAACAACAATAACACCAAACTCAAAATCGATTTGTGATGGGTTGTGGCACAATGTGGTACTAACTCGTGAAGGAACATCACTAGTTTTGTATGTTGATGGAGATCCTGTTGGTAATGCAACATTTGATCCAACAAAAGAAGAATTAAAGGCCGCTCCAATGTTTGGAAATTATTTATCCGGAGGACTTGATGAAATTAAATTATATCACCGAGCGTTAAGTGCTGAAGAAGTGCAAAGAGATTATAATAAAATGCTGGATTCTAAATTTGTTTCAGGAAATAATAGTATAATTAAAGTTCCAACATTAAGAAAATGGATTTCTTTCAAAATTAACGAAGACCAAAATTATACTCACGGTTACCCAATTTGCGGAGCTAATGATGTGAATTGTTCCCCTGATAAATTTTCTGACGGACTAGTAGCATTATACCACCTTGACACTAATGCACAAGAACAAGAAATTTTAACTAACGCAGATTCAAGCGGAAACAACAACAATTTATTTTGCGAATTCCCATCAATTCCAGTTCCAGGAAAATGGACAAACTCAAAAGCCCAATTTATTCCTGCTTATGCCCAATCATATGCGACCATACCATCTCCAAGTATTTTTTATGGACAAAAATTCGGAATTTCATTTTGGTTTAAACCATCTTTCTCAAGCCTAAATTCAACAATTATTTCTGCGGGCGGTTACGGGGGAGAAATTAGAACTAATGGAAATAAACTTGTTTACAACTATTCTTTATACAAAGGATTAAATGGAACAAAAACTTATATAATGAATTCTTGGAACCATGTAGTATTTACTTGGGATGGAACAACTTACAAAGCGTATTTGAATAATGAACTGGATGCTAGTTTTGATTATTCATCTGCTCCAATAAAAGGCACTCTTCTAATAGCATCATTACCCCACTCAAGTTATTGGATGGGATCAGCTTTAGACGATCTCGTTATTTGGAGAGACAGATCACTATCAGTTGAAGATGTAAATTATATTTACAATTTAGGTGCAGAATACGATAATTCTCTTGATGAAAATATTTACGCAATTTATCGTTTTGATGAAGATTTTTCAAGCACTTCTTTTATTGATTCAAGCGGAAATAATAAACATGCAAGAATTAATTTCAATGGTGAAAACTATTTGGGTGGTTGTTCTACCTCCTCATCAAGACCAAGTTTAACAACAGGAATTTTGGATTCGAACGGTTGGCAAATGTCACCAACTACACAAATGTTTAGTTATATGGAAAAAATAAATCCAACCAGAGGAACAATAATGTTTTGGGAAAAACCCCCTGTTACTGATAATGGGAGTCGTTATTATTTATTTGGATTTCCATCAATAACAAATTCTTTATGGTTATCAACAACACTTTCTAATCTTAATAATGGTTCTAGAAATATTTATATGAGTCCAACAGTTAATTCTTCCTACACTACTGTTACTCCTTTTAGACCTAATTTAACATGGGGGCCTACTCCTCTTTCACAAAGAGATAAATGGAATTTTCATGTTTTAAAATACGATTCAGGAACAGCAACATATTATTTCAATGGACAAAAAGCAAATACTAAAGGATACGCTAATTTTGATTCACTTTCAAAAATTTTTATGATGGGGGGTGGGATTGGTTATTATGAAAGAAACAAAGGGTTCCCAGGAGTGATTGATGAGATTGCTATTTGGGATAGGGGTTTGTCGGATTTGGAGATTAAAGAGATTTTTGAAAAGTATAACTATTATATGGATATTAATGTTTATGCGTGTGAGGATGAAGATTGTGAAAACAAAATAAGTTCATTTTATGTATCGCGTGTAAAAAGTAATGAAGATATTTTATTCCCAACAGATTTTCCTTTCTCAAAATATCTTGGTTATGATGTTTATTTCAAATCAACAATGATAAACGAACCTGTTCCTGTTGCGCTTGAAGGAATAGAGTTTAAGAGTATTGGAGTTACTCAACTCCCAGCAAACACTGTGCCGAGAGGAAAAATAATTACACTCAACAACAAAAACATAAACACTTCCAATGAAATATTCTCAAACATACAAGACGGAAACTTATCACTAAAATTCGAGGTTAATGATATACAAAATGATAATATTTATTTCACTCTAAAATACTCGCCAAACAACATTGACGGGTTAGGGACACCAATTATACAAGATTTGAATTTAAGAAACACAAGTTATTGCACTTCAAATGATTGGAACGAAACACCAGTAGAGTGCACAATAGATTTCAATTCCTACCAAATCCCTGACGGAAATTATTACCTAAAACTAGAATTTTATGACGGAATTTCAGGGGATTATGACACTTGGTATAATACCTCAACAAACAAAATAGTGATTGATAACTCTCCACCAACACTAACTTGGGACGCACCATTATTGTGGAAAAGAGGAAAAACCACAATCACCATAATTTGTACAGATGCAGTTTCGTGCCAAACAGTACAATACAAAATCAATTCAGGAACACTAAAAAATTACACCGCTCCATTCGTGATTAGTGGAGATGGAAATTATCGGATAGACATAAACGCGATTGATACAAAAGGAAACGCTACTGATACAAACACATTTTTTGTAACAATTGGGTATGATGGACAATTATTCACTTACAATGACACAAATACACCAGAATCATATTTTGCACCCGGAGAAAAAACAAAACTAATATACTACTCAACCCTAACTATCCCCCCAACAATTAACCTAACATTGCCTGATGGAAACACAATACAAGACACAATGCAAAACATATCAAGCGACCCACTATTCGGAACCCCTGATTACAACACTTACTATTATGATTACACAATCCCAACAAATACCAAAGTTGGTTGGGTAGATATTAATATCCAAAACCAGTTACTAAAGAAAAAAATTTATGTAACAGAATTATGGCAAGATTCATTCACTGATTCAAAAGGAAACACTTTCCACTTCGGATTTGACTTGAACATTAACGAAAACATTTCAGTGGATAGATGGTTTTGGCCAATAGATCAAAAAATAGATTTTGAATACCCACTAAAACCAAACTCAATAAGAGTGCTTGATTTTAACGGAACTAATTACAAAGAAATCCCCTCACAAGCGTACGGATACCAAGGAGAAGGATTAATTACAAGCGCAAATTTAGCATTCCTTTCAACAATAGGAAAAGACCAAAACAAAATTTATTCAATAAGATACTCTGTTCTTGACAGAAACACTAATTACGATACGAGCATTACATTAACAAATGATTCAAACAAAATAAAAATTTCAACAAGCGATTACAATGTTTTAGTTGAAGCAAACAAAGGAGGATTAGTTACAGAAATACAAAGCAATATAGGGACATCAACCGATTTGAATAGTTCTCCATACGGATTGTTCGGTCCAAGAATTCAAGATTTGTTAGGATCAACTTATTCAATGAACCAAATAGCTTCTCCAGCAGTTTCACTCATTACAGGTCCAATAGTAACAGTATTAACAATAACCGGATCGCAATCAATTTTTGATTTTGTCCAAAAATACACATTTTACTCAAATAATGATTTCTTCATTGTGGATACAAATGTTGCATCAAGAGGAAACTTGGAAATAGATCAATACAATAACTCAATAATGCTTTTTGATAAAGCACAATTTTCACGACAAGTATCAAACGAAAACGGATTATACCAAACCAATTCACTATCAACTCTTCCTACTCAACCCCAAACAGACACAAACATTGTTGGAGTGTACGATCCACACACACTGGATTCATTTGTCGCGTTTTTTTACAAAGACCAAGGAAATTTAGCTCTATCAAATTCAACAAATATTTCACAAACAGGATCAAAGATAAGAGTTGATGGACAAAGTTATTCAGGGCAAATAAATTCAGGAGATGTTTTCTCTTCAAGCATTGCATATAGTTTCACTAATCCAACATTCATTATTAATTCAGTATCAAATTTATTTGAATCATTAACAAACCCACTAAACATTCTCCAATCCACTGTTCAAAGTAACGATCCTATCCCTCCACAAATCCAATCAGTAATAATTTTGGGAGCAGATCACAATGATGACTCAAACATTTCTTGCGCGGTAACATTTAGTGATGACATATTAGTTGAAAAAGTGGTTGTTAATTTTTCTGACACAAAAGACACTGACAAAAATTTTGTTACCACAATAAGAGAAAAATCAGGAACACTACTAGTAACTCTACTTTCTGACGAAGTTAATGCAGGAACACTAACTTGCACCGCATATGTATCAGATGTTGCAATGAACACCGTATCAGACAATAACACAACAACAATAACTGATGTTTCAGGCCCAATAATTGATAGTTTAACAAACTCGCCTAACACTGATGCTGATCTTGACCCAAATGTTCCAGTAACAATCCAAACAGTGTTAAGAGAATACACTCAAATTGATTCAGTTTCATTATTTTACAGAACCAAAAAAACAATGGATGCGAATTGGTCAGAGTGGGTTCCTAAACCAATGACACTAGATTCAAACAACACTGATTACAATTATTTATACACTTACACTCTCACTCCCGATAGTGGAATTTACGAATACTACATTACTACTTCTGATAGTTATGGTTACTTAACAACATCAGAAACAAACACAATTAATGTGTTCGTTGATTATACTTGGGAAGTAACTCCAACAAGTTTCGGAACACTCCCACCAACTCCGCTAGCGACAAACCTAAATGTAGGAACATTCACAATCACAAACACAGGGGATGCACCAATTTCTTTTAGAATAAGTTCAAATTGGGAAGACAAAGAAAAAATATGGTACAACAACGGAACAGTAGAATCAATAGAATCAACAACAGGAGTATCACTAATTCTTGACAAAAACTCTTCAATAAATTACGCAGTAAGATTAGTTACAAAAAATAACGAAAAAAGAGATGATTTAGTAATAACACTTCGTCCAACAATAACTGCCGATCCAACTTTTGGCGAAGTGAGTGCAACAATTTTATCACTAAGCTCAGGACCATTTATGCTTTTAGAGTTCCCAACAATCCCAATAATAGTAACACAAGGAGACAAAAATGTTTCAATAATTGCAAGATTAACTAATGTAGGAAATGAAGATGCAAACACCATCACAATAGATTGGAACTATCCAGAAGATTGGGTTCTAAAAAGCGGAGAAGTATCAGAAAATATTTTAGGCAACTTAACACCCACAGATCCGGGGATAGAAAGAGAATTAATATTTGAAATACCAGAAGATGCAAACACAGGCACACAACAAATAACAATAACCGCTCATTGTTGCGAACTACCTGACAAAACACAAATCTATACAAAAAATATTGTAGTAGTAACAAAAGGGGGAACAATAATTATTGATGGTGGAGGTTCTGGTGGTGGTTCTAGTGGGGGCGGAGTTGGTGGTGGCGGTAGTGGTTCTGGTGGTGGCGGAGGAGGGGGTGGATTACCTTTTACTGCGCCTGAACAAAAGAATTTGTTTTTCCAAACCAACGAGTTTTTTGAACTAGTAAGAGGACAGGATTCAAGTTTCAAAATAAAAGTAACAAACCCACTAAACAACTCAATGGAGGATTTAGGACTAAAAGTAGAAGGAATAATATCAAGTTATTTAAAACTAAAAGACACAAATATTGCAAAACTTGACTCGAACCAAGAATTTGTTACAGAAATAGAAATCACCTCACCAAAGTACTTTACTCCTGGAGAATACCAATTAACATTCACAATAGAAGGGTATTTTTATGACACTTACAAAAGAAGAACAAGTTTCAAAGAAGAAAGACAAATAAATTTACTAATCCACGATACGAACAAAGAAACCGCGAAAAAATATTTAGAAGAAATGGACCAATTTGTCCAAACAATGACAACAAAAGGATACAAATTATCAAGTATTGATGATTTGTTCAACAAATCACAAACACTATACAACAAACACGCATACGATCAAGTAAAAGAAAACTATTTAACCTCAAAACAAATCTACGAACAAGCAATAAAAGCAAATGAAACCCAACAAAAAATAACAAACCTAGTTAATATATCAACAAGACAAGGAATAAGCACTCCAAACACAAACAGATTACTCGCACTAGCCGAACTCGCATTCAAAAGAGGAGATTATGCAGTAGCACTAGAAAGATTAAAAGAAGCAGAACTAACTTACAGTGTGGAAACAAAAGGAGAATTCAATCTACTAGTGTGGGCACTAGCAAACCTAGATATGCTAATACTAATGACAATACTACTACTCATAGCAGGATACTTACTCTACACAGGAATAAAATTACTACTAATAAAAAACAAACTAAAAGATTTGAATTCAGAAAACAACCTACTACTAAATTTAATCCAAGATCTACAAAAAAGAGCATTCCTAGAAAACAAAATAAGTATGGGAGAATACTACGATGCACTAGTCCAATTCGAAAAAAGAATAGCAAGAGTATCAGAAGACATAATAAATTACACCACCAAAAAGAACAACACATTCACATTCAAATCCCCAATAACAAGATTAAGCCAAGAAAAAAAAGGATTACTAGAAACAATAAAAGAAACACAAGGATTATACTTCAACAAAGGACTAGTTGAAACAAGAATATACAAAACAAAAATCGAGAGTTTAACAAAACGACTCGCAATAGTTGAACAAAACCTAGTATCAAACGAACTACAAAAAACACTAAGAATACACTCCGCAGGAATTGACAAATATTTTTGGAGAATATACTACAAAATTTTTAAATAAAAAAATTTAAAACAAAATTTAAAATAAAAAATAAAATGGAAAATAAAATAAAAAATAAAATGAAAAAAAATTTGGAGAAGGTGATTGGTTTGAAAAAAATATTTTGCACACTAATGATTTTATTATTGCTCATCACTTGTGTGTTTTCGATTTCACCAGAAGCAAAAGAAGAATTTGATTTAGCACAAAAAAAATTATCACAAATAAATCAAGATATTCGACAAATAAGAGAGGAAGGATTCGCCACAGTGAGATTCATTGATGAATTTGTGCTAGTTAGAGAAATATACTCTTCAGCATATTTACTCGCTGATGCAAACAAACCAACTGATCTGAAATTGTTTTACGAAAGAATAGAAAATTTAGAAAAATTATTAATAAACGCCAAAGAAGTTAGAGATGAATTAATAGCACTAAAAAAAGCAATTAGTGAAGTTGACCCAAACATTGACACAAACCAAGTGCAAGTATTGTACAATGAAGCCGAACAAGAGTTCAATGATCAAAGATACGAGTTCTCAATGAAAAAAATTGATGCGGCGTACGAAAAAATAGTTGAATTACAAGGAATAGAAGCAAAAGCAAGCGCAGCGTACGAAGCAGCACAAAAAAACATAGTGTTTTTCTTTGAAAACAATTGGAAAACAATGCTAACAATAATTTTAATTATAATAATAGTGTACTTGATTTTTAGAAAAAAAATACACTTGTATTACATAAACAACAAAATTGAATCAATAGAATTTGAAATAAATGTACTAAAAAACGAAATAAAAAAATCCCAAGAAAATTATTTCATATCAGGTTCAATGNCAGAAGAAGAATACACAATAAAAGCAAAAATGTATGCAGAAAAAATAAGAGATTTGAGAGGAACTCTCGCACTATACCAAGAAAAAAAAGAAAAATTTGACAAAAAAAGACACGTGTTATTCAACAAAAATAATTAAAAAATTAAGTTTATATATTTGTTAATACTTGGTGATACTATGGTAAAATATTATTACGGGGACAAAGACAGAGCTAAAAAATACTTTCTCCCAAAAGTAGAAGGAATAGACAAATTGTTCGCTAACGGAGTACCCATTGGTTCAGCAGTAGTTGTTGAAGGCGGACCAGGATCAGGAAAAACAATATTCTGTCTCCAAAATTGTGTTGGAGCTTGCGAACAAGGAAAAAAAGTATTGTTCATGAGTTTTGAAGAACCAGAAGACAATTTGCGCGACCACCTAAAAATGTTCAATTTTGATGCAGAAAAATACGAAAAAAAAGGACTACTAAGAATAAAAAGATTCAACGCACTTGACATTGCAAGAAGTGTAGAAGCACTACTAAGTGAAGCAAAAAAAGAACTACTAATTGATGTACAACCAGTACTAATTCCACAAGATTTTCAACCAGACATTCTCTTCATTGACTCACTAACCTCAATCTCATCAGCATTCAGTGGAGAATCAAGCAGATTCAGAATATACATGGAACAATTATTCAGATACCTAGAATCCCACAACATCACCTCGTTCTTGATTATGGAAACACCCCACCCAGTACACTTAGGAAACGTTATCGCAGGAGTAGATCAAGCAGTATCCTTTCTCTCTGACGGAATAATCATAATGTACAGTGTAATATACGAAAATGGAAAAAGAGGAAGAGCGATGGAAATACTAAAAATGCGTGGAGAAGAAATCCACAGAAAAATCGTAGAAATGGACATCATAAACGGAAAAGGACTAGTAGTTTACCCAAACAAACCACTAAAAGGAAAATTCCAACTAACCTAAAAACCACTAATACTTAATTTACTAAATTTGATTTATTGAATTTATTTTATTGGGTTTTTGTTTATTGAATTTAGTTCATTGGATTAGTTTGGTAGGATTTTTATTTATTAAATTTAGTTTTAGTTTATTGAATTGATTCATTGGATTTATTAAGGATTTAGTTTTAGTTTAATTTATTTTTTGTTTTGCATTTAGTTCATTGATTTAATTTTTTATTAATTTTTTATAAATTTTTATAAATTTTATAATTTTAT
>JGI24712J26585_10000580_pt1 | contig 31270 bp, 20 predicted proteins | sample BioPla3DNA2_FD_26585 | JGI IMG/M metagenome (IMG submission 26585)
TCGGAGATACGCGACCTGATGAGCCTGGCAACGGCTCCCGATATGATCTCCTTCGCCGGCGGCATGCCGGGGAACGACCTGTTCCCGCTGGAGACGATCGACCAGATTTATCATTCGCTGACCGACAGGGAGAAGCAGGTGGCGCTCCAGTACGGGCCCACCGCGGGACTCCCCTCGCTCATGAAGTCGCTGGCCGACTACCTGGAGAAGAAGGGGTTGCCCGTGAAAAATAACCGGCTGATGATCACCACCGGCTCGCTGCAGGCGATCCATATCCTGGCCAAGGCGTTCACCGACCCGGGAGACCCGGTGCTGGTGGAAGCACCCAGCTTTATCGGGGCGCTCTCGGCCTTCCGCGCTTGCCAGGCGGAACTGGTCTCGGTGCCCCTAAAGGGCGATGGCATGGACGTGGCTAAGCTGGAAGAGCGACTCGAATCCACGCGGCCAACCCCGAAATTCCTTTACTACACGCCCAACTTCCACAACCCGGCGGGCATCATCTACTCGCGCAAGGTAAAGCAGCAGATGATGGAACTGCTCAAGGGGAAGAACATACCGGTTATCGAGGATGACGTCTACAGCGACCTCTACTTCCATGAGGAGGATCTCCCGGAGATGACGCTGATGAAAGCAGTCGACCCGGAAGGGATCGATATCTGCTACACCGGCTCCTTCTCCAAGATACTGGGGCCGGGACTGCGGTTAGGGTGGATGCTGGTGCCGGAAGAGATCTACAAGCGGTGCGAGTTGATCAAGCAGTCACTCGACGCCTGCTCCCCCAGCCTGTCGCAGGTGATCGCGGACAAGTTCATCCGGGGTGGTTATATCTACAACTACACCGCCGAGATGAGAAAGGCGTACCGGGAACGGGGCGAAGCGATGATCAAGGCGCTGGAAACGTACCTGCCGCCCAGCGTGACGTTCGAGCGACCCAGGGGCGGCTTCTACACCTGGTTGCAACTGCCGGAAGGAACCGACGCGACCGCCATCCTGAAAAAGGCGATCGAAAAGGGTACCGTCTTCGTCACCGGTAAGACCTTCGACCCGGATGGGGTGAAGAACGACTTCATGCGGGTCTCGTTTTGCAATACCGACGCGGAAGCGATCCGAAAAGGGATCCCGCTTATCGCGCAAGCCATTGAAGAGGTTCTGGGGAGCCGTTGAAAGTGGGAACGAGCGAATTACCGTTCGTCCTTGGTCTGGTTGATCCTTAACAACTTCATCAACTCTACCACCACGATAGGAACAAGCGAGAGACCCGCCACGTAGATCCAGTGGAGCCAATCCATGGAGACGACATCGAACACCTCCATCACGCCAGGCGGTAGCAGTACAACGAACATCAGCAACGAGGAGGCCAGGATAGCCACGAGCAGGGCCTTGTTGGCCAGCAGCCCGGTTCGGAACGAGGAGCGCCTGTTGGAGTGCAGGTTGCGCACGTGAAAGAGCTGCGAGAACCCCAACACGGCAAACGCCATGGTTTGCCCCAACGGCTGACCGCCATCGGCGTAACCTATCATGTACGCGGCAAGCGATATCAGCCCGATGGTGGTGCCCTGATAAAAAATGCGCCACTGCATCCCCCTGGTGAAGAAGCCCTGCTTCGGGTCGCGAGGCGCACGGGTCATAATGTCCTCCTCAGCGGGATCAAGGCTTAGGGCAAGCGCGGGAAGGCTGTCGGTCACCAGGTTGATCCAGAGGATAAGTATCGGGGATAACGGGTTACCAATATTGAACAGGGAGGCGATAAAGATCAACAGCACCTCACCCACGTTGGCCGACAACAAGAACTGGATCACCTTTAGGATATTGTCGTAAATGCGGCGTCCCTCCTCCACCGCGTTCACAATGGTAGCAAAGTTGTCATCGGTAAGGATCACGTCGGAGGCATCTTTAGCCACCTCGGTTCCCGTGATGCCCATCGATACCCCTATATCGGCCTGCTTGAGCGCGGGGGCATCGTTCACCCCGTCGCCGGTCATCGCCACGATCTGCCCGTGCGACTGCCATGCGCGGACGATGCGCACCTTGTGCTCGGGCGCCACCCGGGCGTAAACGGGCAAATTTTCCACTTCCCGGTAAAGCGTTTCATCGTCCATCTCGGCCAAGTCGGTGCCCGTGATCGCCCGATCGCCCTCACGGTAGATACCGATCCCGCTCGCGATGGCTATAGCCGTCGCCTTATGGTCGCCCGTGATCATCACCGGACGGATGCCGGCCGTCCGGCACTTCTCGACCGCCTCGATCGCCTCGGGGCGTGGAGGGTCTATCATGCCCAACAGCCCGACGAAGGTGAGCCCCCGCTCCACGCTGTCAACCTCCATGCTCTCCGGAAGGGTGTCGATATCGCTGTAGGCAACCGCCAACACGCGGAGGGCCGACTCCGCCATGCGGAGGTTGGCAGCCTCGATAGCCGCCCGGTCGCCCGGGGTGATGGCGTGTGCCTCACCCCCTTGCAGTACGCGGGTGGTGACGGCAAGCACCTCATCCAGCCCCCCTTTCACATGCACGCGATAGCGGCCGTTATCCAGCCGGTTGATGGTGGACATCCGCTTTCGCTCCGAATCGAAGGGCACCTCCCCCACGCGGGGATACTGCCGCTCCTGCTCATTCTTGTCAATGCCCCACTTCAACGCGACTTCCACGATAGCGGTCTCGGTGGGGTCTCCCGTGAACTCGGGCATTCCATCGGCCAACCGCTTCAGGTGCGCGTCACTGCATAGCAGTGCACTGTTTACCAGGAGGAGCCCGGCATCCCTGTTCACCTCACCAACCGGCAAGCCGGCCTGGATACCAAGCGAGGCACCGGGTAATGCGCTAAGTGATGTGCCGAGCGAGGTATCGAAAAATGTGCCGTTTGAAGCGCCCAACGGAGTACCGTAAGGAGCACCCATCGAGCGATCCGGGCGACCCTCCACCGCGAAGTCGATTTCGCCATCGGGCACCCACCCTTTCACCACGGTCATCTTGTTCTGGGTAAGGGTTCCCGTCTTATCGGAGCAGATCACGGTAGTACTTCCCAGCGTCTCGACGGAGGGGAGGGTACGCACGATGGCGTTTTGCTTCACGAGCCGCTGTACCCCCATTGCCAATACGATGGTCGACACGATCTGCAACCCCTCGGGGATGGCCGCCACGGCCAGGCTCACGGCCATCATGAACATCTCCAGCCAGTCGTTACCGTACAGTATCCCCACGATAAAGATAAACGCGCAGATCCCGAGGGCCACGTTGCCCAGCACCTTACCCAGTTGTTCCAGACGCTTGCCCATGGGGGTTTCCACGGCCTCGGTGCGTTGCAGCATGTGCGCGATCTTACCCACCTCCGTCAACATACCGGTACCTACCACCACCCCTTTGCCGCGGCCGTAGGTGACCACGCTGGTGGAGAAGGCCATGTTGTGTCGGTCGCCCAAGGGGATCTCCTCGTCCGGCAAGACCTCCTGTGACTTCTCCACCGGCACCGATTCGCCGGTGAGGGCCGACTCCTGCACCTTGAGGTTATGGGTTTCAAACAGGCGGGTATCGGCCGGGACAATATCGCCGGTCTCAAGTATGAGGATGTCGCCGGGTACCACCTCCACCGAGTCGATCTCGTGCACCTGCCCCTCTCGCAACACCTTGGCGTGGGGGGAGCTCATCCTGTTTAACGCGTCTAAGGAAGATTGCGCCCGCTTCTCCTGCACCGTCCCGATAACCGCGTTAACGACCAGGATGGCAAGGATCACGAACGTCTCGATCATCCCCTCCCCCTCCATCATCCCGATCACGCCGGAGACGATGGCGGCAATCAGGAGGATGACTACCATGCTGCTCTTGAACTGGTCGAAGAACATCGCGGCGATTGATTTGCGCTTGCGAGCGGCGAGCCGGTTGAAGCCGTACTCTTCGATTCGCTTGGATACCTCGTTATGGGTCAACCCGGTTTGGTGGGAGACGTTAAATCTTTGCAACACCTCGTCGGAGGGCGAACTGTAAAAATTATCCATCTATTCTATTCTATATGTTAGTAGGCTGTCAATCAGCCAAACCCTTGCACTTTAAAAGTGATTCCACCGAAAAAGCGATCGATCACCCCGAAGGGTCTGACAAATGTAGCAAAAATGTGGTTTTCATAGTAAACTTCATAGTAAACAATAAAGCACCTTTAAAAGTTCTTTATGTTATATAACATAACTCCAACGTTTTTTATGTCACCCATTTTTTATAAATTGCATCGCGTTTGAAAAAAGGATAACTTTGCAGGCGTTACCCAACCACTGCAAAGTTTTTTCTTTACCCGGCAGCACGTTGGGGGGCTGATTTGTGCGACATGGCAAATTAATGAGAGTCAAAACGAATAACGGCAATCTGGTGCAACCGTGCAATTGGAAAATTAATCACATTTAAAATATCGTTTTAATCATGAAAGTGTATAAAACAGACGAAATCAAGAACATTGCAATTATTGGCAATGCCGGAACAGGTAAGACCACCCTCGCAGAAGCGATGCTTTTCGAGAGTGGTCTTATAAAACGACGCGGCACCGTTGAGGGGAATAACACCGTGTGCGACTACTTCCCCGTGGAGAAGGAGTACGGCTACTCGGTATTTTCCACCGTCTTCTCGTACGAGTGGAAAGGTAAACTGATGACCTTTATCGATTGCCCGGGAGCGGACGACTTCGTGGGCAACGTGGTGACCGCCCTCAACGTGACCGACACGGCGCTGATGCTGATTGACGCGTCTAGTGGGGTGGAAGTAGGTACTGTAAACCAGTTCCGCTACGTGGACGACCTGCAAAAACCGATGGTGCTACTGGTTAACCGGATGGACCATGAAAAAGCCGATTACGAAAACACCCTCACCAGCCTGAAAGAGTTCTACGGCAACAAGGTGGTTCCGGTGCAATACCCGGTGGGTAGTGGCACCTCGTTCGAGGGGATCGTAGACGTGCTCAAGCAAAAACTGTACAAGTGGGCACCGGGTGCCACCGCTCCCGAAGTGCTCGATATCCCGGATAGCGAGAAGGCGAAGGCCGACGGGTATTACGAAGCGTTGTTAGAGGCGGCTGCCGAGAACGACGAGGAGTTGATGGAGAAGTACTTTGATCAAGGCACGCTGACCGAAGAGGAGATGAGCCTGGGGATTCACAAGGGGATGATCAGCCACAGCCTTTTCCCGCTCTTCTGTGCCTCGGCCGAGAAGAACATGGCCGTGCACCGCGTGATGAACTTCTTAAGCCTGGTAGCACCTTCACCGAGCGACATGCCCGCCCCTAAAAACTCGGAGGGCGTGGAGGTAAAGCCCGATGCAGAAGCACCCACCAGCCTCTACTTCTTCAAGACAACCGTGGAGCCGCATATCGGGGAGGTATCCTACTTCAAGGTGATGTCGGGAACGATAACTGAAGGTGACGATCTCACCAACGTGAACCGAAGGTCCAGGGAGCGCCTCGCGCAACTCTTCACCGTTGCCGGGCAAATGCGGACCAAGGCCACGGAGCTGCAAGCGGGCAGCATTGGTGCCGCGGTGAAACTGAAGGATGTACGGACAGGCAACACGCTGAACGCCAGGGGCGCCGAGCATCTCTTCGACTTCATCAAGTACCCCGAACCGCGCTACCGCAGGGCCATCCGCGCGGTAAGCGAATCGAACTCAGAGAAGCTGAACGAATCGCTCACCCGCATGAGGGAGGAAGATCCCACGTGGCTGGTAGAGATATCAAAAGAGCTGAAGCAAACCATCGTTTCGGGCCAGGGTGAGTTCCACCTGAAAACCTTAAGGTGGCGACTGGAGAACAACGACAAGATAGAGATCGAGTTCATGGAGCCCAAGATCCCGTACCGCGAAACCATCACCAAGGCTGCACGTGCCGACTACAGGCATAGGAAACAGTCGGGGGGTGCCGGTCAGTTCGGAGAGGTACACATGATCGTGGAACCCTACACCGAGGGAATGGAGCTGCCCGAAATCTACCGCTTCAACGGGCAGGAGTACAAGATTCAGAACCGCGACACCCAAGAGATAGAACTGGATTGGGGAGGTAAGCTGGTGTTCGTGAATAGCATCGTGGGGGGTGCCATCGACGCGCGCTTCTTGCCGGCCATCCTGAAAGGGATCATGGAACGGATGGAGCAAGGGCCGCTCACCGGCTCGTACGCCCGCGACGTTCGCGTGATCGTCTACGACGGCAAGATGCACCAGGTTGACTCCAACGAGATCTCCTTTATGCTCGCCGGGCGTAACGCGTTTAGCATGGCTTTCCGTAACGCGGGACCAAAGATCCTGGAACCGATCTACGACGTGGTAGTTTCCATACCGGGCGAATACATGGGCGACGTGATGAGCGACCTGCAGGGACGCCGCGCCATGATCATGGGAATGGAGAGCGAGAAGCGCTTCGAAAAGCTAAAGGCGAAAGTTCCATTGAAAGAGATGAGCAACTACTCCACCTCGTTGAGCTCAATCACCGGTGGAAGGGGTTCATTTACCATGAAGTTCTCGAACTACGAGTTAGTACCGAGCGACATACAAGATAGGCTACTCAAGGAGTACGAGGAGCAGGAGAAGGAGGATTAAACCATTCCTGTTATCGGGTGTCTTAATGATAAACAACCGAAGTTTCACCCCCTAAAGACTACAGGTATGAAAGCATTAAGACACCCCCTCGTTTTCGCGATCATCGCGCTGACTTTGTTCGCCTGCGGTTCCCAACGTGACTACGCCTACGCGCAAGTTTACGATGAGTATGGGTACTACGATGATAGGTACTACGATGCCGGGTATTACGGAGACGGGTACTACAACCGCGGCGGTGGCATCAGCTTCAACGTGTTTTACAACGAGTTGAGGCCTTACGGAAGGTGGATTAACAGCCACTCGTACGGACGTGTCTGGATACCCAACGTGGGCAGGGATTTCCATCCCTACGCCACGAATGGTTACTGGGTGATGACCGACCACGGCAACATGTGGGTTTCCAACTACTCCTGGGGATGGGCACCGTTCCATTACGGGAGATGGTACTGGGACAACTATTATGGCTGGGCCTGGGTTCCCGGTTACGAGTGGGCACCTGCATGGGTAACGTGGAGAAGTGGCGGTGGCTACTACGGCTGGGCGCCGTTAGGGCCAAGGGTGAGCATCCACGTTCACGTGAACTTACCCGGGCACTACTGGACTTTCCTGCCCACGCGCCACATGTACAACCGCAGTATGTACAAGTACTACAGGCGCCACAGCACCACCATCTATAACAACACCACCATTATCAACAACACCTACGTGTATAACAATAACCGCTACTATAGCGGTCCAACCCCCTCCGAGTACCAAAGAACCACCGGCAGGAACGCTATCGTTCACCGGGTAGAGAGCAGCAACGTCCGAACGAGCTCGGGAAGAACTACCGTGGTAGACAACAACGCGGTAAGGGTGTACCGACCGGAAGCAACCGCCAGCCGAAGCAGTAGCGGCGGCAACCGCGGCGCGGTGAGCACCGCCCGAACCAGTAGCAGCAACCGAAGCACAACCAGCGGCAATGTGAGCCGTGGTACCACTAGCAGCTCCTCGAATCGAAGCGCGGTAAACAACAGCCGAACCAGCTCCTCTTCTAACCGGAGCAGCGGCAACAGCACCGTAAGGTCCAGCTCTTCAAGCAGCCGAAGCTCTACCAGCGGCAGCGTGAATCGAAGCAGCTCCAGTAATAGCAACCGGAGCAGCGGCAACAGCACCGTAAGGTCCAGCTCTTCAAGCAACCGAAGCTCTACCAGTGGCAGCGTGAGTCGAAGCAGCTCCAGTAATAGCAACCGGAGCAGCGGCAACAGCACCGTGAGGTCGAGCTCCTCTTCTAACCGAAGCAACAACAACGCGACGACCCGGTCGGGCTCCTCTGAACGGAGCAGCTCCGGCAGGAGCTCCGGGGGACGCAGATAACGGACAAGGCGAAAGGGACACCTACACTAATTCTGCCGCTTGACCAATAGAGAGTTTTAAATGGTATCGTCACTCAAGAAAGCGCGAACTTCCTTACCCAAATCGGGTGAACAAAGATAATAAAAACAGATCTCTTATCTCTGTGAAAAAATAATCGTATGAAGGAAACTGGAGGCCACGGGCAACATAAAGTGACGTACACCGAACAGACCGATCAATCTATCCAGCGCTTGGTGAGATCGCCGTAAGCATCGATGCGTCGGTCACGGAAAAAGGGCCACCAGCGACGTACCTGTTCAGTACGATCCAGGTCGACCTCCACCACCCGTGCATCCTCTCCTTCCGGGGCCTGGTACAGGAACTCCCCTTGCGGACCGCAGACGAAGCTACTCCCCCAGAACTGGATGCCGTTGGTTTGTCCCGACGGGTCGGGCTCATACCCGGCGCGGTTCACTGCGACCAGGGGCAGCCCATTGGCGATGGCGTGTCCCCGCTGCACGGTGATCCACGCGTCTCGCTGCCGCTGTTTCTCGTCGTCGCTATCGCTGGACTCCCATCCGATGGCCGTGGGGTAGATCAGTAGCTCCGCCCCGGCGAGCGCCATCAGCCGTGCCGCCTCGGGGTACCACTGGTCCCAGCAGACCAGGAGGCCCAGCCGCCCCACCGAGGTGTCAATAGGCTCGAAGCCGAGATCACCCGGCGTGAAGTAGAACTTCTCGTAGTAGGCCGGGTCGTCCGGTATATGCATCTTCCGGTAGATACCGGCGATAGTGCCGTCCTTCTCGATCACCACGGCGCTGTTGTGATAAAGGCCGGGGGCTCGCCGCTCGAATAGCGACAGCACGATGACCACCCCAAACTCTTTCGCCAGGGCACCAAAGGCATAGGTGGAGGGACCCGGTATCGCCTCCGCCAGGTCGAACCGCTCCACCTCTTCGGTTTGGCAGAAGTAGAGGTTGTTATGCAGCTCCTGCAGCACGATCAACTGGGCCCCGCCCTTGGCGAGCGCCCCTATTTTCTCTTCCAGGCGGGCCACGTTCGTCGCGGCATCCGCGCCGTTGGCCTGTTGTATGATTCCTATCTTCATAGTTTTTCGTTTACGCGTATTGTGTTGTTGTATTGTCTTCGCTTTGAAAGCAAAAGAATATTGATTCGAATAAACAATTACAAAAAACCGGCGGGGAGCTGCATCGTGACGCAGTGCAGCGAACCCGACTGCTTGATAAGCGGCTGGCAATCGATGCCGATCACCTCCCTATCGGGGAAAGCGGTCTGTAGCTGCCTCTTCGCGACGTCGTCCTTCGGGGAGCCGTAGCAAGGCATCAAGACCGCCCCGTTGATGATCAGGAAGTTGGCGTACGTGGCGGGCAGGCGCCTCCCCTCGTGATACAAGGCATCCGCCATGGGCAGCGGCAGCAGCCGGTAAGGTTCGCCACCAGGGGTAACGAAAGCCCTCAGTTCCCGCTCCATCTCCTTAAGCTCCCCGTGGTGGATATCCTCCTCGTCGTCACAAGCCACGTAAGCGATGGTCTTCTCGTCGCAAAAGCGAGCCAGGGTATCGATATGGCTATCGGTGTCGTCTCCTTCCAGGAAGCCGTGGTTCAACCACAACACCCGCTTAACCCCGAGCGTCAGTTTCAGCTGCTCCTCCACCTGCTCCCGGTTGAGTGCCCCGTTCCTGTTGGGCGAAAGCAGGCAGCGGGAGGTGGTCAGGAGCGTTCCTGTCCCGTCCGTCTCGATAGAGCCCCCCTCCAGGATAAAGTCCAAGCGGTTCAGGTAGCGCACGTCCGGCAGATAAGCCGATCGGTCGTATAGATGGCGGGTGATCCGGTTGTCGAGGTTCGCGGCGAATTTCAACCCCCAGCCGTTAAAGCCAAAGTCGATCAGCAGGGGTCGCCCCCCGTCGAGCAGACCCACGCCCCCGTGGTCGCGTGTCCAGGAGTCGTTACTCGGGACCTCGTGCAGAAGCAGGTTCGCCCGCTCTCCCGCGGTAAAGTAAGCCGCCACCTCCCGGGCATCCTGGCACGCCACCAGCAGCTTCTCCCGCTTGAGGATCTCTTTCGAGAGGGCGATGTAGCAGCCGGTCACCTCCTCCAGGTTATCCTTCCAGTCGGTTTCTCGATGCGGCCAGGTCAGTTGAACCCCGCTCTGCGGGTACCACTCGGCCGGGAAAAAAAGTCCATCCTTCATGGTTACCCCTTCCTTGGTTGCTTTTACGGGAATATCCCTTGGTTGCCTTCTCGTGGGTTCCCAAAAGCTATCCCCGCTCAAGGTTCATTCCCAGACCCTCTATCACCCATCCATGCTCCCCCTAACGATGCCTCGCCCGGAGGAGCGAATAAAGGCCAATACGTAGTCGCGCTCTTCCGATTCCGGCAGCTCCTTCTCGATACGCTCCGTGGCTTGGGTAACGTTAAGGCCCGACATGTAGAGGTAGCGGTATATCTCCTGGATGGAGTTGATCCGCTCGCTGGTGAAGCCCCGTCTGCGCAATCCCACGATATTGAGTCCCACGTAAACGATGGGATCCCGTCCCACCATCACGTAAGGGGGTATATCCTTCGGGATTTTTGATCCCCCCTGGATCATCACGTGCGCGCCAATCCGGCAGAACTGGTGTACCAGGGTACCCCCGCTCAAGATGGCGTAGTCGTCAATCTCCACTTCACCCGCCAACTGCGTCGTGTTTCCCAGGATCACGTGGTCCTTAAGGATACAGTCGTGTGCCACGTGGCTGTAAGCCATGATCAGGCAGTCGTTACCCACCTTGGTGAACCCTTTCGAGGCGGTGCCCCGGTTCACCGTGGCGCACTCCCGGATGGTGGTATTATCGCCGATGATGGCGGTAGTCTCCTCTCCCCTGAACTTGAGGTCTTGCGGGATGGCCGACACGATGGCGTGGGGAAAAATCACACAGTTTTTACCGATTCGGGCGCCCTGCAGGATGGTGGCTTGCGCCATCACGCGGGTTCCTTCGCCAATCACGGTATCACGGTCAACGTAGGCAAAAGGCCCCACCACCACGTTATCGCCAAGGATCGCTTCGGGATGCACGAACGCTAAAGATGATACAGTCGTCATAGCTTCGATTCATGTTATCTATTCCAAGTTCACTTACTTGTTCTTGATGATTTGCGCCGTGAAGTCGGCCTCCGAGACCACCTTGTCACCGATGAACGCCAGTCCCCGCATGGTCGCGATGCCCCGGCGAATTTCACTGGTGAGTTCCACCCTGAAGATAAGGGTATCACCGGGGACCACCTTGTGGCGGAACTTCACGTTATCGATCTTCAGGAAGTAGGTGGAGTAGCGCTCCGGCTCGTCCAGCCTCGACAACACGAAGAGGCCACCCACCTGCGCCATCGCCTCCACTTGCAGCACGCCCGGCATAACCGGCTCTTGCGGGAAGTGCCCCACGAAGAAGGGCTCGTTGGTCGTGGTGTTCTTCACGCCCACGATGAAGGTATCGGTCATCTGGATCACCTTATCGACCATCAGGAACGGGTATCGGTGCGGGAGCAGCTCGCGGATGCGGATGTTGTCCATCACCGGCTCGGTATACACGTCGTAGATGGGGGGCTGCACCTCGTTGAGCTTAATATCGCGGCGAATAAGCCTCGCCAGCTGGTTGTTGATCTTATGCCCGGGGCGAACGGCGATGACGCGTCCCTTGATGGGCTTCCCCACCAGGGCCATATCGCCGATGATATCGAGCAGCTTGTGGCGTGCCGGCTCGTTGGGGAACTCCAGCTCGCGGTTGTTGAGGTAGCCCAGCTCGTTGGCATCGTGCCGCGGCACGTTCACCGCGTCGGCTATCTCGTCCAACTCCTCCTGCGGCAGCCGTCTCTCGTAGATCACGATCGCGTTGTCCAGGTTACCCCCCTTGATCAGTCCCGCCTTCCTGAGCTGCTGGATTTCGCGGACGAAGACGAAGGTGCGCGCGGGCGCGATCTCCGTCTCGTAGTCGGTCACCGAGTCCATGGTAGCCGACTGGTTGGGTATGATACGGGAATCAAACTCGATAAAGGAGTTGATGCAGAAGTCGGTATCGGGCAGCAGCGTCAGCTTCGACCCGGTCTCGGGATCGGTGACCTCCATCTTTTTGCGCACCACGTAGAAATCCTTGTCCTTCGCCTGCTCCTTGATGCCCACCTTCCGGATAGCTTTCACGTATTCTATCGCGCTGCCATCGAGGATGGGGAACTCTGCCGAGTTGACCTCGACCAGGCAGTTATCTATTCCCAGTGCGTACAGCGCCGACAGGGCATGCTCGATGGTACTTACCGTCACGTCGTTCTTACCTATGACGGTTCCGCGCTGCGTGTTCACCACGTTTTCGGCCAACGCGTCGATAACGGGTTCTCCCTCCAGGTCGATCCTCTTGATCTTTACCCCGTGGTCAACGGGGGCGGGATTGAAGGTCACCTCGATATCAAACCCGGTATGGAGGCCTATTCCCCGTAACGTGAAGCTCTCTTGTATTGTTCTCTGTTTCACTGCATCCAATTTAAATTACACATTTTGGCTATTTCTGTGCAAATATACAACCAAAAGTGCGAAATCCAGTGAGAATCTGGATTTGATTTTTAAAAGAATGGGAAAAAGTGGTTTTATTCCTCTCCGCCCAGCTTCTCCTTAAGCCTGGCGACCTCCCGTTCCAGCGCGGTCAGCTGTTTATACATGTCGGGGAGTTTAGGTATGATGATGTTCGACCTGAGGAAAGTTTTCAGGGGGATGGCAAACGACCCCATCACTTCCGAATCCTCTTTAGTGTTGCTGATAATGCCCGACTGCGCCCCTATCCGTGAGTTCTTCCCGATGGTGATATGTCCCCCGATACCCACCTGCCCGGCCAGGACGCAATGCTCGCCGATCTTGGTGGAGCCGGCAATACCCACCTGCGCCGCCATGGCGGTGTGCTCGCCTATCTCGCAGTTGTGGGCTATCTGTATCAGGTTGTCGAGCTTCACGCCGCGGCGGATCACGGTAGAACCCATCGCGGCCCTATCGATGGTGGTGTTGGCACCAATCTCCACATCCTCCTCGATAACCACGTTGCCCACTTGCGGGATCTTGTGGTACCTTTCGCGATCCTTGGTGTAGCCAAATCCATCGGCGCCAATGACCGCCCCGGAATGGATGATGCAGCGGTCACCGATCACGCAGTCGCGGTATACCTTCACGCCCGGGTATAGGATGCAATCCTTACCCACCTTCACGTTCTCACCGATGTAGACCTGCGGGTAGATAACCGTTCGATCGCCAATGGCCGCGTTCTCGTCCACGTACGCGAAGGCGCCCACGTGAACCCCTTCGCCCAGCCGGGCCGATGGTGCGACAGCGCTCATCGCCTCTTGCCCCGCCTTTCGCGGCTTGGAAGCGTTTGCCATCTCTAACAGCGACGCCAGCGCCTTGTACGCGTTTGGCACCTTAACGAGCGTGGGCTTGATGGGTTTATCCGGTACGAAATCGTTATTTACCAGCACGATATCGGCCTCGGTAGTATAGATGTAGGCGGTATATTTGGGGTTAGCGAGAAAGGTGAGCGTGCCTGTCTTACCCTCTTCTATTTTCGAAAAATCAGACACGGTAACATCGGGGTTACCGACGACCTCACCCCGTAAGAAGTCAGCAATTTGTCTTGCAGTAAAAACCATTCACTCACGTTTTTTCTTATAGAGTTACAAATTAACAACTTTTTTTCTTATTTACCCCTATATAATTTCATAATATACATTAACTTGAGAGATTACCGGCGTTAACGAGCACCACTCGAGCACCATTTTCAGGCGACAGCCGTGCTGCCCCATCCCCCTGAGGAACAGCTAATATCCCGCGCTTCCTCCCGCTTTCGCCCTTTGCACGTTGATTACCCGGTTGTTACTGTCTGTAATAAGCACGGTAACCTCCAGGTCCTCTCTCTTCCAGGCGGGGTCCACATCCATCACCAGTTGGGTAGTCAGGCGGTTATCGGCGTCAAGCGTTATTGCCTGCCCGTAGATATCCTGATGCACATCCCTGAAGATATAGTGGTGTACGTAATCCACTAAGACCGGGTCACCTAAATTGTTCTTTTGGTCGGCCACCAGGTTGTTCTCCGACAGCATCACCACCTGTTTCAGTTCGGCGAGTGGTTCAGTAGCTCGGGCATAAAGGGTCAGGCGGATTTTATCGTTCGCTTCCCATTGGCTCTTGATCGCCACAGCCACCGGCACGCTCGTTTTCAGGTGCGCGTTGATCACTTTAACCGCGGTGGTATCTTGTATAGCCCCTGAATTCAGCAGTTTAGTCGAATTTCGTTCCAATATAATAGTAGGCATATAGCGAGCACCCAGGTCAACAAAGGGTGTTGCAGCGGCCTCGTGAAAGAAGGGATCCGGGTACCTGTTGCTTAAATGCATGTTCATCGCCACCACTTCTGGGTGTTCACCCAGCGCCTCAATCAATTTTATCCCCCGGGGGCAATGTGGGCACCAGGTGGCGGTATAGAGCTCCGCGTACAACCTGGGGGTAGGCGTGAACTCGGTACCGGCCTCGATAACGATCTCGGCCGCGACCACGTTATCATGTTTCGCGCTCACGATATACCTCCCCGGCTCGGTAGTTTGCAGCGTGTTCCCTTCCAGCTCGATGCCGTTCGCGTAGAAGGTGGTGTTGGCGGTAACGTCCCGGTTATCGTTGGTCAACACGAGGCGCAGCACCACCAGGTCCACGCCGTCTGCTACCAGGTAGTGCTTATCGGCTATGATGGAGGCTGCCTTCACGAACGGTATCAGGATTGTCTGGTCGGCGTAGGTAATTTGCAGCCCCTCCTCGGTTTCGGTCAGCTCAAACCAGGGGGCATCTTGTCCCACCGCGTTCACCGGGTTGCCGTTCTCATCGGTTACCGACGTCCAGTAGGTACCACCGTCGATGCTCATCTCCCACTGGCCATTGGCATTTACCTGTAGTATCGGTGTTACCCCATCGCTACCTGTAGCCCTCACCTTGTTTCCATCGGCATCGCAGAGGAATTCGCCATTAAGCGTCCAGTAGAGCAAGCCATCGGTGTCTTCCTTTACGCCAATCACCGGCGTGATTCCATCTTTACCATCCTTCCCATCGGCGCCCGCCTTCCCGTTATATAGGGTAATCTTGGAGCCGTCGCTCATCAGGAGCTGGTAGCCGCTGTTATCGGGTAGCGGTTCGTAGGAGACGACCCCGATTTTTTTGGATTGCGCATCCAGCAGTTGTTGCAGCGACTGGATATCGCGGTTCACCACGGCGACGGAGAGCTCCAGCGCGTTTAGCCGCTGCTCGTGCTCGTCCAGTCGACGGTTGATATCATCGAGGTCGGTACAGGAGAATAGCAGTGCTCCTGTGAGCAGAAAAGGTAGCCATAGTTTCGTTTTCATAAGAATATTGTTTTGCACCGCTCGGGGTAGCCTCTAAACAGCATCACCATAGGTTAGCATATGGGCGGGTATGGCACGTTGACTCGTTGGTGATGCACGGGATTAACCGAGCGGTAATTAGGTTACAAATCTACGTAAAAAAATGGATTTACCCATGTGGAATGCGTAAAAAAAGGTGCCTGCTTTGAGCAGGCACCCTTTTCCATTTATCTGTAACCGTTCGGGGTTGCAGCAACCCCTTGGGTTAGTTATTCAGTTCAATTATTGACCTTCGGTCTTCTCGATTGGTATAGTAACCTCGGTTTTGAGTACACCCCACTTGTAGGTTACCCAAACGGGAACGTAGAGGTCACAACCGTTCGCAGGTATCGTTGTACCGTTGTTCTTGTAGTAGAGATTAGTAGCATCTTGTGTGATCTCTAACGAGGTTGGGATGGTTTCCCTTACACCGTTGCCGTTCCACTCTACCAGTACAGTAGTGCCATCCGTAAGCTTGAGAACTACGCTCTGAACACCGTAGAATCCCCAGAGGTGACCGTTCGTCTCACTTCCTTCATGGAACTTTCTATCTCTCCAGTCGACAAGTTTCTTGAGGTCTGTCAGCTTGATGAAAGAGCCGGGATCACCAACGTCTACACCATCGATAAACTTAGAGTCACCGGGTCCGGCATGGCTGATTGGACGTAAGAATACTACCTTGAACTCATCGCTGCCGTTGATATTGACCGTCAGATCTTGGCAATCGAATCCTGAACCTTCTTCGGGATCGCAATTGGCATCGATGGTCAGTATCGCGTACATCGTGTCCTTACCCAGGTTGAGCAGGTACTTAGCCAAGTTAGAACCGTGGTTATAGGTCAAGAAGTCTTGAGCAGCCGTGTTCACCGCACCTGTAGTAGTAGTTGAGGTATGATCAGTGATCCAAGCTACCTTCACGGCAACTCCACCGTTATAGGTCGGAGTAGAAGCCCACAGTACAGTTCTGTCGCTAGGATCTACGGAAACGGTGATTTCACTACCATCTTCATACTTCAAGCCCTTGATTTGCTTGTCAGTATCGGCGAACCTGTAGCGGTACCATACGTACTCTTCACCCAGCTTGAGTTGTCCTCTAGAGTGCGTCTTGAACGCGGCGTTCAGGTTATTCTTGAACGTGCAGTTATCCGGGTTGTCATCGCTCGTAGAGGTCGGTACGGCCACGTTGTGCTTGATATAGGTGAAGTTTTCATCCCAGTATATCTGCTGGAAGTCCTCTTCAGTCAAATCAATGGTCGGAGCCCTCAGTTCACCGTAGAAGTAGATCACGATGTTCGGTCCAATATTATCAAGCGGTGTAATTACCACCTTGCTGGTTACCTTAGCGTACTCGGTTTTCCAGTCGAAGTCCTCTTCGGGGCAATCGCACGGGCTAACGGTCCACAGTGGCTTATCGGTAGTTAATTGGGTATCGGCGTCAATATCCCAGGAGAAGGTACCTACCAACTGAGAATCATCAACGTTGGTGTAGATCGTACTACTTGTACCCACGTAGCGCTGCTTGAAGATCTCCTTAGAGATACCCAGCACGTTGTAAACTTGCGTGTTCATCTCTTCGGTGGTCAACGTGGCGGTCAGCGGCTCGCAACCTACGTTGAAACCTTCAGCGTTGATAACGATTTCAAGGTCTTCGAGAGAATCCTTAACAATCTTGATATTGATGAACGCCTCGCTTAACACGCAGTCGTCACCGTAGATCAGGCGAACGCGTACGATAGGCTCACGGCCAATAGCGGCACCCTGTGCAGGCTCAGTGTAAACTTTAGCCTCAACGGTACCCATCTCGGTGTTTTTCAGATCTATAAACTGCTGCTGGTCGGTTTTGCTACCTTGAAATTCGTAAACGATGGTCTCATCGTTACTGTCAAGCAGTTCGAACTCCCACTTCATGTTGTAAGCATAGGGATCGAACACGTTGGGTGCTTTATTCCCATCAAGCAAGGAAACGTACTCGCATAAGTGAGTTTTATCGGCAGCCGTCTCGGAAAGACCTGCCCTTACGTAGTCTACCAGGTCGATGGTCTGACCCTCTTGCATCACTACGTAGCTAAGCGGGTGATTTGCATTGTCATTCGCACCCAACTTGGCGGCATAGTAATTTGTTACAGTTTCGTCAGATGTAGCAAAGTCACCCACCCAGTAGGACTCGGGAGTTGACCCGGCGGGAGCTTTTTTCAACCCGAGGTGATCGGGCAGCGTGCGATAAATACCCGGTTTCACGTCGGGAGGCAGAACATCAAGACCATCTTGTTCTTCAGCAAGGGGTACCAAGATGTCAATCTTAGCGGCGTCAATCGGGTTGATGTGGAACTGCGCGTAGTCAGAGGTGACATACACGTCCGCACCGTTCGGCAGCATGTTTAAAGCAGCCTTGGAGTGTGGTACCTGCAGCGCGAGAACACCGTTGTTGAAGTTGGAAGTGCATGACATCTTCGTTTTCTTCTCAGCAACAGGAGCAAGAGGCTGCACGTCGTATGCTTTCGCCAGGTTCACATAGTCCACATCGTAGTCAACGAAGATTTTGCCCCTCTCAAGCTTGACATATTCTGCCGTGAAGGGGTTGTCGTAATCGTCTTCCACGCCACCCAGCCTGAACTCGGCCCAGTGCGAGGTAACTTCCAGGTTGTCCTTGTCAATCATCTCAAGCTTAAGTGCCGAGGGACTCACGTGGTACTGAGCCGGTACGGGCTTGGAGCCTAAGAAGCGAACTGTTTGACCCGGAGCGTACATGTACTCATCACCGATAGTCTCAATGCAAGGTGCGGGGGGCAGTTCAGGCGCAACAAGCGGCAGTATCTCGCAACCCCAAAAATCTTTCTCAGCCTCACCATAGTTGAAAATCATGGGGCGGAACTCGAGCGACTCAACGCCTTTGATGTAGAGCTCGGGGTAGAACACCAGGCTGGTGAGTACCTTCGCACCGAGGATGTACGGGCCATCAAGACCTTCCACGTTGTACAAAGCGACAGTACCGTTATCCGGGTTCCAGACTGCCGTGATGGTACCTTCGGGCAACCAGGCTATGTCTGTGGCCGTATCGGTTGCAGGATCGGTATTGGGATCGATCTTGTGCCAGAACCCATCCTCGTTGGGCACGTAATAGACGCCATCGGCACCGTCAGCACCGTCGGCACCTTTCTCGCCATCGGCACCATCGGCACCCTTAGAGGCCATACCGGTATCTTCGCCGTCGATAAACCAGTTGCCGTTGTCACCAATCGTGATCACGGAACCGTCGGCACCGGCGGCACCGTCCTTACCATTCTTACCATCCTCACCGTTGGTAATCTTGTAGTTCTGACCGTTGCTAAGGGTAATGGTAATGCCACCGCCATCCGAGGTAACGTTAGTGATAACGGCTCCCCCATCGATCTTGCTCTGGATACCATTCAAGGCCTGCTGGAGGTTACCAATTTTGCTTTCAAGACTGCTGATGTCATCATCATAGTCCTTACAGCCGGTAAATGCTACGAAAATAGCAAGAACCGCAATGACTAATAAATTTAATGGATTTTTTTTCATATACGAAAAATTTAGTAAATAAAAAGTTGATAATGAATTCACTTGTATCGTTAAAGTTTCACGTGTTACCTTACACATCGTATTGCTTTTTCACTTCATAGACGCGAAGCTACAAAAAACCAAATTAACTTGCAACAACTTTTAAAGCTTTTTTTACTCAAAAACCAAGCTTAGGTGGCAACCAACGAGCCACACGCACTTAAACTCGCCCCAAAGATAGTTGCTTTTTTCATACCGACAAACATTTTGCGAAAAAAAAATTAATTTCTCGCGTACCAAGACCAAAAAAGCCGCGTTTTTGTGCCCGCGCCGCACCTGCACGCCTTCACGGGAGGGTATACCATATATTATATAGGTACACAATAGGGTGACGCAGGCCACGCCACCCACCCGTCTTCCACGCGCTTCGAATTACAAAAATAGTAAAAAGAACGAAAAAAGGAAAATTAAACGGGAAAAAAACGCGTTCGCGATCAATTTGATCGTGAAACCGCCCCGTTCATTGGAACGATGGCCGAATGTCACGCGTAATGAAACCGCTTCAACGCTATTTTATCCCTGGCGAAGCTCGCGCGTTCTTCCTCCAAGTCGTACACGCGCTGTAGCCGCAGCCAGAAATCGGCTTTGCCACCGAACACGGCTTCAACGCGAAGCGCGATATTAGGCGTGATGCTGCCCCGCCTATTTAATATCTTGGATAACGTGAGCCTAGATACCTGCAATAAGTCTGCCGCTTGTCCAACGGTGATTCCCGTTGGTTTTATAACATCTTCACGCAATATCTCTCCCGGGTGGACGTGTATATCTTTATGTTTAAGCATATTGTTACGTTTTTAGTGGTAATCTATTAAATCTATATCGAAAGCATTTTTGCTCGCGTTATCGAATCTAAATATGATACGCCAATTCCCCATTACCGTTATAGCCCAAAATCCTTTTAAATCGCCTTTTAATGGATGTGGCCGCAGAAACGGAAGGTCTCTCAAATCATCAGGCACTTGTTCTAACACGTCAATAATGGTTAATAAACGTTCGATTTTGGGTACCATCAACGGGGGTAACTTGCTTTTATCTCCCTTGACCCAAAGCAATTTCAACCCTTTATGTTTTATTGAACGTATCATTCTATTTTTAGATACCGCAAATATACGATATACATTTTGATTAACAAAGAAAAAACATGATATTTATACATTTATGCAATTTGAATGCAAATATACATAAAATAGCGGGATTCGCGATTATTCCCCGCGTTCTTAACTTTATCCCGAATTTAGCCCCTCTTGTTTTAATGTTTGTTAACCTTGGAGTGTTTTAACATTCATGGCTAATGCGTACATTTGTACACGAAAATGTTATAACATGGGCGAGCAATGAAAACATCTATCATTCAAATAGGGAACAGTAGGGGTATCATCATCCCAAGTAGGATATTGCGGAAATGTAAGTTGTCGCTAAAATCGGCTGTCGAGATCGGGTATGATGACGATGGGGTCATTACCATAAAACCGCTGCCCCGACAAGGGTGGGCAGAGACCGCCCAACAGATGTCGCAGTCCAAAGACGATACGCTGTTGATGGGCGATCTGTTTAAGGATGAAAATGTAGACGGGTGGGCATGGGACGAGAAATAAACCAATACGACATCTTCTGGGTTTCATTAGACCCCACGATGGGCAGCGAGATCGCCAAAAAAAGGCCCGGCGTTGTAGTCAGCCCAAACGAGCTGAACGAGCATCTACGAACGATCATCATCGCCCCGCTTACCTCAACGATAAAAAATTACCCTTTCCGGGTTAACTGTGCCGTGGGTGGCAAACAGGGGAGCATCGCCCTTGACCAAATTAGAACAATTGATAAGGCACGGATCAGCACTTACATGGGACACCTGAGACCGTCAGAAATTGAATCGGTCAAGTCGGTGCTTATGGAGATGTTTAGCTGAAACTTTTTACCTTTTCTAACCACGTGACTATGGACAGACGAAAATTCATTAGGACGGGTAGCCTGGCATTAGCCGGAACGGTTACCGTGCCAACACTGGCCTCGGCCCTGCCCGGGACGAAAGGCGAAGCGGCTACTTTGGTAGTGCCGCCCACCGGCTCAAAAGGGGGCGTGGCGGCCGCCATGGAGCACTTCGGGGTGACCGACGCCGATATCCGGAAAACGATGACCGCGGCGCTCGAGAAGGGGGGTGACTACGCCGACCTCTTCTTCGAACACACCTTCAGCAACAGCGTGGCGCTGCAAGATGGCGCGGTGAACCGAAGCCAATCGAACATCGACTTCGGGATGGGGGTGCGGGTACTCAAGGGCGACCAAACAGGTTACGCGTACATCGAGAACGTGACGCTCAACGAGATGGTGAACGCGGCGCGCACGGCGGCACGGATCGCCGAGGGGGGCACCACGGTCAGCCCGGTGGCGCTAACCGAGAAGCGGCTGAAAAGCAACTACTACCCCGTGACAACGCCGTGGGAAGAGGTGGTGCTGAAAGAGAAGACACCCTACCTGCAAAGGCTGAACGACCGGATCTTCGCGCTCGACAAGCGGGTGCAAAAGGTGTCGGCATCGCTGAACGACAGCACGTCGCACGTGCTGTTCTGCAACTCCGAGGGGGTGAGCTACTACGACTACCGCCCCATGGTGACGCTGAACGCGGTCTGCATCATGGAGGAGAACGGGAGGTTCGAGAACGGCCACGCCGGGAGAGCTTACCGGCAAGGGTTCGAGTTCCTAACGCGGGACGTGGTGGAACTCATCGCCCGGGAGGCGGTAGAGCGGACCTCCATCCTGTTCCGGGCAATCAAGCCCAAGGGGGGTGAGATGCCGGTAGTGATGGGCGCGGGGGGCTCGGGGATACTGCTGCACGAGGCGATTGGCCACGCGTTCGAGGCCGACTTTAACCGGAAGAACATCTCCATCTTCTCCGACCAGCTGAACAAGAAAATTTGTAACGAGCATATCAACGTGGTAGACGACGCCACCATCCCCTTTAACCGGGGGTCGGTGAACGTGGACGATGACGGTACGCCGGGGCAGAAAACCTATATCGTCAGGGAGGGGGTGCTCACCAGCTTCCTGCACGACCGGGTGAGCGCGCAACACTACGGGATCCCCTCCACCGGGAACGGCCGGCGCGAATCGTTCCGCCACATGCCCATGCCGCGCATGCGGGCTACCTACATGGAGGCGGGCAACGTGAAGGAGGCAGAGATCATCGAAACGGTCAAGAACGGCATCTTCGTGGACACCTTCACCAACGGGCAGGTGCAGATAGGGGCGGGCGACTTCACCTTCTTCGTGAAGTCGGGCTACCTCATCGAGAACGGGAAGCTCACCCGACCCATCAAAGACGTGAACATCATCGGGAACGGGCCCAAGGCGCTGGCAGATATCACCATGGTAGCCGATAACGACGCGATTGACAACACGAGCTGGACCTGCGGCAAGAACGGACAGTCCTGCCCGGTGACCTGCGGGATGCCCTCGGCGCTGGTGAGCAAACTGACCGTGGGCGGGGAGAGTTAACGTGGATGGAGAGTATGGAACAAACGAAACGAAACAATGATAGCAAACGAATATAAAGAACTGGCCCGATGGGCGATGGGGCAGGCACTGAAAAACGGGTGCCAAGCGGCCAAGGTGTCGCTCAACCAGGGCTCAAGCTCGTCGTTCGAGCTGCGCGACGCCAAGATGGACACGCTGCAACAGTCGGCGCAAAGCAGGATGAGCCTCTTCCTCTACGTGGATGGCCGCTACGGGACCTACTCCACCAACCGGCTGGATAAGGGGGAACTGGAGCGGTTCATCGCGAACGGAATCGAGTCCACCCGCTTCCTGGCGAAAGACGAGGCGCGGGTATTGCCGGACGAGGCACGCTACTACAAGGGGGGCAAGCCCGACCTGCAGCTGCTGGACCCGAACCTGAGCGCCTTGAGCCCCGACGAGAAGGTGGCCATGGCACGGGCCGTGGCCGAAGAGGCGATGGGGAAAGACCCGCGGATCATCTCGGTGGAGTCGTCGTACGGCGATGGCGATAGCTTCAGCTACCTGATCACCAGCAACGGGTTCGAGGGCGAAACGGCCGGCTCGTCGTGCTCGCTCGCGGCCAGCGTGGCCGTGAGGGGCGAAGGGGAGGCACGGCCCTCCTCCTACTGGTACGAATCGTCGATCCACCTCGATGGGCTAATCCGCGAGGGGATCGGGACAAAGGCGCTGGAGCGCACCCTGCAGAAGATCGGGCAACGGAAAACCAAGTCGGGAAAGTACACCATGGTGGTAGACCCGATGAACTCGGCGCGGCTGCTACGACCCCTGCTGAACGCCATCACCGGTTCGGCCCTGCAGCAGAAGAACTCGTTCCTGCTGGACAGGCTGGGGCAGAAGGTGGGGAGCGACAAGCTCACGCTGGTAGACGAGCCGCACCTGATGGGCGCGCCGGGCGCCCGCTACTTCGATGGCGAAGGGGTGGCTACCGAGCGCCGGGTGGTGTTCGAGCAAGGGGTGCTGAAAACCTACTACATCGACACCTACAACGCGAAGAAGATGGACACCGAGCCTACCATCTCGGGACCATCGGTACTGCTGCTGAAAACCGGGGGGAAAGACCTTAACGGGCTGGTGGCAAACCTGGAGCACGGCATCCTCGTTACCGGCTTCAACGGCGGGAACTGCAACAGCTCAACCGGCGACTTCTCGTACGGGATAGAGGGATTCCTCGTGGAGAACGGCGCGCTCACCACGCCACTCGCCGAGATGAACGTCACCGGCAACATGATCGACCTCTGGAACGGGCTCGCCGAAACGGGGAACGACCCGCGGCTCGACTCGTCGCTCCGCGTCCCCTCCCTCCTCTTCGAGGGGGTTGACTTTAGCGGGCTGTAACGGCACGAACAGAGAATAAAAGGCTTATAACCGCATGAACGAATCGTCAGACAAGTTTTCAGATGAAAGGCTGGCCCCGATGCACACGGCAGAGCATATCCTGAACCAAACCATGGTGAGGATGTTTGGCTGCCCCCGCTCGAAGAACACCCACGTGGAGCGTAAGAAGAGCAAGTGCGACTACCTGCTACAAGAGCCGCCCACCGCCGAGCAGATCGCTGAAATCGAGGAGCGGGTGAACCGGGTGATCGCCCAAAACTTACCGGTTACGGTCTCCTTCATGACCAAAGAGGAGGCAAGGGGAAAGATAGACCTCTCCAAACTACCCCCCGAGGTGGCCGAGCCGTTACGGGTTGTCCACGTGGGCGACTACGATGCATGCGCCTGCGTGGGGACGCACGTTGAAAACAGCGGGGAGATAGGTCGTTTCACCATCAGTAGCAGCAGCTATGCCAACGGCATTTGGAGGGTGAGGTTCAAGGTTCCATACACTGAAACATAAAAATAAAAATAAAAATAAAATAACTTAACTTTCGCATGAAAAAAGTAACGCACCTTATGGTAATCGCCCTGCTTTTAACGACATACAGCGGGCATCTGGCCGCTCAGTACACTCAGCAAGCGTTCGAAGTGGACCTTTGGCCTAACGGTCTCCCCAACACGAACGGGGTAGACCACCTGCCTTACGACGATGAAACGCGTAACTACAAGCCCGGCTTGCGGGTCTTCCTCCCGGCGGAAGAGGTGGCCACCGGCCGTGCCGTGATAGCCTGCCCGGGTGGCGGGTATCACGGGCTGGCTTATGACCATGAAGGGTATGATTGGGCACCCTTTTTCAACAAGCTGGGGATAGCCTACGCGGTGCTTAAGTACCGCATGCCCCGGGGCAACCGGGAGGTGCCGTTCTCCGACGCCGAGGAGGCATTCCGGGTGGTTAAAGAGAACGCGGCAGCGTGGCGTATCAACCCCGATGATGTAGGGATAATGGGGTCATCCGCCGGCGGTCACCTGGCGGCTACCGTCGCCACGCGTAGTAAACCGGAGCTGCGACCGGCATTCCAACTCCTCTTTTACCCGGTGATAACGATGGACGAGACCTTCACGCATATGGGGTCGCGCCATAACCTCCTGGGTGAAGAGGTATCCCCCGAACTGGAGGCTCTATACTCGAACGAGAAACAGGTTACCACTACTACACCAAGGGCATTGATCCTCTTTTCGGATGATGATGGCGGCGTGCCCCCCATTAACGGGGTATATTACTACCTGGCCCTGAAGAGACAGGCCGTCCCCGCCTCGCTCTACATCTACCCCTCGGGCGGCCACGGCTGGGGGTACCGGGAAGATTTCAAGTACCATAAAGAGCTGCTGCAAAACATCGAAGGCTGGTTAACGAGTTTCTAAACTCCCCCTTTTAGTACCCTCCTCCTTTCAGTACACTCCACCACTTTTCGCGACTACATGAGCAGCGGATAGTCGTTTATCTTAGGAAAATGTGTGTATTTGCACGTAAATGGTTGGAAAAATGTGTTCACGTGCCATTTTTTCGAACATTGATTGGCTAAAGCGGATCATTGGAAACCTGGAATGAGTACAAATAAATTTCGTATCTTTGCCCGGTTTTGTTTTAGGTGTCATGAAACCAACATGTGTAAAATAATCGTATGAAAATAAAAATACCTCAAGATTTTCAACCGGAGCTGTTTAAATCCCTCAAGACGTACAACAAGGAGAAGTTCATGGCCGACCTGATGGCCGGGCTTATCGTGGGTATCGTGGCGTTGCCGCTGGCCATCGCCTTCGGGATCGCTTCGGGTGTCACCCCGGAGAAGGGGATCTATACCGCCATCATCGCCGGCTTCATCATCTCCTTCCTGGGAGGAAGCACGGTACAGATCGGTGGACCCACCGGCGCGTTTATCGTGATCGTCTACGGTATCGTGGAGCAGTACGGCGTGCAGGGGCTCGCCATCGCCACGGTGCTGGCTGGCATGATGCTGCTGCTGATGGGCTTCATGAAGCTGGGCGCGATCATCAAGTTCATCCCCTACCCCATCGTGGTGGGCTTCACGAGCGGTATCGCGTTGACCATCTTCTCCACCCAGATCAAAGACTTCTTCGGCCTCACCACCCCGCCCCTCCCCTCGGGCTTCATCGAGAAGTGGGGGGTTTACTTCGAGCATTTCACCACCATCAACTGGTGGGCGGCGCTGATCGCCCTGTTGAGCGTGGTCATCATCGTGCTCACGCCAAAGCTCTCCCGGAAGATACCCGGGTCGCTGGTGGCCCTGGTGGTGATCACCGCCGTGGCCTACCTGCTCAAGGAGTACGCCGGCATCACGAGCATCGAGACCATTGGCGACCGATTTACCATCAACAGCGAGCTGCCCGAGATAGAGCAGATACCCATCAGCCTGGAGAGCATCCGCGTACTCTTCCCGGCGGCCTTCACCATCGCCATGCTGGGTGCCATCGAGTCGCTCCTGTCGGCCACGGTAGCCGACGGGGTCACCGGCAAGAGGCACAACTCCAACATGGAGCTGGTGGCGCAGGGGGTGGCCAACATCGTGACCCCATTCTTCGGGGGCATCCCGGCCACGGGGGCGATCGCGCGCACCATGACCAATATCAACAACGGGGGCAGAACCCCGGTAGCGGGTATCGTGCACGCGCTGGTGCTCCTGCTGGTCGTCCTCTTCCTGGGCGACCTCACCCGCCACATCCCCATGGCCTGCCTGGCCGGCGTGCTGGTGGTGGTGGCCTACAACATGAGCGAGTGGCGCATATTCGTCTCGCTCGTGAAGCAGTCCAAGGCCACCCGCGCCGTGCTGCTGACCACCTTCCTCCTCACCGTGATCTTCGACCTCACCATCGCGATCGGGGTGGGATTGCTGCTCGCCGTCTTCTCGTTCCTCAAGCGGATGAACGAGGCCACGCAGGTATCCCGCACCACGGGCAGCATCAACATGAGCAAGGAGATGGAGTCGACCTCGGGTGAATTCAGGGAGGAGATCCTGCACCTGCCCAACGGCGTGGAGGTGTACGAGATCGAGGGTCCCTTCTTCTTCGGGGTAGCCAACAAGTTCGATGAGGTGATGCGCGATATCCACGGGAAGTCGCATATACGCATTATCCGGATGCGCAAGGTGCCGTTTATCGACTCGACGGGCCTGAACAACCTCGAAACGCTCTGCCGCAACTCGATAAAAGAGAAGAAACAGGTGATCCTGTCGGGGGTAAACAGCGATGTGCGAGAGAAAATCGAACAGTCGGCCATCCCCGGTATCATAGGGCAGGAAAATATTTGCGACAACATCCACCTGGCAGTGGAACGGGCGGTGCAGATCGATAACGAGCTAAAAGAAAAACAGCAGGAACATGCCTAACCCGCCCCATCCACCCGGCGACTGGCTTCCCGGCGACCGCCTAACAGGCGACCGTCTACCTACCGACTGGCTTCCCACCACCCTGAAGGAGGTGAAACGACGGGGATGGGACTATATCGACGTGATCCTCTTCGCGGGGGACGCGTACGTGGATCACCCTTCATTCGGCACGGCGGTGATCGGGCGACTCCTCGAAAGCGAGGGACTCCGCGTGGCCATCGTACCCCAACCCAACTGGAGGGACGACCTGCGGGACTTCAAGAAGCTGGGCATACCCCGCCTCTTCTTCGCGGTGACCGCCGGCGTGATGGACTCGATGATCAACCGCTACACCGCCAACAAGCGGCTCCGCTCCAACGACGCGTACACTCCCGACGGTCGTCCCGATATGCGGCCCGACCGGGCAGCCACCGTCTACTCCCGCGTATTGAAAAAACTTTACCCAGACACCCCCCTCCTCTTGGGTGGGGTGGAGGCCTCGTTGCGGAGGGTGACCCACTACGACTACTGGGACGATAAGCTGCACCCCACTATCCTGGCGGATACGGGAGCCGACCTGCTCATCTACGGGATGGGGGAACTCCCCTTGAAACAGGTGGTACGTGAACTACGCGAAGGCAAGAATTTCCGGGAGATAGTTAACATCCCGCAAACCGCGTTTCTCCGCCCCAGCCACGATATCCCCGAAAACCGGTTCGGCGAAGAGGTCACCCTCTTCTCGCACGAGGAGTGCCTGGCCGATAAGCGAAAGCAGGCCGCCAACTTCCGGGTGGTGGAGGAGCAATCCAACCGGCTCAAGGCGGCCCGTATCCTGCAGGGCGTGGGCCACGAAACCGCCGTGATCAACCCCCCTTACCCCCCCATGACGGAAGAGGAGATAGACGCCTCGTTCGACCTCCCCTACACGCGGCTACCCCACCCCAAGTACAAGGGGAAACAGATCCCCGCCTACGAGGCGGTCAAGTTCTCGGTAACCCTCCACCGCGGCTGTTTCGGGGGGTGCGCCTTTTGCACCATCTCCGCGCACCAGGGTAAGTTTATCGCTTCCCGCTCCAAGCGTTCAGTCCTGCAAGAGGTGAGAAAGATCACCCAAATGGCCGACTTCAAGGGGTATATCAGCGACCTGGGCGGGCCTTCGGCCAACATGTACCGCATGCGGGGCAAGAACCCGTCGGCATGCGCAACATGCCAAAAACCCTCCTGCCTCTTCCCCACGGTGTGCCCCAACCTGAACAACGACCCTTCGGACCTGCTGGATATCTACCGGGAAGTAGACGCGCTACCGGGGGTGAAGAGGTCGTTTATCGGGAGCGGCGTGCGTTACGACATGCTGCTGCACGAGAGCGATGACAAGAAAATCAACAACGCCAACCGCGCCTACATCCGCGAGCTTATCACGAACCACGTTTCGGGAAGGCTCAAGGTGGCCCCGGAGCACACCTCTCACAAGGTCCTAACCATCATGCGCAAGCCCTCGTTCAATCGTTTCCTGCAGTTCAACGCGATCTTTAACCGCCTCAATGAAAAACAGCGCCTGAACCAACAGCTTATCCCCTACTTTATCTCGTCGCACCCCGGCTGCACCGACGAGGATATGGCCGAACTGGCCGCCGAAACCAAAAGACTGAACTTCAGGCTGGAACAGGTACAAGACTTCACCCCCTCGCCCATGACGCTGGCCACTGAGATCTACTACACCGGGGTCCACCCCTACACCATGGAACCGATCTACACCGCGAAAACAAAAGCAGCGAAAAACGGGCAACGGGAGTTCTTCTTTTGGTATGACCCCAAGCGACGACAGCAGGTTATCAAGCGGCTAAGACAAATGAAAAGAGCCGATTTAATAAAAAAACTGTACGGCTAACCCTGCCCATTGCCTCTCGTACCGCTATTTAATTTGGTGAAAACAATAAAACCGTACGGTTAAGAAAAAGTCGGGTTAAGTTAACCGGTTGCCAAGTAGAGAGCAAAACCGCACCACATCGTTAAACCTTGTTAAACTTCGCCTTTTCTTTAATTTTCATGCAGCGTTTTCCCGATTACTGCATCTAACAGATAGTGAAAGGGCAAACTTTCGCGTGTTGGCTTATCGCGATATTTACTTATAAAAATGTAGGCAAAACGGCCGCGGAAGTTGGGTGAAAAGAGAAAACGGCAATGAAGAAAATTAACTGGGTAATCGCTTCGTTATTAATGGGTGTCCTGCTTGTCTCGCTCTCCTGCGATGATAAGTCCCGTTCGCTCGGGAACTTCGGCATCGATATCGCCACGGTAATCCCCGAAGGCGATAACGCCTACTCGCTGCTCCTCGATAACGGGAAGCGCCTGTGGCCGGCAGCCTCCGCGACCCGGTATGCCCCCACGCCCGGCCAACGGGTGTTTTTGAACTATACCATCTTATCGGAGGAGATGACAGGGTACGACCACTACGTGCGGGTGAACGACATGTGGAATATCCTCACGAAAAAGGCGATCGAGCTGAACGCCCAAAATGCAGACAGCATAGGAAACGACCCGGTGAAGGCCAACGCGATGTGGGTGGGGGGCGATTACCTGAACGTGTCGTTCATGTTTAACTACGGGGGCATGCAACCCCACGCGATCAACCTGGTAAATAACCAACTGGAACCCGGGAGCGATTCGAAAACGATTAACCTGGAATTCAGGCACAACGCGTACTATAGCCACTCTTCAAAGCTGTACGAGGGATTCGTCTGTTTCGATCTGAGACCGTTGCGGGTAGAGAATGCCGACTCGGTGAAACTCTCCATAAAGGTGAAAGAGTGGACAGGCAACAAGATATACGACGTGGTATACAGGTACAACCAGCAAACGGGAACCACCCGCGCTGAAATGCCGATACCTGTTATCTCGTCAAACCAATACTATTGATAAAAGTAAAAACCACAACCGAGTTTAGTTCTATTTCTTATATGACTTTTTGATTTTCCAAACACCGGGCGGACTCTGTGAAGAGCCCGCCCGGTCACCTTTTGTTCAGCCCCCCACCCGTAGCATACCCCTGCTATACCCCTGCTATGCCCCTGTTATACCCCTGCTATACCCCTGTTATACCCCTGCTATGCCCGTGTTATGCCCGTGTTATGTTAACCCCACGTCAACGAAGCCCAACTTTCTATAAACTATCCTATCAACCGCGAAAACATGTTGCAAAACATGTTTATTTATTTTTTTTGCTGCCCGTGGAACCTTACCTTCGCCTGATTACGGCATAAAAAACGAGTCCGTCATCTTACGACCTATATTACTATCTATATCAATACAATAAAACAATAAAAATATGAAGAAGTATCCTAAAATCGGGATTCGCCCCGTTATTGACGGGCGACAGGGAGGCGTTAGGGAGAGCCTCGAAGAGAAAACGATGGCGCTGGCGAACGCGGTGGCCCAATTAATCAGCAGCAACCTGAGGAACGGCGACGGGTCGCCCGTGGAGTGCGTGATAGCCGATGGCACAATTGGCCGCGTAGGCGAAAGCGCGGCTTGCGCGGAGAAGTTCGAGCGGGCAGGGGTTGGTTCCACCATTACCGTCACCTCCTGCTGGTGCTATGGCACCGAGACCATGGACATGAATCCCCACTACCCGAAAGCGGTATGGGGCTTTAACGGTACGGAACGACCGGGAGCCGTCTACCTGGCAGCCGTGTTGGCCGCGCACGCCCAGAAAGGGTTGCCCGCTTTCGGCATCTACGGGCGTGATGTGCAGGACCTGGACGACAACAGCATCCCTGAAGAGGTGGCAGAAAAACTACTCCGCTTCGCACGCGCGGCGCAAGCCGTGGCCACCATGCGCGGGAAGTCGTACCTCTCCATCGGCAGCGTCTCGATGGGTATCGCGGGATCCATGGTCAACCCTGACTTTTTCCAGGAGTACTTCGGCATGAGGACCGAGTCGGTCGATTCCACCGAGATACTGCGAAGGATCAACGAAGGCATATACGACAAAGAGGAGTTCGCGAAGGCGATGGCCTGGACGGAGAAATATTGCAAACCGAACGAGGGAACGGACTTCAACTCTGAAAAGAAGGCCAAATCGCGTGAGGCGATGGATGCCGACTGGGAGTTCGTGGTAAAGATGACCCTCATCATCCGGGACCTGATGAC
>JGI24712J26585_10000583_pt1 | contig 31246 bp, 31 predicted proteins | sample BioPla3DNA2_FD_26585 | JGI IMG/M metagenome (IMG submission 26585)
TGCCACTGCACATGTACAAGTACACCAGCGACGGCGGCAAAGAGAAGGCTGTGGAGCACCCACTTTACCGTCTCCTCCACGACGAGCCGAACCCGGAAATGTCGAGCTTCGTATTCCGCGAGACACTCATGACGCACTTGCTTTTGTGGGGCAACGCCTACGCGCAAATCATCCGCAACGGCAAAGGTGAGGTCATTGGATTGTACCCACTGATGCCGAACAAGATGACCGTTGACCGAGACGAACACGGGCGACTGTATTACAGCTACATGCGCCAGAACGACGAAGCGATCCAGTCGAAAGACAGCACTGTCATCCTCAAGCCTGACGATGTGTTGCACATACCCGGTCTTGGTTTTGACGGTTTGGTTGGGTATAGTCCCATCGCAATGGCAAAAAATGCGATTGGTCTCGCCATCGCCACAGAGGAATATGGCGCGAAGTTTTTCTCTAACGGTGCAGCACCCGGAGGCATCCTCGAACACCCCGGCACCGTTAAGGATCCTCAGCGTATCCGCGAAAGCTGGCAGTCCACCTTCGGCGGCAGCGGCAACGCAAACAAGATCGCCGTGCTGGAAGAGGGCATGAAGTTTACGCCCATCGGGATCGCGCCAGAGCAGGCACAGTTCTTGGAAACCCGCAAATTCCAAATAAATGAGATCGCTCGAATTTTCAGGATCCCTCCGCACATGATCGGAGACCTCGAAAAATCGAGCTTTTCTAATATCGAGCAACAGTCTTTGGAATTCGTGAAATACACCCTTGATCCATGGGTGGCCCGCTGGGAGCAAGGCATCCAGCGACGTCTGCTGAACGATGACGAAAAAGGCCAGTATTTCGTGAAATTCAACGTCGAGGGACTTCTGCGAGGCGACTACCAGAGTCGAATGCAGGGCTACGCCATAGGCCGACAGAACGGCTGGATGAGCGCAAACGACATCCGCGAGCTTGAAAACCTCGACAGGATACCCGCCGAAGAAGGCGGAGACCTATACCTTATCAATGGCAATATGCTTCCGCTGCGAGACGCAGGAGCTTTTGCAAATACACCGACCGACGATGGAAAGGAGGAAAACACCGAAGATGAAAAAACCGAAGAAGTTTTGGACGTGGAAGAACCAAGCAACAACGGAGGAAGCCCCAGCGGAGCGAACCCTGTTCCTGAACGGCACCATCGCGGAGGAAAGCTGGTTTGACGATGACGTCACCCCGCAGCTCTTCAAGGATGAGCTCATGAGCGGCGACGGCAACATCACCGTATGGATCAACAGCCCCGGAGGCGACTGCGTGGCGGCAGCGCAAATCTACAACATGCTTATGGAATACCCCCACGATGTGACCATCAAGATAGACGGCATTGCTGCGTCGGCTGCGTCCGTCATCGCCATGGCAGGCACAAAGGTGCTAATGTCGCCCGTGTCGATGATGATGATCCACAACCCCGCCACCATCGCCTTTGGCGACCACACCGAGATGCAGAAGGCAATCGAGATGCTGGACAGTGTAAAGGAAAGCATCATCAATGCCTACGAGCTGCGCACCGGCATGAGCCGCATAAAGCTCAGTCATCTCATGGATGCAGAAACGTGGATGGATGCCACCAAAGCCGTAGAGCTCGGTTTTGCCGACGACATCATGAAACGCGCCGGAACCGAGAACATGGAAATCCCTGCAGTATCCATGCTCTTCACCGAAGCGACCGTGGTCAATTCCCTCATGGATAAGATCGCGGCCAAATGTAGGATCGAACACAAGGAAGACCCCAAACCCGGTGTCAAGGCGGATACATGCCTTGAACGCCTCAATCTTATTAAAAACTGGAGGTAAATAACCCATGACTATCACTGAACTCATTGAAAAGCGCAATAAGAGCTGGAACGCTGCCAAAGCGTTTGTCGAGACCAAGCGCGACAAGGACGGCATCCTGTCCGAAGAGGATGCAAAGACCTACGCAGAGATGGAAAAGAGGGTCAAGGACATTTCTGCCGAGATCGACCGCATGCAGGCCATGGAGGCTATGGAGCGCGAGCTCAATAAGCCCACCAGCACCCCCATCACCGAGAACCCCATGAACACCCGCAGCGAGAAGCCCAAGAAGACCGGTCGCGCTTCCGATGAATATAAGCAGGCCGTTCTGAACGCTCTCCGCTCCAACTTCCGTCAGGTGAGCAACATCATGCAGGAAGGCGTGGACGCAGACGGCGGTTACCTCGTCCCCGACGAATACGACTCCCGCCTGATCACCAAGCTGACCGAGGAAAACGTGATCCGCAGACTGGGCCATCGTCTGAGCACTTCCGGCGATCATAAGATCAACATCGCTGCATCCACCCCCGCAGCTGCGTGGATTGAGGAAGGCGAATCCCTCACTTTCGGTGACGCCACCTTCGACCAGATTATCCTCGACGCCCACAAGCTGCACGTGGCAGTCAAGGTCACCGAAGAGCTCCTGTACGACAGCATGTTCGATATCGAGAACTACCTCTTCGATGCCTTCGGCAAGGCTCTTGCCAACGCGGAGGAAGACGCCTTCATTAACGGCGACGGCAACGGCAAGCCCCTCGGCATCCTTGCTGCGGCCGGTGGTGCCCAGACCGGCGTGACCACCGCATCCAGCACCGCGATTACCGCAGACGAAGTGATCAACCTCGTCTATTCCCTCAAGCGCCCCTACCGCAAGAACGCGGTATTCATCATGAACGATCAGACCATTGCAGCGATCCGCAAGCTGAAGGACGGCAACGGCATGTATATGTGGCAGCCCGCCCTGACCGCAGGTGAACCCGACCGTCTGCTCGGTTACCCCGTCCACACTTCCCAGTTCATGCCCACTATCGCAGCCGGTGCAAAGACCATCGCCTTTGGCGATTTCTCCTACTATAACATCGGTGACCGTGGCAGTCGCTCCCTCGGTGAGCTGCGCGAGCTGTTTGCCGGTAACGGCATGGTTGGCTTCCTCGCCAAGGAACGTGTCGACGGTAAGCTGGTGCTCCCCGAAGCAGTTCAGTGCCTGCAGATGAAGGCATAAACTCAGGGCTCCGGTGTAATCGCCGGAGCTCATTCACAGGAGAGAATAGAATGATACTAACCCTCGAAGAAACAAAGAAATACCTCCGTGTGGATTTCGACGACGATAATGAACTGATCGAGTCTTTCATCATGACCGGCGAAAAACTGGTGGCTGATGTGTTGCGGGTGGAGCCGGAGACCTTTGAGCAAAGCGTGACCGAACAGTCCCGGCTGGCAGCCCTCTATGCTGTAGCCTATCTGTACGAACACCGGGAAGAAGCAGATCACCACGCGCTGGTGATGTCACTCCGGTACCTGCTCTTCGGAGAACGGCAGGTGGGCTTCTAATGAACATCGCGCTTCTGAACACCCGAATCACAATCCAGCAGCAGACAACCACGGTCGATACCATCGGCAACCATATAAATACATGGCAGGATTACTACACCTGCGCTGCCACCGTAAGTGGCGAAACAAATGGTGAAGCCGAGGAAGCAGCAACCACCGTGGATGACACCAACGCCTGCTTTACGATCAGGTACTGTGCGCTGGTATCCGCTATCACGAACACGAACTTCCGCGTTGACTTCGACGGGCAGCTTTATGACATCCTCTCCGTAGATCACCAGAACTACAAGCGCAAGAGCATAAAGCTCCACTGCCGGAAAGCGAGGCGCTGACGATGGGAAATACATCTGTTGGTAACCTCGCTGCCGAAGTCATGAAGCAGCTGGAGGACTATGCCAAGGTAACAACGGAGGGCATGAAAAAGGCCGTCAACAATGCAGGTAAAACCGTCCGTAAGGAAATACAGGCCGGAGCTCCTGCACGAACCGGAGCCTACAAAAAGAGCTGGAAGGTCAAGAAAACCGACGAAAGCTCCAATAAGCTGGAGGTCACCGTCCATTCCAGCAAGCCCGGCCTGCCGCATCTTTTGGAACACGGCCATGCCAAGCGCAACGGTGGCAGGACGGCAGCACAACCGCATATCGCGCCTGCCGAAGAGCTCGGCATTGAGCAGCTGGAGCAGGACATAGAGAGGATGATACGGAATGGATGAGCTTTTGCAGATCATGCAGGAACTGTCCCTGCCGTTTGCCTACGACCACTTTGCCGAGGGCGAATCCCCGGAACCACCCTTCGTGGTATACCTCATCCCCGGTAACAACAACTTTGCCGCAGACGGCATCGCATACTACAAAATAAACGAAGTGCATATTGAGCTGTACACGGATAAAAAAGACCCGCAGCTCGAAGCACAAGTGGAAGCCGTGCTGGATCAGCATGGCATTTTTTATGACAAGACAGAGACGTGGATAGAGTCGGAAAAGCTCTACGAAATTCTGTTTATTTTCGACATGGAGGCATAAAAACATGGGTAACAAAATCAAGTACAACCTGAAAAATGTGCATGCCGCCGTGCTGACGGAGACTACAACCAGCAACGGCGTCACGTACTCCTATGACACACCGGAGCCAATCCCCGGCGCGGTCAGTCTTTCCCTTGACGCGGAAGGAGAATCAAGCCCTTTCTACGCGGACGGCGTGGTGTATTTCAGATCGGCCACAAACAACGGCTATTCCGGTGAGCTGGAGCTGGCCCTAATTCCTGAGTGGTTCCGTACAGATATTCTGCAGGAAACGTTGGACAACAAAGGCGTCCTTCTGGAACGCAGCGATGTTGCAGAATCCGTGAAATTCGCACTTCTGTTTGAATTTGACGGTGATGTAAAGGCAATTCGCCATGTGCTGTACTGTTGCAGCGCGGCCCGACCGTCCATCGAATCTGAGACCAAAGAAGACACCATCCAGCCCGGCACTGAGAAGCTGTCCATCACAGCGGATCCTCGTAGCGATGGCCTTGTAAAGGCCAGAACCGGCGACACCACTGACAGCACCACCTACAACGGCTGGTACAGCGCGGTCTATTCCAGCTCCGGTAGCACCGATAATGGAGGCAGCAGCTCATGATTATTAAAGAAATCGAGATCAGCGGCGTAAAGGTAGCCTTCAAGTCATCTGCCGCTGTGCCCCGCCTGTACAGGGCAAAATTCCAGCGTGACGTGTTTAAGGACTTTGCCAAGCTGGAGAAAGCATTCAAGAACAAGACTGAAGATGGTGAGAATATCCCCATCGAGGATTTAGAGCTGTTTGAAAACCTTGCCTACATCATGGCCTTGGCCGCTGACAGCACCGTCCCCACGGACATCGACGAATGGTTGGATCAGTTCGACATGTTTTCTATCTACGAGGTGCTCCCGGAAATCATCGAACTGTGGGGCACCAACATGCAGACGGATGTAACCGTTAAAAAAAACAAAATCCCAGCACCCGTGAAATGACCACGGCGCTGTTCCTCCTGCGGGCAGTCGAGCTGGGTATCAGCATCGGAGACCTTGACCTGCTCACCATCGGGCTCGTTCTCGATATGTGGAGCGAAAAGGCAAACGATAACGTGACCTATAGCAAGGTCGCCACGCAGGAGGATTTCGACCGCTTCTAAGGGAGGTGAACAGTGATGGCAAGTAGAATAAAGGGTATTACCGTAGAGATCGGTGGCGATACCACTGGTCTCGAAAAAGCCTTAAAGGGTGTCAATAGTTCCATAAAAACGACGCAGTCAGCATTGAAGGACGTGGAGCGCCTTTTGAAGCTCGACCCTACGAACACTGAGCTGTTGACCCAGAAACAAAAGCTCCTGAAGGACGCCATCGCCTCCACCAGTGAAAAGCTGGAGACCCTGAAGGAAGCACAAAAGCAGGCAAAAGAGCAGCTGGAACGCGGTGAGCTCGGACAGGACAAATATGATGCCCTCCAACGCGAAATTGTCGAAACCGAGCAAGAGCTCAAGCGCCTGCAGGAACAGGCAGCGACCACCAGCGTGACGTTGGAAAAGATCGCGGCAGCCGGGGATAAGTTTGAAAAGGCCGGAGATAGCATTACAAATGCAGGAAAGCAAATCTCCGTAGCCTCGGCAGCAGTTACCGGCCTCGGCGTAGCTGCCGTAAAGACAGCTGCAGACTTTGATAGCGCCATGGCCAATGTGGCTGCAATCTCCGGTGCAACCGGAGACGACCTGCAGGCCCTGCGGGACAAGGCCCGCGAGATGGGCGAAAAGACCAAGTTCAGCGCATCCGAAGCAGCGGACGCCATGTCGTACATGGCGATGGCAGGCTGGAAGACCGGAGACATGCTCTCCGGCATTGAGGGCATCATGAACCTTGCCGCAGCATCCGGTGAAGACCTCGCCACGACATCGGACATCGTCACGGACGCCCTGACGGCATTCGGTCTGACGGCAGAAGACTCTGCTCATTTCGCAGACATCCTCGCTGCAGCGTCCAGCAACGCAAACACTAATGTCAGCATGATGGGCGAGACATTCAAATACTGCGCTCCTGTCGCAGGAGCCCTCGGCTATTCCGCAGAGGATGTTGCTGAGGCAATTGGCCTCATGGGTAATGCCGGTATCAAGAGCACCCAAGCCGGTACAGCCCTCCGAACCATGATGACTAAGTTGCAAGGAGAACTGAAGCTATCCGGTGAAGCTCTCGGTGAGGTCACGATCCAAACGGCAAATGCAGATGGTAGTATGCGCGAGCTTTCAGATATTCTGGCAGACTGCAGAACTGCCTTTTCGAAGATGTCTGAATCTGAGGCAGCAGCGGCAGCGGAAACGCTCGTTGGCAAGAACGCCATGAGTGGCTTCCTTGCCCTCATGAACTCGGCACCCGGAGACATTGACAAGTTGCGCAACGCCATCGAGAACTGTGACGGATCTGCTGAAGACATGGCAGCTATCATGCAGGATAACCTGAACGGACAGCTCACGATCCTCAAAAGCCAGCTGGAAGAGCTAGCCATTTCTTTTGGCGAAATGCTGATGCCCGTAATCCGCAATGTCGTCACCGCTGTGCAGGGATTTGTAGATAAGCTGAACAACATGGATGAAGCGCAACGGAAAACCATCATAACCATCGGACTGGTGATCGCAGCCCTAGGCCCCTTCCTCGTAATCCTTGGTACGGTAATATCCACCATGGGTAAGAGCATGAAGGCTTACGCGAGCGCTGCAAAGGGCATCAAGAAACTGATGGTAGCCGTGAAGAGCGGCACCGGCATCTTCGGAAAGTTGGGTACAGCCCTCGGCGGGATCAGCGCACCGGTACTGGCTATCGTCGCCGTTATCGCCGTACTGGTTGCAGCTTTCACTCACCTGTGGAAAACAAACGACGGTTTCCGCGAGAATATCATTGCCACATGGACACAGATCAAAGAGACGGTCAGCAACTTCTGCCAAGGCATCGTTGACCGGCTGAACTCTCTTGGCTTCGAGTTCAGCAGCATCACCGAAGTGCTGAAAGCAGTGTGGGACGGTTTTTGCAATCTGCTGGGCCCTGTGTTTGAAGGCGCATTCAGGTTTATATCAGACACGCTTTCGACGGTACTGGACGTAATCCTGAATACCGTGGACTTCTTTATTGCCGTTTTTAGCGGCGACTGGGAAGGTGCGTGGGAAGCCGTGAAGAACATTTTTAGCAGCATCTGGAACGGACTCGTCTCATGGTTTACGAACATCCTCGAAACCATCAAGGGCGTGCTGGATGTGGCCCTCGGCTGGATCGGATCCAGCTGGGAGCAGGTCTGGTCAGGCGTGAAAAACTTCTTCACCAACATCTGGAACGGCATCAAGGACTTCATATCCAGCACCATCAACAGCATTTCGAACACGATCTCTAATGTAATAACCGGCATAAAGACCACGGTCAGCAACGTGTTTTCCGCAATTAAAACCACGATAAGCAATATTTTTAACGGCATTAAGGACACCGCGACAAGCGTATGGAACGCCATCAAGACGGCGATCACGACACCCATCGAGAATGCCAAGGAGAAAGTGAGAGAGGCCATCAATGCAATAAAGGGCTTTTTCTCCGGTCTGAAGCTGGAGCTACCCCACATTAAGCTGCCACATTTCAGCATTTCCGGTTCCTTCTCGTTGAGCCCGCCTAGCGTACCACACATCAACATCGACTGGTATAGGTCCGGTGGCATCATGGCTGGCCCGACGATCTTCGGCATGAACGGCAGCAGCCTTATGGCCGGAGGCGAGGCAGGCAAAGAAGCCATCCTCCCGCTGACAGAGTTTTACTCGAAGTTGGAGAGCATCCTCACCAGTCGACTAAACACCGGAACCATGGAGAGATACCTCGCGGTTATAGCAGCCAACAGCGGCAAAGGCATCTACCTTGACGACGGTACCCTTGTCGGACACCTGCTGCCTGCCATCGACAGCGGGCTGGCCAACTACAGCATACGCGCAAGGAGGGGTAACCGATGAGTATTTTCCTTGGCGCTACCATCAACGACGAGCACACCCTCCGGGACTGGAAAGCAGCCATCACAAACGCCGACGTTATTTCCGTACCGGAAGCGAATACCGTCATACTAGAAGTGCCCGGAAGGAACGGAAACCTCGATCTTTCCGAAGCCCTGACAGGCGACGTCACCTACCGGAACCGCGAGATAAAGCTGGAGCTGGCAAGCAGCGTCAACCTCCAGACGTGGTACCAAAAGTGTCTTCACATTTTCAATACCTACCACGGCAAGACCGTAACCATCATCTTCGACGATGACAGCACACATTACTACACCGGCAGAGCTTCCGTTTCTGACCCCCAACGGGTACGCAACGGAGGGGCCTTTATATTCACCGTAAACGCGGATCCTTTCAGATATTCCATCACGGAGAAGATCGTGACAGCAGCGGTATCATCATCTGTATCATCAGCGACGAAGACGATCACAAATAGCGGCCGCATGCCGGTGTGTCCGACGATCACAGCGTCAGAAGCCTGCCAGATGGTGGCCGGTGGGATCACGTATTCGCTCCTGCAGGGAACGCAGACGATCCCGGCCTTCATCCTGCCGGAGGGTGACACTACTGTGCAGCTTACGATTACCGGAGGCGGCACCGTGAGCTTTACGTTCAGGGAGGGCTGGCTATGATCCAGATGTTTTGCGACGGCGTCCTCCTGTACGATCCCCGCAGCGCGGACTACATCGTAGCGGAACCGAAGTGCGAGCTGGAGGTAAACAAGACCGGCAATCTCACGTTTAGGATTGCACCGACGCACCCGCTCTACGGACAAATCCAGAAACTGAAATCCGAGATTGCGGTGTATCAGGACAACGAGCGCCTCGGCGCTTTCCGCGTACTGAACGTAGAGCAGGACTTCAATAATATAAAAACGGTCACCTGCGAGGGCGAGCTGGCCTACCTCCTCGACAGCGTACAGCGGGCAGCCGAATACCACGATGTGACCGTGGCGGAGTATTTCGCCATCGTCGTCGCAAACCACAACGCGGACGTGGACAGCAGCAAGCAATTCACGGTCGGTTCTGTCACAGTCACCGATCCCAACGACAGCTTGTACCGGATCCACAGCTACGAAAACACGTGGGAGTGCATTGAAGACAAGCTGCTCGACCGGCTCGGCGGATACATCCGTATCCGCATGAGCGGCAACACCCGCCTGATCGATTACGTTACCAGCTACGGAAACGTGAACCCCCAGATCATTCGCTTCGGAGAAAACATCCTCGACCTCGTGCGCGAGGTGCGCGGAGAGAACGTGGCCACCGTACTTGTGCCGCTGGGAGCGGCAGACGAAGAGACCGGCGAAAAGTTGACGGTCAAGTCTGTCAATGACGGGCTGGACTACATTGAGGACACCGAGGCCATCCAGACCTACGGCAGGATCGTGAAAACCGTAGAGTTCGACGATGTGACTGTGGCATCCAATCTGCTGACAAAAGGCTACTCAGAGCTTGCCAAGGTGAGCAAGCCCACCATCACCCTCACTATGACAGCAGTCGACCTGCATCTGGTGGACGTGAACATCGAGCGGATCAAGATCGGAGACAGCATCCGCGTACTCTCGGAGCCCCATGGGATTGACGAATACATGATCGTCCAAAAGCTGCAGTTGGACTTCCAGCACCCGGAGAATTCTGTGGTAACCCTCGGAGCCGTGAAACAGACGCTGGACGGCAACGTCGGCAAGCGCAAGAGCGAACCGCTGGATGCTATTATTGCACAACAGGCGGCCATGCAGCAGACAATCAGTTCTGTGCAGACGACGGTGCAGGAATGCTATTCGGAGATCAGCAAGACCGCAGAGGAAATCCGAACCGAGGTCAGTGAGAGCTACCTTGCCAAGACCGAGCTGGAGACAATCCAGAGGGATTTCCAAACCAGCATCACGCAGAGCGCCAGCGAAATCCGTATGGACTTCACGACGATCACAAATGAGATTACGAACAACGTAGCTGCGAACCAGCAACTGTTGGAAGAGTACATTCGGTTTCGTGGAGCCCTCATTGAGCTGGGTAAAATCGGCAACGCATTTACAGCGGAATTGTCGAATGAGAAGCTGTCCTTCAAGGAAAACGGTCAGGAGATCGCTTTCATATCCAATCAGGCGCTGGTCATCACCAACGCGGAGATCCGCAACAGGATTTCCCTCGGTACCGCCGAGCGTGGCTGGTTTGACTTCATACCCAGAAGCACCGGCAACCTATCTATCCAGTGGAGAGACCCCTTAACATAAGGAAGTGAGAATACATGGCAACTGGCAATAGAGGTACAATATCCGTCACCGGCACCAAGCAGATGAGTGCCATCCTGTACTGGTCGGAGACATACGATGTGTCCAGCAACACCCACGTTGTCAGCATTGACAATATAACATTTAAGTCCAGCAACTGGTACGGCTTTACGTACTATTTGTCAGGAAGCGTCACCATAGATGGCACAACTGTGTTCTCCTGCACATCGAGTTCTGGCTCGCACAACGTCACTATCCATTCGCAGAATACCGAGTACGGTATCAGTGCAGCGTCAGGATCGGCGCCCCCGTGGACAAGTGGCAGTATAAACGGCAGTACGGACGGATCAAAATCTGTCACGATAGCTTTCAATTTCAGCGGGTACTCGATAGACGGTCGAGGCGCAAATGGCTTCAACACGACAAATCAGGCAACCGTTGCACTGTACACGATACCGAGAAAATCCTCCTGCAGCATGGCTGCGACAAATCTCGGCAGCGCAGGCACGATCAGCATAAGCCGCGCATCCAGCAGTTTTACCCACACACTGACGTACACTTTCGGCAGCGCAACCGGAACAATTGCCACGAAGACCAGCAGCACATCCGTGAGCTGGACACCAGCCCTGACGCTTGCAAACCAAATCCCAAACAGCACCAGCGGTAAAGTGACTATCACCTGCAGTACGTACAGTGGAAACACCCTGATCGGCAGCACGACTTGCACGGCAACTCTTTCGGTGCCGAGCTCCGTGGTACCGACGCTGACCTCGCTGACGGCCACAAGAGTGGACGGAACCGTGCCCTCCTCGTGGGGCATCTACGTGCAGAACAAATCCAAAGTAACGCTGACGATTAACGGAGCCGCAGGTAGCAGAGGATCTACAATCAGTGCATACAGCATTACCGGTGGAGGATATTCCGGTACATCCAGCAGCTTGACAACCGGTCTGCTGACCACATCCGGTACAATATCATTCACCGCAAAAGTGAAAGACAGCAGAGGTCGCTGGTCAGCGGAAAAGACGGTGTCCATTTCCGTCGTAGCATATTCGCCCCCGACCTTCACCAACTACCTGACGCAGCGATGCAACAGCAGCGGGACGGTAACGACTAACGGCACCTATGGCCGAGGGCTAATCAATTTCACCTACGCAAGCTGCAGCGGAAAGAACACTATCACCACGGCTGTGGCGTATAAGCGGAGCACCGAATCCAGCTACACGACAACCAGCGTGACGTTCTCCTCTGGGACGGCCTTCATCTTTGGCGGAGGAAACCTGTCTACGGATTATTCTTACGACATCCGCTACACTCTGACTGATGTCTTCGGCAGCATTATCGTCGTGGACAGCATATCCACGGCCAGCGTCCTTATGGATTTCAAAGCCGGAGGAACTGGCATCGGCGTGGGGAAAGTAGCCGAGACGGATAACCTCTTTGATGTAGGCATGAACGCAAAATTCCGTGGCACGGTCTCCGGCAAAGTGGCCTCCCTTGACGGGTACGACAGCGTCATCGCTTCCGATTTCAATGACTATAAAGAAGTGGGAATATACATCGTCAGTAGCGATGAGGAGATGCAGAACATTGCAAACCGGCCCTGCGATAATGCTGGCACTCTCTACGTGAAGAACTCGTTCAACGATGGAAAGAGCACCACCAGCACGTGGGTGTATCGCTTGCAGATATACATCCCGCACACCGGCAGCGACATCTTTTTGCGGAAGCTGACCGTAGAATCCACGGCAGGCTCATGGACATACGGAGAATGGAATGACATAGGCAAAAACATGTCTGTCGATCATGCCACCAGTGCCGACAGTGCCACTAAAGCAACCAAAGACGGAAGCGGAAACACAATCTCGTCCACATATTTGAAGCGGTCCGGCGGCACGGTAACAGGAACATTGACACTATCAAAGACAACCGATGCATCCGGTACGGCAAACAATAGCCCCGCGCTGATAGTCGGAGGTGCGGCTACAGCAGCACACATTGAGATGGATGCCAATGAGATCATGGCAAAAGCGTCTGCTACTACCACCACATCACTATACCTCAACAACGAAGGCGGCACCGTAAATATTAACGGCTACAACACCTTCTGGACGACCTGCATCGGCTACGGCAGTATGTCGCAAAACGGCACCTTGTCCGGGACGGTACCGGCAGACACGAGGCTGTTTGTTATTGCCTTGTACGATGACTCGTATTCTGCATGGTACACAATGGCAGTTCCTAAGAACAGTTTTACAAGCGACTCAACGCTGCACCTCAAAGCAACGAGCGACTATTACACATTCAGGATCAACATGAGCGGCAATACTGCGACGCTCACCAAAGTTGGAGCGGGCACCAAGACCGTGTACTTTATCGGGATTAGATAGGAGATGCAGTATGAAAGTAACTATAGATGAAAACGGCTACGTTATTGACTGGGCTCTCGCCGGAGACAACGGAGGCATCGATGTGCCGGAACCGGACGATCTCGAAGAGTTTATTTTTTGCCCGACCGGGTACAAGGTCGTGGATGGCCTCCTCCAAAAGGACGACACGCGAGACCGGGCCCAGCGCATTGAAAAACAAAAGGAAGCTCTTCGGCAGCAGCGCGAGACTGAATGCTTCCCGGTCATTAACAGAGGCTGGATGTGGTACTCCAGCCTTAATCTTTCACAGTGGATCGAGCTGAAAAAGTGGTATTTGGAATGGCTGAACGTTACAGAGACACTGTGCGCCCCGGAACGCCCCTCATGGATGGATAACATAGACACATCTACCATACCGGATCGCCCGATGTGGTTATAGCGAGGTGATGAAACATGTGGCGCGGAACCACACCAATGCATATTTTCACCCTCCCAGTAGGGGTGAAATTGACAGATTTCTCAGCCGTTTTTATTACTTATTCTCAAAATGGAGAAACCATTTTGGAGAAAACGGAGGCTGATCTCACGCCAACAGAGACCGGATTCACAGTCACCCTTACACAGGCGGATACACTTCTATTCACGCAGGGGCCTGTAAAAATCCAGTTGCGCGCTAAAAAGCCAACCGGAGAGGCCGTCGCTTCAGACATCATATCTTCGACGGCAAAAGAGGTTTTGAAGGATGGAGAGATATGAGAATTCGAGTCACATTTTCCGAAATGCCAGACCGTTTTGCACTTGGGCTAAATGAGCAGGAAAGCTTTGCTCTAAAATTTGATGAGGGAATGCTATGCCACTGTGTGCCCTATGAGGGAAGTTACGACATTAGGCCGGGCCTGTTGGCGCAAACGCTCCCCACAAACGACAGGCATTTGCACGAAGATATTCTTGTACGTGCAATTCCGTATACGGAGGTCAGCAATATTCAGCATGGCCTCACAGCAATAATAGGAGGAAATTAAAATGGAAGACGCCACCAAAGCATCGACGATGGATTCGGGTAGAACGACAACCACCTACATCAACAAGGTTATTTATGGCACCGAGGTTTTGATCGATCTCACCGGAGATACCGTAGTTGCTGACAAGCTCATGTCAGGATACGTAGCCCACGACAAAAGTGGCGCACCTATCACTGGTACCTGCGATTTCGATGTAAACACACAGGATGCTACAGTGACAGCAGCAGAACTTCTTTCCGGAAAGACAGCCTATGTACGAGGTACAAAGATTACCGGTACGATGCCGAACAAAGGAGCGGTCACCGGTGAGATCGATTCTGTCGACGAGAATTACACAATCCCGATGGGTTTTCACGACGGATCAGGAAAAGTAAACATCTCAGCAGCGGAAAAGGCGAAAATCGTTGCGGGGAACATCAAGTCCGGTATTGAGATTCTGGGAGTTACCGGCACTTATTCCGGTGAATCCATCACTGCACAGAGCAAGACAGCGGTTCCGTCTCTCTCAACACAGACGATTCAGCCTGACACCGGCTATGACTATCTGTCAGCGGTGACGATTAGTCCTATACCGTATACCGAGACAGAAAACAGTGCAGGCGGATTAACTGCCACAATAGGATAAGGACTATGGCAATAAACAAAGTGGTATATGGGACGACAGTGCTCGTGGATCTGACAAATGACACGGTGAGACCGGAATCAATGCTGCTGGGTACGCGAGCCCACGCTTGTAACGGCGACATAATTGAAGGCACTCTGAACAGCAGCCAAACCGGTATCCTTGTTCAGATCGAAGGTGTAACACCAGCGTATATAAGCGCGAAGTCAGTTACCATTGATCTGAGCGAATTTACATCGATATATCAACAGATCACGGGCGAACAGATCATTGTTGAATTTACGCATCTCGACCTGTATGCGCCCGGACTAATTCTCGGCGGCAGCATAGATACCGAAATTACGCTTTCGTATGAGGCAAGCACCGGAATCATTACCCTCAGTACAACAGAGAGCATTTTTCAGAGTTCTGTCAAATGCGTGGCTAATGTATATATAACGGAACAGGTCCCAAGCCTCATTAAGCCGGAGCAGACGAAATCGACTTCTCCAAGCACCGATCAAATCACAATCAACCCGGATTCCGGATATACATTGTCCAGCGTTACCGTAGAGCCTATAACAGGCACATTGCTATCTTCGCTGAATACGGATTTCCGCGCGGACAATATCCGGAAAGACATTGACCTGTTTGGTATCACCGGAACGCTCGACCCCAGCGGCGGTAGCTTTAACCCGTATCCGTGGAAGGATATCGAAGTAGGAACGATCACGCCTTCGTCAAATACAACCACCCTTAATATCGATGAAAGTAAAGGGACTCCGCTAGCTCTGGTAATATCCCTCGCTGATATGCACGGCATATCCCAATCGAACAATGCGATATATAACGCGAGCTTCTCAACGAGCAATGTAAAGGCAAATCCCGCTCACATCGTTGTATATCAAGGCGCATTAAGCGTAGGTACAAGTACAAGTTACCCCACCTATAGTAATGGGGCATTCAATTTGAACAAGCAGCTCAAAGCTGGTTGGACATACAACTATATGGTTGCATATGGCTAATAAATAGAAGGGAGAAAGATAATGAAAGAATTCTGGAACAGCGTCCAGCTCGTGTTTACCGCCATCGGAGGATGGCTCGGCTGGTTCCTCGGAGGCTGCGATGGCCTTCTGTACACTCTGATCGCCTTTGTGGTGATCGACTACATCACCGGCGTCATGTGCGCCATCACCGACCACGCCCTTTCCTCGGCAGTGGGATTCAAAGGCATAGCCCGGAAAATTCTCATTTTTCTGATGGTGGGCATGGCAAATATCCTTGACGTTAACGTCATCGGCACCGGCAGCGTCCTTCGGACAGCTGCTATTTTCTTTTATCTGTCCAACGAAGGCGTAAGCCTGCTAGAGAACGCAGCGCATCTTGGACTGCCGGTACCCGGCGCAATCAAAGAAGTACTGGAGCAGCTCCATGAGAGAGCAGAACACGGAGGCAATGATAACGATGAGCAAAGCAAGTGAGATCGTAGCCATTGCGCTGGCACAGATCGGCTATAAAGAAAAAGCCAGCAACAAAAACCTTGACGATCCTGCTGCCAATGCAGGCTCCGCCAACTGGACAAAGTATGCTCGCGACCTTGCGTCTGCGGGCTATTATAATGGCAACAAAAATGGCTTCGCGTGGTGCGACGTCTTTGTCGACTGGTGCTTTTTCAAGGCATACGGCAAGGACGAAGGCCAGCGCATCCAGTGCCAGACTGGCCCCTACGGCGCAGGCTGTACCTACAGCATGCAGTACTACCAGCAGAAGGGCCGCTGCGACAAGAACCCCAAGGTAGGCGATCAGATATTCTTCCGCTACAGTGGTAGCAACGGAGCCGACCACACCGGCATCGTCGTGGAGGTTAGCTCCAGCCAGATTGTGACGGTCGAAGGCAACAGCGGCAATCAGGTGAAGAAAAACACCTACGCCCGCAGCAACAGCACCATCATCGGCTACGGCCACCCGCTGTACAGTGAGATCGACACCGAGGAAACGAAGACCGAGACGGCAGCAACTCCGGCGCCTTCAGAACAGACCTCGACCGGTGCGATCGTGCTCGGCAGCACCGTAGCCTTCAGAGCCAGCGCCGAGAGGTACACCCCCAACAGCGCCCTGATTCCAGACTGGGTGAAGACAGACTACAATCACATCGTCACCCAGGTGACCGTAAACGGAAAGCCCTTCAACAAGGGCGGAAAGACCTGTGTACTGCTCGGCAAGAAGGTCAAGAAATCTGGCGGTGATCCCGTCGCAGGCGTAAATACTTGGACGGCAGTGGACAACCTCACTGTCGTCGGCAGTAAGGCTGAAGATCCCAAGCCGCAGCGCACCTACACCGTCAAGAGCGGCGATACGCTCTGGGGGATCGCCAAGAAGGAACTTGGCAGCGGCGCACGATACACGGAGATCGTGCAGTTGAACGGTCTGAAAACCACTACCATTTACAGTGGGCAGAAATTAAAACTGCCCGAAAAATAAGGAGAACAGCATGAGCGACAGAACCAAAGCTAAGGTCGCATTTGCCGAAGCCGTTACGCAGGCACTGTGGATCAAGGGGCTGATCACCGCAAAGGAGCGGGATCAGATCGCCAAGAAAACCGGCGATAAACTGCGGAAAAGCAATTGTTAATTCTTTGTGTTCTTTCGATTTTGGGCTGGACTTTCCGCTCCTTTTCAGATACCTTTGCCCCTGCCTCCTAAGGCGGGGGCAAAAAAATTAGGCTTGTTCAAGTCCAATACTTCGAAGGAGGTAAGAGATAATGGCAAAACGCAAAAAACGCGCGGTAGCGTATGTTCGCGTATCCACGGCCAGCTCGGCGCAGCTGCACAGCTACGAATACCAAGAGCAATACTGGCAGGGCAAATTCACGGACGACCCAGATACAGAACTGGTTGGCATCTACGCGGACAGAGGCATCAGCGGCAGCAGCATCTATAAGCGCCCGCAGTTCCTCGTCATGATGCAGGACGCGCGAGACGGCAAATTCGACATCATCTACACAAAATCAGTATCCAGATTCGCACGAAACACCGTGCAGCTTCTGGAAGCGGTGCGAGAACTGCGTGACCTCGGCATCGAGGTCATCTTCGAAAAAGAGCAGATCAGCACCATGCAGCCCACCAGCGAACTGTTCCTCACGATCGCAGCAACGGTCGCAGAGAACGACCTGCAGGTGGATTCAGAAAGACAGAAATGGTCGTTCCGACACCGATTCGAAAACGGGTGGATCAGCATCGGCAGCGGCATGTATGGATACACGATGACGAAGGATAACAACCTCGTGATCGTCGAGGAAGAAGCAGCGGTGATTCGCCGCATCTACGATATGTACATCAGCGGCATGGGATGCCCAGCGATCGCAAAGGTACTCAATGAAGAAGGCATCCGCACATGGTGCGGAAACGAATGGAAGCCCACACGGCTACTGGAACTCATGGCAAATGAAAAGTACATGGGCGACTCCATGATGGGAAAGAGTGTCACCGTCGACGGTATCCAGATGGATAACATGGACGGACAGTACGGCAAGCGATACTACATGGAAGACACTCACGAAGGTATCGTCAGCCGCGAGACTTGGGAACTGGCGCAGCAGATTCGTGAGCAGCGCAGGAACAAAAAAATCGCAGGCAGCAAAAAGCCGGTATACCCCTTCACCAGCATGATCGAATGCGGCTGCTGCGGCAAGCACTACCAGCACAAAGTCAACAATAGCGGCAAGAAATGGCGCAACGACATCTGGGCATGTGCTACCCAGCTACGCAAGGGTGTGGCTGAATGCGACTGCACCAGACTGAAGGACAGCGCACTGCGAGAACAATTTATTGCCGCATACAATCAGTTCGTAAGAGAACGCCCGCAGGGACACGACACTGCAGCACTGCAGAGCGTGGTGGCAGAACTCCGCAAGGAAGAAAGCGACCTCGCAGAACTGCTCATGCAGCGACTGATCACCGAAAGTGCCTTCCGCGCAGAGCAGCGTCGCATCAAAGCACAGATCGAAGAACTGAATACAAAGATCAACGAACAAAGAGGAAAAATCGTCCGCGAAAGCGACTTTACTATAATCACAGAGTTCGACCCCGAAAAGGTCGAGAAATTCATCACGAAGGTCATTGTCCGAAGATGGACGGTGACCTTCGTGTTCTACAATGGCGTGGAAATCACCAGAGCATACACTAATGGCCCCAGCGGCAATCAAGTCGGCTGGAAGCAAAAGAAGGAGGTAGCAGCATGGCAGTAACAGCAAGAAGAACGGTGCGAGAAATTCCTCGCGCGGCGATCCTGAACATCGACACCACAGAGATCATGAAGCTGGTGGTGGTCGCATACGCCCGTGTGTCCACGGAAAAAGAAGAACAGGAAGATAGCTTCGAGCGGCAGGTCAGCCACTACACCACGCTGATTACATCCAAGCCCGAATGGAGCTTCGGCGGCATCTACGCAGACCCCGGTATCACTGGTACCAGAGCAGAAAAGCGCCCCGACTTCATGCGAATGATCGCAGACTGCCGCGCAGGCAAGATCAATAAGATACTGGTCAAGTCAATCAGCCGATTCGCAAGAAACACGGTCGACGCATTGAACTACATCCGCGAACTCAAGGAACTGGGCATCAGCATCTACTTCGAGAATGAGAACATCGACACACTGACACCGGGCGGTGAGGTACTGATCACCATCCTCGCAGCGATGGCCGAGCAGGAGTCACGCACCATGTCCACCAACATCAAGTGGACATACCAAAAGAAGTTCAAAAACGGTGAGGTCATCCTCAACACAGGGCTGATGCTCGGATACACCAAAGCAGGCCGCAAGGATGAGGAAGGCAGAGAAATCTACGAGATCAACGAAACCGAGGCCGCGATCGTGCGGCGCATCTATAGAGAATACCTCGCGGGGATCACAATAACGCGCATCTGCAGAGGATTGGAAGCAGACGGCATACCTACAAAACTGGGTAAAACCAAATGGCGCGTGTCCGTCATCCGCAGCATACTGACTAATGAGAAATACACAGGCGATGCGGTGCTGGGCAAAACCTTCAAGCCCGATGTGCTATCAAAGTACAGGCAGAAGAACAATGGCCAAGCACCCATGTACTACGCAGAAGGCACCCACCCAGCGATCATCGACAAGGAAATGTTCGAGATGGTGCGCGTGGAGATGCAGCGCCGCAAGGATGACAAAGACACGGCGGTTGGAAGCAGCAGATACACCAGCAAGTATCCGTTCAGCGGGCTGCTGGTGTGCGGCGAATGCGGCCATAAACTCCGCAGACATGTGCGTACAGTCGGCAGCGGCATGACAGTACCCGCATGGGGCTGCTCCAACAGGATCAGTAACGGCAGAGCGGCCTGCGACAGCCACCATGTGAATGAAGATACGCTGCAGAACACCTACACGGCCGCTATCAGAGACATGATCGAGGATGCAGAGGAAATCATGACAGCGGTTAAGGAAAGCGCGGGGCTAGTCATGGAGCCAGAAAACAGAGCGGCGCTGTATCGTATCGAGCAGGAGATCATCGACTTGCAGAACGCGGTGCTGGAACTGCATAAAGCCAAGCAGCAGCGTAGCGTAACTGCAGCAGACTACGCAGCGCAGATCAAAGAGTACAGCCAGAGGATGCAGGAGCTGGAAACCCAGCAGGCAGAACTGCAGACCACAGAAAACCGATACGGCGAGGTCAAGATGTGGCTGGACAGCTTCGCGGAACACATCCAGAGCGGCGCAATCATGGACGCAGATGACAGCATGATCATGAAGCAGCTGGTGGAACAAATCATCGTCGGAGATGATGGCATCGAAGTCCACTTCAAATGCGGCATCGTCGCCAGCCACGAATACATGTAACACAAACGCCTTCGGCAGCCAGAAACGGTTGTCGGGGACGCTTTTTTGCGTTCGTTTGAAAAATTCATAGTTTTGTGGTATAATCTGTTCGATAAATAAGAATTTGACGAGGTGTTATAAATGATTGATTACGGATTAAAAGATAGGGTGGCTATAATTACAGGAGCAAATAATCCATGGGGGATTGGAGCAACAACAGCCATTGCCTTTGCTCGCGAAGGTGCGAAAGTGGTTTTAGTATATAAGAAGGTAGATAGGCCATTTGATGCATCAAAAATGGATAGAAATGGCGTAGATAGATATTATGGAGCAAATGCAGGAAATGCAGACGCTGTAGAATCTAAACTCAAAGAAATGGGTGCAGATTACATTATTTTAGAAAGTGATATTTCTAATGAAGACGCTATAAAAGAAATCTATTGTACAGTTCTTGAAAAATATGGACGAGTTGATATTTTATTTAATAATGCGGCAACAGATGATGAAACGGGTTGTGATACTATAGAAACAATTACGCAGGATGTGATTGATAATACATTTGCAGTCAATGTTCGTGGAAGTATTTTGATGACAAGAGAATTTATTAAACATCATAGTGATTATGGAAGAATCATCAATATTTCTACAGATGCATCCCAAATCTTTGCTGGTCAAATTACTTATGGAGCAAGTAAAGCAACTTTAGAAGCTCTTACTCGTAGTATTGCCCTTGAGGTAGCACCGTATGGAATAACTGTGAATTGTGTTTCTCCTGGTCCAACTCAAACAGGATGGATAGATGATGAGTTTGAAAAAGTAGTCGTTCCCTTAATTCCAATGGGAAAATTAATTCAGCCAGAGGATATAGCAGAAACTGTTTTGTTCCTTGCAAGTGAGCAGGCAAGAATGATTACAGGACAAGTAATTAAAGTGTCTGGTGGAAAGGCTTTGTAAATTCCAATTTGTCGAACGGATAGATGCCATACTTTTGGTCGTTTTTACCCCCGCTTATACACCGTTTGGTCGCTCTTTCGCATAAAACACAGGAGTCGAGGATTTCCTCGGCTCCTGAATCTTTCTGTTTTATTTTTACGACTTAAAGCTTTTAGTTCATAAACCTGTCTATTGCAGNTGAGAGCATATCGACAGCTTCTTTGTCACCTTTATTCACTGCTTCGATTATGCAGTGCTCAATATAATCTTTAAGAATTATTTTTCCGGTATTGTTTATTGCGGAACGAACAGCCGCAGGCGTCTCCCAGAGATTATTTTTCGCTTTTCCTTGGAGCAGATCTAGGCATGTGCGGAGCACAATCGGAATAGCATCTAAGCTGGGAATTTTTTGACAACTTGGACTGGGCCCTTATTATTTGTTAAATTTGCATAAAATCTAAGAGAAAATCTGTATTAATACTATAAAAACCACAAGAAACTATTGACTCTCCACTTAATGGATAGTCTATAGTGAAAGTATAAAGTGATCCGTTCTCCCAGCATATAGGGTCATGTACAACAAAATACAAAGTAAGGAGGAGGAAGGTATGCAAAAATATGATGCCATCGTCGTCGGTGCAGGAAATGGCGGTCTTTCATCAGCATGCAGACTGGCGAAAGCCGGGAAAAAAGTGTTGCTGATTGAACAGCATAATCTGCCCGGCGGCGTAGCAAGCAGTTTTCGCAGAGGACGCTTCGAGTTTGAAACCGCACTGCACGAACTCGCAGCAATAGGTAAGCCAGGAAGCAGAGGAGAGGTCTACGAGCTTATCAACGTGGACTATGGTATTCCGATTAACTGGGTACCAGTCCCAGATTTGTTTCGCTCCATACACATCAACGACGAGGGAAAAATTATTCGGGATTTTACAATGCCCCACGGGAGACAGGCGTTTGCCGACAAAATGGAATTATACGCACCCGGAAACCGAGAGGCTATGGCAAATTTCTACAAACTGTTTGACGAGAGCAAAGCAGCACTCACATACATCAGCAGCGCCAACGGAAGCCCGAGCCCTAAGGTGCTTCGGAAGAAGTATCCCAACTTCTTGAAAGTTGGCTCCTACGCGCCTATGGATGTCCTGACCGCTCTGAAGTTCACAGATGCGGCAAAGAAAATCATGGGAACATACTGGAGCTATATGGCCGTAGACTTGTATCGTTTGTCTTCTATCTTCTATCTGATGATGGTGGGAGACCTAATCGACGGCGGCGCATATATTACCGAGCACACCAGCCATCAGCTCACAACAGGCTTGCTTGAGGCATTCCGTCGCTTCGGTGGAGAAAGCTGGTTCAATGTGCGGGCAGAGGAGATACTGTTCCGGGATGACAGAGCGTGCGGTGTTCGTACAACCCAAGGAACTGTATATGCCGATCACATTATTTGGAACGGCAATCCAAACATGGCATTTGCAAACATGGTGCCTAAGGAAGTGATCCCGGAACGGGAACTCAAACTTGCCAACGCGCGCAAGTTTTCCGCCCGTATGTTTGTTGTTTATGTCGGTCTAAATAAGACAGCGGAAGAGCTTGGAATCAAGGATTACAACATCTTCATATCCCCTGGCTTAGACACGGCGGATGAATACAAGCGCGTTGGAAAAATGGAAAAGATACGCTCGACCGCTGCGCTCTGCTATAACATCGCAAATCCGAATATCGGACCTCTAGGCACCTGCCAAATGAGCTTTACCATGGCTTATTCCAAGGATGTTTGGGGCGATGTTGAGCTGAGAGACTATGTGAATCTGAAAAATGAAAAAGCACGGGAAATACTTGAGTTGTATGAACGTGCTACTGGAGCCAGTATCATACCCTACATTGAGGAGATTGCTGTAGCGACGCCGTGGACCTTTTGCCGTTACACATCCGTGCCGGAAGGCGGCGTGTACGGTTATGAGGCCGCAGAGTGGGACAACTGCATGGCACGCATGATGTCTATCGATCGTGATTACAAAATCAAAGGTCTCAAGTTCACCGGAGCGGCGGGCCCACGTGGAGACGGATACAGCGAAGCTCTGCTTACGGGCAGTTTGATTGGTAAAATGGTATTAGGAGAAATGGCAAAGGAGGGCAAGTAAGATGTCGCTGAAAATTAAAATAGGAAAAATTGGGGCTCTGGACATGCTAAAATTCTCGAAGATGCCAGATGTCCGTGAAAGGGCCATTGCGGCTGCACCTGCCAATCCGCTACCGAAAGCCTATGCTTCAAATGCGAAGGCAGAACTTTACCATCCAAAATGGCAAACTGTTGTAATTGATGAGATCCGTCCGAACGGCTCGGATGCAAAAACCTTTGTACTGAAATCGGAGAGCGGCAAAGCTCTTGCACCGTTCCGCGCCGGACAGTACATTAGTCTAGGGGTTAAGATTGGCAAAACCTACACAACACGCTCTTATTCCCTGTGCGGTTCCCCAGAATGGGCTTATCAAGGAGTGTACAACATAACTGTAAAACTAGAAGATGACGGCTTTGTATCTCCTTACATCCACGATCACTGGCAAGTTGGGCAAAAGCTGACCATCTCCTCTCCAGAGGGACATCTGTACTATGAGCCAATCCGTGACTGTAAAAAAGTGTTGGCTCTTGCCGGGGGCTCCGGCATCACACCGTTTATGGGAATGGCCTATGCTATCCGTGACGGCTTCGAGGACTTTGACCTCACAATTATCTTCGGCTCCCGTACGGAGGAAGGAATAGTATATAGGAAGGAACTGGACGAGGTCGCTGCCGTCTGCAGCAAAGTGCATGTCGTTCATGTTCTCTCGGATGAGCAGAAGGATGGCTTTGAGCACGGATTTATTTCTGCGGAGCTAATTGAAAAATACTCAGCGGGAGAAGCTGTCACAATTTTTATGTGCGGCCCGCAGGCGATGTACGAATTCTTGGATCGAGAAATCGAAAAGCTCTGCTACGACTTTAAGTATGTCCGAAGAGAGCTCTTCGGAGCGATAAAAGACCCCTGGAATCAAGAGGGATACCCGGAAGAAATTCGAGGGAAATCTTTCCAGGTCACAGTAAGACAAAGCGGGCAAGTATATGAAATCCCTGCATCAGCTGATGAGCCGTTGCTGGTAGCCTTTGAGCGCGCAGGGCTGAAAGCCCCGTCTCGTTGCAGAAGCGGAGAGTGTGGCTGGTGCCGGTCTCGATTGTTGAAAGGAGAAGTTTTCATTCCTGAAAAAACGGACGGGAGAAGGTTCTCGGATGTGGAATACGGATATATTCATCCCTGCGCCAGCTTCCCCGCCTCGGATCTTGAGGTCGAAGTTCCAGCTGAATATCTGAATTTGGAATAACCCCATGCGCGACAACTAGACAACTAACACAACTAGGGCTGCCAAGAATTTTTGGCAGCCCTAGTCGTGCTTGTTGGTCGTTATTCCTTTATGCGTTCTCCCTGATAGGGCGTTTTTCCCATGACCACCTTGTTGAAACCGGTAACCTTATCTCCATCAACGTCACCTTCCCAGACGAAAGCCAGTTTCCCAAGAGGTGGTAATTCGATCTGGGCACGGAATGAGAAGTGCTCTCCCTCCCATCTGCCTTTTTTTAACTCCACGGTCTCATTTGTCTTAATGTTCAAAACCGTGCCACGCAGGATTCCGTTTTCTTCACAGCGTAGATCGAGAATCGACTCCTGCCGCCCAAGGGGCGTGTCTGCCCATACATGCCATTTTCCGTCAATCATAATAATCCTCCTATTTCATTAAGTTTGGTGAAAATCCGGCAAATGCAGCCGATATTTCTCCTCTATTCTTCTTCGGCATCATACAGCGCCTGGACATAATCAACCGCACTTTCTGCAGCGAGTCTTCCGGAGTTCAGTGCATAGGCAAGTGTATTCCCCGGAAGAATAAACGCATAATCAGGATTGCAGATGTCATTAGAATCCGTGCCTGCGGCAAATAGGCCGGGAATCGGCTGAAGATTCTTGTCCAGAGCCTTAAACTCGTGATTAATGCGGATACCGCCCAAAGAACCATAGGCGCAGAGCCTAAACCTCATCGCATAGAGTTTGCCGCTGCGAATCGGACGCAGGTATTTATGATCCTTGTTGAACTGCTCATCTCTGGTGTCGCAATAGTCATTGTATTGTTCGATAGTTTTGCGGAGTGCATCGGGCGGAACTTCCATTTTCTCCGCAAGCTCCTCAACGGAATCGGCTCTGACCAGAATGTGTGGAAGATTTTTCAGCCATTCTTCAAGAAAATCATAAATCTTTGAGAAATCCATAACTAATGAGTTAATCATATAGTAATCCGGACCGTTTTCCCTGAAATATTGGAGATAGTCCTCGTCGATTATGGACCAGAACATCTGATCCCTCTGTAGGCGCATGGCGTTAACCGTGAAAATCGGATTGCCCATCTGTGTCTCATCCATAAAGCGCTCAGCGTCAGTGTTCACAATCAGTCCGCACTGGCGGAAGGGAACCTCCTCTTTTGCATATCCTCCGGTTTCCTGTGTGAAATAAATCATTTCCATTGACATGTTTGTTGTACGCTCAGCCCCTGCTTCCCATGCCATTTTTATGCCGTCTCCGTCGAGACCCGGAATTTGATAGGGGAAGATATTCTTCCCAACCTCCCAACCTGTATATTCTAGGATCATTTCATCGTTTGCACCGTAACCACCCGTGCAGATCAGCGTTGCCGGAGCATGAACCTCGAATTGCTCGCCATCCTCATCCTCAGCTAGAGCGCCGATAACCTTGCCGTCTTCTTTTAGGAGATTCAGAACCGGAGAGTCTAGAAAAACCTCCACGCCGAGCTCCTTCGCACGCTCGGTTAAAATACTAACCATTCCCGCTCCTGTACGCCAACCAATTTTTCCTTCTTTAGATAGGATAAAGTGCCAAGTCGGTTCAGCGCCCGGAAAATACGCCATTGGTTCCATGAACTTAACTCCCATATCCATCAGCCAAGAGATTGTATCTCCAGTTTTGGAAATAAACTTGCGTACCAGACGCTCGTCTGCACGCCAATGGCAGTAAGTCAGATACTTTTGGATTGCCTGCTCCTTGGTGAGAGACATCATTTGCCTCTTTTGAAGGATAGATTCCACAGCGAAGGGGCCTGCTGACATGTTCGCACAGCCGCCTGTCGTACTCATCTTCTCCAATAGAATGACTGATGCACCAAGCTCTGCCGCAGTGTTTGCCGCAGTAAGACCGGACGCACCTCCACCTACGATCAGCAGATCGCTCTCATAGACTTTCATACATTTCCTCCTTTGTTAGTAGTTTATTCATTTGGCCCGACGCTGCAGACCCTTTTTCTTCGGAATATAACTCCCTACAGGGACAGGATGGTTCGGCCCGACGGGCTTCAAAAGTCCCGCACGCAGAATCGCATTTTCCTTGCAGGGTAAGCAAGTTTTGCACTGATTGCAGCACTCTTGGTTAACAACGTGTATCATGCCCACAGATCCGAGAATTGCCCCTGACTCACAGCGGGAAAGGCAGTCCCCGCATCCGGTACACTTTGTCGGATCGATATGGACAGTAAACATTCCTGGGCAGTCGAGTGACGGACATTTTTTGAGGAGATGAGCTTCGAATTCTTCGTAAAACGCATCCAGCACGCTTACGACCATCCTGCCTGCCATCCTACCGTAATCGCATCCTGCTTGCTCTGCGATTACGGATGAGAGATCTCGTAGAAGAGAGAGATCGTGTTCTCTCCCCTTTCCAGATCCGAGATCCTCAAGAATCAGATACATCTGATACAGTCCTTCACGACAGAAGACACATCTCCCGCACGATGCGGGGTAAGCTGTTTGTAGTTTATCCTTTAACAGGCGGACGATACATGTTTCTTTGTCAATCACATGTACCGACGCATCCCCGGGAATTCTTCCACGTCCGTCGGCCTGTTCATACACATGAATGTAATCTGCCTGTTCAAAGGGCTGGAATAAGCCGCAGCAACCGCCAATCTGAAACGCTTTCGGATTAGAGGCAGCCGCTTCCTTGAGCAGCTCCGATACCAATGTGTTAACAGAAAGTTCAAAAATGCCAACCCTTTCGACTGCTCCAGAGCATAAAACCAGTTTGGTTTCAAGGTCCATGCCACGTAGAAGATAAGGGAGATGGGCAAAGAGTTCAGCACTGTGGATTAGGGTAGGACGTCCGAAAAAACCGCTGTCTATAGGATAGGGAGGCTGTGGGCGTGTTAGAGGGATATCCCCTTCCATCATGGCAAAAAGACGAGTCTCTTCTCCAGCGGAGGGAGAGTGTATAAAGGAAAACGCTTTCAACCTCACCCCTGAATAGGAATTCGGGATTCTACGCTCTTGATCTAGGGCAACCCACGCTTCTTCCAAGCCAAATACCTTTGCCGTCAGGGACACGCCAGACCAGACAGCCTCTTCATTTTCACGAAGCAGCACCTCTGCACAAACACCGGAGCAGAGACAAACCAGCTCCTTCTTACCCTCTCTTTCTACAAATGTACGCCATCGTTCCGCCAGCGGCATTCCATAGTATCCGCGACCGCGGAGCGAGGAAGATAGCACTTTTTCTAATAACAAAGCACCTTCGACGTCCGTGAATTCATAATTAGATAGAGGCTTTAGGACACATTGAGCCTTTTGAATCGCGACCATTTTACACCTCCCTCTTAAACGCATACTCGCTGTACAGTCTAGGCCGTGAAATCTCGCAGCGGAGGTCGCACTGAAGGCAGCGCGAAGCCTGTCGAATCACTTCATCACGGCTCAAAGCTTGAATATATGGCTGAAAAGAGGATAGACGTGTCATAGCGCAGGTCTCAGCTCCGTAAAAGCCTTTTGAGTAGAAGAGGTCGTTCCCGGAAATGTCGGGGCTCTTATCTTGTGCCGGACAAATTTCTGAAAAAACATCACCACTTCCTCCAAGGAAGCGATCCACCGCTTCTGCGGCTTTCTGCCCCCAAGCAACAGCCTCAACGACACTGGAGGTACCTGTTACGGCATCTCCGGCAGCAAAAATATTTCCTGTCGGCTGCAGACCCGGCAAAGCCCGTCCCGTATCGTCGACCGGAATAGCTATTCCTTCCGGAATCGCTACACGCTGGCCGACAGCAAAAATAACAGTATCACAGTCGAGAATATGGGAGGAATCAGACTCGTCCACAATCCTTATTTGCCCGTCAACTTCAGTGTACAACTCTTTCACTCTTCTGCACTCCACGCCTCGAATCAATCCGTTTTCAATGAGAATCCGCTGGAAACTTCTTCCAAACAAGACCTGTACACCCTCTGCTTTTCCATCGATTTTCTCATGTTCGGAAGCTTTCATCTCGTGTTCAGCCTCAGGGAAACATATGGAAGCCTCGGCACCCAGACGGATCGCAGTACGGGCACAGTCATAGGCAACATCTCCACCTCCCAGAACCAAAACCTTGTTTCCGATTGACAGAGGAGCATTCAATCGTACGGAGCGCAAAAAATCCAGCCCTGTCAGCACACCGGGATGCAACGCACCCTCGATTGGTAGTCGAATCCCGACCTGTGCGCCGCCGCACCATATCGCGGCATCAAAACTGCCCAACATTTCTCTATCTGTTATTTCTGTACTGCATACAAGCTGAATCCCTATAGAAAGAATTAGGCTTATGTCGGCATCCAGATCCTCTTCAGCCAATCGATATTCCGGCAGACCGTATCTCAGCATACCGCCTGCCTTCTGCATTCGCTCGAATATCTTAACCTGATAGCCGTGTCGCTGAAGAAACCATGCTGCGCTCAGACCGCTCGGTCCTGAACCAACGATGGCCACCACTTTCCCATTTGGCGGAAGGCTTGTCATGTCAGGTAGTAGGCTCCAAGCGTTTTCTGCTGCAAACCTTTTCAGAGCGCAAATGGAAACCGGGTCATCTATGTAGCCACGGCGACAATGGTCTTCACAGAAACGCATACATACGTTTCCCAGAGAGTGAGGAAGAGGGGCGCGCTCCATGATTGTTTTAAGAGCAAGCGTGTCCTGCCCTTCACTAAGATATCGAATATATTTCGGAACATCGATGTGCGCCGGGCAGGTATATGAGCACGGGATGAGCATATCGCCTTTGCAGAAAGGCTCGTCAAAAGCGCCCTCTTGATCTCTCAGCGCACCAGTGGGACAGACCTCGACGCACGCTCCACAAAAACGGCAGTCGGAATCGAGCAGCGTTGTTTTTTTTGTTACAACCTGTTTGCGGCCGATTCCGTCGTCTGCATAGGTAAGTGCGGCAATCCTTCTGATATCGCGGCAAACACGAACACAGCGTCCGCAGGCAACGCATCTGTCCATGTCTCGCACAATAAGTGGGTTTGCCAGATTGATAGGAAACCCTCTTACCGTGCCTCGGAGATCCCCAACAGTTGTCCCCTGCCGCTGGATAAGCATCTGAAACTCACATTTCAGATATTTGGGGCAGGAATTGCAGTCGTCGATGTGCCCCGCAAGCATCAGTTGCATAGCTGTACTGCGGATATGTTCCAGCTTATCCGAAATGCTGGTTACGATTAGGCCCTCTTTGGCCTCCGTCAGGCAGGAACGGCAAACTTTTCCTTCAATCTCTACAACGCACAGACCACAGCCACCGATGTCCGGCAAGTCTTTGTGATGACAGAGATGCGGTATATAATACCCAGAGACAAGAGCAGCTTCTAGAATACTTTGTCCAGGTTGAAACGGAATTTCGCGCCCATCTATCGTCATAGTATCCTTCCTTTCGTTGCCACAATAAAACAGTCAACTCTTCATGTGTTATGGTAAACCATACAGCAGGTGGAGAGTCAAGCGTTATTTATATAATATATATAAATAATTAAGAATGATTTGCTGAATATCTGTTCATTTTACCATAAATTCCATGGTCAGACAGTAGTCGGAACTGGATGCGGAGTATAACTCTATCACTGAACCGCTGTTGACTATCGGACCAATTCGGCAGAGGTCATATTTCAACATAAAACGGCGGAGCAGGTTCATTGCTTCGTGTCGCTGCTCAGGCTGATTCAGATACATTATACGCAGATATTTTCCTCCCTCCAACGTGTAAAGGGAAAGTCCGGCTTCAAATAGATTGCCGTTTACCCCTACAAAAACCTGTATTCCATCAAGGTCCTCATAGCAATCCTCAGCCACATCCCGGATCATATACATGGTGTTTTCGGCATTCGGATCATACAGTGTGGTAATGCGACGTGTAACTAACATGGCCTCCTCAACAGAGTGAATCAACTCTCTCCGAACCGACAGTTCTCGCGTCTCGCAATCAAGAAGAATCGGCGTCATCATTGGTCTTTTTTTTCCCTCCCGAATTACTTGAATCTTTTTTGACAGGAATTTTTTTCGTAAGCGAAGTTCCTCAATTTCCGCGTCGATCTCCAGCTCCTGATCGTGCAGATAGGCAGCAAGCTGATCCACATCTTTGCTTTGGCTCAGATATTCTTTGACAGTCTTCAAGGGCATTCCGAGCTGACGCCCAAGTGAGCGAATTAAATCAAGCCGGAAAATGTCGTCAATAGAGTAATAGCGATAGTTGCTGTTTTCATCTGTCTGGGATGGAGTGCACAAACCTATGCTTTCATAATACCGGATTGTCTTTACTGGAATATCAATCATGGACGACACTTGGCCAATTGAATAGAGTTTAATAATAATCACCTCCTAGCGTAAATACCTAAGAAATACAAAAAACCGGCGCCACAGGCGCCGGCAAAAACCTTAATTCATAAACCTGTCTATTGCAGCTGAGAGCATATCGACAGCTTCTTTGTCACCTTCATTCACTGCTTCGATTATGCAGTGCTCAATATGGTCTTTAAGAAT
>JGI24712J26585_10000585_pt1 | contig 31193 bp, 22 predicted proteins | sample BioPla3DNA2_FD_26585 | JGI IMG/M metagenome (IMG submission 26585)
AAAAAAATATGAAGAGTCCGTCAAAGCATTTGATGAGGCACTACACATTGATTCAAATTGTGGGGAAGCTTATGTTTCTAAGTCTAATTGCTTACTACAACTTGAAAGAAATGATGAAGCAATAGAGATATGTCGAAAAGCAATAGATATTAATTCAAGAGATAATGATTATTATGCACAAGTCTATATAAATTGGGGATGTGCACAACTTGGAAATAACAATTATCTTGAAGCTATAGGATTTCTAGATAAAGCACTTGAATATAAGTCAAGTAACCAGGAAATCCAAACAATGATTTATACAAATTATTCAAATGCAATGTTAATATTTTAGATTATGAAAAATCACTTATGTATAGCGAAAAAGCTTTGGAATTAGATTCGCAGTGTTATGAGGGTTATGTAAATAAAAGTAGTGCATTATTAGGACTACCTAAATATGATGAGGCACTAGAATGCTGCAATAAAGCTATTGAAAACAAATTAGAAGATTACAAAATATATTATAATAAAGGTTTGACTCTAGAAAAAAAGGGAAGGTTAGAAGAGGCATTAGTAGCCCTTGATAAGAGTTTGGAATTCAAACCTGATGATAAGAGCATAAAAGATTATCGATCAAAAATTTCAAGTAAAATAGCTATCAAAAAATTCATTATTGGTTTGGGAATATTTTTGTTTATTGCAGTGAGTGCAATTATCACTACTATAATATATATTAAAAGGAGTAAAATACAAAATAGACACGACGAAAACTTATATAGGGGATTAGAGTAACAAGAGACTTTTGCTATTCCTAAATAAACTTTTATTAAAGTTTTCTATCCTATTAATTTGAAGAGTCAAGATTTATGGCAGATGTTTTCTTTCAAATTTAACGACGAATTTGTTTTACATAGACCTTAAAATCTTTAACATGTCGTATGTAATTGTAATAGGTATTCAAAACGCCAATTAATAAATTTATGTTGAAATTCTAATTATAATATGATATTTTTTTAATGAATTTTATATAAGGTCATTTCAAAAATAAAATTCATAATAATTAAGTCATAAAGTTCACTAAATCCGGTTTTTTGAGATGGCTATGGTAGATTATTTTGAAATCACCTAAATTTGTGTATCATAGCAATTGCTTCACCGTGATTGTTTTGTTGTTTTATATAAAAGATTTAAGCATACAAAATTTAAAAACTTTAAAAAACTATTATACTCTTAAAAAAGTAATATACATAAGTAATAAGCATCTGGAAGTAATAAAATTAATCATAAATTTAAAAGGAGGAGTTACAATGGTTTTAAAGAAAAGTTTTAGTAAGTTTTTATGTTTTACTCTGTCATTTGCCATGTTTTTTAGCATAATGACAACCGCTAAGTTGCCGGTATCAGCAGCGGAGCCAGAGGTCGTAAACCTTGTTAACAATGGAGACATGGAGGGTGGAATTAACTGGTGGTATAATAATGGTGATTGTTCCATCGAATCTGTGTCCGAGGAAAAACACGGCGGTGAATACAGTATAAAGGTAACAGGTAGAAAAGACTCGTGGCAGGGTGCTGCTCAAAATCTTATTAACAGCGAGACAGAAAAACCAGAAGCAGGAAGAGAGTACTATGCAGCTGCCTGGGTTATGTATAATGATGCTGATGCAGCTGATACAATTGAATTTGTATTGAGTCTGAGAACAACAAAGGATAATGAAAATGCTGTATATGAAAATATAGTCAGTAAAGTGCTCAATAAAGGAGAATGGACATTATTAGAAGGTAATCACATAATTTCTTCAGACTCTCTTGTCGATAAAGATGTTCATCTTTATGTGGAAACTAGAGAAAGCGAGACGTTTGTTGATTATTATATGGATGATGTGGTATTTATACCTCTTGAAGAAGAACCTATTACATATGAATTTGATAATACATTAACACCACTTCGCAGCGTATGGGATGCTTATTTCCCATTAGGAATCGCGGTAAGACCTGATTTGATAGATTCACCAGAATACAGTGAATACATCAAACATCATTACTCCGGTTTGGTTGCTGAAAACTGCATGAAACCTGAAGCTATACAACCTGTAGAAGGTAATTTTACTTTTGACGATGCTGATAAATTAGTTAATTTTGCAGCAGAAAACAATATGGCTATGAGAATGCACACACTTCTATGGCATAGTCAGATACCAGACTGGTTCTTTCAAGATGCTGAGGATGAGACTGAGCAAGCTACAAGTGAATTGCTTCTTGAAAGATTGAAAACTCATATCGAAACTATCATGACACGTTATAAAGGTAAAATAGATACCTACGATGTTGTAAACGAAGTTATTTCCGATGGTGAAGGACTTAGAGATTCAAAATGGAGGCAAATAGTTGGAGATGCTGATGGAGACGGAGTCGAAGATGACTACATTCTTGCAGCTTTCAGATATGCTTTCCAAAAAGCGAAAGAATTAGAAGATAACGATGTAAAATTCTGTATAAATGATTATAGTATTGAGTCTAATGCTAAGAAGCTTGATACTATGTATGATTTAGTTGAAAGAATACTTGAAGTTGCTGAAGAAGAAGGAATATCCGAAGACAGAATAGTTGTAGGATTCCAGATGCATATTAATATGTACGGTCCTTCAATAGCTCAGATCAAAAAGTCTATTGAGAAATTTGAAGGTATGGGAGTTAAGGTTCAGGTAACTGAGCTTGACATTTCAGTTTACAAATCCAGTGATGAACCTGCAAAAAAAGCTACTGAAGAAATATTACTGCAACAAGCTAAAACATACAAAGATTTATTTGACGTTTTCAAAGAATTATCTCAAGAAGGCCTTTTAGATTCAGTTACCCTATGGGGTGGCGATGACAGGTCATCGTGGTTAAATGATTTCCCTGTTAGCAGGAGGGGAGATTATCCACTATTATTCGAAAAAAATCTTAAAGCAAAACCTGCTTATGTAGCATTGACTGAACCTGACAAATTACCGGTTTACAGACAACAGATAAATGCTGTAAAAGTTTTAGGCAATGATATTGATAAGTTGTGGAATACAATTTCCTACACCGATGTAAATCAAGCTGTATATACTTCAGTTTACAACACTGAAAGTGCTGCAGCCAGTGTTAAATTGATGTGGGATGAGGATAACCTCTATGTACTTTCAGAAGTAAAAGACAGTACACCTAGTGATGATGACAGCTTTCAAATATTCCTCGATGCAGATACTAGTGCCTCAAGCGAAATAAAGCTTTATACTATACCTGCAGACGAAACAGAAATTGATGGTATTACATATTCTGTAGACCAAACTGAAGAAGGATACACAATTCTAGCTGCTATTTCTATTTCAGAAATCCAACCTGAAATTGGAAATAAATTAGGAATTGATTTCAAAGTAAATGATTATGATGATGAAGGTGTCTTAATATCACAAGTGGTTTGGAATGATTATAAGAATCAATTTTTTGAAGATAATTTGGGATATGTTTTACTTGATAAAGAAGTAAAACTTCTTAAAGTTAAAAACGGAACCCCGGAAATTGACGGTGAAATTGATGATATCTGGGTTAGCGCAGAAGAAGCTAAGACCTCTGTATGGGTAAGCGGAACCTCCGGTTCAACAGCTAAATTCAGAACTTTATGGGATGAAGATTATCTATATGTTATTGCAGAAGTAACAGACAGTCTATTGAGCAAAAAGAGTGCTAACGCTTATGAGCAAGATTCTGTAGAGATATTTGTAGATCAAAACAATGCTAAGACAACTTATTACGAAGCCGATGATTCTCAAACAAGGGTTAATTTTGACAACGAAGTTTCATACAATCCTCAGATTGAAGGCTTTATTTCAAAAACAAGCTTGACAGCAACCGGGTATATTGTAGAGGCAGCTGTACCATTTACACAATTGGAAGCAAAACCAGGTGATATTTTGGGCTTTGACCTCCAGGTTAATAATGACGAAAATGATGATGGAGTTCGTGATAGTGTAAGCATATGGTGCGATGCTTCAGGACAATCATGGCAGAATGTTTCAGGCCTTGGAAATATTATTCTTGATGGAGAAGTGGCAACAGCAAAAGTACCTGTTGATGAGTATGGTTTAGATTCTACAGGAAGAATGGTTGCTTATTTTGGAACACCAATTATCGATGGTGAAGTAGATGATATCTGGAATGATACCGATATTGTTATACCGCAATTTATATCAGAGAATACTATAGCAACAGCTACTTTTAAAGCTATGTGGGATGACAATGGGATATATATTCTTGCAGAAGTAAAAGACAGCGATATGACTGTAGAACCTACAAATCCATATGAGCAAGACTCTTTGGAAATCTTCATGGACGAAAACAATGATAAAACTATCGAATATGGCATTGACGATTTGCATTTAAGAGTTAACTATGAAAATTACCAGACTCTAGATGTTGGAGATGCAGAAAGATTTTACAGTAAAACGTCAAAAACAGAAGATGGCTATATCATAGAAGCAAGAATTGAGTTAAATTCCATACCTTCAAATGGAAAAGTTATGGGATTTGATTTACAGATAAATGATGGAAAAGGTACTTCAAGAATCGGTACTATAAATATTTTTGATGCTACTGGTAATTCGTGGCAAGACACCAGCAAGTTCGGCGAAATAATACTTGCCGGAAAAGCAAAGGGTGCAGTAACTGGATTAAATCCATACAATCTGCTTAACTTGATTAGCAAAACAAAGAGTCTTGATTTCACTATCTATAAAAACAAAGAAGTAGTTCTTAATGCAATAACAACTGCTGAAGGAGTTTTAGCAAAAGAAGATGTTACTCAAGTGGAAATTGATGAACAATATAGTACTATTAAAGCTGCTATAGGCAAACTGGAATTAACCGAAGAAGCTGCTAATGAGAAATGGTTCATTCCTGTTCCGGTGGCTTATAGGGGAGAAGCCGATAAAACAGGTACAATTGAGAGAATGGAGTATCAAACAACTAATTATGGAGACTTGACTACAAAATACCTTAATGTTTATCTTCCTTATGGTTATGACGCCGCTGACAAGAATAAGAAGTATAATATTTTATACTTAATGCACGGTGGTGGCGAAGATGAAAATCTCTTATTTGGTGGCCCTGGAGAAAGCAGAGAACTTAAGAGAATTATTGACAACATGATTGCTAATGGAGATATTGAACCGTTTATTGTAGTTACACCTACTTTCAATGGCGGTGAAAATGTGTTGGCAGATAATGTAGCAATATTCTATAAGGAATTAATGGCAGATATTATTCCTTTAGTTGAATCAGAATACAACACTTATGCAGAGGATACAACTTTAAGAGGAATAAGGGCTTCGAGAGAGCACAGAGCTTTTGGCGGATTCTCTATGGGTTCAGTATGTACTTGGTATACATATATTAACTGCCTCGACTATATCAAATACTATATGCCATTAAGTGGCGATTGCTGGGTATTAAATAGAGATGCCAGCGCAGAAAATTCCAGGGCAACTGCAAACTTATTGGCAAATGTTGCGAGAAATTCCGGTTATGGAATTCATGATTATAAGATATTCAGCGCTACAGGAAGTGCTGATATTGCATATCCTAACATGAAACCTCAGATGGATGAATTGAAAAAATTAACAGATACTTTCATTTATTCTTCTGATACAAAAAAAGGAAATCTCTACTTCATGGTGTGCGAAGGTGGTACACATGCATGGAACTTTGTTAATCAGTACATTTACAACATATTACCTGATTTGTTTAAAGACACAAGCGAAACACCTGCTTCAGGGGGCAACACTGGTGGTTCTAGCTCAGGTGGGTCAAAAAATAACAAAAAAACTTCTACTCCAAAGGTAACACCTACTGTTACGCCAACTGCAACAGCAACACCAACTGCAGCACCTACTGATGCTAATGTAGTAGAGGAAAATGAAACAATACCGGCAGCTGTTTATTCCGATATATCAAACCACTGGGCAAAAGACTTCATAAACGACTTGTTATCAAAGAATATCTTAAGTGGATATGAAGATGGTACAATCAGACCTGACAAAAACATATCAAGAGCTGAGCTTACAACCCTCGTAGTAAGAGCTATGGGATTAAAGCTATCTGAAAATCCTGTTTTAGATTTTGCCGACAAGGATAGTATTCCTTCATGGGCAGCAGGCTATATAGCTCTTGCTAAAGAAAATGGAATTATTTCAGGATATGAGGATAAAACCTTCAGAGCTGATAAGATATGCACTAGAGAAGAAGCCGTTACCATTCTCATGAATGCCTTCAAACTTGGAGAATCGGATAATGAAATTAAGTTTGAAGATGCAAAAGATATTTCAGCATGGGCTTACAAAGCTCTAGCGAAAGCTATTGAGTCGGGAATTGTCAATGGCTATCCTGACAATACCTTTAAACCTCGTAATAATATAAAAAGAGCTGAAATATTTGCTTTACTATCTAATTGCTTGAAAAAATAATAAAATAGCTAAGCTTTAAGGTAAGAATAAAAAGAGTTGCTGTATTAATTTTATCAGCAACTCTTTTTACTTATTTTAATAGGTCTATAGATTTCAATTAAGCTTTGGATTTTAGTACTTTCCAAAATCAGCTTCATCTAAGGCGATTTTTTCTTTAGAATTTTCTTCCACGACCCCCATTGTCTGGTCGGAGGAATGCTCTTTCGCTGACATACTTTGCAGTATTTTTAGAACCTCGGGCGTCAAATTTGTATTCATCATTACCTTCTTTAATTTATATCTGCTGATAAGCTCTTTTAATAAATCTGCTTGACTGGATAATTCTTCACTTGCAGCAGCACTTTCTTCTGCTGTCGCTGAATTTGTCTGTACAACTTGAGCCACTTGTGTTATAGCTTGATTTAGCTGAGTAATTCCTGAAGCTTGCTGATTGGAAGCTATGGCAATTTCACTAACAAGGTTGGCAGACTTTGCGACCATGTCCACAATTTGATTCAGTGCTGATGCAGTATCTGTTGCAATTTTAGTCCCAGCATCTACAGTTTTGATTGATCCTTCAATCAGTGCAGTAGTTTCCTTTGCAGCTTCGGCAGAGCGTGCAGCTAGATTTCTTACTTCTTCTGCAACAACAGCAAAGCCTTTTCCATGTTGACCAGCTCTTGCAGCTTCAACAGCAGCGTTTAAAGCAAGTATATTGGTTTGAAAGGCAATTTCGTCAATGACTTTTATAATTTTAGATATATTATTTGACGAGTCATTAATTTCAGCCATTGATCTAAGCATTTCGGACATTTGAGCATTTCCATCAACTGCTTTTTCTTTTGCACTAGAAGCAAGCTCGTTTGCCTGATTTGCATTCTCTGCATTTTGTCTTGTTTGTGAAGCAACTTCTTCAATGGAAGCAGTAATCTCTTCAATGGAACTTGCTTGTTCTGTTGAGCCATGTGATAACACTTGACTTGATGCAGAGACTTGTTTTGAACCAGTTGCAACTTGCTCAGCTGCATTGTTGATATTAGCCAGCACCTCATTAAATGCATTAATTGTATTATTTATTGAATCCTTTATAACAGCATGATCCCCTTTATAATTACCTTCAACTGAAACCTGCAGATTTGCTTTGGACATTTCTGCCAGTACAGTAGAGGATTCTTTAATAGGTTCAACAACTGCATCTAGGGTTTTATTAATACCATCAATTATATTCTGAAAATCTCCGCTAAACTTATCTTTATTGCCTCTGAAACTCAAATCACCTTCTATGGCATTATTTGACATGTTCTTTATTTCTTCTATTACTTCGATAATGGTATCCTTCATTTTAATAAAGGAGCCTGTCAAAGTACCAATTTCATCTTTAGAGCTAATATCAATATCAATGTTTAAATTACCTATTGCAAGTTTATCGGCAGCATTTACTACTTTTAGAATTCCTTCGGTTATTATTTTACTCACATAAAAAGCAATAACCAGTGCCAATATCAATGCAGAAATTGTTCCAATGATTAGAACTAATTTAGTAACAGTTTCTTGAGTCGCTTGAGACTTTTCTCTTTCCGCCAAAAGAGTATTCTCTATTTCACTACTTTGTGCAACAACAACACGCAGTTCATCCATAAACTTTTTGCCTCTAGCATCGGAGGTTTCCCTAATAACATCTTCCATTGTTTTGTTATTGCTAACAACTTCACGCCTGAGATTAATACTATTTTCAGCAACCTCTTGCCATGATTCTTTCAATTGTTTTATCCTGTTTAGGTTTTCTTGTTGTGTTGGGTTGTCTATGGTTAATTCTTTGACTTCATTAAAGTGTGTATCAAAGTCAGCTTTTCCTTTATTATAGGGTTCGAGAAAGTTTTCATCCCCAGTTATAGAAAAACCACGTTCTCCTGTTTCCATATTAACCATACTGGTAACGATATTGTCTAAATTGGACAAAACTTTGTGTGTATGAAGATTCCAACGATTAGCCTCTACATAACTAGTAAAATTTACAAATACAATGGTGGATAGAATTGCAAGAACCAATACAACTAATAAAAATCCAATCATCAACTTCTTTTTGATACTCATATCATAGTATTTTTTTAGCATATATATACCATCCTTTTTTAGCATCATAGATTTTTGTACTAATAAACAGAAAATAGCAGATTACTAATAATCATTGTTTTTTTAAAGCAATTGGCAAGTTCATACCTTCTTCACAATTAAAGTAGGAACTCAATACTGTTTTTCTTAATATCAGCATTTAATATATCGTCACTAAAATATGCTAACTTTAGTACTTATTTTGATTTTGAGTATAAAGCGTATGTTTTATTGACAAATAACAACAACTTGAACATAGATAAATTCCTATTTTAGGGGACCTTGTTTTGTAATTTCTGTTTTACGAAAAACAATGATAAAATGGAGGTAAAGTTCCTATTTAAAGGCGTGTAGCCAAAAAGATTTGAGAAAGAATCTATTAGTAAGTAGGGACTTGCTAAGGTGAATGTGCACATTATTTCTAAGAATTGAGCTAAAAAATTAAGAGAATATAAGACTTGCTACCGGTTGAATTATGCTATCCTTATTATGGACAGATGATTCGACTAGTAGCAAGTATTCATTCTCTATAGTTCATTGCAATGTTCTTTTATAAAACGAATTATAACTCCAAAGAAATCTTATATCGATGTATATCCACCATCAACTTTAATATTCTGTCCAGTAATATATGAAGCTTCATCACTGGCTAGAAAAACTGCAGCTGGGTTTAATTCACCTTCGGCACCATAGCGTCCAAGTGGGACATTAGCTTTCATAAAGTTTGTAAATGCCTCAGTCCTTAGTGTATCCGCAGTTAATTCAGTTTCAAAATATCCGGGACTTATAGTATTACATGTTATATTGTATTTTGCTAGTTCAGCTGCAACCGCCCTAGTAAAGTTGATAACTCCACCTTTAGATGAATGATAAGCTACAGTATCCATGGCTGTATTACCGACTTGTCCATAAATGGAAGCGATATTTATGATTCGACCGTATTTCTTTTCAACCATGTATTTTGCAAAGGCTCTCGTAACTTTGAAAACACTTGTCAAATCTGCAGCCATAGTAAAATTCCATTCTTCATCGGTCATATCCAGTACCCCAGCATTTTTCGAAGCACCAGCGTTATTGACCAAAATGTCCACTTTACCATATTCTTTGATTGCGGCTTCTGCTGCTTTGTTAATTTCTTCAGTATTGGTAACATCACATTTTACAGCCAAACATTTTACTCCTTTGGATTTAAAATCAGCAGCAATAGTTTCTAATCTTTCAATTCTTCTAGCTAGCAGTACTAAATCGGCACCTTGTTGAGCAAAGCCTTTGGCCATCTGCAGACCTAGACCAGAAGAAGCTCCTGTAATAACTGCAACACGTCCTTTTAAAGAAAACATAAAAATCCTCCTTCTTCTCCTATAAAGTTTATTTTGCTTCAATTATCTATTGTTTCCATAGATTTTCATACTTTAAACAAAAGATTACTCCCTTATATAAAAATACAATGATTGATATTTATTTAACAATTACATTATAACCTAGTATTTGCCTAAAGTCAAAATAGATATACATAATTAGTTCAGGATATCCTAATTCATCAAATAGAAGCATTTCATTTTCTAGCGAACTAGATAAGTTATGAGAAAAACAATTTTCTTAGAATCACCTTAGTTAATCATTTATAAAAGAATGGAAAAATGGTATAATGTTTTTGTACAAGAGATTATTAATTGTGTATAAATTAATATTTATGCATAATGAAAATATATAAAGATTTGATTGGGGAGGTAGTACAAGTGGGGAAAGTGAAAGTAACAGTGTCTTTTGTGTTGACTTTTTGTATGTTGCTATCTATTGGAAGCTTTTCAACTGAGACAAAGGCCGCATCTAAGTTTAATTATACAGATGCCTTTGCCAAATCTATTTTATTCTATGAAGCAAATTGGTGCGGAGAAGATGCAGGAAATAACCGTTTAAAGTGGAGAGGACCATGCCATGTGGATGATGGCAGTGATGTAGGTATGGATCTGAGCGGTGGTTTTCATGATTGTGGAGACCATGTTAAGTTCGGATTACCTCAGACCTACTCAGCATCTACTTTAGGTTGGGCATATTATGAGTTCAAAGATACCTTTATAGAAAAAGGTCAGGATGAATATATGCTTAATATCAATAAGCATTTTTGTGATTATTTCATAAAATGCTTTGTAAACGATACCACTTTTTATTATCAGGTGGGTGATGGTGATACCGATCATAGCTATTGGGGACCGCCAGAAATGCAGGATACAGAAAGACCTGCCTTTTATGTTGCAACTCCTGAGACACCCGGTTCTGATGTTGCGGGTAGTGCAGCCGCTGCACTGGCGTTGATGTACATAAACTATAAGGATAGGGATCTAGAATACAGTAAAAAATGTCTTGATACAGCCATAAGATTATATAACTTCGGCAAAAAGTATAGAGGAAACAGCAAAGCACAAACCTATTATACTCCTGCAAGCTACTATGATGAGCTTATGTGGGGGGCTGTATGGTTATGCATAGCAACGGGAGATAAAAGCTATCTTGATGATGTAGAAACATTTATGACCGAAAGAGGTATTGGTGGGGATAAGGTTGAGTACTACAACCACTGGACCCATTGTTGGGATGATGTTTTTGGCGGAGTATTCCTGATGATGTCCCAATTATCCGATAAACCTAAATACAAGGAAGCGGCTGAGGAAAATCTTTATTTCTGGATTAATGAACTTACAACAACACCAGGTGGTTTAAGATACCTTCATGAATGGGCCTGCTTGAAATATGCTGCTTCAGCAAGTTTTTTAGCCTTAGTATACAATAAATACTCTCCTGATCAGAAGTATGTTGATTTTGCGAAGAGTCAGATAGATTATATCCTTGGTGATAATCCACGTCAAAGCTCGTATGTTGTGGGATTTGGTGAAAACTACCCCAAATTTCCTCATCACAGAGCAGCAAGTGGAAGACTTGAAGGAGAACTAACAAGAGAGGATAAGAATGACCCTGAAAGACATATACTCTATGGTGCTTTAGTAGGTGGACCTAAGGAAGATGATTCCTATGTTGATGATATAAATCAATATGTATATACCGAAGTAGGTCTTGACTATAATGCTGGTTTTGTAGGTGCTATGGCTGGAATGACAGAGCTTTTTGGCAAGGATCAGGAGCCGGAAGAGACTCCAGATATCGAGTCAGGACCTCCAGAGTATTCAATCGAGGCACAGGTTACATATGAGAATGAACAGCAGTCAGTTATTAATGCAAATGTATATAATGTAAATATGGCACCTCCTCACTTTGAAAATGGTATTACTGTAAGGTATTTTGTAGATTTGAGCGAGTTTTACGAAAAGGGCTATTCCGTTAAACACGTTAAGACGGGTATTGCCTTTACCGACAATGGTGCAAAAATAACAGGTCTGCAACCTTGGGATCCGAGCAACAATATATATTTTGCAGAAATATACTGGCCCGCTTCAGTTAAAATGTTTGGTAAAAGCCAGTTTCAATTTAAGATATACACTTCTAATGCAACTTGCTATGACCCAGATAATGACTTTTCAAGAGAGGGCTTACCTACTGAAAAGACTGAATTTTTCAAGACCCAATGTATGCCGGTATATAAAGATGGCAAGCTTGTCTATGGCAAGGAGCCTTATAAGGATCCCACAATAACATTTACCCCAACACCAGTGACAACACCGACACCAGTAAGTGATGTGGTCATACAAATGTATAATAGTACTTTTCATTCTTCAAACCAAGTAGCACCAAAATTTTGTATTATGAATCCAACTTCAAAGACCTTAGATTTAACTGATGTTAAAATTAGATATTATTATACTATTGATGGTGATAAGCCACAGACCTTTTCCTGTGACTATACCCCACTAGGTGATGGAAATGTTACAGGTGAATTTGTTAAAATGGACAACCCCACCACCGATGCCGACTACTATCTGGAGATATCATTTAAAGCCGGCAAACTAGAACCGGAAGAATGTTTCTATTTTTCAACCCGTTTTTGGAAAACAGATTGGAGCGATTTTGATTTGTCAAATGACTACTCCTACAACGAAGGCGGCGGTGATTATGAGGACTGGTCAAAGGTTACGGCATATGTCAAGGATAAATTAGAATGGGGAATTGAGCCGGGAACAGTAATTGTTGTGCCTACTCCAACACCTACTGCCAAACCAGAAATCCTTTACGGAGATGTAACGGGAGACGGAAGTGTAGATTCAATCGATTTTGCTTCTATGAGATTGTATTTGTTAGGAATAAGAAAAGATATGCCTGCTGCGAACTGGGAAGAGGCTGGAGATTTAAATGGAGATGGAGAGGTTGACTCAATTGATTTTGCTAAACTAAGACGCCATCTATTATCCATAACCTAAGAGATTATATTAATATTAAATGAAAATAATTATTAAAAGGGAGTTGTGTGTAAATATGAAAAAGATAAATTTGATTGTTATTAGTCTTCTATTAATACCCTTGTTGTTTGTTGCTCCAACTGAAAGAGTATATGGTGCAAGTAGTTATAAGGTATTTATACTTGCAGGTCAATCAAATATGGCAGGATGTGGTATGAATCATGAGCTTTCTGCTGAATACCTAGGATCTCAGGAAAGAGTCAAGATATATGCTGAAGGAACGGTTGAAGCCTCTTTAAAAGGTGCATGGCATACGTTAAAACCGGGTTTTGGAAGTGGTTCCGGATGTTTTGGACCCGAATTGACCTTTGGAATAGATATAACAAAAGCATATCCCGACAGCGAAATACTCTTAATTAAATGCGGTTGGTCGGGTACATCATTACAGGGCGATTGGCGTCCACCTAGTGCTGGAGGTGCTACTGGACCCCTTTATAAAAATTTAGTTGAAACTGTTAATAATGCTTTAGGATCACTTGATAAAAGTATTAATTATGAACTAGCAGGAATGTGTTGGATGCAAGGGGAATCAGATGCTTGTAATATTTATCCTGCAAACGAATATGAAGATAGTTTGACAGCATTCATTGACGATGTTAGAAAGGAATTTAACGCACCCGAAATGCCTTTTATTATAGCAATGATTGATGATTCTGACGTATGGGTAGAAAACGCTATTGTTAGACAAGCTCAAATAAATATTTCTAATAAGGTACCTAATGTAGGGATTTTTGATACTAAAGATTATGACACAGATGGTACTCACTATAGAACGCAGGGAATTCTAGATATGGGTTCTGACTTTGCAAAAGCAATTGTTGGAGGTTCAACACCTCCCTCAAAAACCGTGTATGGAGATGTTAACGGTGACAATGTTTTTGATTCAATTGATATTTCAATGCTTAGAAAATATCTTTTAGGTATGATTGACAGCTTTTCCTACAGCGGTGGATATAATGCTGCTGATGTAAATGGCGATGGAGATGTAGATTCAATTGACTTTGCATGTATGAGGAGTGTTCTTTTAGGAATAATAGACAAGTTCCCAGTAGAAAAATGAGAAAATTGATATTGAACTAAGATATTAGTTTTGCAGCAACAATTTAAGTTTATTCAAAATACAAAAAACCGCCATTCATATTATGAATATGTTTGGTGGTTTTTTGTATTTTCTAGTTGACAGATTCCTTGATTAGATGTATAGTTAATTATATAAGTAACGAACCAATTAACCTAAGAGAATAAATGGAGGTGATAGGCTTGAATTTGGATTTTAACAGTGAAGTTCCAATTTATCTTCAATTAGCTCAGTCTGTAGAAGACAATATACTAAAGGGAGTATTTCAAGAAGAAACTCAGATACCGTCTACTACTGAAGTATCAGTTAGCTATAAGATAAATCCTGCTACCGTAGCAAAAGGATTTAATATACTTGTGGATGAAGGAATTATTTATAAAAGGAGGGGTATTGGTATGTTTGTGTGTAAAGGGGCTAAAAACAAACTTTTAGAAAAACGAAGAACGAGTTTTTATGAAAACTATATTGAAAGCCTTGTAGCAGAAGCCAAAAAACTTGATATTGGAATAGATGAAATAATAGAGATGTTAGAAAGGAGTAGAGAGAAATGAGTGAAATAGAAGTTAAGGACGTTACTATGTGTTATGGAAAGCATTGTGCTTTAGAAAATATATCAATCACAATTGAACCTGATAAAATATACGGTTTACTCGGAAAAAACGGTGCCGGTAAAACTACTTTGTTAAATCTAATTACAAACAAATTATTTCCCTCAAGCGGTGAAATAACAGTTGACGGAGAAGGGGTACGGGAAAATGATAATGCTTTAGAGAAAATATACTATATGACTGAAAAGGACTATTGCCCCGAAAACATGAGGGTTAAGGAAGTTTTTCGCTGGACAAAAGAATTCTATCCCAATTTCAGTATAGAATATGCCACGGAGCTATGCAAGAAGTTCGATCTCAATCAAAACAAGAAATTAAAGGAGCTGTCTACAGGCTATGGGACTATAGCTAAATTGATTACTTCATTAGCTTCTAATTCACCCATAATTATATTCGATGAGCCGGTTTTAGGTTTAGATGCCACTCATAGAGACCTGTTTTATAAAGAATTGTTGGTAAATTACATGGAGCACCCTAAAACAATAATTCTTTCTACTCATATTATTGAGGAAATAGCTAAGATCCTCGAAAGAGTTATTATAATAAAGGATAGAAATGTTTTAATTAACGATGATACTGAAAACTTACTTAAATCTGCTTATTGCGTTTCTGGTCTTGCCGAGAACATTGATAGATATATATCGGGTAAAAAGTGCATTAATATTGAGCATATGGCATCTTATAAATCAGCGACGATATATGAAAAAATAACCGATGCCGACAGAGATAATGCCAAAAGTTTGAATTTAGAGTTTAGTAAAGTTGAGCTTCAGAATATGTTTATATATCTAACCAGTACAGGAGGGATGAATCAATGAAGGCATTAAAAGTTGCAAAGTATCAAATTTTAAGCACAATAGGAGCAATAAAAATTTACTATTTTATATTCCTTTTAGTATTGTTATTCTTTTCTGCTTCAGTAACAGTATCAGATGGAAGCTTCAGCTCTTCAGGACTTGATATATCTACAATTATATTTTTATTTGTAGTAGGACTTAACTCATTTAAAACTACTTTTTTCTTTACACAGGCCAATAACATTTCAAGAAAAGTCTTTTTTAAGGGATTAATAATTGCTGTATTTCCTATTACCTTTACAATGTCAATAATAGATCTAGTAATAAACAGAGTACTGAATATTTCTGTAAAATGTGTAACTACATATGATATGATATATGAAAATATAAGAATTACTGAATCGGGCATAAACTGGACACAGTCAAATGATTTAAAAACTCTTTTTGGAACAATAATTTGGCAGTTCGCGATTTATAGTGCAATATTCATAATTGGGATATTTATTTCATTATGTTACTATAGAAGCAATAAAATCGTAAAGGTAATAATATCAGTAGTTCCTGCATTACTCGCTACATCTTCTTACAAAATTAATAATACCTTTATAGGAATTTTTAATATAAACATAGCAGATATTATTTCATCAGCTTTTGGATTTAAGAGTCAGAACCCTTATATTGGAGTTTTCAGTCTGACAATTTTAATGATAATATTCTCAACGAGTATATATTTGCTAACAAGAAGAGCAGTTGTTAGGTCTTAGGGAGTTATATTTTTCTATAAAATCTTTAAAGAGTTGGATTAATTTACAAAGCCACCATTCATACTATAAGTAAGTTTGGCGGCTTTTATCATCAGTAGTACCTGCGTTGCTTATTGTATTTTCTTACAACTAATAATAAGCTCAAAAACACAAGTATGATACAAAAGACCCTAATAATACTGTTTTTTATGCATACTTTTAGTGTTGTTATTTACCTAGAAGATGCTTTTCCATTGCATCTGTATAATGAGAGAGTTCATTTCCTTTAATCTTTATATCTGGTTGAATTTTTTGATTGGACACGCTAATTTCATTTACATTCCAATAGGCATCCACAAGAAAAATCATGTATTTATTTTTCTTACTTTCAAAAGCTTTTTGAGATACTCCTTTTCCTAAAGTAGGTCTTCCGATAACAGTAACATTGTCTAGGTAGGTCTTTAGTGCTAAGGTTAGCAACTCCGAGCTACTTGCCGATTCTTCATTGACAAAAATATAAATATGTTTGAAGGAAATCAGATTTTTATCTGAGTCATAGGAAAATATTTCACCCGTTCTATCAACCATACTACTAATAACGCATTCAGGCAATAAGAAGTCAAGCATTCTATTGGCAGTGGTTGCCAATCCACCAGGATTATCACGCAAATCAATAACAAGTGTTTGTTCTTGTGGATTGGGTAGTTTTTTTAACACACTTTTAAATTGCTCATCAATACCAATGGTAAAGGAGTCTATTTTTATATATTGAATATTGTCAGATAAAGTTTTATACTCTAATTTGTTGTTTAAATCTTCTTCTAGCATCATATCGTAATACTCATCAAATATGAAAAACGTAAAATTATCATCTTTTAATCTAACCGACTCTAGAAAGTTGTATATATCAAGAAGAGTGATTTCTTGTTTTTCGAGGAAGGTAGCTGACTTTTGATCAAAGTCAACTACCTTGTCTAGATATAAATAGTTTTCCTTAACAAAGTTTACAATTCTTTCGTTTTCAGGCTTACTTGCTTCAATAAGCATATCAGTAAGAATGGTTGCTTCATAATCCTCCTCGTTTAAAGAAAGAGATTTATTAACATATTCGCTAGATTTGTCATATTTTTCTAGGTAGTAATACTCAAAAGCTATACGCGAAAGTATTGTACTGTCTTTAGGAGATAGCTTGCGTGCTTCCTCGTAAGCTGAAATGGCTTTTTCATGTTCGCCTAATATTGAATAACAATCACCTAAATAGTAGGGAAAATCATAACAATTAACAAAGGATGTTTTTATGCCATTACAATACTCAATACACTCTTCATAGCTTTGTTGATTGTATAAAGCCCACGCCTTGTTTATATAAGCTACCTCAAACCGGCTTCCATCAGGCTCGTCATAAAATTCAATTGCCTTTTCAAAATTCTCAATTCCCTGCTCATAGTTTTCTCTATAGGTATTAGTTAAACCTTTGATGTTGTAAGCGTAGGCATTGTCACGATAAAAAGTCATGATTTCATCCGCACATTTATCTGCTTCTTCATACATTTCAAGTGCAACCAAGGAATAAGCTTTAAATATATAAGCATCAAGATATCTATTATCTAAAGCAATTGCCTTGTTTAAATAAGTGATTGCCTCATTATAGTTTTGTAACTCATAGTCTGTATAGCCTATCTCAAAGTATAAACTAGTATCAAAATCTATCTTTTCGGCTTTTTTAAGGTTTATAATTGCTTCCTCATAATTTTCTAAATAGGCAAGGGAAGAACCTTTGTAGGCTAGAGCATTGAAGTCATTAGGATTTTTAGAAAGAATTTTGTCGCAATATTCAATAGCTTTAGTATAATTTCCGCTTTCATAAGCCTTAATCATATTGTTAGAAGTATTGCTCCAGCTAACTGATAATGCAATAATAAGAATTGCGACAATAGTAATAACAGTGGGCGAAAATACAATTGTCTTTACTTTACCCAAAAACTCACGTTTAGTATCTAAATCCGTATATCCGTAAAATCTTCCTTTGTAATAGGGATTGGTAAAAGCACCAGATTCTAATTTTTCCTTTTGAATAAGTTCCTTTTCTAATTCCTTCATTTGCTTTTTGAAATTATTCTGGACATTGTTTTTTTCGAACATATCTTACCTACTTTTTTTTATATTATATATATATTCTAACATGAAAAAGAGTAGCAATTCAATTGATGTTGGTTAATATTACATTTGTACCTTTTTTAAACACCATACATAAATACTTGGAATAAATACTTGAATTACATAATATACATATAGTAGGATTATGTTTATTGGAGATAAGTACAATGAATATGAGAATTCGTAGAGTGACAATTATTTCTTTCTTTATTGGGGCAACACTCATTTTTGCAGCCTCATATTTTGAACTGTTTTTTCCTCCTAAAAACGCATTCTATTTGGGCATTCTAGGTGACATTTTGCTTGCTGGAATTAAGAGCTTAGGCTTAGCTCTTATAACCTCAACCCTTGTAAATATATTAAAAAACTGGATGGAGCCTACTGAAACTCTTGTGAAAAATGATTTTATTAATCGTTTGACTAAATGCGAAATGAAGGAACTAAAGTCAAAAATTGAATGGGAGCTTTATTTTAGAGATAACAATCATGATAAAGATAATTTCTATAACTTTTTTGAACAGGAATTATCAACACTCCTGAATGATTGTTATTATAAGTATTATAGGACAAAGATAGAGTGCAAAATCTGTGAAAATTACATAACAAAAACAATAAGAAAAAAGTTTGAAATTATAAATCCATCAAAAAAAGAAGCCATTATCACAATTCCTTTTGGTGCAGAAATGCAAAAGGTTGATAGTATTGATATAAACAAATTATACACTATTAAAAAGTTTACGGTAGAGTCATCCGATTATACAAAAGAAATTAATGACAGTCTTATAATTAATGAAAACTGCATAGAAAGCAATGATGCGTATTGTATAGATGTTCATACCTCTTGGAATGTGAAAGTTAAAAAATCGCAAGTTATTGATATGATTATTGAAACTGTTGTGCCCTTAAATGATGTATGTTTTTCAAATAAAATAACAAAGCCTTGCAAGGAATATAACCTAATTTTTATTCTGAATGACCCCTCCTATCAATTATCATGGCATAGTTTTGGATTTATGGGAAATCATAAAGATATGTTGATTGAAGAACCTATGGATAATGGATTGGAATTTGGTTTTAAAGATTGGATACTTCCTGGAGATGGAGTTGTAATTTCAATAAATAAAAATGAAAATATATGAGTAAAAAAAACAAAACCTGTTCATACTAATATTTAAAATCACTAAGGACAAACACTATTAGAATAATGTGGAATATACTGATATTGAAGGGAGAGGACCTACAATGAACGATGAAAGAACTGTAAACTTTTATGACGAGAGAACAGTAAATTAAGAAATACATACCTAAATATAACCGCAAGAATTCAGAATTTCTTCTGAATTCTTGTTTATGCTTATTTCAAACGAAGTGAAAGAGGCTTACACGGAGGATCTCGATGCCTCAGAGTTTTTATTCCCCTCTAAGAATTGTTATAAATCTCTTAAAATAAAGAAGTTTGCAAATTAAGCTTACTTTTTTATTTCTTTTTACATCCATATAATTTTTTTCTAAATTTATGTGATTTTTAAGATAAGCTTAAGGTTTCTATATTATAATAGAAGCATGGGTATTTATAGCTTTTTTTAAGAATTGTATATAAACCTATTTACTTTTATATCAATATGCAAAATTATAATAACAAATTTTAGGGGGAGATCTTGTATGAAAAAAAATTGTTTCATGGTTTTATTAATCTTTTTAATCAATACTTTTTGTTTCTCACTAACATCAGCTGCACCATTGTATGGGGATTTGAATAGTGATGGTGATGTTGATTCACTAGACTTTGGTATATGCAGAAGGTATCTTTTGGGCACAACCAATCTCAATGATATTGTGCCAGCTGACTTAAATGGAGATGGTGAGGTTGATTCTCTTGACTTTGGTTACTTAAGACAGTATCTCTTAGGTCACATAAAGGTATTTCCCATTGAGAGCATGGCTACTCCAACACCAACGGATGTGCCAGTGACTCCTACGCCTGATCCAGAAGCTTGGAAAAATAATACTGGTACTATTAATCTTGGAAATACAATTACATATACCGGGGAAGGTATCGCAGTGGAGGGTTCAATCGTAAAAATCACTTCCGGCGGTGACCATGAAGTTTTTGGAACCTTGTCAAACGGTATGATATATATTAATACAAAAGAAAGAGTTAAACTAAGACTAAGTGGTGTTAATATAACCAATTCCAACGGACCTGCAATTTATTTCGATGATGTAGACAAAGCTTTTATTACATTAACTAAAGATACAGTAAATAATTTGTCTGATGGAAGTACATATATTTATGAAGATGCTAAAGGTACATTGTTTAGCAATGATAATTTAGAAATAAAAGGTAAAGGCACCTTAAACATTATAAGTAATTATGGACATGGTATAGCAAGTGACGATAATATTTCCATTGAAAACGGTAATATTACAATTAAAGCGGTCAAAGATGGCTTACATTCAAATGATGAAACAAAAGTTTCTGGTGGCAATATATTTATTGAAGCCGGAAGTAACGCGATTGATGCGGGTGAAGAAATTGATATCAGTGACGGTACAATAATTGCCCTTTCACAAAAAGCGGTCTTTGTTTCTGAAATCGAGCTAATTATTACAGGTGGAACAATAATTTCTACTGGAAGTTATGAGCTTAAACCTAGTAGTAATTCTACTCAACCGTCATTATATATGAATTTGGGCTCATCAAATCCAGCAGGTACTTTATTCCGTATTGAAAATAACACTGTCAATGTTCTGACTTTTGCACCTTCAATCAGTTATAATCAGTTATTCTTCAGTTCACCTATGCTGAAAGAAGGTACGACATATAATGTTAATATTGGTGGAATATCAACTGGAACAAACACTAACGGTATTTATTATGGTGGTACATATACTCCTGGCAACATTAACCTCACTACAACAGCTACATTGATACCATAGCTTATGGCTTTGCGAAAAGTTGTAATCACCAAAAATCAGCAATACTCATAGTATATAAATCTTTTAAAAATCTTTTAAAAAATAAAAAGTCATTTACAATTAGCATTATATGTGTTATAATTCTGTCTTGTGGAAATACGGACGGTCCGCTGTTAGATACAAGAACGTCTAGGCAGGAGGGAGGATGACTAATCATGAACATTATTGATGTGCTTGAAAAAGAGCAGTTAAAAGCTGAAAAGCCTAAACTTGAAATCGGTGATTACGTGAAAGTACACGTTAAGATTAAAGAAGGCACTAGGGAAAGAATCCAGATTTTTGAAGGAACTGTTATAAGAATAAAAGGTACTGGACCAAGAGAAACTTTCACAGTAAGAAGACTTTCTTATGGAGTTGGAGTTGAAAGAATTTTTCCGGTTCATTCACCAAATGTTGCTCAAGTTGAGACAGTTAGAAGAGGTAAAGTTAGAAGAGCTAAGCTGTACTACTTAAGAGATAGAGTAGGAAAAGCTGCTAAAGTAAAAACAAGATTAGGTTAATATCTAATATAACAAAAGGGACATTATGTCTCTTTTGTTATATTGCACCTTTTTATTGAATAAAACAGGTGTACAAACGGCTAAAATGGTCAATACTTTTTGTCTTTTAAACAATGTCAAAATAAAGTCAGTATTTGCTTTCAAAAACAAATTCTTTTATAAAAAGTAATATAGTGATATAATAAAGAACATAAATTTTTTATAGTGATATGTTTTTAAAGCTATTTATATGCAAAAACTTTGTACGAGATAATAAACATTATAGGGAATAGGGTTGTAATTTATGGAATTTGCTAATAATCCGGGAAACAGAGATAAAGGAAATAAATTTGATAAGTTCGGCATAAATTATGAAAACGAAAAGCCAAACTATTTTAAAGAGACTTTAAAATGGATTTTAGTGGTTATTATTTCAATACTTATTGCACTTGTACTAAGAGCCTTTGTTTTTGAGTGGGTGATAGTACAGGGGCAATCTATGGAAAATACACTTTATAATCGTCAGGTTTTGCTTGTAAATAAAATCGGATACAATTTTGGTCCGCCAAAGCGGGGAGAAATAATTGTATTTGAAGTTACAGAAGGGAACCTAGATTATATTCCTATAGCCAAGAACATACCCATTCTGGCTTCCTTGATTCCTCCACAAAACGAAGTAGACTATATTAAAAGGGTTATAGGATTGCCAGGAGACGAAATAGATATAATTAATGGTAGTTTATATGTGAATGGAATTGAGCAGAAGGAAACCTATGTTAAGGGTTCCACAACGAAGCAAAATTTCGATTTACCTAGTAATGTGCCCGAGAATAAGGTTTTCGTTATGGGTGATAATAGAGAGAATAGCAAAGACAGTAGGGAATTTGGATTTGTTGATGTTGACAAAATTAAAGGTAAAGCTGTATTTAGAATAAGGCCTCTTAAAGAGTTTGGAAGTATTTATGATTAAAACAAAGCTAAATGGTACAAGCTTATAAATAATAAAATTTATAGTAGCTAAAAGGCATAGTGTTATTGCTAGAAATACAGGAGGTATAAATGAATATTCAGTGGTATCCAGGTCATATGGCTAAAACCCGAAAAATATTAACTGAAAATATGAAGTTAGTGGATATTGTAATAGAGTTGCTAGATGCAAGAATCCCAATTAGTAGTAAGAATCCTGACTTTGATGATATATTTAAAAATAAACCCAAAATAATTGTTTTAAATAAGTCTGACTTAGCAGACGAAAAAATTTGCAGCAGCTGGACTAAATGGTATAACTCAAAGGGTTATGCCAATATTTTTATCGATTCCATTAAAGGTAAAAACATAAATCAACTAAAGAGACAAATGCAATATCTAATGAAAGATAAACTAGATAGGGATAAACTAAAAGGCAGAATTTCAAGGCCCATTAGGACTATGATTGTAGGAATACCAAATGTAGGTAAATCCTCTTTAATCAATAAAATTGCTGGTAGAGCAAGAGCCGTAACAGGCGATAGACCTGGTGTTACCCGTGGTAAGCAATGGATAAACGTTAACGATAAGATACAGCTTTTAGATACGCCTGGTATATTATGGCCAAAGTTTGAAGATGTTGAAGTTGGCATAAATCTTGCAATAACCGGTGCAATTAAGGACGATATATTAGACACGATAGGTCTTGCATCCTCACTGTTTGAAAAGCTAGTCAAATTGTATCCTCAAAATATTATGGAGCGATTTAAGCTAACCTCCCTTGAGGATAAAACCGGACTTGATCTGCTGCAAATTGCTGGTAAAAACAGAGGTTGTATTATTTCCGGTGGTGAGATCGATATGACTAGAATTTCTGCTATTGTTCTAGATGAGTTACGTGGTGGAAAAATTGGAAAAATAACACTCGAAAGACCGGAGGACATGTTAGATGACACAAATGAATAAAAAGCTCTCTTTGAAGGAAATAGAGGCTATTGTATGTGATATGAGTATAGATAATGCTATACAAAAATTGTACTCTTTTAAAGAAGAGTATGGCACTAGAGTCGATAAACTAATTATTAAATACGAAAAGAAAAAGCTTGTATTGGAAAAAGAGCTTAAAAGATTCGAAGATATGTGTCATTATGAAAAGGAAGCACGCAAAGAAGGGAAGAAGTTAATTGCAGGTATAGATGAAGCCGGTCGTGGTCCTTTAGCAGGGCCGGTAGTAGCTGCTGCAGTAATACTTCCTGAAGATATATTCATTAGCGGTCTCAACGATTCTAAAAAACTAACTGAAAAGCGAAGAGAAGAGTTATATGCTATAATAACACAAAAGGCTATTGCCTATGATGTAGGTATTGTTGATGAAAAAATAATTGATGAACTTAATATTTTGAATGCAACTAAAATGGCAATGGAGATATCGGTTGAGAGTCTTAATGTAAAGCCCGATCTATTACTAGTCGATGCCGTAGAACTAGATAGCATAAAAATACAACAAAAATCTTTAGTTAAAGGTGATGCTTTAAGCATATCTATTGCAGCAGCATCGATTGTTGCAAAAGTTACTAGGGACAGATTGATTGAAGATTTTGATGCTGCTTACCCTATGTATGGGTTCAAAAAGCATAAAGGATATGGGACAAAAGAACATATAGATGCCATAAAGAAGTTTGGAATTTGTCCAATACATAGAATAAGTTTTACAAAGAATTTTACAGTGTAAGCTTTAGGCCATTTCAAAGAATTAAGGTGATAATTTTGAATAGTAAAGAAATAGCAAAAATGATTGGAGTGTCAAGGAGTACTGTTTCACGGGTAATTAATAATTATCCTGATATACCTGCCGCAACACGCGAAAAAGTCCTTAAGGCTATAAAAGAATATAACTACTATCCCAATTCATCTGCAAGAAGACTAGTTGGAATGAAAAACTCTACTTTAGGAATTTTTGTAGTGGATATAAAAGATAACGAGCAACCTCATCATGTAATAGAAAATAATGAGGATCTTTTATATGACAATTCATATTTTTCACCCTTTATAAACGCATTTATAGATCAGTCAAACAAAACTCAGTATTATGTGCTGGTATCCACTATTTATAGTTCGGACGAGTTATGGAAAATACAAAGTGCCTTCTGCGAAAAAAGGATTGACGGAGGAGTTATTATTGGTAGTAATGAAAATGAATACAAAAAAATATTGAAGGTCTTAAATAAAGATTTTATATTAGCTGTAATTGATATTAAAGTAACAGAAGAAAATAAGGATAAAGCAACATATATAAATTTAAATAATTCGAAGGGTGCGTTAGATGCAACAAACTATCTTATTAACCTAGGGCACCGAAATATTGGCATAATAACCGGCGATCTGAATAAGTTTTCAGGAAATGTAAGGTTTGATGGTTTTAAACAAGCTCTATCACAAAAGGGTATACCTTTAGTACAAGATTATATTGCCTATGGCGATTTCACAGAAAATAGCGGATATGTCGGTATGAAAAAGATATTACAAAATGAAAATAGACCTACAGCTATTTTTGTATGCAATGACACAATGGCAATCGGAGCATATAAGGCCATTGGTGAATGTGGTCTTAGAATACCAGAGGATATATCTATCATTGGCTTTGATAACACGCAGATATCTCAATATATGTTTCCGCCTCTTACGACAATTAATGTGTCTTTACCAGAAGCTGCAAGGTTTTCCGTTAATTCACTAATAAAATCAATAGAAAAAAAGGAACTGATTCCAGAAGTAAAAACAGTAAATATTAATATTGTAGAAAGAGATTCTTGTAGAGCTATTAAGAATACTTAAATAGCGAGCTATACAAAACTAAATATAAAACACAGGTAAATACTCCTTTAAAATAATCGATATAGTTATAGTATTATTGAAAGAAAATATTGACAAAAATACGTAACTGATTTAAAATTTAACTAACACGTGTTAGCACTTTGAAATATTCTGTTTAACTTTACTGTTAGTATATGCCACAATCTATTTGAATTAAAATTGATAAAAGTGTTACTATTTGTTTTTCTCCTTTTTTTGTGTGTAAATATTAGCTTACCAACTATATTTTACACTATTTAGAGGGGTGGGACAATAAATATATTAATACAGCCCTTTGATTTCAAGGGCTACAGCATTTTATAAATAACTAAAGTAAATATTTTAAAGGGGGATGTTTTAATGTTAAAAAAGCATTTATCAAAATTGTGGCTGTCACTTCTTTTATTCACGTTTGTATTCGCTTATACAAATCATGAAGTTTCCGCTGCTCAAGTAGTAAACTCAAATTTTGAAGCGTACTTTACTGGCAGCTCTAGCCAATTCGAGTCCGCTAACTGGCCAAATGGAAATCCGTTTAATTGTGTATGGAGACCATCCCAGGTTACCTTCTCAAACGGCAGTATGTTTCTTAACCTAACAAGAGATGATACAGGCTCTGGTTATCCTTATAAGAGTGGTGAATATAGGACAAATGCATTTTTTGGCTTTGGATATTACGAAGTAAGAATGAAAGCAACCAAAAATCCAGGTGTTGTTTCATCATTTTTCACCTATACTGGTCCTAGTGATAACAATCCTTGGGATGAAATCGACATAGAATTCTTAGGAAGAGACACAACTATGGTACAGTTTAACTGGTATAAGGATGGTGTTGGGGGTAATGAGTATTACCATAGATTAGGCTTTGATGCTTCAGAGGATTTTCATACCTATGGTTTTGAGTGGAGATCAAATTATATCAGCTACTATGTTGATGGAGTAAAAGTTTATACAGGAACTAGAAATATACCTCAAACTCCAGGTAAAATCATGATGAATTTATGGCCAGGAATTGGTGTTGATGAATGGCTTGGTTCATTTAACGGAAGAACTCCTTTGACAGCTGAATATAAATACATAAAATACTACCCAAATGGTGTTCCCGCACCTACGAATCCTAACACTCCTACACCTACACCAAATAGAATTCCAACTCCAACAAGCACTCAAATTTTGAACTCAAATTTTGAAGCGTACTTTACTGGCAGTTCTAACCAATTTGAGTCCGCCAACTGGCCAAATGGAAATCCGTTTAATTGTGTATGGAGACCATCTCAGGTTACCTTCTCAAACGGCAGTATGTTTCTTAACCTAACAAGAGATAATACAGGCTCTGGCTATCCATACAAGAGTGGTGAATATAGGACAAATGCATTTTTTGGCTTTGGATATTACGAAGTAAGAATGAAAGCAACCAAAAATCCAGGTGTTGTTTCATCCTTCTTTACCTATACTGGTCCTAGTGATAACAACCCTTGGGATGAAATCGACATAGAATTCTTAGGAAGAGATACAACCATGGTACAGTTTAACTGGTATAAGGATGGTGTTGGGGGGAATGAGTATTACCATAGACTAGGTTTTGATGCTTCAGAGGATTTTCATACCTATGGTTTTGAGTGGAGACCAAATTATATCAGCTACTATGTTGATGGAGTAAAAGTTTATACAGGAACTAGAAATATACCTCAAACTCCAGGTAAAATCATGATGAATCTATGGCCAGGAATTGGTGTTGATGAATGGCTTGGATCGTATGACGGAAAAACCCCTTTGACAGCTGAATATAAATACATTAAATATTATCCAGATGGTGTACCTTCAAATAATACACCAGCACCTTCAAATACAATTGTTGGTGATCTCAATGACGATGGAGAAGTAAACTCACTTGATTTTGGTTCTTTAAGATTGTACCTGCTAGGAACAATAAATGATTTTCCAGCAAAAGATGATTTAAAAGCTGGGGATTTAAACGGTGATGGTGAAATAAATTCTCTTGACTTTGGATTCATGAGAAGATATCTACTTGGAGATATAAGTAAGTTTCCAGCATCATAAAAATTAAGATAAGAAATAAAAATAGCCCTAATTTCCTTAACATAAAAAAAGTGTTGCAAAGCTACTTAATGGTAGCTAGCAACACTTTTTTCTTTCCTAACAAAGTCCATAAATTTTATTATAACTTTCTTAAGAAAGCACAACCCACAAATAGTGCAAGTAATTATTCACCCCACAAACCCCTACTAGCACCACGCAAATTTCATGCAATCCCTAAATTCCTACTATAAGAATATAGGATTATTACCGATACATTAAATAGGTTGTAAAAATCTTTCACAAAATTTAACACCATAATAAAACCTACCTTAGTAATCAAAAGGGGTGCAGGTATGAAAATAGATGGATTTATCAGTAATATAGATACTACCACGTTAAATATGTCGGACCTTTTAAGAAAACTTGATGTCGGTGACATTGTTCGAGCAAGAGTACTTGACATCACCGCTAATGAGCTTACTCTAAAACTCCTAGACGGTACAGTTTTTAGTGCAAAAACTATGTCTGTTATAGATGCAAAACAAGGTGAAATAGTGGATTTTGTTGTCAAAAACAACTCAAACGCCCAATTAGTACTTGAAACCCTCAAAGAAAATGAATACAAACAAAATAGTACCCTTGAATCTAGCACAAACTTAAAACTACAATTGATGGAAAGCAATATTAAACCTGACATAAATAATCTTGAAATTGCAAAAGAAATAAAGCATATGAACCTTCAATTAAATAAAGACACCTTCGATAAAATTGCAGACGCAATTACTGTCTTTAAGAATTTGACTCCACAAAAAGCTGCATTTCTTCTTTCAAATAATATAAAACTTGAAGAAAAAAATATCTCTTTACTAAATCAAATAGTGGACGAAAAACAAAAAGTTACTCCATTGCTAAAAGAAACCTTTGAAGCTTTTTCAAAGCTGACAAGTAAAGATACAATGGAGTCTATCCTTAACATTCTTAAGCAATATAATACCCAAAGTGATACCCAAAATAATACTCAAATTAATACTCAAATTAATACTCCTAATTTATTTAACAATAAACAAGAATTTATAAGTCACACCTTAGAGACAGTGTTCAATTCTTATAATCAGGAAGAATCTTCTATTCTAAGTGAAATCAAAGAAAATTTATTAAAATTTGTTGACAGTTTTCTAGAAGATAATTCTTTAGGAGAAATGAAATTAAATACTGCGGACAAAATGTTTACTAATAAAGCCCTATTATTTCTAAAAGAGAATGTGAAAGATTTAATAAGTTCAGATCTTTATAAAGAAAAAACTTTAGACAATAGCTTGAAAGAGCTATTTTACAAGCTGAAAGCAAATGCCGATAAGGAAAATAACGCCTCAAAGCTTGACACACCTCTAAGAGACCTAACAAAGAATTTTGACTACAAAAAAGAGCTTGAAGATGCATTAGATAAATTTTATGTGAGAGTTGACGAGAAGACCAGTGCCGATGATCTGAAAACAAAAATGATATACAAAGATATGTACGAAAAGCTTGAAATGATTAAGCATGCAGTGAAACAATCAAATGAACTTCATAAGAATGAAGTTTTGAATAAAATAGAAAATCTTCAAAACAACTTAAAGTTTATTAATGATTTAAACAATCACAGCACTTATGTACAAATTCCCCTCAACATCTTAAGTAAGAATACTACCGGTGAACTATATGTCTTAAAGAAAGGTTCAAAGGGCAAAAAAATCGACCCTCAAAACGCATCAGTGCTTATATCTCTTAACACTCCTAATTTAGGACAAATTGACTCTCTGATAAATGTAAATAGAAAAAATATAAGTTTGAGTATTAGGGTAGAGGAACAATCCATTATTGGCTTTATAAAGGGATATTATATTCAGTTATATAATAGTCTATTAGATAAAGGATATAAGCTTGTAGATGTAAAGTACAGGCTTATAGAAGAGGAAATCAATCCCTTAAATGCTGAGCAAACAATAACTAAAGAACTAAATTTAAATAACCAATCTATTGACTTTAAAATCTAAATATTTTATTAAGGTGATATAAATGATGGAAAAGAAGAAAAAAACAAAACAAGTTGCAGCTTTAAAATACTCATCAACCGACAATAGGGCACCTGAAATAATTGGTCTTGGAAGTGGCGAAATAGCCGAAAAAATAATTGAAAAAGCTAAAGAAAATGATATACCAATTTATCAAAATGATGAACTTGTGAACACACTTAATCAGTTTAAGATCGGAGATGAAATTCCACCGGAACTATATGAAGTTGTTGCGGAGATTCTTGTATTTGTAAGTAATATAGACAAAAAATATGGAGATGAAAAATGGAAAACACGCTGAATAACAAAAGAACAGCTGGAACAAAAGGCGAAATGATCGCAGCAGAATATTTAAAAAGCCATAATTACTTGATACTTGCAATGAATTTTCGTTACAAAAGATTAGGTGAGGTTGATATAATTGCCCGGGAAAAGAACTTTATTTGTTTTATTGAGGTAAAGACTAGAAGTACTTTAGATTATGGTTTGCCACGAGAGGCTGTAAACTTTAGAAAGCAGGAGAATATCAAAAAACTAGCAAGTATATTTATTGCAAAAAGCAAATTATTTAATGCAGATATACGCTTTGACGTTGTAGAAGTTTATATAAAAAAAGATAAAAATATGATGACTATAGAAAATATAAACTTAATCAAAAACGCTTTTTAAAGGAATTGTATAACTAGTCTGGAGGGATGGAATAGTGCATGAAGGTCATAGAAAAAGAATGAAAATGAGATTTATGAAAGATGGTCTAGACAGTTTTGAACCCCATCAGGTTTTAGAGCTGCTTCTTTTTTATTCAATTCCTAGAAGAGATACCAATGAGCTTGCTCATGAACTTCTAAGAAAATATGGCTCTTTATCAGGTGTTTTTGAAGCAGATCCTAAAGATCTTGCAAAAATCCCCGGAATTGGTGAAAACACTGCATTCCTCTTAAGCCTTATTCCTCAATTATCAAGAAGATATACTAATGACAAATGGGGAGACAAGCCAGAACTTAACAGCTCGACAAAAGCGGGAAACTACGCTGTATCACTTTTTGGAGGAAGAACTTATGAGGCTTTCTACATTATTTGTCTCGACGCACAAAATAGAGTTAATTATTCAGAATTGATTCATGAAGGCACTATTAATGAAGCACCTGTATATCCAAGACTTCTTGTGGAAGCTGCAATAAGGCATAAAGCCAATAGCGTTATTCTTGCCCATAACCATCCCGGCGGAACTCTAAATCCTTCAAGAGCAGATATTGAGGCAACAAGAACTATCTGCACGGCTTTAGAATCAATTTCCATTAAAGTAATAGATCATATCATTGTCTGCGGAGAGAAATACTATAGTTTTGCAGAAAATGGTAGATTAGAGTCTTCCTGAATCCGTGAATATTCTAGCTACTCGCCATAAAGCTATCATTTTCCTGTAGCTTTTTCAAATTATCTTACAGTTTATGGTTTTGCCAGCTCTGTTT